>Ga0184611_1000017_pt1 | contig 37198 bp, 39 predicted proteins | sample PLM3_5_coex_FD_133162 | JGI IMG/M metagenome (GOLD analysis project Ga0184611, IMG submission 133162) | Groundwater sediment microbial communities from an aquifer in East River, Colorado, USA - PLM3_5_coex | ecosystem: Environmental > Terrestrial > Soil > Riparian zone | place: USA: East River...
AACTGCAAAGCATGAACAGCGTCAGCGTGATTTGACAAAGGAGCAGGAAGAAAAGTTAGAGAAGGCAAAGGAAAACAAGCCGACTCAGCAGCCTGCGGCCGTTGTTATTAAGGATTCAGGTTCGGATAAGTCCGATAAGAAGTAGTAGGGGATTAAACTCATGGCCGAAGATTCTCGGGACGATGTGAAGGATGAAGTCGAAGAGGAACTCGGGAAGAACATCCTGAACATCGCCCGAGGATTCGAGCGGGAACATGAACTAATTCGCGATGACCACTTACTTATCAAGAAGAAGGGCGAATACTTCTTCCGTGGGCATCAGAGACTCTATTACGATTATGAAGCTCGGGATTACCGTGCCTTCCACGAATCCCCTGACTACGAACACTCTGAAGACGAACAGAATCGCGTTTTTAATGTATATCGAGCGCATGGTGAAGCCGTTATTGCTGCACTCACCATCGAAGTTCCCGGAGTAAATTTCCTACCTGACGATACAAAGAACGCAAACGACATTGATACTGCTAAAAACTATTCAGCAGCGGCTCTCTTAATCCAAAGACATAACGACGTAGAGCTTCTTTATTCGTATGCGGTGTACTTAGCATGGGTTAGTCCGCTAGTAGCGGCCTATCACTATTTGGACACTGACAAAGAATACGGTACTGTTGACATTCCAAAGTACAAGGATAAGATTGAAAAGAATGTTCGATGGGTATGTCAGCGATGCGAAGCTAAACTCTATGAAGAAGTTGTCGTATGCCCTGAGTGTGCCAGCGAGAACGTAAAGAAAGAAGAACTTGAGGAAAAGGTTTCTGTCTTTGACAAGATGGAGCCGACACCAAAGAGTCGAATCAACATCAAGATTTATGGTGTGGACCATGTGAAGGTTTCACCATATGCTCGGGTCCAGAAGGACACGCCTTATCTCATCTTAGAATTCGATGAGCACGTTACGGAAGCGAGAGCGCGGACGGGCCGAAACATCTCAGGTCATTCCGATATTAACTCGTACGAAAGATTCTCTCGCGACCCGCAGGGTTTTGAAAACGACGACGCTAATAGAGTCACTACTCAGTGCGTTTGGCTTCGACCATGTGCTTATTATTACGAGTCGGTCGAAATCGGGAAGGAACTTGAGAAAGAGTTTCCTGACGGTTTATTCGCTGAGATAGTTGATGGTGAGGTCATCGAAGTTCGAAACGAAAAGCTCGATGATGTGTGGACGATTTGGCAGAGTCCTGTTAGTTCACATATCCACATGAATCCTATCGGTCAGCCGTTGTTTGACCCACAGGAAGTTCAGAACGATATCGTGAACTTGACCGTCGATACGATGGGTCAAGCGATTCCTGAAACGTTTGCTGACCCTCAGGTCTTAGACTTCGATCAATATTCAAAGACTCGACGTAAGCCAGGCATGGTTACGCAGGCCAAAGCATTAGCTGGCCGAGCGATGGGTGAAGGCTTTTTCACCACTCGCACCGCTACAATGAGTCAGGAAATTGATAAGTTTGACTCGAAAGTTCAGCAGTATTCGCAGCTCTTAGTCGGCGCGTTCCCTAGTATCTACGGCGGTACGATTCAGGGCGGCTCGAAAACTTACGCTGAATACTCGGCGAGCAGGCAGCAAGCGTTACAGAGGCTTTCACTAATTCATAAAGCGGCTACGCGATGGTGGTCAAAGGTTATTGAAAAGTGTGTACCGATTTACGTTGATTCCTTAATGGAAGACGAACGGTATACAGCACAGATTGGACCGGGTGAATTCTTAAACCTCACCATTCAAGCGGATGCAGCACAAGGAAAGATTGGTCATGTTGAGCCAAGTGCAGGCAATACATTACCAATGAGTTGGGGCCAGCAGCGTGATATCATTATGGAGCTTTTGAAAATGGGCTCCGATGAAATCAACGCTGTGCTCTTTAGTCCCGAAAACACGCATATGTTGGTAAGGCTTTCAGGCCTGCCTGATTTGAAAATCCCAGGCGACGAGTCAAGAACCAAGCAGTTCCGAGAAATCCTGCAGATTATGGCATTAGCGCAGGATTCAGAAGATATGCCACCAACTAATGGTGAAGCTATTTCGCCCGTTCAGGTAGACCCTGTTATTGACGACCATCCGGTCGAAGCGCAAATCTGCAAGGCTTTCCTTCAGGGTAAGGAAGGCCAGATGCTGAAGCTCAATCAGCCAAAGATTTACTCGTTAATCCTTGCACACCATAATGAGCATGTGCAAGCTATGAATTCCGGAGCGCGTACTCCAGCGTTAGGTAATGCGCAAAGTGGCCAGCCATCAGAAGGACCGCCAACACCGCCGCCTAATGTAAATACGCCTGCTCCGATGGAGCCGTAAGAAATGGCACAGCCGCCAATTGAAGAAACTCGGGCAAACGATTTAGCTATTCTTCGTGGTGATGATGAGGAACCGGCTCAGGCACCTAAAGCCGAAGAAGAATCAGAACCTGAAGAAGAAGCTGAATCAGAAGATAATGACGACATCGTATTAGATGACGATGACGTTAAGGATGACGAGGATGAGGACGGGGAGTCAGAAGAAGATGACTCGGAGAAGGAATCAGAGGAAGACGAGGAAGACGAAGAATCGGACGAGAAGATTGGCACTGGCTACGGTAAACCAACCTATCGACAGCTTGTTGCTAAATATCCCAAAATCTTCAAAGACTTCCCCGGACTCCGAAATACTTTCTTCCGTGAACGAGACTATAGTAAACTATTTCCTACAGTCGAAGACGCCCGAGAGTCCTACGAACACCTGAATAAGTTAAAGGCCGGGGAACAGCGTATTTCGCAAGCGGACCCCGGCGATTTCTTAGATTTGCTGGGCGAGTACGATGTTAATAAGCAGCGGAGATTCATAAATGATTTCCTCCCTGCATTGTTAGCAAAGAATCGCCCAGCCTTCCAAGCGGTAACGGAGCCTGTTATTCGTCATATGATTAAGAGTGCATATGGCGATGGCAAGCGGAATGGAAACAACAATCTTATGAACTCCGCACTTAACGTTCACGAATGGATGTTTGGTGATGATAAGATTGATGCTCCAAGCCGACCGTTACATCAGCGTGAAGAAAGAACAAATGAAACTGACCCTGAAAAGGAAGAATTAAGGCGTCAGAATCAGGAAATTCTTCGGGGGCAGCATCAGAACTTCGTTGATACGATTCTGACAAACTCCTCGAAGACCATTACTAACATTGTTCAGAAGAATCTTCCTGAAGATGTTAGTCCGTTCTTGGGTCGTTCGATTACGCGAGATGTTATGGACGAACTCGCAAGCGTCCTTCGAGATGACCCCGCTCATCGTTCCAATATGGAACGTTTGTTAAAGCAAGCAGCAGCAAATAGGTATTCGCAGGAGTGGAAGGACAGGGTAAGTTCCGCGTATCTGTCGCGCGCTAAGTTAGCACTCCCCACTATCATTAAGAAAGTTCGGTCTCAAGCTCTTAAAGGTTCTAACGGTTCAAATAAACCTCGTCCTTCTGCACATAAGCGTGCGACGGGTAGCGATTCGAAAGTCTCGGGTCGCAACGTAGCAGTGAATAAGGATAAGGAATCTGCCGTTAAAACTGGAAAGATGAAGGAGATTGACTTTCTTTCTTCTTAACATGTTAACAGTTAAGTAGGGAGAAACCGCGTGGCAGCTCAGCCTCTCAATCCTCAGAACGTAGCCGATACACTTGCAGTACAGCTGGAGCGTATCGAGAAGAAGATTTCGGTCCTGTACGAAGTAGAAGACACCTTCTATTCTCAGGTTGAAAAGTCAACCGATGCCGTACAGGTTAACACTCGGGATATGAAGATTCCCGTCCAGTTCGCACCGGGCGGATACTTTGGTCAGTACAATCCCGACGGTGGAAACCTTGGACGCGGTTCAGGTCCTCGGTACGAAAACGCCGTGATTCCCATTGTAGATTTCCGGTACGCTTTAGAGTGGACCAAGAAATCGGAATGGGCAACCTCAGGAAGTACGCAGTCGATTATCAACACGTTCAACAAGAACATGGCCGCGGCAATGCCGCACTTCCGGGCGCATATGGATTCCATGTGCATGACCGGAGGTAACGGTGTACTCGGAACCATTACTGCGTATTCGACCGCAGGTGGTTACGATACGGTTGTTCTCGACGTAGACTTCGGTGTTAAGCTCCTGATGGAAGGTCAGAAGATTAACATTTATAATTCTGCGTTAGCATTACAGAAGACAGTCCTTGGTGAAGAACCTGAGATTGTTTTCCGTGATGTGCCGACAAAGACGATTCGATTCGCGGCGGTATCCGGTGCTAATGGTGTTCCGGCTATCGGCGATAAGATTGTGATTGAAGGCGTATCGGGTCCAACGCCTATTAGTCTGTTAGGTGTGCCATATCACGTTAACAATTCGTCAACTGGTACGTGGCTTGGTTTCACCAGAAGTTCTACCCCTGCTATTCGCGCTAGTCGTGTGGATGCTGGTGGCAGTGGATTGTCTCTTCCATTCCCACGCTTGGCTTTGAACTTGTTAGGCGATCGTTCTAACAACACCATGAAGATGCCGAACGTGAAGGCATGGATGCATCCTGCACAGGCGGCAGCATACGAATCGCTCGGCATGCTTGTCACCACGATTGATAAGGATTCCGGTTCGTCTCAGGGAATGGATTTGTATTTCGGTGGTAAGATGACGATGGCTGGTGTGCCTATCCAGCAGTCGTACAAGTGGGATAAGCGCCGAATCGATTTCCTGAATATGGATTCTTGGGGACGCGCTGAACTCAAGAAACCGGGATTCTACACCTCTGACGGCCGTAAGCTGTTTGAAGTGCGTGGTGCAGACGGCGGCGTTGTAACCTCAACGTTGCTGTATCTTGTGAGTTCGTGGAATTTGTTCACCTCGAATCCACAGGAGAACGCGTACATCGACAACTTGGCTATTCCGGCAGGATACGCCTAAGCTTGAGTTTAATGGGGGAGGGCTAATAACTCTCCCCCGTTTTTCATATCATGAACGATGTTTATCTCAACCGAAAACTCAAGCAATTATTCGGTGAGTTAGATGGAAAGCAAATCTTTCGAGTAGCTCGTACCAACCAAACTGAATATCGAAAAGGTACGTTCACTGACTTCTCTGTTGATGGCCTATACTTGAGAACAGTGACCGAGGTTAGATTAACTCGGAAGTATAACTATCTTAAGTCTCATTATTGGGTACTTGAGAAGTTAATGCCCGTCAGCGGCCCCAACGCTGAGATATTACCGGGGTGCAATACCTCGTATGAACCTATCTTCGTATTTCGTAAACCAGACGATACGCCCATGTCGGTTTCAGAAGATGCGGTTCTTTCATTCGTATACGTACAGTTATTCGGTGAACGTAAGAAGCGCGACCTCGTACAAGAAGAATTAGATGAGTACGAGCGTGCAGTTGATAAAGTTCACCAGTTCCTGTCCGACGAATGCTCACCTATTTCGATGCAGCTTCATCTCGGTGAAGCGGTCGTGAATTCAAAGGACAATTCAAATGGCAGAAGCGACGTTAGTGTCGTTAGTTCCCCGAGAAATTCGGGAGTTCAAGCCGGGCCTGATTCACCCGCATGTAACAATTCCAGCCGCACCACTGAATGATTTTGTTACATTACAGATTGAAGATAATGCTTACGCTCTTTATTTAGATGACGAAAGAGGTTCGCGAATCATTCCGGAGCCAGTAGGCATCTTTGCAGATGCTATTGTGAACGACTTTATTGTCGCACAGATTGAAATTAGTGCGGAAGAGCAAGCGTTACCTGGGTTGTTTTGGGTATATAACAGGCATTCGCGTGATGACATCAAGAAGAATCACGCACCGAAGCTCGCCCAAGCAATTCAGAATCAAACACGATGGTTCCAGAGATTAGTACGTCGGGCGGATACCGATTGGCAGATGTTCCATCAGCATAACGTGATTGCCGATGTGCAGCGTTTAGCCGCTCGGTATCTAAATCTTGAACGTGATTGGGTACACGCAACAGTTGACATCGGAAATGACCGTTGCCCCGCATGTTCAACAGTTTTACTCAAGCCAATACCAGTTATTTGTCCAAACTGCCAGTGCATTCTGGACAAGGAACGGTACGAGAAGTTAGCTTTCGCCAAGTGAGATTTTTATGGCATCCAATCTAATCGTCACGCCGACCGAATTAAACCTAAAGGTCGGAGAATCAGCGCAGCTTGAAGCCAATCCATCAGGCGGTGTCAAGTGGAGTTCAACGAATGTTGACATTGCGCTTGTATCTGTCTCAGGTTTGGTAAAAGCTATTGGTGAAGGGCAAGCGCAGATTCAAGCGAAGAAAGGATGCAGCGATAATCACCCTGCGGTGAATGTTCCGATTACTGTCGTTGCAGCGGATACTGTAATACCACCCATTGAACCTCCGGGACCAATTGATAGAACGGCGCTCACGTTTGCGGACGTAACGTTTAAAGGTCAGAACTTCGTTGACCTAAACTACGCTAATCTCGCATTTACGTTTCGATATGTGAATGATGAGCGCCGTCATTTGTTCTATCAGTATGATGGTTGGCAGCCAAACTCCGTTGGGGATTTGATTGAATACCGAATAAATCCAGCGGGCCTCAAGAACGGCGAAGCGCATTGGGAGTATGGCAATGTTCCCGAAATGCAGGAAGTTCGCCGCTGGAAGAATTGGCACACACGACAGCGCATGCTTGATTTAGGTATGCCGAATGCCGCGGGTATTTTCAACGGCAATGGAGCGTGGCCAGCCAGCTTTTTCTTTGATGAAGCAAACCAACGTTTGTGGTACACATGGCAGCCGCAGTATCCAGGCGGTCCAATCGTTTGGGCAGCGTATTCAGCAGTAACATTATTAGATGAAGAAGCGGTTGTTAAAGGAGATGACACAACATTAGACAGAAAAGTAACAGACGCAAACATTCATGGACCGTACTACTTTAATAATCCTGCGGAAGCGGATGATTGGGCACAGGCTGCGTGTCAGCTAATTCCAATTCCATCGGAACGTCACGTTGGTATGGGCGCAAGCTATCTCGCATGCGGTCATCATAAAGCAAACGTTGGAAGTAAAGGTCCACGAGGCATTGGTTTTTGGTCAGTGAGTGCTTTACCACAAACACTGCCCGAACCCGGTGCAACATTGTGGCCGATTGGGAAAGCAACACTCTTATATGATACGTCTCCCGCAACTGGTGCGCAGCCTATATGCAACATGAAACTTCCGAATGTACAGTTTCAGGCGTGTGCGCATGCATCACAAGGCACCTCGATTGCGTTTGGTAATGAGAGTAATTTAGCCCCAGTAGGATGCCCAACTTCTACGGGAATTGCTGTAAACGATGCGATCTATCAGCATGACTACGGTACTTTAGATTGCATCACGATTTACATGGAAACGCCAGCGTCGGGCGGTTCTTTCGTCCCTGAAGTATTCAATGGCGCGGCTTGGGTACAGCCAAGCGGTTGGGAAGCGATTGGACCTACAGATTTATCCGGTTCTGAAACTGCATTTTGGTGGCCGTCAGTTGGTATAGCGAATTCGGACCCTGATGGCGGGGGTCCAATGGAATACGGTACGTGGATTCGAGTTCGTCGGAATGTTGCAGGCACGACCGCTGGCACAATTAAAGCGGTAGTCACGACAACTTCATTAGTGACGGGCCACGAATACCCTGATAGACCGTTAGGTACTGGTGGATTCGATCAGTTAGCTACAGCAAAGTACGATGCGGACCACTTCTGTTATGCGTATGAGGAAATCGCATTCGGTGGTGCATGGGTCCGAACTGCAAACGTTGAGGGCATTCTATACTTTATGCCCGTACAAACTGGTGGCCTATGGTATGGTGGAGCACCGGCATACATGCAGCCCGTAGGCGGCGGAACACCAATCAAACGGCACTATTACGATTCGGGCGAGAGTTACTCAAACGGTGGTAAATCAGAAGGGCCACGTTACCCGTACGCATTCACGTTATCTGTGCAGGAAGTATTAGAATTAGCCGCTGACGTACGTGAGCGTAATGGTAATGGTTTGCAGCCAGAGAACTACGCGCAGTTGCCTACTCAGTGGCCAGGAATCATTTACTGCGGTGGCGTATACAATCCTGAATCACCCTATTATGGCGAGCCGGGATTCAACGTATACGGCTACGGTTCAACGGTACAGTTCGACCCGAGAGCTAACGAAGTATTAATTCTGTTTTCTAATGCTTCGGTGTGGAGTAACAAACCTATCTTCGGTGTCTTTGGGGTACGTTAGGATATAAATTATGTTAGCATTCGAAGTTATGGATAGGGCGCGTGTTCACCTGAATGACGCAGGTGCAGACGTGTTTACCAATTCGGTGCTATTACCATTCCTCACGTCTGCGTGGGAAGAACTTCAAAGCACTATGCAGGCGCATGGGCTTCCAATCATGACGGAAACCTCATGCCCTGTTGAATTACCTACGGGTACGTCGTCTCTTTCTAACGTTACGACGCCACCGTTACCACCTGATTTCCTTGAGCCTAAGGCAATCTATGAACGCGCACCGGGCACGATACGATGGGATGAAATGGGTGAGGCGCATGGCATTATAGACTCGACGCCGCGTAACTCGTTAGGCGTATGGGAATGGACTGGTGATGAAATTAAATTCATCGGTGCCACTGCGCCGAGGGAGATATTGATTCGTTACCTTAAAGGCTTACCACAGATTACATCAGAAAATACAAACCTACCTATTACCGGCGCCAAAAGATATTTAGCATTAAAGACCGCAGCAGAAGCCGCAGATGATATTGGTCAGAATCGTTCACGTTCGGATCGTTTGGAAACGAAAGCTGAATTCGAGATGAATCGTTTCCTTGCGATAAGAGTGAAATTGCAGCAAGATGTGTCCGTTCGACGTAGAGGTTACACCGCAAAGGGGAGGTCAGGATGGCCGTCACTGTTACCGTATTAACTCAGAAGCGTGTTCCGGGTGTGGGATTGATGACAACGGGTACGTTTAATCTGTCGGGAAGCTATGCTGCTGGTGGAGATTTAGCGAATTTAGCATTGCCCGGTGGTGCGAATCCATCGTTTGTTTCAACTGGATTGGCTGGTGAGTATTCTGCTCATTACGACCAGTCCACGAAGAAGTTAAGAATCTTTAAGGTCACAGCAGGCGTACCTACGGAAGCCGCTGCGGGACCGTATACGGGTACTCCAAAGATTCCTTTCTTTGCTGTAGCTTAAGACTATGAACCGAGACCACGCTCCCATCGTTATCTCAGAAACTCAGGGCCTATTCTATAGGTCCGACCTTCAGGATTCTGTTCCAGTAGATCACCTGATTGTTGCGGATAACGTTTACTATCAGGAGCGTGGTTTTCGTACACGTCCCGGTTCAGCAAAGTTACATGAAGTCGTGGGCGGTGTGCGGAGGTTCTATTCCTATAAACGTTTAGATGAAGTGGCGAGGTTGCTCATTCTAAACGAGAACGGGCAGTTGTACGATTCAACAGACTTAGGCGCACCGATCTTAAATATTCCCGAGATGGTTGATTTTAGCGCCGCTCAGTATTTCAATCGAATCTACATCACGCCACATGATAGAAACAGGGGATTAGAGAACCAGTCAGTATGGGTATACGATGGAACGACATGTCGTGTTGCTGGCGGTTCTGCTCCTGCTGGTAGCATTACGTGTATTAACTCTCCATTATCCGGACACGTTGAACAGGGTACGCATTTATTTGCTGTCTCATTTGAAACGGAATCTGGATACATTACGAAGCCAGGACCAGCTATTTATGGCAGCGTTGTTGCAGATGGCACTCATGCTGTTGACATTAGCGGTATTCCTATTGGTCCTGTGGGGACTATTGCGCGTAGGATACTGGCTACTCGTCGAATAGCCGACTACAATTTAGGCCAAGACGGTTATGTCTTCTATTTCGTACCGACAGGCCGTATTACAAATAATACTGATTCTACTGTCACTGTGGATTTTTATGATGCTGACTTGGTATTAGAAGCAGACTATCTGTTTGACCAACTTAATGTAATTCCCGCAGGCGTAGGCATTGGTATTTATCAGGATTCTTTGATTGTATGGGGTGAATTCAAAGAGCCGAGCGTTGTGCGGATTAGCAAACAAGGCGATCCCGAAGGTCATGATGGCGTAGCAGGATACCTTACCATTGCACCGAACGAAGCTGGCGGCGTGAAGAATTGTGTGCAGTTTCGTGATTCTTTGTATATTCTCAAGTCGCAACGAACTTTTAGTACCTCAAGAGATTTAGTTAACACCGATGCAGCAATCTTTTGGAGAGTAATCTCGATTGATGAAGGTATTGGTACTGAATGCTTCGGTGCGGCAACCGTATTAGACACCGCAGGTCCGAATACTGACAACTTCATTATCGTAGCTAGAACGGGTGCGTTTACCTTTAATGGTATATATGTCCAGCCCGAATTCTCGTGGAAGATTGATAGACTTTGGACATTACTCGACCAAACGCGCTTTAATGAGACGCAGATCATTAATGATGTGGTCGGTGGACGAATCTTTATTTTGTTGCCTGATGGTAATATACTTCTTGGTGACTACCGAAATGGGTTGGGATACAGTTCAATCCGCTGGTCGCGTTGGACATTCCCTTGGCCAATTACTGCGATAGGCATTGACGTAGACTCAGACCAAGTTGTAAACGTTTTACTCGGTGCTAATAGCGTCATTTGGAAGCTCGACTTAGAATTTAGATTCGACGATATGAATGATGGTGATTATGGCATCAACACTGTCGTCGAATATGCAGCGCAAGCCGTTGGTAACTACGGTTCTATTGCTCATTATCATGGTGTGCGGATGCGCGCGCTCGGTAAGGGTAATCTCAATACAACCGTCAAAGGTATCGACAGTGCGAGTCCATCGGTGTTACGTCCTTTGGCGCTTTCAGCGCTTCCAGGAAAATATCTCTATCGCGGTTGTAATCTGCGCAACGAGAAGTGCGTTGTCAGGTTAGAGCTTGCGAATGCTGGTGAGTGGATACACTTGTTAGAACTTACTCTATTCGCATCTGAGATGTGGCTGGAGCGTCCAAGTGACACAGCTTAATGAATCTCAGCTATTCGAATTGATTCAGTCAGTTCAGCTTGAAGACCCTGTTCTCAAGGATTTACTACGGGAGTTCGTCAAGCGGTTTCAGGTTGTTAACTTAGAGCTGTTTCCACCTGAAGAACGACCTGTTTATGAAGACATTGTTGAAGAAATAACCGTTCCGAATGTTCAAGTCTTCACGTACACATTAGTTCCATTAGGCATTAAGTTCGTATGGGAACGTCCTTCCGCTGACGCTGTTTCGTTTGAGATTCGTAAGGGCGATACGTGGGAGACGGCATCTAGACAAATCGTTACGACAACGCTCAGTGCCGTATTAGAAGGCCAAGCGATTGGCACACATAAGTACTGGATACGTGCCTTTGGTTTAGATGGAACACCTTCAGAATCAGCAACGCCGCTCGATGTTGTTATTCCGCCCTTAGGTGAAATTGACCTGAACGGGTATGTAGTTGACAACTTTGTGATGTTGCAGTGGACCAAACCTACTTCATCGTTCCAAGTTGAATACTACATCGTTACGAAGAATGGTTCACAAGTTGGCGAACAACAAGGCACGTTCATCACTCTATTCGAGGACACTGGAGGTACTTATACCTACGGAGTGCGTGCGGTAGATATCTTTGGTAACGTATCGAACGACGCGACTCTTGATTTGTTAGTAAGTCAGCCGGCAGATTACGTTCTCTACGATATCTATACCGACGACTTTACGGGTACGCGAGTCAATACATATCGTGACCCAACCTTACCAAGCCTCTTTGCTAGTTTAAATCTAAACGAAACGTGGCAACAGTATGCGGATAACGGTTATGCCACGATGCAAGATGAGATTGACGATGGCTTGCCGTATTGGTTACAGCCTACGTCTCCGGGCATTGGAAGTTATACGCGAGTTGCAGACTTCGGCACGATATTAGAAGGTATCATTTGTAATGTAACATGGGCATACCATGAAATCGTACCATTCACTTCGGTGCGATGCTTCATGTCAACCTCATTAGACAACGTAACGTACGAACCTGAGGTAGAAACGAAGACATTGTTTCTTCCACAGTTTCGATACATCAAAGTTCGGTTTGAGTTTCTCGCAATGAACTAGGAGTTCACATGCTCAAATGCTTTGGTCATCAATCCATTACCGCAGGGCCGGAAGCTGGTGCATTGGATTCCGGTATTTACGGGGGTAAGAACATACAGGAAGCATTGATTACTGTTGAAGATGCGCCTGTACGTATTACCGTTCATGCTGGTTCTGCACCAGACGATGCTACAAAGCTTGGTCATTTGCTTGGCCCCGGTGCGGTATTCCGTGTTGAGGGACCGAGCGTTGACAACTTACGTTACATTCAATCAGGTGCCACGGCTGGACATATTAACGTTTCCTATTTCAACAACGCGTGATGTATGAGCCTTAACATTCAAACTTCAGGTGAGTTTAATCGCTTAAGGCAAGTCATGCCCGAGTTGACTCTTTACGATAGGAGTCCTGAACTTGGAATCGTCAGACTCATTAGTAAAGCTAGGACCCCTCGTAAATTTAATGGTCTTGTGCATAGTCTTGATTTCGGTTCTGTTACTCTCACTATACGGATTAACGGTAGTCCCGTTCCAGGTCTCACTCTTTTAGTACCGGGTACGACACCGTTTCGTGCAGAACCAAGCGGCGGGAATATCCTACCTGTCGATGGCACATTAGATATTGTCATGTCGAGAGTAAGTATTCCCAAAGGCTTGACCTTACAGTTTGATTACGAGTGGGTTATCTAATCATGGCCGAAGCACTTTATCAGATGTACAACTTGCAGTTAAGGTTGGACATCAAACATACCGTAGACGGTGGAAAGGTACAAGCTAACGCAGCAGACGTAGATGGCACTGTTGTATTCTTCAACAAACCATTTAAGGATGTCGATTCCATTACCGTAACCGCGGAAGGGCCAATCAGTTTGAATGCTATCTATATCTTTAATGACGTACCAAACCCGGTGTCATTCAAAGTGATGGTGTTCAACACTTCTGGTGCTCGGACAAATGGAGTCGTTTCATGGAAGGCCAGAGGCAAACTCTGATGAATGCAATGAATGAACCACAGCAGGTTCAGTTGACAATCGACGACATCAAAGGTGTTGTCGGTTCTATGGTGATTGAATCAATCATCAAGGAAAAGCGAATCGCGGAATTGACCGCGCAGGTGGAACAACTCAAGAAGGAGTTGGAGAATGCACACACTCAAAAGTGACCACGGTAAATTCGTATCCGCTGAAGATGGTGGAGCGCCACAGGGAACTATTCATGGGCGACCTGCTGGATGGATGACGGCGAATCGAGATACCGCTGGTGCGTGGGAAGACTTTGAGATTGTCGAATCAGACGAACCGAACATATACGGAATCAAGTCTACGCATGGATTCTTTGCATGTTGTGAGGATGAAGGTAAGGCTGGATACATAGCCTTTAATCGTGAAGGCTTGACCGCGTGGGAAAAATTCAAGATTCAAACACAAGAGAATGGCTCGAAAATCTCATTTGAGTCTGTCTGCCGGCCAGGGTACTTCATTAAGGTATGGGGTGATGGCAAGGTTGTTTTAGAACAGCCCATGTGGGAAGGCCAACCATCTACAAACCCCGGTGGATACGAAACCTTTACGATTGACCCACCGCTGAGGATTGGCGTAACGCCGGGCGAATCACTTATTCAAGGTCAGTTACGTATAGACTCAGATGGATTCGTTGATGACTCTGGCGCACGTATCCTTCCGATTGGGCTTCACGTTGGTGATTTGTTTTCCAAATTCACCCGCGACCCTGCGCACTCTGAACGTATTATTCAGCAGGCACGGGATGCGGGTTATTCGTTCATTCATTTCTGGATGAACTTGGGAACCTTAGGTGATTACTGGTCTGGTAGAGAATGTGGGCCAGGATTCAATCACGACTTCTGGGATCAGTTGAGTAGACTTGGTGATTTGTTAGATAAGTACGGGATGAAAGGTGGATATAACCTTGGCGATTATGAGTTGTGGCCGGGTCAAGACCATCCTTCATTCTTTAGTGAACTTGGTCGTCAGTTAGCCGCTAGGCCAAACAAGACTGCTGCGTATGTATTCGGTGGGAATGAAGCATGGCAAACAGGTGCGGATAACAAACATGAGATTGAGGTAGCATTACAGTGCTTCCAACAGGAGTGTTCTCATGTTATCTGTACTACGACCGCGCCGCCTGATGAGCATGAAGATTCAATTGCGGAATGGTGTGCTGGTAACTTCTTCGCGATTCATGGGTATCGTGGAGGTGAAGACCACGACCGAATCCGACATATCTTCAGTGTTCAGTGGGAAGGCCACCCGCCAGCGGAATACGGAATTCAGGATGAGCCAACAGGACCAGGGGATAAAGTTTCAGTAAAGCCGAGCCACTGTTATGAGGGCCGCGATGTTGATGCAAACCACATGGTTGCATTAGCTGTTCAATCGCTAAACTCGAATCAGGGATTCAATTACTTCTGTTCCGATGGCGTAAAGTCTGATGGTGACATTACTCGGTGGCCGGGATACTATGAAGTTGCAAGAGTTGCCTCATGGATGCCGAAAGATATCATGTCATGGCCTAGCGCAATTCACTTCGGTAGCTCACAGCCTGATAGAATCTTTGAACCAACGAGCGAAGACACGTTACGTTTTGACCATCGAATTCGAGGAAATGAATTCTTTGGGGTCTTCTACGGTGATGAAGGTAACTTACGAGCACGATGCAAACGCGCGTGCTTTATGACTATCATCGGGTTTGATGGTTCAAGGCAACCAGAACAGCAGTTTGATTCCGGACAAGAAGCTGTCTTTCACTTTGTTCGGTCGCAAAACGGTCAGCCCGGACATACGGCAGCGTTTGTAATTGGACGATTGAGGTAATAAACCATGGCGGATTGGTCACTCCCGACATTATCAGATTTAAAAGTCGATGTCATGGCGATGTTCAAAGGCCGTGAAGTCGATGCGTATACTCTTGCCGAGAATCCGACCAATCCGCCTGTTGGCGCAAAGCGATGGAATGCATCACTCAATAAATTCCAATCGTGGAATGGTACTGCTTGGGTTGATTTAGTTATTTCCATCGCTGGTGGTGGTACGGGTGCTAGTGACATCAATGGATTCCTAGATAACTTTAATCTAGGCTCGATGGCTCTGCAGAATTCTAATGCTGTTACCATCACCGGTGGAACGATTGCTGGATTAACCTCGCTTCACGTTGCGGGTAATACGCATCTTGCTGGTATCGTTTCTACTGGTTCTGCACCGACTACGCTTACAAATTCCGCTGGCCAAATTCTTGAGACTGCTATTGCTGACGGAACGATTTATGCTCGTAATGCAGCGAACGAAATTATTACTGGCTTATGGACCTTTAGTAGTGAAATTCACGCTGGCCTGAATATCCGTATCCTGCCCAATGGTACGAGTGCAGGATTAAACCGAATCTCATTTTCAGATGCCGTTAACTCTGAACTTCCCGCATACATTCAAGCATATGAACCTGGCCTATCTGGAAACCATCTTATCATTAGTAATAACTACTATGGTATTGATGGTGGAAGTAGTGGGCGACGAAATCTTTCAATCGGTGGCTCATTCCTTCGCCTAGGACGTACTACCGTAAACCTTGTGGGTATTGATGCAGCTGGAAACTACCTAGCCTTTCTAGGTGCTCAGCCTGGGTACGTTACAGCGAGTCAGCCTAATTTTCAAGTTGGTACTTCAACTGGAACAGTTGTTCTACAGCTATTGAGTAATAATCTTTCGTATTTTCAGTTCATGACAAATGGAACTCAAACAGCTGCTATTGGACATGGTGGTGGTGTAACATATTATGATTCAAATTCTCATACGTGGCGAAATAACAGTGGTGCTACACTCTATGCTAGTTTAGACACTACTGGTAAATTTTCTGCATATGGTATCCAAACGAATAACGGATATTATTATGGAAGCGGCGGGTCCACAGGTGTTAAGATTTTTGTAACCGGCGACATGATACAGAAGTTTGCCGACCGTCATTACATGACAAATGCAAATGGTAATACGCACCTTGCTTATTTGAATACAGCTAGATACGATATTTATGTAGAAAGAGTTCACGTAACGTCGCCGACGAGTAGGTTAATTGTAGGCGGAGAAGACGGCATTGGAATGTCCATGTGGAAAGCGGGTACGAGTGCCGTGTTCGCATGTCATCAAGGGAGTGGAACTGCAGGTGAAACCAATTGGCATAACGCAGCTAATACTGAGCAGTTGATGATCCTGAAGGGTAATTCTCTTACTGCTCATGGTGGTTTCTCAGGTAATGCTGGTACTCCGCAGGCTGCATCATTTCGATTTGTTCAGTCTCCTAATTCAGGAATGTACTACAATTTGGCAAATGGTACAATTGAATTTGGCTCCCAACTTGACACAGACGCTCATCGCGCCGTGATACGTTGCCGTGTCAATGTTGGTGGACAAATCGATTTCTTGATTGGTAATTCTGTCATGTACACGATGGGGCCATTTCCTAATCATAGAATAGCAGGGCATTTTTCGCCGAATTCAACTCCTTCGTACTATTGTGGTGAGCCAACGTTAGCGTGGTATCAAGTACATTCGTATCATGGATATGTCACAATTTCAGACATCAGGTCCAAGGATGCACATGGACCTATTCGTGATGACATCCTTGATTTGATTGAATCAGTAGAACCATTTATCGCATCGTCAAAAGAGAGTGATTACGATGAAGAGCATAAGCTCATTCCTAAGGAAGATTTCCTGAGAAAGTTTCCAACACTTTCTGCACAGGATATTCGTGAAAAGATTGATGGGCCGTTGGGCGTGAAGACTGTGTTTGGTGAGGAAAAATTAGGGATTGAATACGGCCGCTTGACTCCTTTGTTGTGGGCGGCGATTCGTAGATTAAATGCTCGTCTCAAGGCATTGGAGGAGAACTAATGGCCGTAGAAGTTACAACAAAGCAGATGGCATTGCTTCGTGATACTGGTCCGGGTGGATTCATGGAGCGTGTTCAAGCAATGATGGGACGCGTGGCGGGCGTGGTTTTGAATGAATCCGGTGGCACACCGTACCATAATGACCGCGCACGTTACGCTCAGACTGTTGTACAGAATCCACAGGGTACAACTTATCAGGCGGGAACGCAGGTTGTCATGGGCGTGAATGTTATCGCTGGTACGACCTATGATGAGGAAACGAAGACAGCTACGAACACGATGGCTGATATTGATTTAGAATCACAGATAACGTCACTGTGGAATTCACTTGCTGGAATCAATACGTCAAGCTAGGAGTTGATAATGTCAATTGAACGGGCAGTTGTGATTGTCATTCTTGTCGTCCTGTTGCTCGTTGTGTTGAGAGCCTTTCATTTGATTTGATGCGCCATGAAGATAAACGGTAAAGAGCTACCGGACGGTGGTTTAAGTACCGCAAGAATTAGACCGGAAGACATCCCTGAAATGCGCGCTATCTATGATAAGCGTGATTTCGATTGGGTTGAACCAAGGCTCGATTTCGGTACTATTGTAGTCCGCCAAAACGGCGTTATGTTAGGTGCGGGTCACTTGCATCCTATTGTAGAATCGATTATGTTGCTCGACCCTGACATATCGGTTCTTAATAAGATAATGGCTACGGACCTAATGATGAAGCAAGCCATTCTCGATTCAAAGGGCTTGGGTTTATCCGAGATTCACGCGTGGGTAAAGGAACCTGAATTCCTCAAGTATCTCAAAAAGAGATACGGTCACGAAGAACCAAGAGGAACATCCTTAGTCCTGAGGATTTGAGCTATGGCAAAAGGCGATAAGGAATCATCAAAGGAAGCAATTGGTACGGAGGCTGGACGTTCTAATGAACAGTACAGTCAACTTACCATTGAGATGGACCAGAAGCGTAGAGAAAAGGATGAACAGTCCAAGCGAGATAGAGCTGCGCTTAGTGGTACGCTCGAAGGAATGTCTGGAACTTCAGGTGGATTAGATCCAACTGTCGTTAACAATATTCGTGGGCTTTATGGCAGCGTTCAGGGCGGGAGTGCAAATGATCCGAATGCTGGTGGTTCAAGTGGTGGGGGTGGTGGCGGTGGTGGTGAATCTGGCGGTACGCAAACACCTGCTGCGCCAGTAGAAGATAAGTGGAAAGCGCCGAGCGATATCTTTTCCGAGGCTGGTAAAACTGGCCTTGTAGATATGGAAAAGATGCGTGCTCAGATTGGTGGCCTTGAGGAAATGGCCAAGTCTGGTGCGATTGACCCGGCGAACAAAGCTTCTATTGATGGAATCATTCAGAAGCTGAAGGATTTCCAGTTTGATCCAGAAGCTCAGCGAGCTATTCAGGGACAGATTAATCAGCTTACCGAGATGGGTCGGACAGGTGGATATGATCCTGGCCGATTAGCACAGATTAATGCTGATATTGACTCGTTAAGAACATGGAGTCAAACGGGTGGTGTAGATCCTGAACGCGCAGCAGCATTACGTAGGTCGCATGACTTTATGATGGGCGGTGGAATATCCGCTGAAGATTTAGAGAAGTGGCGTGGTACAGGCTATTCTGAATTCGCTAAAACAGGTGGTTGGAGCGATAGCGATAGGGCAGACTTTAGGGATAGGGCTACTTCAGGAATCCCCGCTGCGTATCAGCAGCAAATGGCTGAAGCAACACGTCGCGCTAACATTCAAGGTGGCGGTGGTGCAGGATTCTTAGCTGCGGCTGGTCAGGCAAATCGTAGAGGCATGCAGGATTTAGCAACTGCACGTCGCGATGCTGAAGTTGATTTAGGTTCGCAAGTTCGTACAGGTAGACAGTGGGGAATCAAGGGCGTAGCGGATACTGAAGGTGCAATTCAGACTCAGCTAGGATTGAATCGTAAAGCTGGTACGGATGCTGGTGGAATATTTGAGCTTGGTATTGGTCAGAACCGTATCACTGGCTTAGCTGAAACTGCAAAGGCGCAGGCTGCACTCGAAAAGGATATTTCAGGCAATCGAATTACTGCTACGGAGCTTGCTGGTCGATTAAACGTCGACATGCAGAATTCGATTAACGATGCGTTCATTCGATCGAAGCAAGGTGCGGGTACATTAGAAACCAATCTTGCTGATGCAATTGGACGTAATAGAGTAGCGGCTCAGAGTGCTGCGGCCCAAGCTGAGAATGCCGCACAGAGATTAGAACAAGAAGGTAAGATTGCTGGTGCGAAAGGTTTAACTGAGATTGCTGCACAGAAAGCTTTAGAGGCTGCGAGAGCTGCTTCAAATGCTACGGCTGCACGCGCGAATGATGATGCGAATGCTCGATGGTATGCAAATTTCGTTTCTTCAAACGAACGTTGGATTGGTGAACAGCAGCAGCAGGGCCAGCAGTTTGCAACCAATCAGCAGCGACAGCTACTCGGAATGGATGAAACGTTGGATCGTGATAGATTCGGTATGGACCTCGCGAATTCTTGGTCGCGTAACAATCAGGGTAATCTGGCATTGGAACAGGGTACGAATGATGGGGGGACCAATTGGGCTAATTGGGCGGCTCTTGGCTTAAGCGGCGCTGGTGAATACCGTAGGTATACTGACGCTGATAATAAGGAAGACGAGAAGAGTCGTTCCGAATACTATGACCCCAAGCACCCTGATTAAGGAGTTAGCCAATGGCATGGGATGATTACGATGATTATGATTTAGGCCAGGATATTTGGGGTTCTGCGAATCGAAACGCGAGTCCGAATTGGAACTTTACGGGCACCGATGCGTGGAGTCCACGTACTCCTGTTCCTGAGCCACAACAACAGCGACCTGATTGGCTTGGCTCATTAGGTAACTTTGGCTTAGGTCGAGGCATGCAAAGTGCTACGCCTGAAGCTATTGCACCACAGCGTAGACAATTAGCTCCACCTCAGTATGATTACGGGCCAATGACTCGTTATCAGGAATACTTAAAGAGTGAGCCTGAAAGAGCAGACTATCAGCCGCGTGGGATTGATAGGTTAATAAACGCTGCTGCCGCTGGTGTGCGTGGTTTCCAAACTGGCGATGTTGGTGCAGGTTTGAAACTTGGCAATGAGTTACGTGAGCAGCCCTATAATGAAGCATTCAAGCGTTGGCAGAGTAAAGGTGGACGCTATCAGGCTGACGCTACGATGGCTGAAACTCGTAACAAGAATCAGGAAGCTGCCTATCAGCGTGATGTAACGAATGCTCGGGAAGATAGGCGAACTGCTATCGATGAACAGCGTTTGCAGATGCAGCTGAGTGAAGCTAGGGATAGAGGATTCCAGTTCCGGCCAGGCGATGATGGCAAGATGGTTGCGTATCGCATTAAGGATGGCAAGCCTGAAGTTATACCAACTGCTATCACTAATGACGAATACACCTTGCTAGAGAAGACGCGGATGCGTGAAGAAGATAGACAGGACGCATTGACTCGTCACTCTACACCAAGCGGTTCATCGTTACTTGCGGCACGTACGGCTACTGCTAATACGGCTGCGAATATTAAGTCTCGCGAAGGTGCGTATTCGTATTCGCATGGTAGCGGGAATGATGTGATTGACCCACGTTTGCCAGGCGATACGAATACTCCTGCGAAGTTGTTACAGGCGTATGGTGAATTTAACGACCCGAATATGATATCTGTATCGGGTGGACGTGCGCAGCTTACTCCAGGATTTAGGAAAATGTTGGATGATAAGACTGTTGGGCCTGATGGGAAGACGAAGGCAGAGAAATTCTTCCAGGAAAAGGCTGCACGAACAGGTGTTCCATACGATAGACTCTTAGACCGTTGGCGTGAGTTTAAGACACGTGTTAATCCGATGCTCTTGCCAGAGGAAGAAGATTAGGAGTAATCGATGCCTAAAGATTCAATGTGGGATTTGTTTGGGTTTAGTAACAATCCCGAAGACACGTATAGTCAGCAGGCATCGGATGTCTATGATGACATTACTTCGGGCTTGCGCAGAGGTAAGAAAGCGACTGAAGGTATCCTTGACCGTGGGAAGAATTGGTTCGATACCAATTTAGATTACCCATTACTTCCTGAGTACAAGGATACCTACCTTAAAGGGCAGGAAGACGAGGCTTGGAAAGTTGGGCCGTTATTTGGCATTCCAGTCTCAGCGGTGAATCGTGGCGGATATGCATTGGGGAATATGTTCTTTGGCTCTCCAATCAATGCCGCCACGACTCTCGCTGGTGGAGCTACAATTCCATTAGCTAGGGCTGCATTCAAGGGGCCAGAGCTTGCGTTAAAGTATGGGCCAAAGGTCGCTGAAGCCTTACCTAAAGTCTATCAGGGAATGAAGAACGTATCGCGTGGCTTGGAAGGTGTACAAGCTACGCGTATGGGTGCTGAGACTTTAGAAGACTTAAAGCAGGGTCGATATGGTAAAGCTTTATTCGATGCCGGGTTGACGGCATTAGGCGCATTCGGTGCATCGAACAAGCCATATAAGTACGTTGAAGATTTCAAGCGTGCTGATGTTGAACGGCAAATTGGTGAGGCTGCGGATAAGGAATTGTTAGCAAAGGGCATCGACCCGAATGCGCAATTGCCTGTGACTCAGCGGCCACAGAATATGCCAGCGCCAACAAGAGCAGTTGACGCAACAGGTATTGAACCAACAGCGCGAGAAGTTAAGCCACCGAGAGGTGCGAATGCAAACGACCCATTCTGGAGTCCATTCATTGAATCGAATGCGAAGTTTGCACCGAATACGGGTGGCGATGTTGAGTTAATGATTCAGGCTCGTGGCGGTAAGAAAGGTGTTGATACCGAATCGTTAACAAGATTGCAGGGCGCGGTCGATAGAGTAAGAGAAACATTAGGTACGTTACCTGAGGATGCACGGAATACTGCCAAGGCAAAAGCTTCAGCATATGCAATGCAGTTAGATGAGCGTGATTTGAGCTTAGCTCAATCATTAGGAATTATTGACCCTGATGTTGGTACGGCTGCGCGTGAAATTCGTAAGGGCTTACCTCCGTTACTTACAACAGGCAATACGCCTAATGTTGCAACTACGCCCGGTGCATTAGCAAGCCGGCCAGTTGATAGGGGAATTGGTAAGTCAATTGCTGAGGAAGCATTACTTCCAGAAGCGCCGATTACAGGTGGAGATAAATCAACCTTAGCTAATATCGATACGCCTAGGTTAGCAGCAACTGAACGTGGTACTGAAGTCACTCGATTCAAGGGTATTGTTGATAGCATCGAGAATGAAACGAAAGCTATCAAAGACCCGGTTGAACGTAACGCTGCGAAGCTTAAATTGTATGGGGATAGGTTCGCATACGATAACACAACGGGAACAGATGAACTGCGCGATGCATTCAAGCTCGGTGTTATTGATGAGGATGAGTATAATCGAGTTAGCGATGCATTGAGCGTTCTTCACGACCAAGAACGTAGGGCTGCGAGAACTACAGGCGCTAATGTAGCAACTGAAGCTATCGAAACGCCTAGCGGTGCGCCAAATGTAGAAGCTCCATTAACGGGCGTTCGTGAACTCTCGCGTAAGATTGAAGCTGGCGAACCGCTCGCTCCAGAGGAATTAGCTCAGGCTCGACAGCTTGGATTGAATCCGCCTGAGTTGCCTAATGAAGCGCCAAGAGTGGATTCACTTCCGCATAGGGTTGAAAGAGAAGGGCACCCCGATGCGATAGCATTACAAGAGAGAGTATTACAGCAGCAGCGTGAAGCTGGACGCTCATTTGGCGATGAGCCTGTTACGGCAATTGAAAAGAAACAGAGCGCGATTCTTAAGCAACTTGCTGGAGACGTAACGCCCGAAGAAAGATTAAGATTAAAGGAAGAATACCGAGCGCTTACTGAGCAGGGCAAAGCTGAATACGCTGCACGTCAAGTTGCGCCAACAAATCGGCCAGTTGTTCAAGGTGTAGACCCTAATGCTTTGCCACCGGGAGTAGCTTCAGTAGGTAATCAAGTACCGGGGAATAGGCCAGTTGATTTGCCAACGGGTTCGGCAGGTGGGGCAGGTATTCCACCGCCAGGTAATCGACCTGTGATGCCAAGTGGAGATTTACCTCCAGGCCCAAATCAATTTGACGAGAATGCGCATAAGGCATGGATGGAGCAGATTCTCGGTGACATGAGTAAGCAAACTAACATGTCTCCTGAATTCGCTATCAATAGGGCGAATCGACAGCTTGGGCCTGATACTGTGCGCTCATTACGCAAAACGTTCATGGACCCGAATACGCCACAAGAAATGCGGCGTGCGATTGTCGATAGATTGCGGCAAGAGGCAGGGCTTGTCGAACAGCCGAAAGGTCCGATTCGAAATTCAATTCGCTCGCTCACGATGGCATCGGGTGAGGAACTGAAACGAATTGGTCCGAAGTCTGAGGAAATTATTCAGATGGTACGGCGTGCGCGCACGGACGGTGCACGAAACTTCAATCGTTTCATCAACCCTGTTATCGACGATCTTAACAGGCTCAAGAAAGAGCCGAAGATATTCGAGCAGGTTGTTGATTACGTTGAAGGGAACTTAAAGAATCCGAGCGATGAAGTTCGCGAGGTCGGCGACAAAATCACTGCTATCAATAACATGATTGGCGATGAGATGGTCGCTGCTGGATTGATTAAGAAAAAACGAGCGGATTATTGGACGCATCGTTACGAAGGTATTCCCGATGGTAAGCTCAAGGAGAATCTTGAGAAGATGGGATTATCGGGCGACCGAATCGATGCGATGCTGAAGAAGATTCGTGAGTCGCGTGAACGAAAGACGAGTGCGGAGTTTCAGCGTAACGATTTGAACGTGCCTGGGTATCGAAAGGATATCGACGTATTCGTTGACCACGTACGTAACTCGTCGCGGCGTTTAGCAGAAGTAGAACATTGGGGTAAGGGCGATGTGATTGATGCGGACTCGCCAATCTCTCGCGCTATCAAAGCCTCAGAAGACCCAATTCGTGCGCGTAACCTGACTGAACGTATCATTCGCGGAGGGCGTGAAGGTGAACCGTGGGAACAGAAACTTGTTCAAAGACATAGAACATTAGCCACGGCTACGCAGTTAGGACTCGCAGGTATTTCAAATATGAGCGGTGTATTACCTGCGACCGTTAAGATGCGAATGAGCGATGTGGGTAAGGGTTTACGTAAAGCATTCAATCGCGATGACCCTGATTTCAAGTTCATGAACAACGTCAATACGTTTCGTGAGTTTAGCGGTGGGTTTGCTGAGTCACTTGGAGATAACAATCTTATCTACAAGGTCTTCGGTATTGAGCAGGGTCAGAACTATTTGAATCGTATGTCTGGCGCTGCTGCTCATTCGTATGCTAAAATGCTTTTTAGCGAATTAAAAAAGAATCCGAACAACAAAGGCGTTAGAAGAGAACTCGCTGACTTGACGAATACGAATCCTGATGAGTTGCTTAAGCAGCCAAGTTTAAGTCAAGGCCAGATTGAACGGTCGATGATTAACATGACCGATATGATCCAGAGTTCGATGGCAGGTGAACAGCTACCGCATGGATGGAATCGTAACGATATCTTACGAATTCCACAGGTGTTTCAGCGTACCGCTTTTCAAATCACAAAGGCGATGAAGGACGCGATTAAGGAAAAACCAACGAGAGCATTGAAGATTGCTGCGGTTGGATTGCCTTTAGGTGAGTTGATTGGCGATGCAAAGGAAGTAGTGAAGACAGGCGCTCAGGTAGGGTTTAGAGAAGCGCAAGAGTTAACAGGCTACGCACAAGAGAACGATAAGAATTTCTTTGAAGAGTTTGGTGAAGAATATCCAAAGAACATTGGCCTAGGTGACAAGGTTAGTCCAACGGATAGATTCGCATTCACTCGCAAATGGCTCGGTGCTATCGACCCTGACTTTGCAAAGAATGAAGGAATCGTTCGTGGGATTGGAAACCTTGAACAAGTGTTCGCATTTGGTATGCCATCTGACCAAATGACAAACCTTGCTGAACATTGGGATAGTCCAGACGAATGGAAAGCTGCTGTGAGTACTGGCTTGGGTACGAATTACGCAACGAGTTCTGCTGCGGATATTCTCACGCAAGCATGGAAAGGTGCTCACGGTAACTTTAGAGATGTCGGTCGATGGGGCTTACAGCAAGTTCCTGTAGTTGGCCGCGGTATGGCTAGGGAAGTTGAAACGACTGCGCAACAGAAACGTCGCGACAAAAAGGGAAAGCGAAGCGTTCCAGATTTTCCTGAGTAACAAAACTAAAGGGTGCTTAGCTAATCAAAGCTAGGCACCCTTTAGTTTTTTCATTAGAAACATTTAGTTGTATTTGAGTATTCGAGTTTCGGTTGCTGTGTGCTTACGGTACTCTGCAATCACGTGGTCTTGTAGCGTGTAGTACGTCTCTCTTGAGTCAATCTCTTCCCGTACCACATTCGCTTCCTTCAGAGTATCCATAACACGCGTCAACTCAAACGCATCGAGATGTCTCCATAGTTTCCTGAGAATCGCTACTCTTGTTAAGGAGTAGCTTTCCGACTTAACTAACGCCTCAAGCACGATGGACGTTTGCTTGGCGATGGGCGTTGTCGTATTACCTGGGGAGTTATTCGTTACTGTCTGCGCGTTTGTCATGCACGACCCGCAAACAGAAATTGCTTCTTGAATATCCTCAGGTGTTAGTAACAAATCAATTCCCCTTGCCATCGATATAAGCATGGCAACCTTGAGCACGGTATCAGGGAATCGCATAGCCGTACCCGTTGTATCATCTTCGTTTGGTTCGTATTCTTCATACCATGATTCGTAAAAATCAGCGGCGTCTGGCGTATATTGAAACTCTCCTTTTAAACTAGCTACTGTCTTGAGATGTTCAGATAATGCTTCGTAGTCTATGGTATTGCCGGTGCGATGTACGAGCGCGTTCTTTTTATTTCGCTTGCTCTCTGATACCATGAGTGTGCGAGCGATAAACCCACCCATAATATCACGTTGCCCAATGACAGCGTGTAAATGAGTTTCGTTGGATGCACCAAGCATACTGAGGTACACATTGCGGAGAATAGACTTGCCAGATTTAAGAAGATTTGTATGCGTGTCTTTGTACTGTGAGTCATATAAGTCCGTTAATATGGTCAAAGCCTGCTGGTCTTCTAGAATTGATTGTGAAAATTCACCTGAAACAATGAACGCGGTCGCATCTTTACTAGCGGTCCCGTCCTTATTCATTGTTTGGTGACCTAAATTCTCAATGATTGCTTGGATTGACGAGCGTCCAGCAATCACCTTGGTAACGTTCAAGTCTGTCACCAACTTCTCTGCTACCTTAATGGGCAAACCTTTCTTGATGCCCGATGGCCCGATGAGCATGATGTATACGTTAGGATACAGCTTGTATGCACCTGCCCTATCGAGCCATACGTTGCGCTTGACTATAGCCGACAAAACTCCTAAGCCCGCGAAATAGAAATATCTTCGTGGAGATTCAAGGTCTTGCGTTTGCGACATGAGCAAGTCCAACCAACTCATGATATCTTATAGTCTACTAAGTCATGCAAGTTACGCTCGCCAAGTTCAAACTCGGCTGGAATGATTAGAGTTCCCCGAGGGATAGAACATCCGGAAAAGTCGATGGGCATTTCCAATCCCTTCTTGAATACCTTAGCATAGGCATTAACCTCGCTGATAGGTACGAGAGCACCTATTGCGTCATGCTTTTCCATCACGATGCGACAATCTGGAATCTCATGTTTAATGTACAGCATCGCCCGTTTAACCGCATCGCCCACGGTGGACTGCGGAATCATGGCGTATGCTTCCTTAAACAACTGGTCGCCCCATCGCCCGGCAAACGTACGCTTACGGCCGAACGGTGTAGTTAACGTTCGTTCGTTTGCTGCTAATGCATCTTGAACTGCGACGTGAAAGACTGAACGAATCTTCGGATACGCTGCATGGAATCGTTCAAGAATCTGTCCAGCTTTCCACTCGGATACGTTGAGCGCGATGCCATACTTCTTCGCATCGGTATTAAACGTAATCATCGCACGATGCTTCCCCATGTCGTACGACCCTGCATGCCTTGAAGTTTTGCCAAGGAAACGTTCGGGCGAACCTTTCTTCACGACAAACATTTCGCCTAATGATAACACGATTCGTGCGGTCTTAGCGTGCTTGTCTATCTTACCGTATTCTTCGAGTCCTTCATAATCTTCGCACAATAAATCAACAACTCTTGCTTCGGCTTGCGATAGGTCAGCTTCTAAGTATACGTAGCCTTCATCAACAATCATCATTGTTAAGATGTCGGCGCCCATCTCGGAATGCTTTGTTATGGTTTGGAAGGCGAGTCCAATTGGCTCAGGTCTTGTAGGTGGCTTAAGAGTTTGAGTCGAAGTTCTTCCTGTCTCGGTTCCAACAATTTGATAAGAAGTTCTGTACCGTCCGTCATAGTCTGGACAAGCCTCGATGTAAGTGCCAATGGTCTTTCGGATAGTACGGCCTCTAAGTATTCGATCAATAATCGGAACGACCTTGGGCTTGCGTTCACCATGATTAGCCTGTAAAGAGACAAGAACCTCCTCTCCAGTTCCGTCTCTGGCTGGCAACTTAAGTTCATTGTATATAAGTTCTCCAATTTGCTTTGGGCTTGCGACGTTGATTGAATGTCCAATGAGCTTCTCCAGTTCCTCTTGGTTTTCTTCGTTGAGCTTACGATACTTTATCTCAAGCGATGCACGCTTTTCAAAATCGCATGCGATGCCTTGTCGCTCGATGTCTAAGTACAAGTCATGCAAATGATGTACGAAGTTGTAATAGAACTCACGTACACCAAACGTTTCGAGTTCTCTATCTAGCGTCTCAAAGATTTCAAAGTCTACCGCGCAGTCTTTCGCATTATATAAATAAAGTCTGTCTGCGGAGTCCTTTTTCGGATTGAACTCTTTACCTTCAAGCTTGTAATACGGCTCGCGGGTGTGGATACTTGCCAAGAATGCCAAACCCTTTGGTAGCTCGGGATATCGAGTGTGCGCCATGAGCATCGTATCCGCATGGAAGTTTGGAATCCTGAATCCTAGCTGGTGGAGTTTTCCTTCGTCGAATTTCCAGTTCTGCCCGATAATTCGCTTATTTCGCAGAAGTATGTCGGCACACTTCCAGAACTCTGCAAGTTCACGCTTGGAATAATCGCCAAACTTAACTCCCCATAATTCGTTAAAGAGAGGTATTGAGATAGCTTCGTGACTACTTGTTGCAAATCCGATACAATTTGGAATGGACTTATATGTCTCGATGTCAGAGGCAGCGTAAACTTTATCACGCCATCGGTCAAGGTAACGGTATAGTTGTGCGGAATCTCGAATGACAACAAGGTTTCTTTGTGGTATTGGGGTTCCATTTATTTCCTGTACCAGTCTGCGGACATCAAACTCTGCGACGGACTTGTCGATAACGGAATCGCTACGGAGTATGTACGCGGGGTGATAGGTGGGGATGACTCGTTTCTTGACTCTATCACTATAGAGAATTGAACCTCTCCACTGAGTGATTCCACTATTTCCAGTGAGAGCCTGTAAGGAGACATTTCCAAGGGCAAGGATAATTTTAGGATTAATCGTCTTGATTTCTTCGTAGAGGAATTCTTTATATCCATCGAAGTTCCTTACTTTATGAATGTCGTAAACTGTCTTGCCTGCTTTAGTTACTTTCGGTGGCTCAGTTTTAACAACGTTTGTTACCCAACATTCTGAGCGTGTGATGCCGGCTTGTTGAAGAAGTTGATTTAACAAATGGCCTGATGGCCCAATGAAAGGTTTGCCCGAGCGCTGTTCTTGTTCGCCTGGCGCTTCGCCAACAATCATGATGTCAGCGTTGGCATTACCCTCTCCGAGTACATCGAGTTGTAAATTTAAGGCAGATGTTTCCATGTTTCATAATTCCTTATAGCATGGATTGTGTGGACACTTATGTTATATTCTTTGGCTAACATAACAAGCGTCTTGTTAGCTACCTTATCCTGCCGAATTGATAACACTTGCTCAGGCGTGAGCTTAGCACGCCCATGTTGGGTACCCTTAGCTTGTCTGCCCTTTAATACTTTATCTAATTGATTTCCTCTTTGCGTAGTTAGTTTTAAATGTTCAGGTTGTATGCATTGTGTAACATCGCATGTGTGCATTACTACCATGCCCTTGGGAATAGGCCCGTTGCAAATCATATACATTTCACGATGTATAGCCAAACATATACTATCTTCCCACGCTCTTGGATAGCCCCAATTATTTATTGAGCCCATCCAAATAAGGCAACCTTGCTCATTCAGCGGTGCGCAATTAGCGAGAATTCGCTTGATGTTCATAAATCTGTGCTTGCTTTTCAGTTGTTATTCTTTCAAGCTCTGCATCACTCCTAAAAACTATTAGGCATGCAGGCACGCGCTTGATTTGATTATCTTCAGTCGTGAACTTTACGCGACCTTGAATGGGCCGTAAAGTAACACGGCCATTGCCCGCTGTTGATTTATTGAATACATTTGAAAACCACTCGGTCGATGTATCGGAAGGGATGACTAAGACAACGAGGTCAGCTTTAGCTTTGAGAGATTTGTTAATGATGAGTTCGGGTATGCCTTGCTTAATTGGTGGGACGATGGAGATTAAGAAACGGCCGTGGTCGAGCGGATGGAATATGCAATGTGGCGTGATGAGTTCGGTATCGAATCTGAACTCACGCTGGAGTTCACTCCTTAACTTTTCGGGTAGAGTCATATTGGTTCCTTAACGTACGAATAGGCAAAGGAGATATAGAGTCTCCCCTGCCTAGTAAACTTTAGAAACCCTGGGTCTTCAGATAATCCGCAAGGCTCATTTCATCCTTGTGATTCTTCAGCCACTCGTCAGTCGCAGCCTGAACTTTGATTCCTAAATCTTGTTCTTCTGCGTCCGAGTCCTCATCATCTTCCTCATCATCTTCATCGATTTCTTCTGACTCATCATCTTCGTCGTCATCAGAATCAATTTCTTCGTCCTCGTCCTCATCCTCATCTTCGGCGAGGATTTCGTCTGAGTCATCCTCATCCTCGTCGTCTTCGATATCCTCTAATTCAATTTCATTTGGAAGAGCGGAAACATCAAGACCGAGCATAGCTGCTACTTGTTCCTTCTCGCCCGGTTTAAACACATGCTTTGTCATTCGGCTGCTCCCTTTCCCGTAGTAAACGGTAACGGTGTTCAAGTTTGGATGCGGCAGACTGCAATCGGATTGTAAAATCTTCCGCATCCTTTGCGAGTTCGCGAAGCTTTGAAATGTGCTCCGCTATTTCTAACTTCAATCCGAGTTCGTCCATTGGCGTATGAGTTAATGGTGCAGGCGAAGGGACTCGAACCCTTATGGTTTTTCAACCTGTGGATTTTAAGTCCACTGCGTATGCCATTCCGCCACGCCTGCGAAAGAGAATGGATGCATAGGTCCGGGGGGAACCTATGCATCCGGTGGATTTACTGCAACTTACTGGTTGTCCGGCGTCCAATCAATCGGGCGCCAACCGAGAACCTGATTGTTCGGCTTGTTGTTATACGTTCCAGGGCCGAGGCAAACGAAAACCTCCTTGCCCTTGAACTCCTCGAAATGAACAACGCCACCGTCCTTTTCGAGATCGACTCGCATCGCCTTCAGGAAATCAAACGCGAGGCCAGGATATTCCTCCGGGAATGTCTGGTCGTACGTGAGACCCTGATACTCATTACCGGGTTCCTCAACCTTGATGGTAATGACGTGGTTAATCGCTCCCGAGCGCTTCTCCGACTTCGCCACACGCTCCTGATAATTCGTGATGCGAACCGGAAGCCACGTCGGTGCTTCAACCAAACGTGTACGAGCGATATCGTCCTTCGAATACGTGAATGCCATGATTCTTTTTTCCTTGTGTGTAGAGGGTGAAGTGTACTGCTTTACACGCTTACTTGAGTTCCTAATGTAATTACCCCTTGGTGCTTACTTAGGATTAACGAAAGGTGCGACGTTTGATTTGCCTAGTTCCATTACCTCCATGATTGATGGTTGAATGATTTCAAAGAAGTTGCGATTCGTAAAGTCAATCTCCTTAGGTAACTTTAACGTTGTTCTCGCAAAATCTTCTCCAGAATTGACCGTGCGTGCGATGAACTGTTGCTTTCCACCAACCGGCTTTTGCTCGAAGTGATAAATCTCGTCGAAGTAGCCCGGTATTTTGGCAGCGACTTTCTTTCCCCCGGTCAATAAACTTCTCGTAACGACGACTGTATCATCATTGAGATTCGTTTTCTCAGTCTTGATGACGTGGGCTACGAGAATCTTGTACTTGCATCGAAGCTGTTGAAGAAACATTACTAGTTCAGTCAACATTGCATTCTCTGCATTGTAATCTTCAATCGAGTTAACTGCGACGCCGCTGATTTTCTTACCCTTACCTTCAAGACCTTTGAGCCTAATGACGTTTTGCAATAGTAAATCAGCAGTCGAGGTGAGTGAATCAACAATCACGGTGTCGAATGGAAAGCGTTTCATCTTGCTTAATTCGATGAACTCGTCCCATTTCTTGTCGAACTTCGCGTAATCTTCTCGCGTGTACGTGTCGTACGATAAATCACGTTTACCACGCGGGTAATGATACGCTGCGACCGAACGTATTCTACTCTCCATATCGAATACGTAGGGATTGGGAAAGCTTGCTGCCGCAATACTCTTGCCACTGCTCACTTCCCCTTTGAACAGCATGAGGAATTCTTCTTTCGCGAGCGCTTCCTCGATGCTTGGCATTTAGTTGCTCTCATCAATGACCGGAATCAATTCGGATTCCTCGTCGGTCGGTTCTGGAATGGAAGGGTTCGGTTCGTATTCCTTCCGCCGTTCCTCACGATACGTTTCGAGTTGCGCCTTCAAATCGTGATGCGGATAGAAAGTAAACAACGTGTTGTACTTTGAATCGCGCAACGAATAGTTCTCAAGCGTCTCAATGTTCGTGAGATTCAAGAGTTCACGAAGAATTCGTTGCGTGATGTGCAATGCCGATTCGATGTTGTCAACGAGTTCGATTTCGATGCGAAAGCTCTTGTCTTTGTCAGCCATTTTAAATCTCGATTCCTTTTGATTGATGCCCGCATTGCAAGCATTCGATGTACAGTCTGCCGTTTAGTGTACGCCGTGCCGTTTCAGGATGTCTGCAACAATGTTCGATACAGGCGCGGACAATTCCGTTGGCGAATTTGACGAGTGGTTTGGATGCTCCCTGCGACAATCGATGCAAACGGGATTCGCTCGGAGCGATGCGTACTTGTCGATTACGAATTCCCGATTGCACGATGGACATACTGATTCCTTGCCTAAGATAAATTCAGGCATGATGTAATGGTTGCAGTTGGTTAACATGCAACGATACACATGCGCTTTCTTTAGCTTAACTCGGCGGTATTGATGCGTGTGATTCGAGTTCGCCCGACGCTTGGGCATTTACATTCTCCTTACCTTGCTTTGCTAGCTCGGTGATAATCTTCGATATCACGTTCGCTGCACGTTGCTTTACGTGCTCAGGAACTGGAATGTTCATGATTGCGAGCGTTTGAAAGTATGCTTCAAACGTTGCTCCTATCGTCTCAGCGTCGATAGGATCGAGCGTAACGGTGATTGGCTTTGCTAGTTCATCGAAGCCCGGTCGCTCGCTTTCTTTTTTCAGGTCGTATAGCATTTTAGTTATCCTTTGAGTCGCTTGAACCATTCATCCCGAAGGTGCTGATACTCGGGAAACATATCAAACACGCTAGCGAAGTAGAAGTCTTCCTCACCAACGAAACAATCCGCGTGAGCTTTCTTTGCGTCACTAAACTTACGTTCACAAAACATGAGCGAGTTCATGATATGGTCGCTCTCCATATGCTGAACTGGCTTACCATTCCACGTCTTGTGAACCTTGCGCTCCGGGGTATTGAAGATTGAATGCCGCTTGGGTGTTAGCTTTTCTTGCTCGTCGTATTCATCCCATTCGCGGTCGCGGTCGAAGTTCATTTTAATCTCGATTCAAAGGGTTCCAAATTGGAACGACGGTGTAGTTCGTTTCCTTCAGATACTTACGGTGGCTCGGTTGCGCGGAACATAACGTAATGTATCTACATCCACCGTACATACCGCATGCTTCTCGATTGCGCCTAAACTTTCCTTCGTGCATCATATCCAAGTGTCTGAGGATATCACGAACGGCGTCCTCTTTCCATTCGTCGATTACTTCTTGGCTCTTTGTAACGACGATGCGTTCGAACTTTCCAGTGTTACCTTTCACGCCGATGCGATTGATAATCAAGTTCTTCGAATTCAATGCCCACATGTATCCGTGGAATTGATTGCTCATAATCGCTGGCTTGAAGTATGAACCCCACGATTTGTGGTCTACCGGGCACAAATAAGGTTGAGCTAATACAAGGTCCGTGATGCCCGTATAGAGAATATGAATCTCATCATCCTCATACAAAGTTTTCGCGAACGTACTTTCCACCAGTGGATTGTTATTCGTATCTCTTGCAACAACCCAATTGTCGGTGATGTACTTCGCGGTGTATGCGGAATAAATGTCGATGCAAGCGTTGATTTGCGAACGTGTGAGTTGGGTTTTCGCAGCCGCATACGCTTCCATCCTTGCTGCAACTTGGCCGCGCAATATATTCTGCGGTGTATTATGAAAGTGCGCGTAGTGCTCAGCTAAGCCTTCGTGAATAATGAGTCCGAGTTCCAAAGACTCCATTCCATAATCACGCGGCTCAATCGAATCGATGAAACGATACGCGGCTTGCTGATTGCACGTTTGAATACCCGCAAGGACTTGCGAGTCGATGCTGATAACGAGCTTATCCGTTTGCTTCGGTGCGTCGTTATCAAGTTTTGAGGTATCGGTGAGAGTCATGCTATTTTATCTCGATTCCTAACGTTTGCTCAAGCGTGTCCTTAGCGTTCAAGTATCGCAAGCGTTCGACGCCTTGCATTATTTTCCAGAGTCCGTTGCTTAACTGTAGAAGGTAAAGTAAGGATTGAATTTGAAAACCTTGCTTAACCAACGAGTTAAACATGATATGAAACTCTCTTGGACGCTCCGTTTGAAACGTGTGGAGATATAAAACTTCGATGGGGTCATATATCTTCACGCCTTTCTCAAACTTGAACGACCAAGGAACTGAGTTAGCATAGCGATGAATGACTTTATACTTTCCATCGCGCACCGCGTCTGCTAACTCAAAGCACGCACGTTCAAACGTTATTTGATTTGGCGTCGGCATCTTTCTTTGCGAGCACTTTGAACCACAACTCTATCGCAGGGATTGGGCATTCCTTGATGTGTGAATCCCATTCGCCACATAGCATGCACTCTTGAAACGTTTCGCCCGATTGAGAATCGTGATGATTTTGAATCGCATCTTCAAGCGCTTCGGTGAGTGTATTGAGAACGAGTTCGGTGCGGTCGTTGTTTGGTATGGCTTTCATTATTCTTCAGGCTCCGCGAACATCTTATCGAAACACTTGCCACAAATTCCGCTGACGAGAAATTCCCGCTCGTCTTTAGAGAGATTGGGAAACGCATTTTGCACAAACATACCGTGGTCCCAATTGTAATAGGCTTGAGCTGTTACTGTAACAACCTGCGGAATGTTGCAATAAGTACAATTCCCTGATAGAGTGTATTGTCCATCGGGTGTCTTATAGATTTTGAGTTCGGGCATTAGCTTACCGCGCGCTTCCTTAGCTTGAGAATTGTTGCGGACTTCTTTGGTTTAAGTTTGAGTCGTTTGTCGTCCTTATAAGATTCAATGTCGATGTCGAACGTGAATGCAAGAGCGTTGGCAATTACGAAGCTTCGCGATACCCCGTATCGGTTGCATTCCTTTTCGATTGCTCGCTCGATTGCTGATTCAACGGCGGTGGATAATCTCGCACGACGCTGACCGATGTATCGACGTTGAATAATCACTGGCCCGTTTCCTTGAGCTTAGCGCGTGCGTCCCACAGAATCTTCGCGATGTTTCGCAAGGTATCGATTCGAGTGAGACGATATGCTTTGAATTGTTCGTCGTCTGCCATCTTTTCCGTGACGGCCTGGAGTTCACCAATCATGGAGATTAACGATACTCGCAAGGTGGTGATTTGCTGCGATGTCAATTCAACGGGAATGGTTGGGATGGTTTCTTCAGGCAGGGATTCGACTTGATTGATTTGCTTTTTCATTTGCTTTGCTCGCTTTCTTTTGGCGCTGCGGTTACTGAGCGGATAAGTAATCGAGGTGTGTACTTTTTACATGGTGCCGCTGGCGCTGTCTGGATTTTATCATGGTTGCCATGCTACCACAAGTGTATAATTTACACACCTCGGGTTGCAGAGGTGCAAGGATGCGAGCGCTCCAAGGTGCCGAACCTGCTAGAGCGCAGCGCGAGCGCGTCTGAGACACGTTCGGCAGGTTGTCGCGCTCAGCATACGGGCCAGGTTGCGAGCGCTCCACAACGGCCGACGATGCGCGCTAGGCTACCACGCGATAATCTATCGTAAATAGCAAAAGGCCCGACCAATTCCATACGGGAATCAATCGGGCCTTTATGCTTTGAGTTGCGTTGAGCGTGCTATTTTCCTATGCCTCGGCGAATACATGCTCCATATTTCTTTTCTAGCCAAAGGCAATCATCGACGAAGGAGCAATCGTAATCTTCAAGCGTCCAGATAGCGATGCGTCCGTAGAATCTAGACGCGCCCATCATATCGCTTTTGTGTATGATGATAACGTCTTTATCCTCGTCAGCGATGCGAATGTTGTACTTGATTTTGAACTCTGCGAATGTCATAAGCTTAGCGACGTGACTTCAAATAACCAATCGAATCGCCACGATATCGAACGACGATGCCCTTATCAGAATCAAGCGAACGAATCTCAATCGTGGCGAGCGGACGGTAAAGACTCCAGAAACGCATGAAATCGTTTACTTTCTTTTCTGGCCCTGCATAGAGCAATGCTTTACCTTCGGGCGTGTCAATGTAGATTGTGAGATTGTTAATCATTACGAATTCTCGAGCCGCTTTGCTTCGCGAGCTTCGTATTCTTTGGCAGTGAGCACGACGCAATAACCTGGCCGAACGCTGTAAACGTTCTTAGCGTAATTCAATGCGCCTTCCTTGGACGATGCGAGCACTTGAATGATTCCCGTTGGAGCAATCACGACAAAGGATTCGTAATCCTTCAAGTCCCTGCCGGAATTGTTAAACGCGGCACGGAAGTCAGCACGCGATGATTCACACGTCGCGCAAAGGCAATCGCAGAACTGAGGTTGAATGCAAACTTTGCAGGGTTTCATTTGCTTTTCCTTTAGAGCGTGTTGAGCGCGTAAACGAGCAGGGCCAGGAGCAAGGTTAACGGAATGGTCAACTCGTATTCTCGCGTGCGCAATGACGCGCACGCGAGAATAAAGGTTGGCACGATGGCGATGCGAATTAGTATGTCCAACGCTTGCCACCGTTTGCGTAGATTGCGCTAGCCAATTCTTTCATGAGAGAAGACTCCTCCCAATTGTTCTCGTTACGGTCGATGATGTTGCTAATCAATGAGCGCTTCTTCTCGACGAGTTCGGTCAGCCATTCGTCAATCGTGCCGACCGAAATCATATACGTGATGTTCACGTGTTCCGCTGTTGAGCCAAACCTCGTGAATCGGGTTTCCGCTTGCTCCTCGTTTGCAGGATTCCATTGACGCTCAAGCATGATAGCGTCAGAGCAAAACTGCAAGTTCAAACCTTCGCCCGATGCAAGGGTACTCGCAATTAAGATGCGATGCCCGTCGTCATTCTTAAATGCTTCGACAACGCTTTGCCGTTGGTCTGCGTCTAACTCAGACTTCAAGTGCAAGCATTCTTTCCATCCACCTTGAATGGCCCAGGTATCGAGCACTTCCTTGAGCGCGAGCAACGTTTCTTTGTGGTGTCCGAAAATAACAATCTTTCGGTCCGTGCTCAAGAGAAAATCCGTAACGTGTTCAACCGTTGGGCCAATCTTTGCCATGCCGGTGATGCGTCGCATGCGTGCAAAGAAACCA
>Ga0184611_1000019_pt1 | contig 36027 bp, 39 predicted proteins | sample PLM3_5_coex_FD_133162 | JGI IMG/M metagenome (GOLD analysis project Ga0184611, IMG submission 133162) | Groundwater sediment microbial communities from an aquifer in East River, Colorado, USA - PLM3_5_coex | ecosystem: Environmental > Terrestrial > Soil > Riparian zone | place: USA: East River...
AACGCCGGCCGTCTCGTCGGTGTCATACCACAGTTCGATGTTCGGATCGGGCGGCGCAGAGGTGCCCACCCACACGACATCGGTGGACCCACCAGCATGCGCGTCGACGTACTGCTTGGTCGCAGCCTCCAGTGGATCTGTGGGGTCGGCGGGAAGCTGGATCGGAACGAGAGACTTACGGCTCACCCAACCACCACCGCGGTGTACTCGCTGGCTGACGGGGCGACGGCGAAGCGCAGCGTGACGGTCTGCGTCGTCGTGCGCTCGACGTCACACTCGATGGTGTCCCATGGTGTGGTGTTGCGGTACACGTTGACGGTCACGTCCCGTGAGTTGAGGTTGTGGGTGACCACCTGAGATGTCGCCCCGCCGATGGCGAAGTCGGCGTACTTGCGGGTGTAGATGGAGTGGGTGTGGTCACTGCGTGCTGCAGTAGTAGCAGAGCCGGTGCCGGCGTACGCCACCGACACGGAGTCGGCACCGATGTTGAGGCTGCCGTCAACGTTGATCACGTTGAAGATGGGGCCGGATGCCAGCAGGCCGTTGCCGGCGACGACGGTGTTCGTTCCACTGAACTGGACGAAGGGGAGAGGGGTCGTGTTCAGCGTGATCGGTAGGTCAGCGGTGCAGGTCCAGCCAGTGTCGGCCTGGGTGGTGCCCAGCGCCACCATCAGCGACATGTTGGGGAACTTGGAAGCGGCATCGGCGTCGGTCGTTCGCGTCCACGCACCAGCGGCGCAGAGGTAGATGCCGTTCTCTTGGGCCAACGTCTGGTTCTTGACGAGCACCCTGTCGTTGGCGACGATGGAGATGCCATCGATGGTCTGCGGGGCCGAGAGGGTGATGTTGGCCGTCGTCGTCGCCCGAACAGGTGCAACCCAGGCCAGCCCAGCGGCGAGGCTGTCGACGTAAGCCTTGTTCGCTGCGTCGGTCGAGTTGGTGGGCGTCGCCAGGCTGGTGATCTTCTGGCTGGCGAAGCTGACCGAGGTGTTCGGCGATGAGAAGTCACTGAGTTTGAGGAACTGGTGAGCAGTGACATCGTGGGCAGGCGTGCCATGGGTGTGGTCGGCGCGGGGAACGTTGGTCGACGCACCGTTGCTGCTGGCCGCACCGAACGTGGTCTGCGCTGTGACCGAGCCGAAACCCTCACGCCCATGCTTGTGGTCTTCACGGGCGTAGGTGGTAGCGACACCGACGACGCTGGTATCACTGACCGTCGACTGGGTGACTGTGGTGGCAGGGACCGCACCGGCACCACCCTGAGCAGCGACCCAGCCCGAGCCGTTGTACCAGTAGAGGATGTTGCCGGTGGAGTCCATGTAGATCTGACCCTTGACCGGTGCCGATGGGGCCGACCCCAGGTTCTGGACGACGGCGTTCTGGAGTTCGTTCTTGGCCAGGTCGATGGCGGTGAGGAACTTGCGGGCCATGGCGTTCTCCTATGACAGGTACGCGATGCCGCTGAAGGCAGCGCTGAAAGTCAAGACGACTCGGGTGATTAGGGGGTAGGTGATGTTCCCGTCGACCGCGTCGCCAGCGCTGTCGACCACGGTGACGTTGGGGCGGAAGGTAAGACCGTGGTCGATCGTCCAGGTCGACGCCGAGGTCGACTGGTTGTGGACGTAGGCCAGAGCACCGCCACCACCACCCGAGAGCGTCGCCCACTGGGCGTTGTAGTCAGTGGCGTCGATCTTGGTCAGCGCCTGGCCGGCAGTGCCGCCAGCTGGCAGGCCATTGGTGGCCTCGCCACCTCCACCGCCACCTGTCTCGCCGTGCCACACCGGGAAGGCAGGGTCCCCACTACGGAACGTGACCCACCCCATGCCCACGGCAGTAGGTCGTGCTCCGACGAACTCGGTGACGATGACGCCGGCCTCGCCGTAGACCTGGGGGATCTGGACGGTCACTGCTGCCGTCTCGATCTTCACCGCCTTGGCTCGGTACAGACCGGGGAAGGTCGCCATCGCTACCTCATGTAGAGGCGGAACGTCTGGGCGCTGATCTCCCCGCCGTTGTCACCTGGGACGTTGTCGAACCCGATGGCGCAGCCGAGGTCGACGCCACGCACTGCGACGTAGCCCCGGGCGATGGCGATGGCCTTGCAGGCCTGACCGACTGCGCCGGCACCGATGGCCCGGATCGTCGGCATCTTCAGGTCGTTGAAGATGTAGCCCTGGATGGCGAAGGCGAGCGACTGCGGGGTGGTCGTGCCCTTGACCATGATGAGGCCCTCGGTGTCCTCGTCGGGATCGAGGCGCGAGAACATGGCTCGCTCGGCAGGACCAGGTTCGGGACGCGGTCGACGGGGTCGGTGATTGGGTGGTGCCACGCTTGGCGTGACCAGGTTCCAGCGATCCACGATCGGATCATCCACGGCGAGTGCTCCTCAGGTCGTTGACCTGGGAACCGACCGTATCAGTGGAGGGCCAGCGGAGGTGGCTTCTTGCTGCGGCGCAGCTGCTCACCGTTCTCGCTCATCCACCACGCCGCCAGCAGTGCAGCCTCGGCGCGGCCATCATCCTTGACCCGCTTGAAGTCGTCGGCCCGAGACGGCCAGCGCTCACTGGCACGCCGACGAGACAGCGTCTTGTCCGAGGTGAGGCTGGCCTTGCGCTTCCACACCGAGGGCGAGACGTAGACGGTGCGTATCTCCAGCGTCGCCAGGGTGCCGACGATGATGCCGTAGTTCACGCCGTAGTTGAAGGCCCCAGCGGTACCGCGGCTCCGCTCTGCACCGGCACCCACGCGGGGCATGATCTGAGCCTGCTCGACCACCGCAACGAGGACCGGTCCATATCCCTCTATCAAACGGGGCAGCAGCGCGGCGTTGACGATCTTGCCGAGCCGCGGCATGTCCTCTAGCTCCTCGACGGCACCGCTCTCGGTGTGGAGGAAGGCGAGCGCTCCCGTCAACCCGGGGTCGATGCCCAAGACCCTGGTGCCGCGGGTCACGGGGACCAGCGCATCGAACGACGCTCCACCGGGTCACGCCCGAGGCGACGGCTCAACTCACGCGAGATCAGCTGGGCGCAGCGCTCGCAGTTGCCGTACACCACAGCGGTCAGCTTGCGCTGTGCATAGGCGACGAGCAAGTCCTGCTTGGCCCGGTCGATCGCCGGGTCCGTCGCCTGCTGGGCACGCGACAGGGTCACCTTGTCCTTGGCCGCACCCCAGTTCATCACCATGTGCTCGGCCTCCATCCGCTTGACGGTGGCCTCGGCCTTCTCCTCTGCGACCTCGGCCTCTGCGAACTGGTAGGCGGCGTAGTTCTGCCACTGCACGAACTGGCTGAACAGCGCCATCATCGTGGTGTCATCGACGCCGGTCAGATCGGGAGGGATCTCCGGGATATCAAACTGCGGTCGCCCGAAGAGTGGCTCGACGTTTGCCAAGCTTGGACCGCTGGACCCGGGCGGGGGCGGGCGCTTCGACTTCGGCATGGTTCTCCTCCAGTTCCCAGCATGTGCTCCGGTACACGCAGGAGGAGCAGACCTTGTCGCCCGGTGCCTTGGCCCATATCGGCCTATCCGGTGCGATGCCGGCACGAATCCCCTGCGCCACATCCTTCGCCGTCTCCAGGACGGGAGCGATGAATGACTTATTGTAGTCGACCACGAACTCCTTGGTCGCCTGCGTGAACTTGCTCTCGTACACGAAGATGATGCGCTCGTACGCCGGCCACGCCATCCACAGGTACAGCTGACCCTGTCGCATGTGGGAGCCGAAGGGGTGGCTGATGGAGAACCAGATGTCCTCGGCCGGCTTGCCGTCCAGGTACTGCTGGTAGAGCCGGGGTGCTTCGAACCGCAGGGTGCCCAGGCCGATGCTCTTGATCTCCACCAGCGCCTTGTCCTCGGGGAGGTGGACGGCGGCGTCGGCGTGGCCCTCCACCATGAAGTTGTTGTGGCGCAGCGGGTACTCCTTGTACTCCAGGCGCAGGCTCTGGCAGAACTGGCACTCCGCTGGGGACATGGCGTACCACTGGTGGCCGCACGACATGCAGTGCCACCAGCCGACGAGCACGCCCATCTCCCAGAACCACTGCTGCCACTTGGCGTGGATGGCGTGGCCCTCGGAGAAGACGTTGCTCATCCTGAAGCTGGGGTTGGCCTTGGACACCTTGCCGACCGGCGCTCCGGTGATGGCGTAGTAGTCGTGCCGGCCGCACCAGTCGGTCTTCGCCATGTCACTGGGGTGCATGTGCTTGGACGAGTGGTCGTCGGGCCGGCCACCCGTCGCCGTCTTCATGACGTGGCGCTCCACCTGGGGGAGCAGCAGGCCACTGCTGGACTTGTACGTCCCCTTCAGTCGCTGCAGTGCTGAGTCACGGATCTCCCGGGGCAAAGTCATCCTCTTCGATCAGGACCAGGCGACGCTTCTTCTTGCCCAGTGTGATGTGCAGTGCTGGTATCCGACCGTCCATCAGGGCGTGCCTGCGGAGCGCCTCCCAGTCGTCCTCCTTGATCGTGTACTGGCGGTTGCCGGTGGTCTTCTGCTCCCATAACACGCCGGCCTCCCGGACGTCGTTGCGCTTGGACCATCCGCTGCCGCTGCCTGGCTGACGGACACCGCCACGGCGCTTGGCCAGGCGGTGCTCCTCCTTCTCCCACTCCTTCAATCCTCATCCCAGTAGCCGTCACCTGGATCGGTGCCGTCGATGCCGTGGACAGGGCAGGTCAAGTCAGCGATGCGGAAGCCACCTGTGTCACCGAACCACGGACAGGTGCAGTCTTCGGGGCGTGGGTCATCACTCATCGTCCAGCCACACGATCCGAGTCTTGCCACCGTGGCCGTGGACGTGTTCGATCGACTCCATGCCCTTCTCGTAGTGGACGACGCTTGACGGCCACTGGCTGACCCAGTGCAGCACGGCCACGTCGTCAGAGAAGAGGATGCCCTCGGCCACGACGCCGGTCCCCGAGATGCCGGTGACGTCCTCGTCGCGGTGCAGTTCGAACCGTCGCGCCGTCATGCCCTACTCCAAATCTTGCCGCACCTCACGCACGTCACCAGGTCTTCCGAGAGTTCGCTGCGCTCGGTCGTGGGATGCGGGCAGAGCTTCTGAGTGGCCTCCCGCTCGGCTACCGCCATGGCATTGGCGAACCAGCCGACCATCGTTCCCGGGTCGACACAGGGAGTCGTCCTTCCCTCCAGTTCTTCCTTCCTGATGTCGTAGCCATCGAAGATGCGGCAGAACTCCTCGGCCCACACCATCGCGTCAGTGGTTTCGAGCAGCGTGCTCATGCCTTCTTCACCTTCTTGCTCTTGGTGGGTAGGGGTGGAGGTGGCGGCGGGGTGTCACCGAGCACCAGCTTGCGGACCTCGTCTTCGATGGTGGCCTGCAGGTCCAGGTCCTCACGCATGGAGGCCAGCACTGGCTCCTTGCCGTTCCACTTCTGGCCGGCGTAGTGGTACCAAGCACCCTGCCGGGTGATGATGTCGTAGGTCAGGGCGATCGCCCACAGCTGGGACGCCAGGTCGTAGTCGCCCTTCTGGAAGGGTCCGTAGTTGGTGAAGTAGAAGGGCGTGACGCCGACACGCATCGGCGGGGCCGTCTTGTTCTTCATCGCCAGCGCCTTGATGACGAGGCCGACCTTGTTCTTGCCGGCATCCAGCAGCCACTCGTCGCGCACCACCTCGACGCGGATGAAGTAGCTGAAGTTCTTGCCCTTCCCACCTGGGGTGGTCCGAGGGTCGCCGTACATCACCCCGATGCGGTCCCGCCACTGGTTGATGATGAGGCACAGGCAGTCGCGCTCGTCCACGGTGCGGCGCTGGGACTTGGGTGACTTCCGCATCAGCTTGTTGGTGAGGCGAGCACCCAGGCCAGGGAGCGAATCGCCCATCGCCCCCTCGCCCTCACCGCTGGGGATCAGAGCCGGGTAGGAGTCCAGCACGATGGCGTCCACCGACTGAGCGTCGAGGGCTTCCAGCATGATCGTGTAGGCGTCCTCCATCACGTTGGTCAGGGCCAGCACCACGCGGGTGGTGTCGACGCCAAGCTCCTCGGCCCACTCCTTGTTGAAGTCCTCCGAGGCAACCCACAGCACCTGGTAGTCCGGGTTGATCATCATGTTGGCGGCGATGGTCTTCAGGACCATGACCGTCTTGCCGTGGGATTCCAGGCCGATGATCTCATTCCAAACGTTCAGCGGCCAGCCCCCACCGAGGGCCAGGTCGAACGACAGTGAGCCAGTGGTGGCTCGGCGGAAGGTCGGGATCTCGCTGGCGTACACCAGCACCTCGGCCTTCATCTCCTTGTTGACCTGAGCGATCAGTGCGTCCACGGCGGTGGTCATGTGTCCCCCAACAGAAAGGACGGGTGAAGGAGCAGCTTCCGCCGTCGCTCTCCCTCACCCGTCTTCGGTGCCAAAGTTATCGAAGCGTAGGCGGATACGCAACTCATGAATGTGTTATTTCAGCCGGGTTGCCAGGACGAGGCCATCCCCTGCTGGAACATCCCGTTGTACCCGCAGTCGAAGCAGTGCGGAGCCGGTGGAGGGCCGCGACGAACGCCCTCCCCGGTCCTGCTGTAGTAGCGGTTGCTCCCGCACTCAGGGCACGGCTCGGCGTCGATCTTGTGGGCCTTGCCGCCCCGCCAGGTCGTCATCGCCCCCCACAGGTTGTCGATCGTCACCTTGGGCGGTGCCTGCTGAACCTGCTGCTGCGGCTGCTGGAACTGCTGGTTCTGTGGGTAGCCACCCGGGACATAGCCAGGAGGAGGCTGCTGGGGCTGGGGGCGCGCCGGCTGCTGGCGCTGCCCGCCGAACTTGCGGGCGTACCACCCGGAGGAATCGCTCATGCCAGAGCTTCGGCCACTGTTGCCAGGGCCATGGCATCGGAGAGGAAGATCAACATGGCACCAGAGACACGCTCCTGCAGATCCTGGGCCGTGAGGCCGGCAGGATTGAGAGCAGTGGAGATGATCGAGCGGGCGTAGTCATCGGCAAGGCCGATGATCTGATCAGCCACGGTCGCCACTTGCACCTGAGTTGGCATGGTGATGATAGTAACTCATTTCCCCTTCGCTGCAGCCCAGGAGTACCCGACCTTGCTGGAAACGATAAGCGGGACCTCGCCCAGGATGGGTGACCCGTCGAGAGCACGGACGTTGGACATGGTGTGGGACACCAGCCCGAGGACCTCCTCGGCGTAGGCCTCCTCGCACCGCACGATGATCTCGTCGTGTACCTGCAGCACCATCTGCGCTGGATATCCCGATATCCACTTGTGCATGTCCAGCATCGCCATCTTGGTGATGTAGCTGGCGAACCCCTGTACGAGGGCGTTGATGGCCTGGCGCTCGGCCCGCCAGCGCATCCACTCCTCGCCCTTGTAGTAGTTCATCAGGTCAGGGAGCCGGCGCAGCCTGCCGAAGGGGGGGATGATGATCGTAGGTGGGTCGGTCGAGGGGCTGGTCGGGTCGCAACGGTCACGGGCCTCGTACAGCACCCGCTTCTTCCAGGGTTCCAGCCCGCCGAACATCTCGTAGTAGCCGTCGATGAGCTTCTGCGCCCGACGCTTGGAGCACTTGGCCACGTAGGCGATCTTGTTGACGCCGGCCCCGTAGATGATGGCGAAGTTCTGGGTCTTGCCGACCGCCCGCTGCTCGTCGGTGACCTTGGTGAGGGGGATGTTCCACATGGCTGCCGCGGCCTGCTTGTGGACGTCGTCACCCCGCTTGAAGACGACCAGCATGTTGGGGTCGCCCGACTCGTAGCCGGCCACGCGCAGTTCGATCTGGTCGTAGTCGGCCACGATGAGGACGTGACCTGGACCGGCGATGAACAACTCGCGAATGACCGAAGACTTCGGGATCTGGTGGAGGTTGGGCTTCTCCGCTGAGAACCTGCCGGTCACCGTGCCGTGCTGCTTGAAGCTGGTGTGCAGCCGGGGCAGGTCGGAGTCCCGGCGCGACAGGTACTTGTCGAAGCCGACGACGAAGGTGCCGCGCAGCTTCTCGTAGGCCGACCACTCCAGGAACAGGCGGGCCACCTCGTTGCTGTTGGCGTAGCGCTCCAGCACCGCCTTGTTCACCTGGGCGACGTCAGTCTTGGCTGTGCGATTGAGGGGGACCAGGCCCTGAGGCTCCAATGGGTGACCGTTGACACCGACCGGCGTCTCCTTGCCCTTCTCCACCTCACCGAACAGGACGTAGCGCTTGGTGGCGAGGTTGGTCATCGGGATCTCGTCACCGATCAACTCGCCCACCTCCTTCTCGATCCGGGCGATGGAGTCGGTCAACTCGACGCCCACCTTCTCCATCGCGGTGAGGTCGATCGGGAAGCCGGCCGACTCCATGTCCATGAGCACCGGGTACATGCTCATTTCGAAGTCGTAGACCTTCAGCAGGCCGCGGCGGATCAGCTTGGGCCACAGCCTGGTGAAGAGGTACCGGGTGTAGGTGAGGTCCTTGTTGAGGTACGAGGCGATCTCATCCAGGCCGAAGCGTTCGATGCCGGCCTTGCCCATCGACGGGTACCACTTCTTGCGGTCCTTCGGCTGGAACCAGTCGATCGTCAACTCCTTCAGCCCGTACTGAGGGAGTGACTCATCGATGACGTGCTGCACAACGAGGGTGTCGTGGTAGGGACCAGGTGGGATCTTGCCGTAGTACTTGGCGATCGTCTCCAGGTCGAACTTCAGGTGGTGGTTGAGCTTCGCCCGGTCGCTGAACAGCAGGGGTTCGATCAACTCGGCCACCTGGTAGGGGAACAGCTGCTTGGGTGGCGGGGCGTAGGTCGCCGGCACAACGTGCTCGACCATCCGCATCGACGGCTTGCCGGTCGGGGTCAGGCCGCGCTCGTCGTTCCAAAGCACCGAGGCCGGCGTCTTGGCCTTGCCTCCCACCGTGAGCCTGACCCCCTTGGGGTGACCGCAGGGGATCAGGAACGACTGGGCGGTGCAGCCGAGGCCGCACCACACCATCTCGTTGGTCTGGGTGTCGAGGCCAGTCGTCTCCAGGTCGATGACGAACATCGACTCACCGCGGAGGAGGTCGACAGCCCCCCTGACTTCCTCCGCGGTGAGAAGGACGTGCGGATACCTACTCGTAGTCGTCCATCATCTCGTCTGCGATCTCCTTCAACTCCTTGCGAGGAGGGATCTGCAGGACCGTCTTGTCGTACAGCTTGAACGACTTCAAGCGATCCTCGTCGGGGACCGGGGTGTCGTAGTCCTCGGTCAACGCGGTGCGCTTGATGGGGCTGACGTTGTACTGCGTCGACTGCTTCTGGCCCGACTTGTTCACCAGGAAGAAGCCCTTGGTCAGCGGCCCGATCTTGGCGTCGTTGGCGTAGGACTTCAGCACACCGAACAGGCGTGCCCCCACATCCCAGGACTTCAGCGAGATGTCGCCGTTGGCGTCGAGGAGGAATACGTTGAAGGCCGACACTGCCTGGGGACGCACGCCCACCTCGCACAGCGGGCACTCCTCGCCCACCGTCTGCAGGCACACGTACGAGCGGGTGCTCTTGCCCTCCTTGGTCTGGCGGTCGACCCAGTGCCGGCGATACGCGATGTACGGGGCCTCTTCCGCGAAGGCGATGATCTGGCTGCGCTCCTCGGGGCGGAAGCCCTGGGCGAAGGTGGACGTGGAGTCCATCACCTCTTGGGAGCCGCCCCAACCACCACGCAGGGCGTCGTGAGCATCACCCCCAGCAGGAGGCGAGGACCGGTCAGCCGCACGCTTGCGAGGCGGTTGTGAGGACTCGTCGTCCTCTTCAGGCGGCTCCGCGAGGGTCGGCGGGGCTGGGGGTCGCTTGGATGGCATGTGAGCTACCTCGATTTCGATGTGTCGTGATCGGCCTGGAGCGCAGCGAACGCTTGGCCTACTTCAAGTGCGAACGAGCGTGTCGGTGGGTGCCTGTTGAGGATCACCTTGTGCTTGTCAGCGAGCCGAAGGATACATTCGATCTGCTCCCGTGTCCACAACCGACGCCCCTTCGTCGGATGTTTCGCACCCGGCTTGGCCCGGGTGGGCTGGGACCGGTACGGGGACCGAGGGAGCAGGCCCTGCGTCTCCCACAGACGGATCGAGTTCTGGCTGTAGCCCAGCGCCTTGGCGAGCGCTGAGATGGGGAAGAACTGGACGACCTTGCCCTCTACCACCCCATCGGTGGGGTGTCCATCCCATATCGGGCTATCGGTGGGGGTCGTCTCCTTCTTGCCACGGTTGACCGGCTTGCGCCGGCCGGGGTAGTCCAGGTCACCAAAGAGACGGTCGACCGACGAGTCACTCACTCTGTACGCGCTCCAGCATTGCTCGGGTGGCCTCACGCCACTGCACCAGTGGGGTCATGGCCCAGGTCGGCATCTGTCCCCCGGGGTACAGCGACTGTACGACAGACTGGAAGATGTCATCGGCAGACACCTCGGTGTCGACGCGAGCCAGCCGAGGCCGGCCGATCTTGCCGTTGCTCGCCGGCTTGCCGGCACGGTACGCCGGCACCACGCCGTGCTCCTGGGAGCGGTGACGGGACTGGGCGTTCTTGGACTTGAAGTCGTCGCGTCCGCACTCCGGGCAGGGGTCGGCTGCGACGTGGGACATGGCGTGCCCGGACAGGGCCTGGGCGTTGGGGAACACCCGATCGCAATGCGGGCAGGGAAGCTGCTCCGGGACGTTGAGGTAGTTGCTGCTCACTTGCGACGACGCTTCTTGGACTCAGCGATGCGCTGGGTGATGAGCATGACGCGGAACTCACTGCGCGTCGGACGGGTGCCCTTGGCGTACTGGTAGCCGGGGGGCCGGGTGTAGTGGCGATTGAGCAGTTCGCCGTAGTGGTTGATCGAGTCCCGCCGCTCCATCCCACAGCGCTCACAGCGCAGGGTGAGGGGGACTCCGAACATGGGTGTCCAGTTGCTGTCGTAGTCGAACCACGAATGGCCCAACGTGTTGCAGCGCAGGTAGCCCTGGTGCTCATGGTCGACGGTGGTCTGGAAGGCCTCCCCAAGGAGGCCTTCCAGATCAGAGATCGTCTCGCTCAATGTGTTACCTCGTAGGTGTGGTCACGGGAGTGTGACACTACCCCACGTTAGTAACTAGAGGCAAGACTCTTCTCGTCCTCCCATTCGTCAAGCGAGATCTCCAGAGCGCGCTCGACCAGGAGGGTCTTGGAGACGACGCGACGGTTCGCCTCCTTGTCCAGGCGTGCCAACAGGGGTGCCGGCAGGCGCACCTGGATCTGCACGCGCTCGGTGTCGTAGGTCTTGGGACGGGGCATGGTTCCTCCTTTCGGGAGCTTGGGGGGTGTTAGTCAGCGTCGTCGGGGTCGTCGTCATCGACCAGGAAGAAGGCGAAGTTCTCGCTCTCGTCGTAGATCGAAGACGCCTCGGCGTCGGTCAGCTTGCCTTCGAAGATGGCAGCGAGCAGTGCGTCCTCGTCCAGCACCACCTCGGTGCGGGTGCATTCCGCCAGGAGGTTCTTGCGTGTCAACAGCGCCATGGCAGCGACCTCGTTGAGCCGCTGGGATGAGCGACGGACGCGGCGGATGGCCGTGACCTTGCGGTCCTTGGCCTTGCCGCCCTTGTACTCGGCGTAGGGCACCGGCTCGGTCAGTCGGAGAATGCGGTGACCACCCTCCTGTAGCTCGCCGGCCTGCTCTAGGACGCCCATGAGGGCTTCCTTGCCCTTCTTCTCGCGGTACTCGGAGCGCTCGCGCATCGACCGGTTCTGCAGGTAGTCGCCTACCTCTGTCTCTAGGTCGAGGGTGGATTGTCGCGGGCGCTTGGTTGGCATGCCACCATTCTAGGGCACAAGTGGGCAGGAATCAACTTCTAGCCGTCGAGGAACTCCCGCAGGGACTGGAGGTCCAGTTTCAGCACGCCGCCCTTGTCGAACTCGCCGTCGATGAAGGCCCGGGCGACCTTGGCCTTCTGCTGGAGCATCTCGTACATGCGCTGCTCGATCGTGCCCTGGCCGTACATGTAGACGATGCGGATCTGCTTGAAGGCCGAGTCGGTGCGGTCGATGCGGGCGACCCGCTGGGCCAGCGCGCCGGCCGACCAGGGGAGGTCGTAGCTGATGAGGTGGCTCCCCTTGCCGAGGCTGATGCCGTAGGCCCCGGCGTCAGAGGACAGGAAGATGCGGCAGGCCGGGTCGTTGTTGAACCGTTCGATGCGGCGGTCCCTCTCCTGGGCCGAGGTGATGTCGCCGGTCAGGGTGGTGAAGGGGATCTTCAGCTTGACGAAGGCCTGGCCGATCATCGCCAGCATCGGCTTGAAGAACGAGAAGATCACGACCTTGTGATCAGGGGCTTCGTGGAGGATTTCACTAACCGTCTCCACCAGGGCGTCCAGCTTGGCGTTCTCCAGGGGGAGGTTGTCCAGCAGGCCGGCCTGCTTCATCTCGTTGGCGTACTGGCTCCCCATCTTGGTGAGGGGGGAGTCGAACTCGTCGGCCGACCAGCGCAGCAGGCGTGGGTGGCTGGAGAGCATCCGCATGGCGAGCAGGCGGCTCATCACCGCACCCAGTGCCTCGCTGCCCTCGGCAGGGGCGTGGCCGTAGTGGGCGTTGACGTCGAAGTACCCACCGATGCCGGCAGCGATGGCCTTGTCCAGTGCCTCGCTCAGGTCCCGCCGCACGATGTCGTGGAGGCGCATGGTGACGCGGTCGAGGACGACTGGCATCTCCATGTCGATCTTCTCGGGGAGCCACTCAGCGATGTCCTCGCGGGTCCTGCGGAACATCGCCGGCCCCAGCCGGCCGGCGAGCAGGTGAAGGTTGCGGTAGCGAGTAGGCCTCCCCCAGCCATCGCGCACGATGAACGTGCGATCGAAGAGGCCGAAGGTGCCCAGCACCGAAGGATCGATCGCCTCCATCAACGAGTAAAGCTCCTCGGGCCGGTTCTCCACAGGTTGTCCAGAGAGTCCGAGGCGCACTGTGGATTTCTTGGACAGGACCTTCGACCGCTTGGAGGTCTTGGAGGCGAAGCCCTTCAACGCTGTGACCTCATCAAAGATGAGGAAGTCGACCGGCAGTAGCTCCTTGATCTCCTCCCAGTCATGCACAAGGCACTGGTAGTGGAGGATCGTGTAGTTGAACAGGTGGGCGCGGCGATATCCCGATATCCGCTGGCGCTTGTCGCCTTCGATCACCTGGACCCTGGCTCGGGGGTCGACCTTGGCGATCTCCCGGACCCACTGGTACTTGGTGGACTTCAGGGCGAACACCGCTCCGTTGGTCACCACCCGCTGCTGACGCAGCCGGCGCACGGCGACCGCCGAGGTGACGGTCTTGCCCGACCCCATCACCATCGCCAGCAGCATGCAGTGCCGCTCCAGGATGCGGTCGACCCCCTCCACCTGGTAGGGCCGAAGGTCCATGGCTCTAGCCTGCCCGCCGCTGGCCGATCTTCTTCGCCGGCACCCGCTTGGCCGGGGCGATGATGGGCGGCGGCTCGGGCTTGACGTGGGCTACGCCGACGATGGCCTTGGCACCAGCGTGCTTCCGCACCGCCTCCCGCAGGACCGAGTCGTCGTAGGGAGCGTGGACGTCGATGGTGCGGCCGTCGTCCAGGAGGAAACGGTGGATGACCCACTCGTAGACCGCCGTGTACGTGCCGTCGTCGTTCGCTTCCAGCTTGGTGATCACCATTGTGTCACTCTACCCACCCATCAACTCCTCGTAGTTGAACCTGGTGCCCAGAGCGTTACGGATGGTCCACACTGGACCTCCTAGAGAAAGACACTCCTGGTTGTACACGAAGGCGTACTTCTCCACGTCGACCGTGTCGGTGACGAAGTCACGCCCGTCCCTGGTGAGCCGCCAGAAGCCGACACGGTTGGAGCCATCTGCACGCTCGCCTGGTTGCGCTTCGATCAGCCCCCAGTGATGACTCATCGTGGCGTCACCGCCTGGCAGGTTGTATCTGAGGCAGAGCGGCGGGACGTAGCTGTAATCGAACGGGTCGATGTTGTAGAGGACGATCAGCATGCGTGCTGGAACGTGATACAGCGTGCGGCGGTACACCTGGACGCGCTGACGACATAGGGTGCAAGACTCCCCATTCCTGAAGGGGGTGCCCGGTACGTAGTCGCCGTTGATCACAGTCCGAGGCGTCGGGTACTGGCCCATGAGGCCAGGAGCATGTCATCGTCAGCGACGTCGCCTACGTCCTTCGCTGCAGCACCGTCTTCATCCACCAGGCCGTCGTAGCGCCAAGGGACCACAGCGCAGCCGCCGCGGCGCAGCATCGGCCCCAGGATCTCCGCTCCGTCGTGGCCGGCCTGATCGTTGTCGAGGGCCAGGTAGACGGTCGAGAAGGCCAGTGAGAGAAGGCGGGCCTGGTCCTTCGATACCCAGGCCCCGAGTGAAGCGACAGCCGGGATCCCGAGGCCGAAGAGACGCACCGCATCGAGGGGTGATTCAACGAGTACTGCCTGGTCATGGGACTGGATGAGAGAGTAACCGAACAGGGTGGTCGACTTGGGGACTCCCTCGGGGAGGGTCAGCACGCTGCCGGCCTGTCGGTACTGGGCACCGAGCAACTCACCGTCCGGTGTCCTGATCGGGAGCACCACCTGCTTGGTGTCGGCCGAGTACCTCACTCCGTAGGCGTCGAGGGCCTCCCGCCGAAGAAAGCGCCGCTCCATGAAGCGGCGTGGCACCTCCCGGAAGACGTTGAAGAGGGTGAAGTCGGTGAGCCGATGCAGGAGTGGGACCACCACCTTCTGCGGCTCGGCACGGGCCTCGTCCCAGCGCCGCACCAGCGACTGGTGTTTGAGATCCATCTCCAAGTCTTCGGGGGCATATCCCAATATGTCAGTGTGCAGGCCGGTCAGCGTGCCGGAGTAGCCGCAGGCGAAGCAGTGGTGGAGGAACGTGACCTTGTTGATCGACCACGATGGGTGGACGTCGGGCTTGCCCGTGCGTTCCTCATGCATCGGGCACGCGCCCGATATCTCCTTCGTCCCGTCTCGTAGACGCTGGACCCCGAGGTCCTCTAGTACCTGGAAGAGATCAATTGAGGGCATGCTCCGGTTCCTTGAACTCGGCCGGCGGGATCTCGTTGACCTGACCGCGGGACCAGTCCCAGCGGAGGATCGTCTCGGCACGGGGGCCGGAACGCGAGGCAAGCACCTTCATTCGGATAGTGACAGCGGACTGGTCGGACTCGGACTCATCGACACGTTCGACGCCGAGCAGGACGTCGGCCGACTGGCCGAACGCCTGGGTGTACATGGGGCTGAACATCGTCAGCCCGCCCTTCGAACGTGTCATCGTGGCCTGGGTGGTCCCGATGATCGGGATGGACTGGGACTGCGCCAGTTCCTTCAACCCGCGTGCAATCTCGGTCAGCGCCTGGGCTGACCCCTGTTCGATCTTCGGTGTCTCGGAGCGCATGAGGTACAGCGCGTCAACGAGCACCACGTCGGGGCGGTAGTCCATGATCTTGGCCTGCAGCCCCGAGATGGTCATGCCCGACAGGTCGGCCGAGGTGATGAACGAGCGCATCGACTCCAGGTTCCGCAGGGCATCATCGATCGCCTTGTACTCGCGGTTGTTGATCGTCCCGTTGAGGATCTTGGTGAGCGACACCTTGGAGTAGAGAGACATCAAGCGGTCGTGCTGCTCGGCGTTGGACATCTCGAAACCGATGAACAGCGGGACCTTGGCCTGGGCGTGGATGTGCTTGGCCATGGCGAGCAGGGTGGCGCTCTTGAAGGCCTTGGGCAAGCCGATCAGGACCACGAACTGCTCGGGCTGCAGCCCGCCCGTGACGTAGTCGATGCCCTGGAAGCCGGTCGGGATGCCGCGCAGGTAGCCGGGATCGGAGCGCCGATCTTCCATCGTGTCCAGCAGCCCTGTTCGCTGGTCGGTGAGGTCCAGGTCGAGAGCGGCGTTGGTTTCGCGAGCCACCTGCAGCAGGCCCTGCTTGATCACGTCGAGCATGGAGTCGAGAGAGCCTGGCTCGTCGGTGGCGTTGAGCAGGGTGATGGCCTCGGTCAGCATCTCGGTGGTGATGGAACGCTTGCGGCGCTGACGCAGTCCGTCGAGGAAGAACGCCAAGGGCAGCGGTGACACCGGCCAGTCGTACGAGGGGAACTTGTCCTTCATCACCTCCAGGTCGGCCGGCTGGCCGTACCGACGCCAGTGCTCGGTGAGGTACTCGTAGACCCGGCGATATCGATCGTCGGAGAAGAAGTCCGGTGTGATCTTGCCGGCCACCGCGATGGCGATGGCCTGGTCGTGGATCAGCTTCGACAGCAGCCCCCGCTGTACGTCCATGTCAGGTGTAGTCCTCTCCCCGGATCACTTCGCGGCCCAGCTGGCCGTAGCGATCAAGGCGTTGTGGGTCGGAGTCGTAGACGACCTGCAGACCTTCTCGATACGGCAGCAAGGAGCAGAACTGATCGAGAGAAACGTACTGCAGGGAGTCGTAGGGCAGGGGCATCGCGTCGAGGAACGCCGCAGCCTGGTCGGCTGCCTCCTCGCTGATGAACGTGACGATCTCTGCCCCGAAGTCGGGGAAGCGCCGCTTGTTGGTGGCGAGCCGGCGCAGTGGCGTATCAAGCCAGTGCCAGTGGGTGGTGAAGTGCGGGTGACTCCACCGATGGCGCTTCTCGTCTTCCACCTTCTCGACGGTGACGAGCACGCCTTCCAGAACGACGATGTAGTGCGGCCGTACAGAGACGGCTAAGTCACCGTGCTCCATGGCGAACGCGTAGAAGGGTCATCGGCAGCTGCTCCCATAGCCTCGTTGGATTGTGCCCCAGTCCGTCCCCCCGATGAGGTTCCGCTTCAGCGAAGCCTCATCGGTACCCCCCACCGGGGGGCCGAGCTATGGGACTCCGAACCGTAATACATCGCGGTTGCCGGCGCAACCCTCAACCAAACTTGCGCTTCTTGTACACCGGCATCCCCCAGCCGACCAGGCGGTAGTCCTCGGGGTCACCCACCTCGCCCTCGGGCAGGGCTGCGAGACGAGCGCGAGCGGCATCGATCGCCGGCTTCTCGGCAGCGATCCGGGATTCGAACTGGTCGTGGAGACGCTGGTTCTCCTCGCGCCGCGCCCGATCGATCGCCGGGTCGGGCACCTCGGTGGTGCCCCACCACCCGGTGAACAGCTGCCAGGGGGTCTGCCCATCGCGCAGTTCAAGCGTTGAGTGCGGGTCGGCCAGGTCATCGAAGAACGCCATGAACATCGCTTCGACGTGCTCGGGGGTGTACCCGTGCTTCAAGAACATCGTGTCGATGTAGCCCGAGGCCGGTCCCCGATGGCTGGGGCGGTGGCTCTTCCAGAGCGGGTAGTGGGGGATGACCTCGGAGTACCAGAGCGTGTCGAACTGGCGGGCCAGAACCGTCCCGGGCCGATCGCCGGCACCCACAGGGGCCGAGGTGGGGTCCTCCCCGATCACCCCCGAAGGGTTCAAGTCCCCTTGATGTTCGCGCTCGTACTTCAAATCGGGCCTCCCTTGGTCGCACTCGCGGTGGACAGGCAGCTTGCCGTGGAGCCACCCCTCCTTGGGCTGGACGGGGAAGCTGCAGACGCAGCACGCCCCCGTCCAGCGGTTCACCTTGCGGACGTGGGGGTTCTGGTGGGCCGCAGGCCCATACGACGACCAGTTCTTCTCCGTAGGAGAAGAACGTTCTTCTTCTGATGCATTTGCATCGCGCTTTGCATCGAAGAGCAGGGCATACGAGTAGCTCTGGTGGCCGGTCGCAGTGACCCTCGGGGTGCGGTGGATGAACCCCAGTTCCTCGGCTCGGATGAGCAACCGGGACACCGTCGACTGGTCCAGGTTGACCCGGCGCGCAAGCTCCCGCGTGGATGGGTAGGGGTCGGGCAGGTACTTGGTCAGCGCCCGCAGGACCGACAGCAGGTGCCGCCAGGTGTGCTTGGGTATCTCACTCGGCCGCTTGAAGCTGCTGATCTGGACTGCTACTGTTGTCACGGCTGCTCCTACTTTCTGTTGGCTCCACCGCTGAGAGTAACGCACGCGAAGAGGCCCCCCGAAAGGGGGGCCTCTTGACGTTCCGGGGATATGGCGATATCAGGCGGTGGCGACCTTGCCCGTCTTCGGGTCGATCTCCTCGCCGGCCTCGTTGAAGACCTTGCCGGCCGAGTCGACCGTCACGCGCATGCCCGCCATGTCGTGGGTCATGCCGCCGCGGTAGGCCGTGGACATCGTGGACATGGTGTCGTACGTGTTGACGTGGGCTGCACCCGTGCCGGCCGAGCGCACGATGTTCTGGACGCCGAGACGGGTGCCCTGGTCCCAGGAGTCGGCACCCATGCCGAGGAAGATGAACTGCCAGTTGTAGACCTCGGTCTGCGTCTTGATCTTGGCCGTCAGCTGCTCCCAGGTGTACTCGCGGGAGGCGTTCTCCTGACCGTCCGTCTGAATGACGATGATCACCTTGTCGGGGCGATAGTCCTCGGACAGGCCCTCCAACCGGAGGCCAGTGACGATGAGCATCCGGCCGACCGCGTCGCGCAGCGGGGTGTTGCCGCGAGGCGAGAGGCGGTACTGACCGAACTCCCCGAGCGGCCCGTCGTGGATGACGTGGAACGGGTCCTCGCCGTCGAAGTCAGCGAGCAGCAAGCTGCAGTCGCCCTCGACCTTCTGCTGCTCGGAGAGGAAGTGGTTGATCGCTCCCTCGGCGTCGTGGCGGATCGGTTCCATCGAACCAGACCGGTCGATGATGATGCTGATGTGTGTGGCGTCCCTCATGGGGCGTCCTCCTTGTTTGTCGGGTTCGGTGGGGGGAAGTGGGGATGTTAGCCCCAGCGCTCCTGGTGCTTCGCCAGGCGCATCTTCAAGCGGTAGGCGATGGAGTCCGACCAGCCGTCGAGGTGGTCGACCAGCTTGGTCAGGTCCTCGGCGCTGAACGCCACCCGGATGAGCGGCTCCTCGGAGTCGCCGTTGAGGGTGGCTCGGGGCGGCGGTGCCGGCGCTGCGGGTGCCTTCTTGGCGGCGATCTTGCGTGCCGGGGCCTTGGTCGGTGCGGGAGCGGCCCGCTTGGTCTTCGTGGTTGTTGGTGCCATAAGTGCATATCGTACCACCGTTGGCTTGAAACGCGAAAGAGCGGCCCCGAAGGGCCGCTCCTTGCTCACCCTCCCAGGCGATCAGGCTGCCGAGTCAGCTGCCAGATTGTCGAGGTCCTCCACCAGGTGGCGAAGGGCCGTCTCCATGGTGCGGGCCTTGCGGCCTTCGACGGTGCGAGCGTTCGTCGCCCGCACGATCGAGGTCAGCATCGCCTGCATGGTGCGGACGCGTGTCTCAGCGTCACGAACACGGTTGGACGACCAGCCGCGCACCTCGTCCAGGGTGCCGACGATGCGGTAGATCCACTGAGAGCGGTGGCCGGCCGGATCACACGGCACGTTGATGCTGTCATAGTCCCCGAGGAAGTTACGCAGATCGAAGATCGCCGCTCGCACCTCGTTGTACCGGAAGCCGAGGGCCACCATCATCTGGTTGATGTTGGCCCCCTCCGGGTGGTTGACGAGGTAGTCCCACAACTCGTCGCGTCGCGTCTCACGAACGCTCATGCTGCTCCTCCTGTGATCTTCTGCAACTCACCGTCCCAGTCGACGTTGAGCGTCCCGGCCATGCGGAGGTCGAGAAGGTTGAGCAGCGCCCGGATCTTGTCGAGGGAGGAGCGGAGCAACTCCATCTCATCGTCGGAGAACCCGACGTCCTGGGCAGCCTGCAGAGCATCTTGGAGACGGCGCTGGGCGTAGGCCAGGTGGCCTTCGATCTCCACGAAGCGGATGGACTTGGCCTCGGCCTTCTGCGCCTTCTGGCGCTGAGTCATCTCCCGGGTCTGGCGGCGGCGCTCGGCAATGTCCTTTGCCTCGTCCACCACGCTGGTCCCCTTGCGCTGGGCACGGGAGCGCGCCGTCTCGGTGGTGTTGGCGAGAGAGGAAGCGCCACGGCGGTGCGTGACCTGGGTGATCGGGACACCTTCCGCAGAGGCCACGGCCTCTGCAACGTCGGCCTTCTCGGACTCCAGAGCCGCCAACTCCATGGCGTCGGTCAGGGAGTGCGTACGATTCGTACGCACCCACTCGTCGTAGCCCTTGGCGTACTTGCGGATCAGTGCATCGCTGCGACCGACCGCCCGGGCGTAGGCGCGGAACTTGTACATCGGCCCAGCCGGATCGAGGGTCTGCTGCCAGCGGTACTTGGCGAGCGCTTCAGAGGAACGCTCGGCGCTGACCTCCAGCTTCTGGTCCTTCTCGATCACCTCCTGCGGGATCGTGATGGATGTGGTCATGTGTCTCTCCTTCAGTGAGATATTCGGTGCGGGGACGGTACCAGTTGGGTAGAAGGGCGTCAACCTAAGGAGAAAGAAACACCGATACGTGTGTAAGGCTCCCCGGATGCTTCTCGGGATCTTCGCTGTCTGGCTCGCCATCCTGCTCGCTGAGTCGTGGCTGGAGATGCCAGGATGGGCCTGGCGTGCCACCGCTGCGGTGCTGGGGGTCGCCTGGATATGCCTCTATGACTGGCACCACTGGTGGCAGGGAGTGGGGATAGGTGGGGGAGCCGTCGCGTTAGGCCTGGTCATGGACTTGCTGCTGGTGCTCACGGACTTTGTTAGGGTGCAAGTCCTTAACCGAACCGGGCCAAGGAGGCCATTGTGACCATGAATCTTGTGCTAGGAGCCGGCGAGATGCCGGTGAAGGCACTGACCGCTTCGCTCCAGGACCTCTGGGACAAGGCACGCGAGACGAACGACAACTTCTGGTTCGTCGTGCAGGCCAAGGCCGAGCCGACCGCCACCGACAAGGCACTGGTGGCCTGGTTGGTCAAGAACGACGTGTGGTACTCGCTCGTCAGCGACGGCACCGACTACGACCCCATGTACGACGAGGAGTCCCAGGAGGTGACGCCGGTCAAGCGCCTCGCTCCCGGCGTCGTCAAGATGATGCAGGAGGGACCGGAGGAGGGCGAGACGGCCCAGCTGCTGGCCCTGTTCGTCAGCGACGACTTCTCGGCCGAAGAGGACCGCTGGCTCAACGACGTCGGCGCTGCCGTGCAGGAGGCCGGCTACGTCGTGCGTGCCCTCAACGACGGCCTCGTCGTGGTCGATATGACCGACGACGGCGAGGACCACGCCGACGAGGACGAGATCGAGGACGAGGCCGAGTCCCAGTCGCTGGCCGAGAAGCTGGACGAGATGAACCGTGAGGAGCTGATCGCCTACGCCCAGGGCCTGGACATCACCTTCCCGCCGCGGACGCGCATCAACACGATGATCGCCACCATCCTCACCGCCGATGCCGGCGCGTCGGGTGCCGAGGAGCCACTGGAGGACGAGACGGGTCCCGAGGAGCCATCGATCCTGGCCTCGGTGAGCAACCTGCCGCCCGTCACTCAGGCGGCGGGACTGTCGGCCCCGGCGATGCTGATCATCATCTCGGGCGGGCTGGTCACGGCGCGTGTCATCACGGCCGAGACGGCTGATGCGCTGGTGAATGCCTGACGATGTCACATTCTGTAGAGTGAGGGTTCACCAGCCTTAGGGCTGGCGGCGGGGGAGAGATTCCGCCCTCTTCCTCCCGGGGTGGGAAGGCTGGTCCGCCGCTGGCCTTTCCACCTGCCCTACGACCAGGGTGACACGATGTTCTGTTCGCTCGGTGCTGCCGGCGTGAGGTACGGCAGCACCGGGCCGGCATAGGGCACCAGGGGGCGCGGCTCGTTCCACATCGGGTCCCCTGGGTAGAGCACGTCGAGGTGGCCGTGGACCTGGATGCCGGCCGGCACCCACTGGTACGCCAGCCCCTGCTTCGCCGCCTCGGCATCGGTGAGCGGCGTCGAGGCGTCCACCTTCCAGGCGAACAGCCGGCCGAAGGTGGAGTTGCGGAGGTTGTACCAGCAGCTGTAGCTGGCGTGGGCGTTGGCCGTGCCGCCGTACCAGCTGAAGTCCTCATGCGCCCCGTACTTGGTGTCGCCGTCGAAGTAGGGCCAGTCGTTGCCGTTGTCGGGCAGGTTCCCCGGCTCCGCGCACACCTGGTCGACGTCGAAGACCCCGCTGCCGATGGAGGTGTCGTAGGGCATGAACTCCAGGCGCAGCATCCCCGACACAGCCTCACCGATGTCGCGGATCGTGCGGACGTGGGTGAAGCCGCTGCCGAGCGGCCACGACGGCGTCCACTCGCCATCGCTCAGTGGCTCGTAGCCCCAGTTCGCCATCGTCACGCGGTAGTCGGCGTCCCAGGTGATCAGCCCGACCTTCAAGGTGCCGGCACCACGCACCTGCATCTGGATCGTCAGGCCGCTCTCACGTCGCCGGCCGTAGAGCAGCGGGAAGATGTCGCTCTCCAGGACCAGGGGCAGGGTGGTGCCGGTGACCCGGCCGCAGTTCGTGCCGGCACCAGGCGGGGCCTCTGCGACCCGGGCGATCGAGCCGTTGCTACGCCAGAAGTTCGTCGTCTGTTCGAAGCTCGGGTTGGGGACCAGGTTGAGCCGCTGGGGGTAGATCCAGACGTGCTGGGTGCGCGCCGTCTCAAAGGGGACCGCCGCCCGTTCGACCAGCAGCGTGCCTGTGGAGGCGTTGGGCATCGTGGCGGCGTCAGCGCCGGCCGACACATCGTCCCAGTAGAACAGCACCCGCTTGCTGGACAGTGTGGTGTCGACGGCCGGCACCACGCCATCGCTGGCGTGCAGCAGAGGGGGATCCAGGAACCCGGCGTCGGTGACGAACATCAGGTTGTCGGACGCTGGTGCGCCGACGTCGAGAGCGAAGCCGATCGCCTGCACTGGTGTCGTCACCGTCCCAGGTGGGATCACGAAGCGAGAGGACAGGGCGATCTCGGCCACATGACGGGAGCCGACCGTGGAGACGGTCACCGTCAGGGCAGGGCCAGCGACGTAGGTGCTGCCCCACCCGAGGCTGTTGACCAGTGTGGGGACCTTGTTGATACCGGCATATGCCGTGGTCGTTGCTGCACCGTCGCCCTCGCCGTAGACCAGCGCCGGTGCCTTGGGGAACAGGTACATCTGCACGCTGCCCCCGGCCCAGCCCGCCTTCAACGTGGAGAGGAAGGCCGAGGTGAAGTAGTGACTCACTCTTCGTCTCCAAGGTAGAAGGGATCGAACGCCGGGCTGGTGCGTGCCGGCCCGACCAGTTCGGCTCCGGTGTCGGTGGGTCCACCTGGGTGGGTGCCGGCTGGACCAGTCAGGGACAGAGTCGCCACGAACAGGTCGGAGGAGACGGTCGTAGCGCTGCCGACACGGTAGAGCGACGCCCCGGAGAAGTGGACGTAGGGCGAACGGCTGGTGTTGGTTCCGGTCACCCGGCCCACGATGGCGATGGCCGGCACCACCCAGGCGGCGTTGGCTGGCACGGTGCCGGTCACCGTGGCTGGTGCCCAGTTGCTCACTCCCCCGGTGAGTGCGGGAGTCGCCGCCAGGCCCGCGGCCATGCTGATGAAGTCGCCAGGCCGGCCACCTGAGGAGAAGAAGAACAGGTAGGGCTGCATCCCCGGGCCGGTGAACTCGGTGGCGCAGGAGATGGTGAAGGTGAAGACGTCACCGGGGTCGCACGGCGTGCCCACGTCGAAGGGGAAGATTTCCAGCGGGGGGTTGGGTGCCTGGTTGGCCTTCTTGCCGTCGCCACAGGTGATCAGCAGGTCGACGGTGGCGTCGGCCGGCGCTGTGTAGACGTGCATCATCCCCTTGCCGGTGACCGGCCCTGGGGCGAACCCGTACGTCCCGTTGGTGAAGAAGATCTTGTCGTAGCTCGCTGGGCTGGCCGGGATGCCCGAGCCGGTGGGCTTGGGGTAGGTGAGGTCGTGGATGCCGGCCCAGTTGCCGGTGCCGTTCATGAACTCGGAGTCGTCGGGCAGGATCATCACGTTGCCCGACTGCGTGACGTCGCAGTCGCACTTGGCGGCAGCATTGATCAGCGACCTCATGCCACCGACCGTGCCCCGGCCGCGGTAGAGGAAGCCGATCTTGCTGACCAGTGCTCGGTAGGAGTAGTCGCCCAGCCCTGGCTCATATGGCACGCCGAAGTTGTCTCCGATACGACGCAGCAGCGGCATCGGGGTGAAGTCGGTGTGGTACATGTCGAGCGACGACTCGACGTACTCACGGGTCATGTCGAACTCGTAGCCGTAGATCTGCAGCCAGCGCTTCAGGTCGCCACCGTTGGTCCCACCGCGCTGCTGGTCGTCCAGGTAGCGGTAGTACGGAGGCAGCCCGTTCCACAGGTGCTCGGCGTGGTGGAAGTTGCGCGGGATCAGGCAGGAGTGGACCGCCGAGCGCACCCAGTCGAAGCCGATCTTGAAGAACAGGGCGTAGTAGTACCAGCGCCCCGGGGTCAGGCCCGGAGCAGCCGACGTCTCGGGAGGGCGAGGGTCGAACTGGTTGGGCGTCATCAACTCGGTGTTCTTCATCGGGTCGTACGCTGTGACCGTCCCGCCCGACGTGTAGGCAGCGTTGCCGGCCGAGTCGCGCAGGGTGATCGAGTTCGCCGTGACCGCCTGGACGAAGAAGGCACCGTTGGCCTTGGTGTTGCCGACCACCCCTCGGACGAGGACGAAGTCATCGACGGCGAAGGTGTGGGGGTCCGAGGTGGTGACCACGATCGGCGTGGCGTTGGTCGCTCCCGTGATCGTGTAGTCCACGATGGTGGACAGGTCGCTGTAGATGTAGCCGCTGGGATACAGGCCGGCCTTGGTCATCCGCATGATCGCCTGGCCGTCGTTGACCGTGGCCGGGTAGCCCATGGAGGCGCGGATGATCGCCACCTCGGACCACGTCGGGTTCACGATCAGCTGCGGCGGGATGTTCCACTCGATCTCGATGGTGTCGTAGTTGATCGGCTGGGCGTAGAGGCCGCCCTTGCCGACGCCAGACGGAGTCCACCCCGGCAGGGTCGTCGGATATCGGATGGCCGTCTGCTGGGTGCGGGTGCTGGTCGAGCCACGGACGTAGTCGCCGCCCAACACCTGGCCCTCGACAAGGGTGCGCTGCACCGTGAAGGCCGGCTGCTCCCACCACTTCGACGTGTCGTCCTGCTCGGTCCCCGGCCACCAGGGGCGGTCGAGAGAGGGCGGGTAGATGTCCAGCTGCGGGCCGATCGGTGCCGGCGTGAGCACGGTCGACGGGCCGGCCTCGCCGCGCACCAGGGCGGTGGTCGGCCCGCGTGGTGCCGGCACGATGGTGGTCGTGGGGCCTGGCTTCGACGGCTCCAGGTCCGAGGTGGGACCAGGAGGAGACGGTTCGATGTGCATGGAGCGCGTGGCCCCGACCGGCTCCAGCACCACGTTCTCTCCGGTGAAGGCGGTGAAGGCCCCCGAGTCCGAGGCGATGCCGGCGAAGGAGTTGATGTTCCACCCGAACTTCTCGGTGCCACCGGGGGCGTTGCTGGCCCCGACACCGTTGGTGATCGAGACGTTGGAGATCCAGCCCTTCAGCGGCAGCTTGCCGTCCTCTCCCCCACCGATGGTCACCTGCTCGGTGTTCATGTACAGAGCGGTGACAGGAGGGTCATCGAAGGTGACGGGTTCGCCCTGGAGCGTCCAGTCGGTCGACACCGGGACCAGGGGTGTGCCCACCGGGGTGAGCACGTCGTCGGCCAGCCACCAGGACACCACTGCACCAGTGGTGGAGTAGTTGGTAGTGACCGCCAGCCATCCCCACTCCACCGCATCGTCGTCCCACATGCCTTCGACCACGGCGCTGATGTCGTTGGTCTTGCCATCCGCCGAGGCCCAGAAGGTGAACGAGTTGCCCTTGCGGCGCAACGAAAAGCTGCAGCCGAGGTTGGTCGCCGGGTTGTTGGTGTTCCACTTCTGGACGATCACCTGCTCGGTGTCGAGCGGCGCAGCCGTGAAGTTGATCCTCACCATGATGCTGAAGTCGCTGGTCACGGTCGAGAGGTTGGGGACCGTGGCCCGGCAGTACTCGCCAGTTGAGCCAGCGAACGCTGCATATCCCGATATGGTCGGCGTCAGCGACTGGTGCAGCGTGATGGTCTTGCCGTTGGCCTCGTTGAAGACCGTCGTGAAGTCTGGCTTCCTCAGAGACTCCTGGTCCAGGCGGAAGACTTCCTGGGCAGCAGCGGTGTTGTAGATATGCAGGTAGGAGATGCGCCCGCCGAACCAGCTGGTGTCACCCTCGGTAGCCCCGATCCAGAAGGGGCCGTTGCCCTGCACCAGGCCGGTGGTGGGATAGGTGGTCACCACCGGGGTGCCGATCACCTTGTAGGAGTCCCCGAAGTCCAACGTCTCGTAGAGGGTGAGGGTCTGCTGGTTGGGCACCGACATGTCGATGTTCAGCCTGACGTAGCGGTACGAACCGTTGATCGGCATGCCGATGCGCGGAGAGGTCGTCGTGTACTCAGTGGCACCAGTGGCGTTGGTCCAGGTGAAGAGGAACTCACCCGCTGGTGACAGGCGCACCAGGTACGAGTGGTTGTTGCCGGCCGACCAGCGTCCGCAGATGGTCTGAATCGGACCCTCGTAGTGGGACACGGGCGGCTCCTCGGAGTCCACCACCAGCTGGCCTGTCCAGCGGTCGGGGGCGAGCCGCATCGTGATCGACATCGACCCGGCGATGGCCGGGAAGGCGGGAGGGCCGGCCGCCGTCGTCGTGGCGTAGTTGCCGAGGGTCCCGGGGAAGTAGACGTAGCCCGAGTCGACCGCCTCCTCATCAGCGGACTGGTTCCGCACGACGGTGACGGTCTGGCCGGTGACAGCCGTGATGGTGGGCGACGCCGGGTCGATGGCCAGGCAGGTCTGGTCGATCAGCAGGGCCTCGGTGTCCTGGAGGGGCACACCACCGGGACCGAACGAGGTGCGAAACGAGATGTTGCTGATCGCCCCGTCGAAGTAGTTGCCGATGATCAGCGTCGCTATCGAGGCGAACATCGGTCCCGAGGTGGGTGTCTCGGAGAGACGGGTCCAGTCCCGGTTGTTGTCGGAGGTCCAGAAGCGGACGTAGCCAGAGGTGCCCGACTCGTAGGAGACGGCCACCCGCTTGGCTGCCTGGGGGAGCAGATCGAGCACGGGAGACTCGATGAAGTTGTCGTAGTTGTTGCCGTCCGTCGACCACCAGAAGGCCAGGGTCCCACGGCTGGTGAGCAGGAAGGTCCAGCCGACGAGGCCAGCGCTGCCCGACTTGGTCATGATCGCCCGGTTGCGCCGCGGCGGCGTCCAGTCGTTGGCGATCAGGCGGGCTTCGATCACGAACGAGGTGTTGTCCTGGAAGGCCACCTCGTTGGGGACCGTGAGGAAGTTGCTCTGGGTCCCGGGGAACACGATGAAGCCGAAGTCCACCGGCACGAAGTTGCGCCGCACCGTGACCGTGCCGACCGGCAGGGCGATCGTGCCGGCGTGGGGGTTGGCCGGAATGTGCTCGGAGGCCAGGCGGAACATCTCGTAGCTGGTCGACACCTCCGACCCGAAGATCGACATCTCGTAGAGACGCCCGTCGAAGGCAGCCCCGATGACCAACGGCGACGTCGAGTTGAAGACCGTGCCAGTTAGGCCACTCTGTCGGGTCCCCAGCACCTTCCAGGTGATGCCGTTGTCGGGCGAGAGGTAGAAGTCAGCGATGCGGAAGCCGCCGATGATGTCGGTGTCGATCCGCGCCACCTGGGGGGAGTCGCTCGCCGGCACCGGCTCGGGACAGGTCAACGTGTAGAAGACCGAGCCGTCGATGGAGTAGAGGAACTGCAGGCACCCGCTGACGCTCATCATCACGGCGTAGGAGCGCTGGCCGGCGTTTGCCCACTTGGAGATGATGGTCTGGTCGGTGAATGGGGGCCAGGTGCGCGGGAGGATCTTGAAGACGAACGAGGTGGGGCCGGTGATCTCTAGGGTCGATGCGTCAGCCAGTACCAGGTCGTTGCTGAGTGTCCCGGGGAACTGGATGTAGCCGCTGTCCTTCGGGGCCGGGTTGCGGACGACGGCGACTGACTGGCCCGTCCCTGCGGTCAGGGAAGTGGTGAGGCTCGGGTCGACTCCGATGAAGTTGTCGGCGTCGAGGCGGAAGACCTCGTTGCCTTCGACCGGCGTGGCCCCGGACCCCGTGCGGATAGAGACATATCCGATGTCCCCGTCGATCGACGGGCCTGAGGTGACCGTGGATGACCACCACCCTGCTCCGATCCGCAACGGATTGGTGCTGTTGCCGATCGGAGAGGCTCCCGCGGCGACGTTGAAGCTCGCCGTCCACGAAGCAGCAGCAGGAGGGGTGAGGCTGTCGACCAGCGAGTACCACACCTTGTGCCCAGCAGCCCCGGAGGGGTCGAAGAAGATGCTGTACCAGACCCACTGCCCGTTGGCGTCGAGGGTGGTGCGGTTGAGATGGCGGAAGTACGAGGTGTCGTTGGGACCCCAGGAGAAGAGCAGGCCATATGGGCCAACCACCACCCGGTAGACCAGGCCCTTGCCGACCGGAATGCTGAAGTAGTTGGGGGTCGTGTCGCGCTGGCGCATCCGCAGGATGATGTACATCGCCGTAGAAACGTCGAGGGCAGCGGCGTCGGGGATCTCCAGGTAGTTGCCCGACGTGCCGGGGAAGGTGGCGTAGCCAGGCCCGATCGCCTTGGGCGTGGTGGTGATGGCTGCAGCCGTGCCGGCCGGCAGCGACGCTGCGAACGAGGTGGCCCCGGGGACCACGCCACCGAGGTCGACGTTGCCATCGAAGCGGATCGTCTCGATCCCGTCGTCCTCCTCCGAGAAGAAGTACATGCGGCCGGTGAACTGGGCACCGAACAAGAAGTTGCCGAGGTTCAACGCCACCGAGCCGGCCAGCTGGGGCGTGGAGCCGGCACCGACACCGGTCACTGCCGTGCCGAGAGCCGTCCACGTCACCTTCAGGAACTCGTCCTCGTTCTGAACGCTGTACCAGTAGAGGCACTGGCCGCTCGACACTGTGACCTTGGCCCTGATCCACACGTCCATGCCGACCTTCAGGCCAGGGATGTCGGCGTTGGCCTGTATGGCTCCGATGACACCGCTGGTGGTGTTGAGCACCTGGATCAACGGCCGCAGCCCGGTGTCCCCCATGATGAGTTGGGCCTGGCCGTTGTTCCACACCCCCATAGCGGCATATGGGGTGATGGAGCCGAAGCGCACCCGCGTCGTGAACTGCAGGGTGCCCATGGAGGACAGCTGCGCTCGGCTGATCTTGACGTAGTTGCCCTGCGCTCCGGGGAACGTGAGGAACCCAGCCGCCTTGACGGGGGTGGTGCCGAGGGGGGTGACAGACATGACTACGTGTTGGCCAGACCACCGTCAGCGGTCACCCACAGGCCATCGTGGATCAACTCGTCGGGGGTGTAGTAGGAGGGGTAGTTCGCTGCCGACACCGTCTCGTCGTACTTGATCGGATCGATGCGGGGGATATGCAGGTCGTCCACGATGACGTCACCGATCTCACCCACCGTGATGGGTGTCGGGGAGTAGCGCACGAAGGTGAAGCTGATCAGAGCGTTGGCGAGCGGGGTGGTGTTGGGCGACGACTTGCGGGCGATGACCACGTCCCAGTCGACGTACCCGGGCGTCGATGGTGGGCCGCCAGCGCCGGCATGAGGGTTGGGGTTGGAGCGCACGACGTAGTCCCACCACGACCCATCCGCTGCCGACATGATGATGTGGTCACCGACGTCCACCGCTGCCAGGTTGGCCGTGCGGTTGTCGCTGCCGGCGGAGGGCAGTGTCGTGTCTCGCGCCGATATCGAGATATGCAGGAAGTCAGGGTCCGACGAGGTCGAGTCGTCGTAGAGCCGGTAGTACGTGGCGGTCGGCTCGGGCGGGCTGATGCCGGCTTCGAACTTCCAGCTGCTGGTGAACAGGGTCTGCACCGGAGCCGGGGGAGGACCACTGAACACCAGCGGCTCCACGTACACGGTGCCGCTCTCTGACGGGGGCCGCGAGGTGGTCAGCCAGGTCACCTCGCACCAGTCCACGCCCTGCACCGTGAGCGTGGCCCGGTAGATGTCACCGAGAGCGACGCGGGTCCCGAAGTCGACCATCTCGTAGCCGAGGAGCCGACGAATCACGGCGTCCACGGTGTCGCGCACGTTGAGGCGGTTGAACACCTCGGCCACCTGGATGTTGACCCGGATGAACAGGTTGGTCCACAGGTCGTCGCACATGCGCGGGCCGGCCACGACCGTGGAGCCGATCAGGATCTTGTCGGCCATGGTCTGCTCGACACGGTTGCAGAGCCGCTCCATCTGGGCGTCGGTACAGGTGTCCTGACTGGACGACAGCGTCGGTGCCACCCACACCTTGACCGCCGTGTACACCGTGCCGTAGGCCACGCTCTTGGCCACGCCGGCCGTCTGCATCGCCAGGTCGGCGTAGTCGTTGAGGGTGACCGCACGGCTGCGGATGCGTGCGCCGGCACGGGGGATCGAGAAGCGCATTGATTCGACGGACTCGCGGTCAGCACCACCGCTGGGCGGCAGCGGGTTGGTCACCGACACCTGCCACTGTTCGAAGAAGCCGGCCATCGGCACGATGGTGGTGATCTTGTTGGCCCCGACCTCGTTGGCAGCGGCACCGATGCCGTAGCGGTAGGTGGCGAACAGCTGGGCCTGAGCGGCAGGGATCCGGCCCGACGTGTTGTCCCCGAAGCAGACGTGGGTGAAGCCCTGGTCGTCCAGGTAGGTGGTGAACACCGACTGGGTCGGGCGTGCCGTCGCCAGGTCGGTGGTGTAGGTCCACACGATCTGCTGGTAGCCCTCGCTCGACACGATGCGGAGCGAGCCGGCGAAGATGCCCTGCTGCCGGAGGATGAACTCGGTGTTGGCGACACCGAAGGCCGTCCCGATGGACTGGTCCCGCACCGTCACGCCCTCCTGGGCGAGCACGGGGACCAGCACGGGCGGATCGCTGGGCGTGAACGTCACCGAGTTGACCGTCTCGAACACGACGGAGTCCCCCGTCGTCTCGGCCGAGGAGTAGCACTTCGTGCCGGCCGGCACGGTGATGGGGTCCATCGGGTCGGTGGGGTCGGGCGTGTAGGGGGTGAGCATGAGGTCCACCGACGCCGCCGCCGAGCCGGTGGGCTTGTAGCCCAGCATGTCTGCGATGTAATACACCGACTGGGGGCGGATGGCCGTGGCCAGGTAGGCCTCGCTGGCCGTCCGGTCGATGTAGAAGTTCAGGATGTCACTGACGTAGGCGAACAACTCCAGGATCACGGTGCCGAAGTCGGTCGTCTCGCCCACCGTGGTCCACTCGGGCATGATCGTGTGAGCCAGGCGCACCAGTTCGGAGCGCAGCGCCGTGAAGTCGCGGTTGGTGTAGTCGAGGATCAGTCGGTTCTTCAGGCCTTCGTCGTCTAGCGAGACGAGCACGCCGATGTCGGACATCTGGATCTCCTAGAGGGGTACGGCCGGGGTGGCGTCGTGCAGAGCTTCGATGTGACCCGGCAGGGTCCGACCGAAGAACTCCGACGACGGCAGTTGAACGGTCAAGAGGCTGGGGCCGGTCAGCGACGAGGCCTGATAGCTGATCTTCACGTCCACCTGGGCCTCGGGCACGCCCGAGGTTTCGATGATGACGTACTTGATGGTGCAGCGGGGCACCATGTTGGCGAGCCGCGTGCGGACGATGGAAGCGGCGTCCTGGCGCTCCAGTTCGTCACGGGGGTCGAACAGCGCCGACTGCAGGTCGCACCCGTGGTGGGGACGGAACACGCGCTCGCCCTGGTTGGTCATCAGGGCGTCGATGACCTGGGCGCGCACGATCTCGTCGTAGTTGATGGTGCTGCCGATCTTGCCACCCTGCACGCGGAAGGGAACAGCGAGCGCTCTCATATCAGTCCTCGCAGTCGGGGATCGTTCCAGGAGGAGATCCAGCGCTTCTTGTCGGTGTCGAGAGACAGCGACGGCCGGCCCTTGGGCGGGTCCTGCTGCTCCCAGAATGGCTTGTGTGGCGTCTCGGTGAAGCCGGGGGTCGGGTCCTTGCCAGGCCGGGTGAGGAACAGCACCGTCTGGTACTGCTGGTCGGTGGCGTTGTGGCCCACAGCGCGGACGAACCACTTGCCGTCACCCTCGGGCTGGAAGTACTTGGTCGCCGCCGTGACCACCTCGACGCACATGCCAGGCCAGATGTCAGCGTCGCCCCAGATGCGTGCCACCCCCGACTCGGCCCACCCATCGGCCCGTGTCTGCCATGCGTCCACGAAGACCTGGGCCTCCACCTGGTCACGGATCAGCTGGGTCGATTCGAACACGAAGCCGGCGAAGTCACCGGACTGGGTGATGGTCTGCGCCTCGTTGCCGGTGGTGAAGTAGCCGAACTTGATGCCGAGGTTGTCCTTGACCATCTCGGACATCTTCTGGCTGGAGAAGTCGATCAGGGTGCGGTCGGTGGTCCCGAGGCCGATGCTGGACTGGCCCGACACCAGCCGGCAGTAGGGGCCGACCTCGCGGAAGACCTTCAGCGGGTCGATGATCTGGACCACGCCGTAGCGGGGGTACACCGACCAGCCGATCCGCTTGGCGAGGTTGGTGATCATCGTCCAGTCGCTCTCGTCGGTCTGAGCGAGGCTCCCCCATAGGTGGGTATGCGAGTGTCCACCTGCGCCCAGGCCGGCGTTGTTCACCAGGTCGCCGGCCACCGCTGTCGCCGTGCGGTTGGTGAAGAAGCGCGGCTTGCCTTCGAACATCACCTTGGAGGGACCGAGAACGCTCAACGTGAACGTCAGCTGGCTGGCTGCCTGCTGCTCGTCGGTGACGCTGGCCACGTAGCCCTGGAACAACTCCGTGCGCGGTGGTGCCCCGTAGTAGAAGGAGATGGGCGAGTCGACGATGCCGTCCGTCGTCGTCAGCGAGGTGGAGATCATCGAGATGGTCGCCGCATCGTGGCTGCCCTCGGTGACGATCATCTCCAGGTTCCTGGCCACGACGTCGAACTCCTCGCCCTTCAGCTGTGGGCTGAAGACCGGGACCCGGCCGCGCATGGACCGGCCGGCAGTGCCACCCGCAGAGGGGTCGAGAGAGGTCATCGTCATCAGGCCACCGGCAACCTGAGGAACTCACCCGGCATGAGATCCAGCGGGTACCAGACGTGCGGGTTCATCTCGGCCAGGACGTGCCACCGGTTGGGGTCATCGAGGATCTTGAACCCGAGGAAGGGGAAGTTCTCCAACTCCTTGGCGTAGTAGGCGGTCGTAGCACTGGCAGTGTCCTGCTCGGTGGTGACGCGGTAGAGCGCCTCGCGCAGGTCGGTGCGGATATGTAGCGACGTCTTACCCACGTCGCCAGCGAGCAGCGGATAGCCCCGGGTGCTGTAGGAGTGGGAGAGGGTGGCCTGTCGGTCAGACACCTCGTAGCGGGAGCCGGGCGGGATCATGTGCCGATGTCCACGTTTGGATCGTTGCCCGGATCGGTGCCGTCAGCGAAGTGGTTACCGCTAGTGGCATACACCCGGATGCCGTAGTTGAACTGGATGGAGTTGGCCGAGTAGTTGGTGATGGTGACATCCTGAGAGGGCGAGGCGGCGTGGAGAACAGCGAATGAGTTATCGCCCTTCGACCACAAGAAGCCCACATGGCCGGTTTCGGGAGTCGGATCATCCGGGTGGAGATGGCGCAGGAGGACGTCACCCTTGATGCCACTCTTCATGATGGTGTCGAAGATCTTCTGCGAGGACAACTCACCTTGGGGCTGGCCGAAGCCCCACAGGCGCTCGACAAACTTGTTGTCGCCGAAGGTGCCCTTCATCCCGGCAGTGCTGACGATGTTCCCGGAAGCTTTGCCGTCAGCGAACTTGGCCCAGCCCAGGTTGGAGGCGATCTGGTCACCGTCAGGGTTCAGGGAGACGAACCCGGCCCACACGAAGCTGGAGCAGTCGGCACTGCCCCACAGTGCGTTCCGTGCGCCATTCGCTCCGACGTACTTCGTACCAGCCTTGTCGGACTCGTACTTGGCGTTGTCAGCAGCGCGCCCACCGATCGTGTGCTCGTTGCTGAGAGCGTTGCCATCGGCATTCAGCAACGTGCTGTCACCGTTCAGCCCGATGGCCGGCCGCTCGTTGTCTTCGTTGTTGCTCGGCCACTCCAGTTCCGAGAAGGTGAAGTTGAACTCCGGGGCCTTCGGAATGTCGTAGGGGATGGTGCGGTCGACGTTGACCGTCTCGGTGGAGAACGTGCCGATGTCCCGCACCGGACCCATGTAGATCACGCGCATCGTGAGAGCGATCCGCATGCGGGTCGGCGTCATCTCATGGGTGAACTTCTCGTAGATGATCTGGCTGTTGATCGGCCGACCCTGCACCGTGATGTCCTTGGAGAACACGACGGTGACGTCACGGGGATTGACCATCATCACGCCCGAGTCAGGGATGGTGTTGTTGGCCCCCGTCCCTCCCGGTATCACATTGCGGACCACCAGGTCGAAGTAGTCCATGTCCTCCAGCACGCCGCGGTTGCCGGGGGCCATCGCCTCGGTCTGGCGATCGAAGAACAGTTCGAAGCTGAACTCCAGGATGCTGGGCGGTGCCACCAGGTTGCCCGAGTCGAAGATCGTGTTGAAGGGGTCCAGCGCACCCTGGTCCAGGTAGTTCACGTACTGCCGAGTGATGGTCGTCGGGTTGTACATGAAGTAGAGCCGGCACGTCGAGGGCAGGTCGGCCGGGTTCGTCTGAGCACGACGGATGTAGCCGCGCATGACGTTGGCCGAGGACTGGTTGCCGCTCGCCCCCTGCTTCAGGAATGGCATCCCGTGCCCACCGGCCTCCCAGGAGGCGAACGGTGGGTTGGTGCGCCAACGGGTCGTGCCGGCACCAGTGATGGCGGTTCCGTAGTCGAGCCACTCATAGCCCGACGTCGTCTGCTGCCGGCCCTGGGCATCGGTGGCCGTCCGGGGGGTGACGAACGTCGGGGTGCGAGAACTGGTCGTAGGGACGAAGGTGTTGACAGCCATCAGTTGGACCGCACCATTCGCTTCTTCATCTGCTCCTCCAACTGATCGGCCATTTGAGCCACAACACGCCGCACGTCGATGCCGTTGCTGGAGGGTGGCCCACCAGCAGCATTGATCACGAACTGGTTGTGGAAGACCATCCCGCCCGAACTACGGGACGATGCACTGTCGTTGACCATGAACTGGTCGTAGCTGCTCGGGCCGAAGGTGTTGGGGATATCGCCATATCCAGCTTCCTTGGCAGCCGCCAGGCCCAGCTGCTTGTTCTTCTCGCTCAGTTCAAGGCCAGGGCGGTACCCGAGCCAGGGGTCGAAGTCCGTGCCGCCACCCGACAGCGTGAACATCGCCTTCAGGTTGACGTAGGGGTCGAGCAACTCCTCGTTCTTGCTGATGCCGAACTGACGGCGTCGGTCGGGACCCATGCTGCCGAGCATGTTGATCTGCGTCAGGCCGTAGCTCAGGTCCTTGGAGCCGTTCGGGTCGTTGTGGAAAGCAGTCGGGTCCCAGTCGCTCTCCCGCTTGGCGATGCCGACGACGGTAGGGATCGCTGCGTTGGCGAACCCCGCCGCATGGGCGATCTTGGCCACCATGGCCCCGGTAGACAGCCCGGTGGGGTCGACGCCCAACACCTTCAGTGCTGCCGTCAGAGAGGTGGCACCCGTGCTGGTGAGGTCGCTACCACCTCCGCCGCCGCCTCCTCCGCCTCCACCTCCACCTATCGTGGACCACAGGGAGCCGAACCACGACTTTGCCTGCCCCTGCGACTGCAGACCGCCAAAGTTGAACGTGCCGGCCGCTCCGACCAGGGCGTTGTAGAGGCCAGGATCGAACCCCAGCGGGCCAGTAGCGCCAATGTTGGCACCGGGATCGTTCATCCCGAAGGCCCCCATGAACAGTGTCATGACGGCAGGGACGAGGCCACCAATGGCCGTTATGGCGGCATCCTTGGTGCTGAAACCGTTGAACAGGTTGAAGATGCCACCGAGGCCACCCAACGGGTTGTTGCCGATGGCAGTGGTACCAGCAGTCGCATACGTCGGGTACGGAGGGACGTAGACGCCGGCCGTCGATCCCTGCGATCCGGGGACCTGAGCCGGAGTCGGCCCCGTACCTCCGACAGCTGGAACATCAGCGGCCATGGCTGTCTGCCACACCCCCATTGAGCCGTTGTAGGTCCA
>Ga0184611_1000022_pt1 | contig 33437 bp, 24 predicted proteins | sample PLM3_5_coex_FD_133162 | JGI IMG/M metagenome (GOLD analysis project Ga0184611, IMG submission 133162) | Groundwater sediment microbial communities from an aquifer in East River, Colorado, USA - PLM3_5_coex | ecosystem: Environmental > Terrestrial > Soil > Riparian zone | place: USA: East River...
CCCTGATCTGCCACTCCAACAAGTAATGTTCCTAAAATGGGGCCCGTGCAAGAGAAGGAAACAATAGCTAGTGTACCAGCCATAAAAAATATGCCGCCTATATTTCCATGCCCTGATTTTGAGTGAGCCTTATTGGCAAACGAAGAAGGCAGCCCGATCTCAAAAAAACCAAAGAAGGAGATCGCAAAAACAACAAAGACCACGAAGAACAAAAGATTCAGCCAGATATTTGTAGAAATATTGTTGAATATTTCAGGACTTATCGTGTCATTGGCAAGATGAAATGGTATCGTAATAAGAACATAAATAAGAAAAATAAAAAGTCCGTAAAGAATTGCATTTGTTTTGCCACGCTTTTTATTGTGTGACTTATTTGTAAAATAAGAAACCGTGACCGGTATCATAGGAAAAACGCAGGGAGTAAGTAAAGCGATCAAGCCACCAAGCAATCCAAGCAAAAAAATTGAAAAGATGCTTTTGTCAGCGGTGCCATCATCGCCGCAAGGTGATATTGAATTTTTGATATCGATTGAATCGACCTTTGGGTCCCAGGTTGATTCAACACCTCCTTCCATCGCTACATTAAAATTTATGAACTCTGTTTCAAATTTTAATGCTTCATCGTTTCCAAAAGAGTATGAAAGCTTTCCCTGGAGTTTTGCAGGCACAGCGCCATTAATCCGTATGGGGATTTTCCATTCAGTTTTCCCTTCATAAACCTTTACTGAGTCTTCGAATATGTGGCTTAGAAAAGTTTTTGATTCGCCGGATTCATTGATATTTTCAACGATAATACTTGAATCTTTAAATGTCAGGCTAGCAGATTTTTTTGAATTAAATTCCTGGTTAGGAGAATATACCTGCCAGTTCTTCGCCACGTTTGTAGAAAAGATCAGGTCATATTTCCCTTCCCCGGTCTTTTTACTTTTATAATTCCATTTATTTACAGTGCTGTCTTGTGATACACCTTGAGTAATTACAGTGGAATCCTTGGACTGTTTATTTCCACAACTAATGAAGATGGAAATTGTAAATAAACAACTAAAAAATCTTGTAAGGATCTTCCTCATAGCGAGTTTAAAAAATAAACGAGTCCTTTGAAGGAACTCGTTTTATGTCAAATAAAAATTATTTCATTATTAATCCAATGCTACTTTGAAATTTATCGTTTTCGGGGGCAAGCATTTTTTATCATCACAGGTCTGAAATTCCACACTACCGCTAAAACTTGTTTTTGCCTTGCCTTTTAATTTTACTACCTGTACAAAATCCACTTTTTCTGAGTATTGATTCGCTGAAATTTCCAATTCTTTATCATGAAATTTTTGCATCTTCCCGACCTCTTTAATTTTTCCAGACAGCTCTATCAACGGGTTATTTGTAATTGCAAAAGTAGTAGGACCGGCAACGGCATCATCTGGTTGGACCTGTGAATACAAGTGCCAGCCTTTTTCTATCGTAGCTGTCATGTGTATTTCGTAAGAATTATCTGCTAGCTTTTTGGAAGTGAATGTCCATGTTACAGGATTCTGCGCTGAAACCGCCATTGTTCCAAACAAAAACAAACTAAGTATAACAGCCTTCATAATCTTTTCTTTTAATGATGCAAAAATCGTGAGAAACGTTTTATGCTTTTGCTAAAATTCTACCACAAATATTGCAAAAGAAATGCAGAGTGCATGTAAGGAAATTGACGAACCGGTTGAATTATTGTACCAATGAGGGGTTTAACCCACCAAAATCTCACTCATTAACAGGTTTTTAAGTATTTCCCGGCCATCTGTGTTGCCAAGAATTTCAGAAGTAGCCCTTTCAGGGTGCGGCATCATACCAAAAACATTCCTGTTTGCATTGCAAATTCCTGCAATATTCCTGGTTGCGGCATTCGGATTTGCATTGGGCTTTATTTTTCCTTTTTCGTCACAATAATAGAATATAACCTGGCCGTTAGCTTCCAATTGGTCAAGTGTTTTCTCATCTGCATAATAGCGGCCCTCGCCATGAGCAATGGGTACTTTATAAACCTTACCTGTTTCATTTGTAAGGAAAACATTTTTGCAGGCAAATTGCTGATGCCCGTTGCGCAACAATGCGCCGGGCAAAAGATGTGATTCGCAAAGGATCTGGAAACCGTTACAAACCCCAAACACTTTTCCGCCGGCATTTGCAAAATCGATCACACTTTGCATCATCGGGCTGAATCGGGCAATGGCGCCACAACGCAGATAATCGCCATAAGAAAAACCGCCGGGCAAAATGATACAATCCTCTGTGTTAAACATACTAAGGTCTTTGTCTTTATGCCAGAGCATGGTCACTTCCTGCCCCAGATCATACTTCAATGCATCATGCATATCCCTGTCGCAATTTGAGCCCGGAAAAACAACAACGCCGAATTTCATATTGTAAGTTTGAGTAGGGGGCAAAGATATTTCAGATTTTAGATTTACGATTGCAGATTTTATCAATATCTATTAACAAATTCCGGATATCACAAAAGCTTCCCTATCAATCCCAAATCTTCTCCCGATAGCTATCGGGACTAAAATCTACAGTTGCTCACCATCCCGGTCCGCCATATTGATATATCAATATAAACAAGATGGATAACCAAAAAATTGTAACAGGTATCCATCGCTGTGGTGGGTATAAATAAGTGCAGGCATGGAAAGCCGCAAACGGAACTATTATGAGTATCCAGTTCTCAAACCCTTCTGCTGTGTTATTCAAAAAAGGAATGAAAAGAGCAAACAAAAGATAGATAAGCATAAGACTCCAGTTCTTCCTGACCTGGATAAGCATCTTCCTTAAATTTTCCTGTACAAAATATCCGCCAATAAGAAATGGGATGATCAATAGGATGCCCCCGATAGCCAGCCATAATGATTGCCCCGGCGCTGGTAATGCAATATTGATCGGTTGAAATAGATGTTGCCATGACCATTTATCTGAGAAAAATAAATAAGCGGCATAAAAGTAATAAGGTGTAGTGACGCCAAGCAGGCAGATCAGCCATTCATTTAATCGTACACTTCGCATTACCAACAATGCGAATACCAGCCAGAAAAATAAAATAATTGAAGGAAAAAACAGAAACGAACTAATTCCCACTGCAACGCCAATATTATAAACGGAGCCCTTAATGGTTTGTTGATGGGAGATGTTAAACAGGCCTGAGAAAATAACAAGCACCAAAGTATTTACCATTAATGGCGCAGAGAAATGATTCCATTCGGGCATCAGCGATGTAATAACAAGATATGCAGTGGCGGGCAAAAAATTTAACCGCTGCATCATGCGGTTCTTGTTGATAAGGCTATTGAGTTGCAAGGCCTGCGTAAACAGGAAGAAATAAGTTATTACAGCAAAAAGGAACCCTCCATTTTTGCCAGCAGATCTTAAAAAAAATACTGCTTCGCGATAAAGTATGGCTGCATTTTGTGCAGGTTCGGGAGGTGGGCCCGGGTCTGTGAAAATTGGCAACTTAATAAGTATACCCATCACAAACAGGAAAAGAATGTTAGCTGGTGTTTTTTGTTTAAATAGGCCGATCACAGATATGGATTGTAAGTGGTGAGTTATCAGTGGTGAGTGACAATTTTTTTTAACCTCCGTTTACATACTCACAATTCACCATTCACAACTCACTGTTTAGTTAAATTCAATTTTTGCAAAGCAAATATAGTTACGATAAAAACATGGTACAATAAACTGTTTTGCACTGATCTGCTTTCCATACTTAGGCATAAATTCATGTCCTTTATCAAGTCCTTTCAGCGTTGGGTAATGAGTGACCTGCCCATCAGGCGCCAAAGAAAAATCATTCATCAAAAGATTTCTTTTTTCCTGCATATTGAAAAGAAAATGTAATTGACCGCCCGTATTAATCACATTGTAAGAAATACGATCGTCCGATTCATCATCAAACTGTTCCTTCTTTAACACGTTACTCCATTCAAGTTCTCCTTTATTGTTAAATGAAAAGATCGTCACGTTATCTGCATGATACCGGACCGACTGGTTGCTGCTACCACCACGGCGCCACCAATATGAAGAACCATAAGGCGAATAAAAATAATAGTCATACGGATAAGAAAGCGGAGAACCATACATGTAATCCCAGCGGTTCCATGCAGAAGAACGGGAAGTTGTGTAAAAAGCTTCTGCATCTACCACAAACCCGCCATTCTTTTTAATAAATATATTCCTGATAAAATAATCATTGAATGCCATTTTCAAATTTGATTGTCCTTTTGCTTCCTGCCGCAGATCTTCGTCAAGTGTAAAGGATTTTTCAAGTACAGGCTTCCAGCTATTTTTATCCATGGCTAAGAAATATAGCCCCTCAATATTCCCACGTTTTTGAGTATAATAAAATGCGCTAAGCAGGTAACGCTGATTGGTGTTGTCAACTTTTATTCTAAGCTCATCGAGATATGTCTTTTCGAGGTTGAGGTTATAATAAGTGAAGCTGTCCTCCATAGCCCTTTTTATGATCATTGAGGCTCTTGAAACACTCTCATTTGAATTTCTATAGAATTTTGAGAACACAAGATTGCCTTCATTGTCCACAGCAAATTCACCAAGGTAATCGTTCCTCTCATTCATAGCCATCGTGAGAATAGTTCTTTTCTGTAATTCAAGATCGGAGTTATACAATTTAGTTGTAATGACAAACTTCTCTTTGTTCTTACTATTTATTTTAAAAATGATTATTTTTTTCTTATCCTCACTTGAAAGTGTTGTGTATATTTTATTATTGTTAGATCCGCCGAGAGAAGTAGTGTCCAGCTCTACGGGATCGGAGATCTTTTCTCCCATTCCATTAAGCTTTACTGCTGCGCAGTGTACGATATTTCTTCTCTGGTACTGGTATACTGCATAAATAAAATCCGGATAAGTAAAGAAGTCGACATTGATCATTCTGTCGTCGGGCAAATATTCATGCTTTACCCTTTTGACCATTTTCATCTCATTATTATAAAGGCAAATAAAACTCTCGTTCCTGATGTTTTTATAAATAAGGTAATTGTTTCCCATTTTCCCGATTATCTCGAAGTCCATTCTTCGTGAATCTTCCTTGTCGGGTTCTGAAATAAGAATGCGTTGTGCATCTACCGAATGAAATAAAACCATTAAAAAAAGAAAGGAGATCAGCCGACAAAAGCAATTCATAGAAGCCATTTTTTACTTTTTAAAGTTACAGGTTGTTGTGCAATTCTATTCATGATGAAATGATAAAGATGCGGATTTCTATCTTTTTACATGAAAGGAAAATAATTGTCCGGCAACAGCCAACTATTTTGCAAAAAACAGGCCGGTTAATAAACAATGTTTTCTGATTTGTATTATTTCTTTTTACTTATACCTTTGTAGGTTGATTCGTACACCTTATCTGTACGGGCATAAAAGAAAATTTTTTCGTGAGAATCCCCACCAATAAAGTTACACTTGCTGGTTTACTGGTTGCAATCGGTATTATTTACGGAGACATTGGCACTTCTCCTTTATATGTTTTTGGCGCAATAATAAAAGGAAAGATCATTACCGATGAATTGATACTTGGAGGCCTGTCCTGTATCATCTGGACACTAACCCTGCAAACGACCATCAAGTATGTGATCCTGACTTTGCGGGCCGATAATAATGGAGAAGGAGGAATGTTCTCCTTGTTTGCATTGGTGAGGCGACATGGAAAATGGGCCGTAATACCAGCCATGATGGGTGGTGCTGCGGTTTTATCCGAAGGAATTATCACTCCTCCCATTTCTGTTACATCCGCAATTGAAGGTCTCAGGCAAATAAAACTTTTTAGTGATATTGGTCAGTGGACGATCGTAGGGATCGTTCTCGTTATTCTTGTTATCCTGTTTTTTCTTCAACAATTTGGCACTTCTGCAATTGGTCGCTTTTTTGGACCGGTAATGCTGGTCTGGTTTACCATGCTTGCAGTTCTTGGGTTAGCTCATATACTTGATGATATCAGGGTATTAAAAGCATTTAATCCATATTATGCTATCAAACTTTTGACCCAGTATCCGCAAGGGTTTTGGATCCTTGGCGCTGTATTTCTTTGCACCACCGGTGCCGAAGCATTGTATAGTGATCTCGGCCATTGTGGAAGAGGCAACATTCGTATGTCATGGATCTTTGTGAAGAGTAGTCTTATTATCAATTATTTGGGACAAGGCGCCTGGTTGCTTAATCATGCAGGTTCTTCAGTTGATCCAAACATTAATCCATTCTATGCTTTAATGCCTGATTGGTTCAGGTTAATTGGAATTATCATTGCCACTGCCGCAACTATTGTTGCCAGCCAGGCATTGATCTCCGGTTCATTTACATTGATAAGCGAAGCAATGCGATTAAATCTTTGGTCAAAACTCAAGATCAATTATCCAACGGAAGAAAAAGGTCAACTATTTATTCCAGCTGTAAATATGTTATTGTTTCTCGGTTGTTGTGGCGTGGTATTGTATTTCCAAAAATCTCAGAACATGGAAGCTGCATACGGTCTTACGATCAACTTTGGTATGCTGATGAATACAACGCTGTTCTCCTATTATTTATTTACACAAAGGGCCCCACGACAATGGATCGTTCTTTATCTCATAGTATATCTTACAGTAGAGTTATCGTTCTTTGCTGCCAATCTTAATAAGTTTACTCACGGTGGTTATGTTTCATTTATGATCGGAGGAGTTTTATTTATAACAATGTATATCTGGTACAGGGCAAGAAAGATCAAGAACCGTTATGTGGAATTTGTAAGACTGGAACATTATATTCCTAAGATACAAGAGCTGAGTAATGACAGATCAGTTCCTAAATACGCCACGCATCTTGTATATATGACCAGTGCCAACAATCCAAAAGAGATCGAGCATAAGGTCATTTATTCTATATTAAATAAAAAACCAAAACGGGCAGATATTTACTGGCTGGTGCATGTGGATACGCTGGATGATCCATATACAAGTGAATATAAAGTAGACCATATTATTCCAAATGATATTATCCGGATCGAATTCAGGCTTGGCTTTAGAGTACAACCAAGGATCAATTTGATGTTCCGCAAAGTGGTGGAGGATCTTGTTGCCAATAAAGAAGTGAACATTTATAGTCGCTATGAAAGTTTGGAACGCAGCAATACGGTTGGCGATTTCCAATTCATAGTAATGGAAAAATATTTAAGCCAGGATAATGAGCTTCCATTCTGGGAAAGAGTGGTGATGAAATTTTATTTCTGGCTCAAAGAGATCAGCTTGTCTGAAGAAAAAGGTTTCGGACTTGATCTGTCAACAGTGACAGTGGAAAAATTCCCATTGATAGTAGCGCCGGTATCTACAGTAAAGCTGAAAAGAATAACTGAAGAAGAAGAAATGTAAATAAAAATAGCCATTCATTTTCTCTTTATTACTTTTGCAAATCATATACAAAAGACCCGTCATTTCGAAAACTGCTCCGGGTCGCATCTATGTCTTTAAATCTTAAAAAAGTCTCTCCATTAGGTTTATTAGTTGCTCTTGGTATTATTTTCGGAGATATTGGTACCTCGCCGCTCTATGTGTACAATGCCATCATTGGATCAAAAACGGTTTCCGAACAATTGATCATCGGTAGTCTTTCCTGTATCATCTGGACATTGACGCTGCAAACCACTATTAAATATGTAATACTTACTTTAAAAGCAGATAACCGTGGTGAAGGTGGTATCTTCTCTTTATTTGCACTTGTAAGAAGAAGGAGAAAGTGGTTGGTAATTGCTGCTATGATCGGTGGCGCTGCCTTATTGGCCGATGGCATGATCACTCCTCCTATTTCTATTACTTCTGCCATTGAAGGTTTGCGACAGATACCAAGCTTCAGAAATATAGAACAGCAAACTATTGTATTGATCGTTTTAGGAATTATCACGATCATATTTTTTTTACAGCAATTCGGTACGGCTTCAATAGGTAAACTTTTTGGACCAATAATGCTGATATGGTTTTTGATGCTGGCCGTAATGGGTCTTATGCATTTTTTAGATGATTGGCATATTTTCAAAGCGCTTAATCCTTATTATGCAATAGATCTTCTTGTCAATTATCCGCAAGGCTTCTGGATACTCGGCGCTGTATTTCTCTGCACTACGGGAGCCGAAGCTTTATATAGTGATCTTGGTCACTGTGGCCGGGGTAATATCAGGGTGTCATGGATATTTGTAAAATCATGTTTGATCATAAACTATGTTGGACAAGGTGCATGGCTGCTTGCAAATTATCAAGGCCAGAGTTTTGATGTATCCCAATTAAATGCGTTTTATGGGATCATGCCACAGGGTTTCAGGATCATTGGGATCGCTATTGCAACTGCTGCTGCTATTATTGCCAGCCAGGCATTGATCTCAGGTTCATTTACACTCATCAGTGAAGCCATGCGATTAAATCTTTGGCCAAAAGTTAAGATCCGTTATCCATCGGAAGAAAGAGGACAAGTCTATATCCGGGCTATTAATTTTTTATTGTATTTCGGATGCGTTGCTGTTGTTTTATATTTCCAGCGATCATCAAAAATGGAAGGAGCTTATGGTCTTGCCATCACACTTTGCATGATATCGACCTCTATCCTCTTCGCCAACTTTCTTGTACTACGAAGAACGAACCCTATTCTTGTTTATCTCTATCTCGCTGTATATTTTGCTATTGAAATATCATTCCTTATTGCCAATCTCGAAAAGTTTCCACATGGCGGTTATGTTGCCTCGATTGTTGGTGGGTTACTTTTTTTCACCATGTACATCTGGTACAGGGCAAGAAGGATCAAGAATCGTTATGTGGAATTTGTTCGGCTGGAAACCTATATTCCAAAAATACAGGAGCTAAGCATGGATAAAACGATCGCAAAGTTTGGTACGCATGTCGTGTATCTTACAAGCGCTGATAATCCAAAAGAGATCGAGCATAAGATCATTTATTCAATACTAAATAAAAAACCAAAACGGGCGGATATATATTGGTTTGTACATGTGGATACAATGGATGACCCTTATACCTGCGAATACAAAGTAGAACACATTATTCCAAATGATATTATTCGTGTTGATTTTAAATTAGGATTTAGGATACAACCCCGCATTCATATTTTGTTCAGGCAAGTTGTAGAAGAATTGGTGGCAGACCGGGAAATAAATATTTCATCAAAATACGAAACAGCAGATAGTAAAGCGAAAGCTACCGGCGACTTCCAGTTTATTGTAATGGAAAAATACCTGAGTCATGATAATGAGCTTCCTTTTTTCGAACAGATCGTTATGCGTTTTTACTTCATGCTTAAAGAGATCAGCTTGTCAGAGGAAAAAGGATTTGGTCTTGACCAGAGTAATGTAACTGTTGAAAAATTCCCACTCATCGTTGCTGAAGTAGAAAGATTGCCACTACGAAGAATACCCGATTAATACAAGATGCTATATTGTAATGGCAGTAGTTTCATTTAAAACTATTATCTTTTCTACCTTAACTGCTATCTCCTTTGCCACATTTTATTTACTACATCATTAGTGGAATTATCCTGTTATCCATCCTCGTCTATTTTTTCCAGGAGAAATTTATTTTTAAACCTGAAAAATTAAAACAGGATTTTGAATTCAAATACGATGCTCCATTCAGAGAATATTTTTTTGATATAGAACCTGGCGTTAGAATAAATGGACTTCATTTCTTTCGCGAAAACCCAAAAGGACTCATACTTTATTTTCATGGGAATACACGAAGCATAAAAGGGTGGGCAAAATATGCAAGAGATTTTTACCGCTATGATTATGATGTAGTGCTGCTGGATTATCGCGGTTTTGGAAAAAGTACCGGCAAACGAAGCGAAAAAGAAATGCTTAGCGATATGCAATTCATTTATGAGAAATTAAAAGAGCAGTATAAAGAAGATCATCTTATACTTTATGGCCGAAGTATGGGAAGCGGTTTTGCCAGTAAACTGGCTGCTGATAACAGACCTCGTTATTTGATCCTTGACGCCCCCTACTATAGTTTTAGAAAAGTAGTGGAAAGGTTTTTACCGATCCTGCCGGTAAGGTGGGTGCTGCGGTTTCAATTGAGAACCGATAAGTGGATACAACATGTAAAATGTCATACCTATATTATACACGGCACAAAGGACCTGTTAATACCGATCTCTCATAGTGAAAAGCTTCAAAAGCTCAATCCAAGGTTAATAACGCTTATCCGCATACATGGCGGTCATCATAATGATCTCCCTTCTTTTGACGAGTACCACAATTTTGTTAGAGATATTTTAAAGTATTGATAGTTTCTTGCTGTTTGCTTCCCCCGACCTGCGGTTGTTTGCACGATTTTTTACTGTGTTGTTAACAAATATCTAATTAGTTGTTCAGCCTTTAACATGGACTACTATTTGAACGTCATACATGTAAATGGAGGTATGTATGAGAAAAATTTACACATTAGTTACTCTTATCGCATTTATTCTGTTAGTTGCCGGTTGTAAAACCGCTTCCAAACTTTATGACAAAGGACACTATGATGAAGCTGTTGAACTTGCCGTAAAGAAGCTGCAGAAAAAACCGGATGATGAAATGAGAGCATTGCTTCAAAGTGCTTATCAGTATGCGGTTAACGATCATGAAACACGTATTCATCAACTCAGTGATAATACAAGCGATCTGAAATGGGAATGGATCTATGCTGAGTATTCTTCTTTACAACGTTTATATGAAGCGATCCATCGTTCGCCTGAGGCATTGTCAATTGTAAACCCAACTGACTATTCATCTTACCTGCACACTTATGCAGATAAGGCAGCTGATACAAGGTTTCAGCGGGGTATGATGTGGATGGATAAAAATGATAAACTGAGTTTCAGAAATGCATACCATGAATTTGAAGCAGCATTACAATACAGACCTGGTGAGCTTGCTTTTATAGAAAGAAGAAATGAAGCATACGAAAATGCGGTGATCAATGTGGTAGTAATGCCAATGGAAAACAACCGTTTCAGGTTTAGTTCATACAACAATTATGAGATCACAAAACTTGAAAATGACCTGCTTCGCCAGTTGCAGTATAATAGCGGCAACCAGTTTGTAAAATTCTATAGCTCATGGGATGCAAGCAGTCATAACATCCAGCCTGACCAGGTGGTTGATTTTCGTTTCAGCACTTTTGATATTGGCAGAACAAGAGATGAAAGAAGCACAAGAGAAATTTCAAAAGATATTGTTGTAAAAGAAACAGTTTATCGCCCGGATTCAATTGTAAAGGAATATAAAAAGGTATTTGCAAAGATCACGACTACAAAAAGAACGTTACTTTCTGAAGGTAACCTGCAAATAAATATTCGGGATGCGGGTGGTCGCAGGTTATGGAATGATAATATCCGTGGTAATTATAACTGGTATACAGAGTTTTCCACTTATACGGGTGATGAAAGGGCTTTAAGTGATAGTGATAAACAACTTGTAAACCAAAAACAGGATTATCCTCCAGGTGAAGATGAAATAACCAGGTGCATAGTAAATGAAATAAACAGTAATATGTGTGGCAGGGTGAGGAATTATTTTAGTCGCTTATAGGGTTCAATATAGGTTTAATGCAAGGACATGATTCGCTCATGTCCTTTTTTGTTTTCATCTTTGCAGGTAATGAAGAACAATTCTAAAAAAGTTTGGAAATGGTTTAAGATACTTGCCATTGTTTATGTTCTCGGTGGTGTCGCACTTTATTTTTTGCAGGATTATATTCTCTTTCACCCGGTAACATTGAAAAAGGATCATAATTATGATTTTCCTGAAAAACACAAGGATATCAACATTCCACTCACTGAAAACTCCAACTTGAATATTGTTCAGTTCTTCTCTACTGATACGGTAACGAAAGGCGTAGTTCTATATTTCCATGGAAATAAAAAAAACATTTCCTGGTATGCTAAGTATCCTCCCTATTTCACAAAGCATGGATATGAGGTTTGGATAATTGACTATCCCGGCTTTGGGAAAAGCACTGGCAAACTGACCGAACGAACTTTATACGACTGGTCAAACTATATGTACAATTTTGCCCGCTCAAGATTCGGGGCTGACAGTATCATCATTTATGGCAAAAGCATGGGGACGGGTATTGCAACTCATCTTGCATCGCTGCAACCTTGCAAAAAATTAATTCTCGAAACGCCTTACTATGATTTTCCTTCAGTAATAAAACATCATATTCCTATTTACCCGGTTGATTGGATGATACATTATAAGATCCCTACTCATGATTATATTCAAAAAGTCATTGCTCCAATTACTATTTTTCATGGGACTGACGATGATGTGATCCCTTACTGGAATGCTGAAAAGCTACAACAGTTTTTAAAGCCAGGTGATGAATTTATAACCATCAAAGACGGAGAACATAATGACCTTTATAAGTTTAAAGAAACAATAGACAAATTGGATTCGCTGCTGAAAAATTAAATTACTCTTCCAGTGTCACCTTATTCTTTCCCACTTTCAATTTATATCCCACTCCTATTTTCAAAGCATAGTTTTCTTTTTCATGACTCACGGGAAAATCAAAACATACAGGATAATCATATTCAGCAACAGCATCGCGGATAATTTCATGAACTGTTTGGCCAAATGGTCTTTCGGTATCTTTCATATCCGTAAAACCACCAACGATCAAACCAGCCAGTTTATCAAGTTTGCCACTGCGTTTTAATTGATACATCATTCGATCAATATTATATAAATACTCTCCCACATCCTCAATAAAAAGAATTCTGCCCTTTGTTTTAATATCCGAATCAGTGCCAACCAAATGAGCCAACAAGGAAAGATTACCTCCCACTAATTCTCCGATCCCTTCTCCTTTTTTATTGAACTTATCTGGTTTGCATTGATATTTTATTTTTTTTCCTTCTAATGCATCACGCAATGATTGTACAAATTCATTTTTAAACCCATCCTCATTAAACGCATTTGCCATCGGTGCATGCAAAGTCGAAATAGAATAATTGCGATAAATATGAGAATGAAGGATCGTCACATCACTAAAACCGATGATCCATTTGGGATTCATTTTAAAATTTGTAAAATCTATTTTATCTATGATCCGGCTGAGACCATACCCCCCTCTGGCACATAAAATGGCTTTTACATTTTCATCATCCAGCATGTGCTGAAAATCTTCTATTCTTTCTTCATCAGTTCCTGAAAAATAATGGTATTGCTGGCCGACTGTGGTACCCACTTTAATTGTAAAACCCCAGTCTTCATTTAGCACGCGAATACATTCTGAAATTTTTTCTACTGGCATAAGCCCGGCTGGACAGACTAATCCTATCGTATCTCCTTTTTGTAAATAGGGAGGAATTTTTATCATATCAAATTGTTGTATTGTTAAATTGACAAATTGCTATCCTGCTCAAAATAACAATTTAACCATTTAACAATTTATCATTAAACCTCTTTTAAAATAACATTTTCTGAAGAAACAGTCAGCCGATGCTTCACCCCGCATTTCAATGCATAATTGTTTCTTTGATGACCAACAGGAAAATCAAAACAAACAGGATAACGATAAGCTTTTACCTTTTCTAACACAACATCCTGTAACGTTTTTCCGAAATCATCTGAATCTTCATCTACTTTAATTTTAAATCCTCCAATGATCAATCCTTTTAATAGCGACAATTTTCCTGTTCGTTTTAAATTCCAGAACATCCGGTCGATGCTATACATGTATTCGCCGGTATCTTCCACAAATAAGATCTTTCCTGCTGTATTGATATCTGATCTTGTACCAGACAATGTTTCCAGCATTTTTAAGTTACCGCCAATTAAAACCCCATCAGCAGTTCCCAACTTGTTTTGTGGATTTGGCGTAACCGTATATTTCATTTTCTCGCCACTCAATGCAAGTTGGATCGCCTCAATCGTTTCAATCTGTATCGGTTCGGCCAAACTCCAATCATCAGGGAAGCTGTTACACATTTTTGAATGAATGGAAGCTATGCCGAAATTTTTATTAAGATGTGAATGGATAACAGTGACATCACTAAAACCGATGATCCATTTAGGCTTTACTTTAAATTTTTCCCAGTTCAATTTATCTATGATGCGAACAACACCATAGCCACCTCTTGCACACATGATGGCTTTTATCTTAGGATCATCAAGCATTTGCTGAAGATCCTTTGTTCTTTCTTCATCGGTTCCGCCAAATGTAAAATCCCGTTTATCTATTGTTTCGCCGATCTTTATTTTATAACCCCAGCTTTCCATTTTTTGAACAGCAGATTTGATCTCATCACTGGTAATATACCCAGCCGGTGCAGTGATACCAATAATATCGCCAGTTTTTAAATAAGCTGGAGAAATAAATAATGTCTCATCCCCGCCTGTTGAAAGTTTTGGGAAAGCAGGCAAATAAGACGCTGTTAACACACCGATCGAAGATCGAATAAAATTCTTCCGCTTCATGGTTTAAAGTTATCGGAAAACAGTCATTTCCATAGTTGTATATTTTAAGTCGCCGGCAATTTAAAATTCTTTGCATACTGCAACCAAAGACCCTTAAAATTCATCTCAGTTTATTTTAAAAGAAACTGTAAATTCACCGCCCCGATAATGGGGCCTTAATTAAAAAACCTGAAATGAAAAGCATAAAATTCTTCCTGCTCGCTTTAGCAGCAATAACGTCATCCTCTCTGTATGCCCAAACTGTTGATGAGATCATCAGTAAACATGTTGAAGCCATTGGCGGAAAAGAGAAACTTAGCCAGGTAAAGTCGCTCTACACGGAAAATTCTGTAGATGTCATGGGTAACTCAGCTCCCCAAAAAGAATACCTCCTGGTAGGAAAAGGATATAAAAGTGAATTAGACTTTAATGGAACAAGCATTGTACAATGCGTTAATGATAAAGGTGGCTGGATGGTGAATCCCATGGCGGGCGGCGCTGATGCACAAGCAATACCCGATGCAGCTTATAAGTCCAGTAAACCGCAAATATTTTTAGGTGGTGCATTGATTGACTATGCAGCAAAAGGTTATAAGGCTGAATTGATAGGGAAAGATGGTGGTAGCTTTAAAATAAAAGTATCCGGCGATGGTAATGAGACTTATTACTTTATTGATCCTACAAGCTATTATTTGACTAAAAGCATAATTAAAGGTGAAGTAATGGGCCAGGCGGTTGAAATAACCACTACTTATTCTGACCATAAGAAAACTGATTTTGGAATTGTTTTACCATATGCTAAAAACATCGATATGGGAATGTTCCAAATGTCTCAAAAAACAGAGAAGGTTGAAGTGAACAAAGCAATTGATCCAAAGATCTTCGAGATGCCAAAATAATTGACAAGATGAATTTTAAAAAACGGATGCCAATGGTATCCGTTTTTTATTTTATACCATGATGTTATTGAGAAAGTTTAAATAAATTGGGTACAAATAATGCCAAATGAAAAAGCAATTTTTTTTTGTTACACTAGCCCTGCTTCTTAATATAGTCTTATTCGCCCAGCAAAAGGTAATTCAATTATACGATGGTCCTGCACCGGGTTCTGAAAACTGGACCTGGAATGAAGCGGAAAATGACAATAATAGTTGGCAAACAAAAGTCGTATACAATGTTAGTCGCCCGACACTAACAGTTTTTACACCCGAAGCTGGTAAAGCAAATGGAACAGCTGTGATCATTGCACCGGGCGGAGCTTTTCATGCTTTGTCGATCAACAGTGAGGGCTTTGATGTAGCAAAATGGCTGGCGCAAAAAGGAGTAACCTGTTTTGTACTCAAATATCGCCTTGTTCATAGCCTGACAACGGATCCGGTTGCAGAGGTCATGGCCAAATGGGGCAAGAAAGAATTCGAAGATGATAATAAAGCTGTCATTCCTTTAGAAATTGCCGATGGCAGAGCAGCCATTGCTTATGTTCGCAAGCATGCTGCTGAATATGATCTTAATACAAACAGGATCGGTATTATGGGCTTTTCTGCAGGTGGTACAGTCACTTCATCAACATTATTCAATTATACAAAAGAAAACCGCCCTGATTTTGCCGCACCTATTTATCCATACTTCCCTACAGAAATGCATGGAACAATAGCGAATGATGCACCGCCGATCTTTATTGTAACAGCAAGTAATGACGGGCTTGGTCTTGCACCCCATAGTATAGACCTATACAATAAATGGCTCTCAACAAAACATGATGCCGAACTGCATATGTATGCAAGAGGTGATCACGGTTTTGGTATGCGTAAGCAAAATCTTCCTACTGATAACTGGATAGAGCGTTTTTATGATTGGCTGGGCGTGCAAGGTTTATTAACTAAAAAAGTTGTAGATCATGCATTAGATATTTATGAGAAAAAAGAATTTGTTTTTGGAGAAGGAAAAGTTTTGCCTTATCGAATCCTTTATCCCGCCAATTATGACAAAACAAAAAAATATCCTTTGTTATTGTTTTTGCATGGCGCTGGTGAAAGAGGCAAGGATAATGAGAAGCAACTTGCTCATGGTTCAAAACTTTTTATAACAGAAGAGAACAGGAAAAATTTTCCGGCGATCGTTGTATTTCCTCAATGCCCTCAGGAGTCATTCTGGGCTGTAATGAAAACCGACCAAACCAAACAGCCTGCTGTAAGGACGTTTGATTATACTGTTGAACCCAATTGGCCATTGGCAGCAGCCAACGAATTAGTAAAAAAAATATCGAAAGAAGAAGGTGTTGATAAATCAAGAGTATATATCTCCGGCCTATCAATGGGAGGCATGGGAACGTTTGAATCTGTGTATCGTTATCCTGATATGTATGCGGCAGCATTACCTATTTGTGGCGGTGGTGATGTGAATCATTATGATAAAAGAGTGGCAAAAGTTCCCTTCTGGATTTTTCATGGAGCCGCAGATGCCGTCGTCAATGTAAAACTCTCACAGGAGATGGTGGAAAAACTTAAATCATTAAAAGCCGAAGTAAAATATTCTGAATACCCGGGTGTTAATCATGATAGCTGGAATAAAGCATTTGCCGAACCCGATTATCTAAGCTGGATGTTATCACATAAAAAGAAATAAAAATTAATGCAGCAGAGATCGTCTCGCTAAAAAGAACTACTGAATATTTCCTTTGCAAAATGCTTATCTTGATTAAATGAATACTGATCCATTTGACGGACAAGTAGCAATTGTAACCGGCGCCGGCCAGGGCATTGGCTTTGAAATTTGCAAACAACTTTCTTTGCAAGGAGCTTCAGTTTTATTGAATGATATAGATGAAAAACTCACTTCCTCAGCAGTAAATAAAATAAAATCTGAAGGGGGAAATTGTATCGGCCTCGCTGGCGACGCATCAGATGTTGATCTTATAAATGAAATGGTTAAACAAGCTGCAAATAATTTTGGCACGCTGACAATTGCCATTGCAAATGCAGGTATTACTTTATTCGCAGATTTTTTTGATTACACTCCCGGCTCATTTAATAAAGTGATGCAGTTAAATCTTAGTGGAAGTTTTTTCCTGGCACAGGCAGCGGCTAAACAAATGAAACAACAGGGAACAGGTGGAAGTATTTTATTCATGTCTTCTGTTGTCGGACACCAGGCGCATAAAAATTTGGCGGCTTATGCAATAACAAAAGCCGGCCTGGAAATGCTGGCTAAAAATTTGGTAATTGAACTATCTCCTTATAATATTAATGTAAATGCAATTGCTCCGGGTGCAACACTTACTGAAAGAACATTAGCTGATAAAGAGTATACAAACACATGGAGTCGTATCACACCGATGGGAAAGCCAGCTACGACAAATGAGATCGCTAATGCTGCTTTATTCCTCGTGTCACCAGGTGCAAAGCATATTACCGGCCAGAGTTTGATCATTGATGGAGGATGGACATCGGTGAGCCCTTCGCCTTATTGAAAATAAAACTAAGATACCTTAGGTAGACCTAAAGCCGCATTCAACGAATCAGAACTATAATTATTTAAAACTCCTGCTTGCAAATTACAATGGCTAAGAGTGAGTATTATAAACGGAGAGGTCATTTTATCAGTAACACTGTTCCTTTCATTAATATTTTATTTGGATTACCTGCGTTCTTGAATTCAGAATGCCAGACAAAAACCCCTGTATTCTGTAATTTCCCATTTACTAATCCATCCCAGCCCTTTGTGTAATCAGTTGTTTCAAATATTTTCTGCCCCCAACGATTATAAACTGTAAGATGATAATCGCTTATTGCATGTGCTCCAAGAACTTTGAACAGATCATTCTTCCCGTCATTGTTGGGAGTAAAGGCAGAGGGAAAATAAATGTCACAAATCTTTTCTTTAATCAGGATTTGATCAATTGCCGAGCCACAATTATTCGTTACTAATACGGAATACATACCCGGCTGATTGGCTACGAAGTGACTTTGAGTTAAACCATTCTGCCAGTTGTAAGTAGAGAATGACCCGGGATAGAGGATTAGTGAATCTCCCGAACAAATTTCTTTGTCACTGCCCAGATCGGGAATTGGCTTTGACAATATTGTTAACTGTAATGTTCGTATACTATCACATCCGTTGATAGCAACTAATGTATCAATATAAGTACCGCCCGTGTTATGTCCCAAATATGTTTGTCCCTGGCAAATAGATTGAATAATGGTTAAATATGATCGGGATTTCACAGTAAGGTTTATTGTTCTTACACTGTCACAACCATTGGCAGCAACCAGTACATCAATGTAAGTACCGGCGGACGTATATCCTTCAAAACTTTGCCCTGCGCAAATGGATTGAGTGATGTTTGAAAACATTCGCTGGTTAACGGTAAGATTTATAGTTCTTATACTATCGCAACTATTTGCTGCAACCAATGTATCAATATAAATGCCCGCGGATGAATATCCTTCAAAACTTTGCCCTGCGCAAATGGATTGAGTGATGTTTGAAAACATTCGCTGGTTAACGGTAAGATTTATAGTTCTTATACTATCGCAACCATTTGCCGCAACCAACGTATCAATATAATTGCCTGCGGATGCATATCCTTCAAAACTTTGTCCTGCGCAAATAGATTGAGTGATGTTTGAAAACGTTCGCTGGTTAACGGTAAGATTTATAGTTCTTACACTATCGCAACCATTTGCTGCAACCAATGTATCAATATAAGTGCCGGTGGATGTATATCCTTCAAAACTTTGCCCTGCGCAAATGGATTGAGTGATGTTTGAAAACGTCCGCGGGTTAACGGTAAGATTTATTGTCCTTACACTATCGCAGCCGTTGGCAGCTACCAGTGTATCAATATAAATACCGCTGGCAGTATATCCGGCGTAATTTTCACCCTGGCATACAGATGCATTTATTAATTGTACAGAGGGAACCCCTACACTTATCCTTATACTATCACTACAAATATTTGTTCCAGTAGTCACTGTTACAAAATAAGTAGTATTCTGTATGGGTGTCACAGTAATACTGGCTGTTGTATCACCAGTTGACCACAAAATGGATGTGCCTTGGCTTAATCGCTGGCCCAGGATCATCATGTCAAAAGCTGTTGACTCTCCATCGTCTATCAAGCCAATAGCAATAATATTATTACCGGTAGTTGATAAAGCGGCCGGAATGATACCACTATATTCCCACCTATATGCATAGCCATCTTCATAAGAAGAATCAATCGGAGTGCCATTGACATACAGTATAAAGCCATTATCAACTCCCAGGTACCAATGAATAGCTGATAGATCAAACCCGCTAAAATTAATATTCTTTCTTATATGCAAGTCAAGCCCATCTACCCCTTCAGGAATGTTCGAAGGCCAATAGGTATTATAGTTAAACTCTGGCGGGGAACCGTTGGACAAATTACCAAAAGGTGCATTACCTGAGGCCCAGCCTCCGGTTGTTGTAGTCCATCCAGCAGCAGGCTCATTAAAAGTATATTCAAACTGACTACCGGGTGGCAAAATAGTATCGTTGACAGATTGAGCAACATTAACCGAAAGTGTAATACTATTTCCTGCACAGATTGTAGTATCTGATGTATTAATGATTATTGTATTTGGTAGAGTTACAAATTCAGGGAACCTCCTTACCTCGCCATCAAAGCCAGGGTTAAAAGTTATTGTATGATAATTACAACTATTATTTATTGCACTCAGATTCGGAAATTCAATGACAGCAATGGGCTGTGAGTCGTTGTAGGTATGGATGTGATACATTTTCCCATCAGGCCCTTTCTTTATATCATGAGCATAACAACAAGTATTCATATTAGTCCAAACAGAACTTGCAAAATCATATTGATATAGCGTTGGAGAGGGTGAACCGACTGGCGTTACCCCGGCATATAACTTTGACCCATCAGGAGAAAATCTGGCTGAAAGGCAATCCCCAAAAGCTGAACCTAATTGTATCTCGTTGGTTAATACTCCGGTCACAGCATTGAAGTTTATTAATGTAATATGTTTATTTCCGTAACCAGTAACTATAAGCTTCTGAGTGGTATGATCATAATTCATTTGATAACTTTCACCTGTATTGGTAAATGTGTAAATTGAAGGAATACCAATACCAGAAGATGTAATAGCCCATACATAATAAGTAGCAGTTGCATAAACATTGCTGATTAACCAATAATCGTTACTATTGGATTTATTCACTAAACACATTCCCTGGTCTGAAGGTCCATTCCATAACGGAGTATTGTTATTTGTAACTATACCAAGCGGATTACTAGTAAAATCAACTATTGAATATGAAATAACACCGGAAGTAAAATCCCAAGCAGAATTAGTAAAAAGATAAAATTTCCGGTCAGATGAGCCAGGTATAGGGCAACATTGAACACATTGTGATCCGGATGCAGCTCCAGATAAGCCGGTTCCATTCGACATGATGTTATGATCTTTATCGATAACTTTTTCTCCGTCAGAATAAAACTGAAGTTCACCTGTAACAGGGTTACTTACAACGATCATTCCTTCATAACCTACCCAGTTATATTTATTGCTTACTTTTTGAGGGATATTATTAATAAAGATCAATCCGTCCGTGCCAGTTCCGAAATACCAATTTTTATTTTCGTTTTGACAGAATGCTTTTAAGGGCAAAAAAAAATATAACAAGCAGATAGATGTTGCCCTTAAAAATAAAATATCAGATGATTTCTTTTTTATCGGGTTCATGATTAATATTAAAAGAAGCAGAGCCAGAAATTTTTGTTCAGAGCCATTCACTTATTATCCCTTCCAGGTCACTGGAGCTACTGCCATCCAGTAAAACACTATCGGTTGGTAAAGTAATAACCTGGTCTGGGCCTGCAATTGCTATTGGTTGTTTGTTACCTTCTTTGCAATTTTCGCAGGAAGTTTCTTTTTTGCAGGCTATAAAAAATACAATCCAAAACAAAAATAATGGCACCGTATATTTTAGTACCCATTTCATTTTTGAAATAGTTTAGCGATAGACATTGAGAATGTTTGTTCCCGCAGCCTCAAAAGGCACACATGGAGTTGCCACTACAACTGCATTCCCACTTATTCCATGTAAATAAATTTCAGCCAGGTTATTTCCTCCGGGAAAAGTTGCCGGCGGTCTGCACCATGCCCCAAACGCATATACATCTGTACCGTTCCCCGATATATCAGTTCCCCAAAATTTTGCAATAAGTTTATTATCTGAAGCTTTATTATCGCCACCGGTACTATTTCCTCCTACTGCAAAAATTCCTCCTATAGGTATGACAGTTTCAAGTGGTTTAATTTCCGGCGGCATGGGTACCGGGTTGTTATTCCTGATCATAGATCCATAGAATTCCAAATGAGTTTGATTTCCGTTTGCAAATGCTGATGCCACTTGGGTTAAACCACCATTTATATACATACCCATACCGTTCCCTTCAATTCTATCAGCATGTGAAATCACGTTGACTGTTCCATTGTTTACTGTACTTGTGGCGGCATTACTGAATGCACGGAACCCCACACGATTCGTATGGATATAATTTTCTTTCATACTCACATTAATAACTGCACCATTCGCACCATTGGCATTCTGGATGGCAATACCGGTCCCAAAACCTGCCTGATTTTCCAGAATCTCATTATTTGAAATCTCTGCATGAATGATCCTGCCGGAATGTTCGGCCAAACGATTTCGAATATCAATTCCGATCTGGCCGCCGCTTACGATTGCATGAGCAATTTTTATAGTCGTTTCAGTAGACAATAGATCACCATCAATAGCCGACAGACCGTTGATATTACCTTTTACTGTTATCCATTCCAACGTATTAGTGCCCCGCCCCATTCGGATTCCGCCGGTTCTGCCACCGCCTGTAAGATTAAATGATGCCGTTGGTAATGCAGTTTGATCGATGATCACTTCTTCGGGATGTCCAGGCTGTCCGCGTAATTCCATATCAGCTTGCAATTCGAGGCGTCCTCCATTTGGATAAGAGGAACTCAACATATAAATTCCGGGCGAAAGTGTAATCTCGCTTCCTGCATTGGAAGGATCATTAACTACATCATAAAGTTGAACTACGTCCAATACATAAATCTTTTTTTCAGTTCTGTTATTTGCATTATTAGCAATAGCAAAAATTTCTTCTTGTTCTTTTTTTTGAATAACATCTTTATGGCAAGAAACATTAAAAAGTGAAAGGGACCCAACAAATAAACTTATAAAAAAAATTTGCTTTCTCATAAAAAAAATTTAGGTGAAGAGAATGTTCCTGAACTAAAATTAATTTTCGATCAGGCACGCAATTCTTCATTTCGCCGTGTTACCAGCGTCGAAAGACACACAGCTATTACAGGCTCATAGTATCCGTTGGGCGACGACAAATAGCGTCAGGCGAGAAAAAGAAGTCACTTGTCTATTACTGAAACAAATTCCGGTTCTTTCGGAATCTATTGGGTACATTTATCCAACCACTCAACTTAAGTATGTGAAAACATACGATCTTACATTTTCCGATAACTTCCGCCATCGTTTATCAAGGCATTTGTTATTCTGGCTTGCATGGTGGATATTTTTTGAATTCACTTATTTCATGCCTGTTTATTGGTATCCCGGCTGGAATACATTAAAGGTTCCTGATCCTGTTTTAAAAAGCGGCTACTCTGGATTTTACTTGCTAGTCATATTAAATACTTTGTTGGCGGTCATTGTGCATGTATTTTTCACTTACCTGCTCATTTACTGGTTTATGCCTCACTATCTGGCAAAGGGAAAATATTTTGCGTTTATATTTTCTGTAACAATATTATTGTTCTCCTGTGTCGGGCTGTTCTATTTTGATTTTAAATATGGTAATCCCTATATCCGTGAACTTTTTGGCCGCCCGCCTAAAATATGGACACATCAGGAACTATTTGATTGCGCCTGGGATATGGTATTGTATAACTGCCCGGTTGTCGGCGGTGCCGCACTCGGAATTAAGCTCGTTAAACGCTGGTGGTTGAAACAAAAAGAATCGCAGCAATTGATTAACGCAAAATCCAGTGCCGAGATGCAGTTATTAAAAGCGCAGGTGCATCCGCATTTTCTTTTTAATACACTTAATAATATTTATTCATTTACGCTCAATGATTCTCCGAAAGCTCCGGCGATGGTAAAGAAATTATCCGGTTTGCTTCACTACATCATTCATGAGTGCAACCAATCCACAGTGCCCTTGGAAAAAGAACTGACGATGATACAGGATTATATGGGACTTGAAAAAGTACGTTACGGTGATCAGATGGATATGCAGGTTGATATCCGCGGCGATCTTGCTGGTAAAAAGATTGCTCCGCTGCTGTTGATACCTTTTGTAGAAAACAGTTTCAAACACGGTACCAGTAAGATGTTATCACGACCCTGGGTAAACCTGAACATCATTGTAGAGGATGACCAATTCTATTTCATGCTCACTAATAGTAAGCCGGAAGAATATATCAACCCGGCTCATAATGGGGGTATCGGTTTGGCCAATGTTCAGAAAAGACTGCAGTTGCTGTATCCTGGTCTTCATAAACTGAAGATGACTGAAGAACCAGAACACTTCACCGTATTGCTGGAAATAAATCTGCAGCCATCCAATGAAAGGCCCAGCAAAACCAAAAAAATGGCTACGCATGAAATGGTTTGAGTTTGTCTTTTCCCATCAGCCCGGTCTGCGGTACAGGCGTCATGTCATTTTGTGGATCACTTGGTGGATCTACTTTGCAGGAAGTTACTTTTTCACACAGCAAGGGTTTGAGCAAGCCGGTTCAGCAAAATGGATTTCCATCATCCTGTTAAAATCATTGCTGCTTCTGCTATGTCATTTGTTTATTGTTTACATAAGTATCTATTTGTTATTACCACGATTTATTGAAAAAGAAAAATGGATTTCATTTTCCGGCATTTTGCTGACCGCAATTGCTATCACGGTTGCTTGGGGCTACTTCTGTTATGCAGTGTTGTTTCCCATCCTTGACGGCATGTTTCAGCTCCCTGGTATTATTAAAAAAGAGATTTTGTTTTGGAATAGCATCAGCGCAGGGTTTATCAGCTCTTTAAAAGTAGTGATTGCTGCAATAGCCATTAAACTCGTAAAATACTGGTGGTGGAAACAAAAAGAAACTGAACGGCTGGAAAAAGAAAAGATTGCGGTGGAATTGAAGTTGTTAAAGGCGCAGATTCATCCCGATGTGTTATTCAGTTCACTGGAGAGTATTTATCAGTTTGCTCAGCATAATCCTCCAAGAGCTTCAGAATTGCTTTTGAAATTATCCGACCTGTTGAGTTACATACTATACGAATCTGACCAATCCGAAGTACCATTAGAAAAAGAGCTGAAGATGATAAAGGATTATATGGCCTTGCAAAAAATACGAATGAGTAATCAATTGGAAGTATCTATGGCGGTGAAAGGAGATGCACGGGGCAAGATGATTGCACCTTTGTTGCTTTTACCTTTTTTGGAAAACAGTCTTTCTTATTGCAATCATCAAACACAGGAAAAAACCTGGATAAGTCTTGATATAAAAATTGAAGATAATGAACTGTTCATGAAATTGGTTAATGGTAAATCTGCTGATCAGGCGGCGCCAGTTACGCCCTACGAAAATGGATTGGGCAATATATATAAACGATTACAGGCATTGTACCCGGATAAAAATGAATTGAGGATGCATACTGAACCGGAGGTAATGATGACTTATCTTAAAGTAGATTTGACACCCATGTTTCTTAACGAAGGAGTCGAATTAAATAGAATTGGAGCGATAACTCAGTAATGAATATGGTGAACCATAAAAAAATAAAATGCCTCGTCATAGATGATGAACCTCCTGCAAGGGATATTTTGAAAAAACATATTGCCGGTGTGGAAGCATTGGAACTTGCAGGTGATTGCCCAAATGCAGTAGAGGCTTTGACATTTCTTCAGCATAACGCGATTGAGCTTTTATTTCTGGATATCCAGATGCCGCATCTGCTTGGCACCAGTTTTATCCGCACGATGAAAAATCCCCCAAAAGTGATCTTCACTACTGCTTACCGGAAATTTGCAGTGGAAGGATTTGAATTGAATGCAGTAGACTACCTGTTGAAACCTATCAGCTTTGAACGTTTTTTGCAGGCTGTAAATAAAGTTCTTCAAATTAATTTAACTGGCAGCAATCACACCATTACTTCAACTGAGGTCGCTTCTGAACAGGAAAATCTCTTCCTGTATTTCCGGGTGGATAGGAGAATGGTAAAAGTTTTTCTGGATGATATCCTGTTTGTGGAAAGCCTTAAAGATTATATTAAAATAGTCACTTCCAAAAAAACCATTGTCACCAAGCAACCTATTTCATCGCTTGAAGAATTGCTACCGGCTGACTCTTTTATTCGTATTCACCGTTCTTATATTATTGCAGTCAATAAGGTCGATTCTTTTAATGCAGATTCAGTAGAGATCAGGAAAAGTGAATTGCCTATTGGCCGGTTTTATAAACAGGATGTAGGCAAGTTACTGAATTCCTCTTCGGGATCAAGACATGCTAATGACGCAATCAAATGAAAAAATGAGAAAGAACCTGTCATACATCATTGGTCTTGTCATCCTCCTTTTTGCATTTCGTTCTACTACCCTCGCACAGGAAGGAATAATAAAAGGAAAAGTGCAGGGAAAAGAAGAATTATTGAATGCTGCTACCGTCTCGATAGGTAAGAAAACAGTAATGACAAATGATATCGGCGAATTCCGCATTTCAGAAAAGCCCGGCACCTACACTCTCACCATTTCATATGTAGGGTATCAAACCATGCGGCAGGAAATAACAATAAAAGCAAATAAGACTCTTGAACTCAGTTTCACTTTAGAAAAGCAGGAGCAATTGAAAGAAGTTCTATTAGGTTCCCGATCACACATATACAGAACTAGTATGAACACCACTGTACCGGTTGACATAATACCGGGGACTAAACTTTCGAGAGCCTTAAATGATCTCACACAACAATTATTTATTGCTGTTCCGTCATTCAACTCTCCCCCACAAACAGTTGGTCCTACCGCGTATGTGAATCCGGCAACGCTCCGGGGATTAGGACCAGATCAGACTCTTGTGCTTTTGAATGGACAAAGACGCCATGCCTCGGCTAATATCTTTTCTATATATAGTATTGGATATGGTTCAGGAGCCACCGATTTAAATTGTTTTCCTGCGGCAGCCATTGAAGAAGTACAGATATTAAAGGATGGGGCCACTGCTCAATACGGTTCCGACGGGATTGCGGGTGTGATTGACATCCGGTTGAAGGAATCAACCGGAAAAACTGAGGCTAATTTACATCTCGGTCAATTCTACAAAGGAGATGGTGAAACGGTAGCATTTGATATCAACAGCGGTTTTCAAATTAACAGAAAAGGTTTTATAAATTTTACTGGTGCCGCTAGGTTCAGCAAACCAACGCAGCGGAATGGAGAGTATCAGGGACGTGTTTATTATAATTACTCCCAAAATGCAACACGATTAGATAGTATCCAGATTGAATCCATGGACGATTCCGCGATTGATGCGAATAACTTTGACAGGCTTAACCACCGCCGTATTGGGAACCCACAGCTTCTTAATTCGTCAATAATAATAAACGGAGCCTATCCTCTAACTAAAAATACCAACCTTTTCTGGACAGGAACTTTTAATTACCGCTACACTGAAGACGGGGGCTCAAATGCATACCGTTATCCGAAAGATACCGCTTCTATAATTAGCGATTTGTATCCCGATGGTTTTCAAATGGTGTATTTTGGAACAAATCTTAATGCTTCACTTATTGCAGGAATCGAAGGACGAACAAAAAAAGGCTGGAAATGGGACATTAGTAGTGTGTACGGAGGCAACTCGAATGAACTTTTTTTAACCAACACCAATAATGCAACCCAGTATTCTCTCGGCAAAAATGCACAAACCAGTTTTCATCCGGGTTCAATATTTTATAGTCAGAATACTAATAATATAAATTGGTCGAGAAATTTTGCAAATCAGCTTAACCGAATTAAATCTTTCTCTCTTTCATTTGGTGGTGAATTCCGTATGGATAATTTCCAGATCAAAAAAGGCGAAGAGGCTTCGTACAAGAATTATGCTCCAGGCTCAGGAAAACAATGGGGTTCGCAAGGAGTAGCAGGCAATTCTGATAGTAATGCTATACATAGGAACCGCTACGTCAGCGCAGCATACATCGAGTTGGAAATAGAAAAAAATGAAAAATTTCTTTTGAATGTTGCATCCAGGTATGAAGATTACAGCGATTATGGAGGGAATCTGGCGGGTAAACTGGCTTTACGTTATAAATTTTCCAACCGCTTATTACTAAGGGGTTCATTTAGTAACGGCTTCCGTGCACCGGCATTACAACAGCGTTATATTAGTAATGCCAGCCCTACATCAGTACGTGGTGTCATATTTATCGCGGAAACATTCAGGAATGAGGGGCGTACTGCGGACGCATTCGGAATTGCTCCATTGCGAGCTGAAGAGTCTTTGAATGCAAGCGGTGGCATCACATCAAGGATAACAAAAAATATAAATATAACACTCGATGCCTACTGGATACAAGTGCGCAACAGGGTTACACTTACTGGACTGATTTCAAGGGATAGCTCAGTTTGGATAAAAGATATACTAAATAGTTTAGGTAAATATGATATTAGATCTATTCGCTTTTTTGCAAATGCAATAAGCACACGTACAAAAGGTATTGATCTGGTTGTTACGGGCAACTGGCTATTCAGGAAATCGATTCTCGAAATATCGCTTTCGGGTAATTATAATAAAACACATATTTACGAAATTGTTCAGCCTGCAAAAAATCTTCCGGATGATTCAAAACACCTGAATCTTGTTGTTAACCGCGAAGAAAGAGGTAGATTGGAAGAGGCCCAGCCACTCAGCAAAATAATATTGGGAATTGAATATAAAAAGGGAAAATGGGATTTTAATTTTCGGACCGTATATTTTGGCAAGGCTGCTCGCCTTGCTGTGAATGTGGACAAGACTACAGGTTTATACCCTGATGAATTTTTTACGCCCAAAACATTAGTAGGTTGCTCGATTGGGTATTCGCCAATAAAATGGATGACCATAAAAGTGGGCGCCCGGAATGTTTTTAACACTTACCCCGATAAAATAAAAAACAAATCAAATACACAATCCGGTTTAGTTACTTATGATTTCAACAGCACCCAGATAGGGTATAATGGAGGCTATTATTTTATGAATATGAATTTTAATTTCTGAGTTCAGCTACCCCACGCCTTTCTCAAAAAACTTATCCAATTCCTATGCATGATATTTTCAACATCAGTAGCCGAATATCCTCGTTTAAGAAGCAATGAAGGGATTGTTTGAAGATCAGCAATGGTTTCAACATCATAAGGACATTGTTCTCTGCCATATCCGCCATCAAGATCAGAGCCAATACCAACATGAAGCGTATTTCCGGCGAGCTGGCAGATATGATCAATATGATCGATCACTTTTTCCAGGGTACAATCCATTTCCTTTGGCATTGATTTTTTTCTCTCCCATCCCGGCACGATCATCCATGCATCGAAAGCAGCGCCAATCACTGCTCCTCTCTCGATCAATATTTTGATCATATCATCACTGAACTGGCGATTGTGATCTACCAATGCACGACACATATTATGACTGGCCCAAACATGTCCATGAAAATTATCCATAGCCTGCCAGAATGCGTCATCACAAAGATGCGTCGCATCTAAAATGATATTCAACTCTTCCATTTTTTTGAGCAAAGCCAAACCCTCTCCGTTCATTTTTCCGGTTGCATCGGTTCCATTTGCATATCGACCGGGGCCATAATGTCCGGGGCCAAGAGCTCTTAGTCCATACTCATAAGCTCTTTCTAAATGCTGAACAGTTATTAAAGAATCTGCGCCTTCCAAACTTAAAATATAACCAACAGGCTTTTGTTCGTTTGGTCCATCATCATTCCAGATATCAAGATGAATATTTAAAGAACGCAGATCTTTTATTTGTACCATCTCTCCTTGTGCCTCCATTGTCCTGTACCATGCAAGCTGGCCTTGTGTTGCTGCCCACGCCTGTTCGGGTGAATGCCAGCCCGGTAATGGATTATCGGGAGCAACATATCTTGCGATTTGTGTTGCTACCACTAATCCAATATTTCCTTTTCGTAATTCAGGTAAACAGACTGTAGCGTTGGCACGACCAGGTTTATCGGTCATTCCTTTCTCTCGTTCATTTATTGCTTTTATTGGCTGTTGCAGATCCCTGTTCCATTCAACAGCATTCCAGGCAAGATCAAGATGGGCATCAACTATCAACATAAATCGTTTATCGTTTTAGGTTTATAGTTTATCGTTAATGGTAGTGCAAAAACTACAAACGAAAAACCATAAACTATAAACTAATCTTTCTGTCTCTCGCAACATTCTCCCACTCTCCTGTTACTTTTCCATTTTCTATTGTAAATACCCTTTCATACAAAGCAACGGTCGGACAAACATGATAAGGCAGCCCGTAAAAAATATCTCCGACTTTGAAAGAATGGTTCTCACTCGTTTCCAAAACAAGATGCTCTTCGCTTTGTCCAATTGGTTTTAATCCTTCTGCATTTAAAAAGAAAACTCTTCGTGTGATCTCATTTTCCGCAGCCACAGATTTATGACCGAGATCTGTACAGATTTTATTTGGGGAAGGCAAAGAGATAATCCTTGTCACCAATACAATGGCAGGTAAAAATTTTTGTTCCGGACAAAGATCAGTATAGCCTTTATCCCAATAAACAAATGTTCCAGGGCTGCATTCAATATCTTTTCTTTTACAATGAACTGAAAACGCGGGTGAACCGCCCATAACGATAGTGGGAAGTTTCAATTTCTCATTCAGTTTCTGTACAGCTGCAAATGCCTCATTGCATTTTTGTTTTTTCATTTCAAAATCAACATCACGGATATGACCATCATAAGCATGCAATCCAATAAGAGAAACTCCTTTTAATGTTGAACAATGCTTAGCTAATTCAATGGCTTTTTCATCGGGAGAAATTCCTGTACGATTCATCCCAACATTCAGGTCGATAAAAACAGGAACAGTAAGATGATCAGAATTAAAAACTGAAGCCTGCTCATTGGCTGCAGCAATATTATCAGTAAGAGAGGAGAATTTTGTTGCAGGATACTTTTTTATAATGGAAACAAAACGGTTAAGCTTTGGACCGAGCGGTTGATAAGCGAGCAAAACATCCGGCGCATTGCATTGTGCAAGCATTTCTGCCTCGGCAATCGTTGCGCATTTGAATTTTGTAATACCTGCATTCAGCATCAGCTTTGCAACATCGGGAGATTTATTGGTCTTAATATGCGGCCGTAAGCGATCTACATCACCGATCATGTCAATAGCCAATTGAATGTTGTGTTTGACTCTTTCAGGAAATACAACAAGAGCGGGTGAATCCAGCTCATTGACGTTTTTTATTTCATACCAACTTCCAGACATATAATTAATAGATTTCAAACATTCCTTCTATTTCAACTGCCACATTACCGGGCAATGAACCCATACCGACAGCGCTACGAATACCTTTTCCATTGTCTTCTCCCCATAACGCTACAAACAATTCGCTGCAACCATTGATAACAATTGGGTGTTTTTCATACTCGGGTGTTGAATTAACCATCCCAAGTACCTTCATTACTCTTTTTACCTTTTCAAGATCGCCTAATTCAGCTTTTAAAGAAGAAAGAATAGCTAACCCGCATTGTCTTGCTGCTGCTTTTCCTTGTTCTTCATCCAGGTCTTTACCCAATTTTCCCGTTATTGAACTTCCATCAGTATTTATTGAAATATGCCCGGAGACATAAAGATTTTTTCCATCAATAAGGCAGCGTTTATAGATCCCTTTCGAAGCGGGGAGTGTTGGTAGGTCGTAACCAAGTTCCTTTAATTTTTCTTCTACCGTTTTATTTGACATAAGCAGTGTTTAATTTTTCCCAATGTAAATAAAATCTGCTAATCGCAATGGTTTGGGCAATGGTCTTTAATCCGGTATTTTTGCAGACCTTGGTTGTTTCCCCTCTTTGATGAATAGAATTACTAAACGTATAAGAGTGCGACGCAACGAAAGTCTAATAGTAATTACCAAGTTTGGAACAAAAAAATAAAAAACAGATTGGGGAGATTGCTTCGTCGCTACACTCCCCGCAAGTCATATGAGCGATTATAAAAGAATATTAGTTACTGCGGCTTTGCCTTATGCAAATGGGCCGGTACATATTGGACATATGGCTGGTGTGTATGTGCCTGCAGATATTTATGTGCGGTATCAGCGGGCACAAAAAAGAGATATAAAATTTGTTTGCGGCAGCGATGAACATGGAGTACCTATTACGATCCGTGCAATGAAAGAAGGTGTGACACCGCAACAAATAGTTGATAAATACCACGCCATAATTAAAGATAGTTTTGAGCAAATGGGTATCTCATTTGATATCTATTCCCGTACCTCGAATAAAGTTCATCATGAAACCGCAGCAGCTTTCTTTAAAAAATTATATGATGATGGTTTGTTTGAAGAAAAAGAAACCGAACAGTATTACGATGAAAAAACAAAAACATTTTTAGCTGACCGATATATTATTGGTACCTGCCCCGTTTGTGCCAACCCAAATGCTTATGGCGATCAATGCGAGAAATGCGGTTCATCGTTAAGCCCGGAACAATTAATTAATCCACGCAGTGCATTGAGTGATGCGGTTCCGGTAAAAAAGAAAACAAAGCATTGGTATTTTCCATTGCAGGATTATGAGGTATGGTTAAAAGAATGGCTCATTGATGGGCATAAAGAATGGAAGAATAATGTGTATGGTCAATGCAAAAGCTGGCTGGACAAGGGTCTTCAGTCAAGAGCGATGACAAGGGACAGCAGCTGGGGAATAAAAGTTCCTTTACCGAATGCTGAAGGAAAAGTATTGTATGTATGGTTTGATGCACCGATCGGTTATATATCCGCTACAAAAGAATTGACAGATAAATGGGCTGATTACTGGTGTAAGGAAGATACAAAGCTGGTTCATTTTATCGGCAAGGATAATATTGTCTTTCATTGTATCATTTTTCCTGCAATGCTGAAGGCGCATGGAAATTTTGTATTACCGGATAATGTTCCCGCAAATGAGTTTTTAAATATTGAAGGAGAAAAAGTGTCGACAAGCCGCAATTGGGCCGTGTGGGTAGATGAGTATCTAAAAGATTTTCCTGGTTGTGAAGATGTGCTTCGCTATGTTTTATGTGCTAATGCGCCTGAAACAAAGGATAATGATTTTACATGGAAAGATTTCCAGGATAGAAATAACAGTGAGCTGGCTTCTATTTTCGGGAATTTTGTGAACCGCACATGGGTATTGATGCATAAACTTTGCAATAGTAAAGTACCGAAACTGCATGAGGATATTTTAGATGATGAAGATCGGTGGATAATGAAGGAAATTGAAAGTTCAAAGTTGAAAGTTGAAAGTTTAATTGAAGAGTATAAATTTCGTGATGCCTTATTTGAAGTGATCGATCTTTCCCGTAAGGGAAATCAATACATGCAAAAAAAGGAGCCATGGAAAAAGGTTTCAAGTGACAAGGCACAGGCCACAAGCCCGGAGAATCAAAAGATAATTGATAACTCCTTACATCTCTGCTTACAGTTAACGGCGAATCTTGCAATCCTTATCAATCCGTTTCTACCTAATACAGCAAAGAAAATGTTGTACATGATGAAAGTAGTTGATAAAATACTGGATTGGAAAAATGCAGGAAAACTAAAACTGCTAAGTGTTGGTTATTCATTAAGGCCTCCTGAATTATTATTCAGAAAAATTGAAGATGATGAGATAAAAGCACAAATAGAAAAATTGAAAAGTGGTTTGGTCAAG
>Ga0184611_1000023_pt1 | contig 32277 bp, 36 predicted proteins | sample PLM3_5_coex_FD_133162 | JGI IMG/M metagenome (GOLD analysis project Ga0184611, IMG submission 133162) | Groundwater sediment microbial communities from an aquifer in East River, Colorado, USA - PLM3_5_coex | ecosystem: Environmental > Terrestrial > Soil > Riparian zone | place: USA: East River...
AATAACAAAATTCAGGCGGTTTTTTAAACCAGGTGTTGCCGATTAAGTCATTAGAAAGACTTTTTATGGCAACCTATTAGAAAAGTCTAGCGTTTTACTTAAGTAAGTTTTATCTTTAGTATTCAATCTAAAAATTGTGCATCTACCCGGCGAAACAAGTACAAGACGGAATTTCTCACTATACTTAAATGCACGATTATTACTGTCCTTTTCTTTTGTTTCCCTTTTCTGTTTTCAATCTTATTCGCAAATATGCCCGCCAAATATTGATTTCGAAAACGGCAATTTTAATAACTGGACATGCTACACAGGAAATGTATCAGCCGCTGGCGGTGCAAATACAATGTATCTTTCTCCGTCAGGTGGACCAGTTCCTAATCAGCATACGATGTATTCGGCACCCACCACTGAGCTGGATTATTTTGGTAATTTCCCGGTTTTGTGCCCAAATGGAAGCGGCCATTCTATAAGACTTGGAAATAATACAGGTGGTGGACAGGCTGAAGGAATTTCTTATGAATTCACGATTCCCGCAGGACAGGATATTTATTCGCTTATTTACCACTATGCTGTCGTTTTCCAGGATCCTAACCACGAAATTTTTCAGCAGCCAAGATTAGAAATTGAAGTAACCAATGTTACAGATAATACGGTTCTCAATTGTTCGTCATTTACTTTTATTCCATATGGAAGTATACTTCCCGGTTTTTTCCTCGCTCAAAACCAGCAGGATACTACAAATATCTGGTGTAAAGATTGGTCAGCTGTAAGCATCAATCTGGACCATAATGCTGGTAAAAAAATTCGTCTTTTCTTTAAAACAGCAGATTGTACATTCACACGCCATTTTGGGTATGCTTATATCGATGTGAATTCTGAATGCAGTAGTGAGTTTGTAGGGGCTACTTACTGTCCTGACGACGCCTTTATAAATGTGACTGCTCCCTTTGGTTACCAGGGCTATACATGGTTTAATAGTAATTTCTCTCAAATACTCGGAGGCTCACAAAATATTGTTTTCAATCCCCCACCACCAGTCGGGACCGTTATTGCCGTAGAAGTAGTTCCTTATAATGGCTATGGTTGCCTTGATACGCTATATGCCAGGTTAATAGATACACTAACAGTTATTTCAAATGCTGGCAGAGATACGCTTTCCTGTAATGCCACCCTTGTTCCGATTGGCGCTAATCCGAAACCTGGTCTTGTATATAGTTGGAGTCCTTCAATTGGTCTCACTGATCCTAATATCGCTAATCCCCGAGCGGGACCTAATATAACGACCACATATATTCTCACGACCAGCAGTGCAGGAGGAGGCTGCCCTGCCACCGACACAGTTGTAGTGAAAGCATCGATCATTGATACTTCAATAAGGGTTGCCGGCAAGTTGGCTTATTGCATAACTAGTGGTGACAGTACGATCTTATATGTAAATCCGACAACTAGTATTCAATGGCTGAAAGATAATCTCCCTATAAATAATCAGCACAATGTTCGTTATAGAGTAACTCAATCCGGGACTTACAGGGCGTTTCTCTCTAATAGCATGGGTTGTACTGCCTTAACGGAAGAAAAGTTCGTTTCGATAGAAGTACCCAGACCCGGTATCAGGTATCCTATTGAATATGCCGTTGTCAATTATCCGCATCAGCTAAAGGCCAGGGACTTTGGCATTGGTGTAGAATGGAATCCGGCTATATTTCTAAACTCAACAAGTAGTTTAGTTCCTACATTCAATGGAACAACTGATAAGCTTTATACAATTCAAATTGAAACCGCAGCCGGATGCATAACAGTTGATACGCAATTAGTAAAAGTTTTTAAAGAAGTAAAATTTTATGTGCCTTCTGGTTTTACACCTAACGAGGATGGGTTAAATGATTATTTAAAACCGATCCCGGTCGGTATGAAAGAGTTTAGGTATTTCAGAGTTTATAATCGTTGGGGACAATTGGTCTTCGATATGAAAGATGACCCGAGAGGGTGGAACGGAATGATCAAAGGCAAACCGCAATCAACGCAGGTAGTTGTCTGGATGGTAGAAGGGGTTGGCATAAATGATGTGATCTATCAACAAAAGGGAACCGCTACGTTGATACGATAAATTAATGTTGAATACAAATGATGAAAATTATAAAAAAATATTTCCACAAGATCCTGCTTTTCTGTATTTGCTTTTGTTTTATGGCAAACATTAATGCACAAAATAAACCTCCTTTATTTAAAGTAATTGCATTCTATACCGCTAAAAACGATCTTGCGCATATCAGTTTTGTTCATGAGGCCAACAAGTGGTTTCCACAAATGGGGGCCCTGTATAATTTTTCTTACGACTCTACTAATAATTGGAATGATCTTAATGAAGAGTTTCTTTCTCGTTACCAGGTTGTGATCTTTCTTGACACAAGACCGGAAAGAACAACACAAAGAGATGCATTCAAAAAATATATGGATAATGGCGGTGCATTTATCGGCTTTCATTTTGCAGGATTTACCTTAAACAATTCTGATTTTCCCCAGAACTGGAATTGGTACCACAATACTTTTATTGGAGCCGGGCAATATAAAAGCAATACCTGGCATCCCACTCCTGCTATTCTTCGTGTTGAAGACAGCACCCATCCCGTAACAAGAAATTTACCGAAGACCTTCAGATCATCTCCCAATGAATGGTATCGCTGGGAAAAAGACCTTCGTTTAAATCCTGATATAAAAATTCTTTTATCGATCGATTCGAGCAGTTTCCCATTGGGTAACGGACCTAAACAATCTGAAATTTGGAATAGCGGATATTATCCCGTGGTTTGGACCAATAAGAATTACAAAATGCTTTATGTCAATATGGGCCACAACGATATTGACTACGATAATAGAACAAATAAAGAATTATCATTCCAATTCGGGAATGACATACAGGATAAAATGATCATTGATGGGTTGATCTGGCTGGGCACGCAGAAAAAATAGTTTTTAACTATTTTAAACTTGCCATATCAATTACAAACCTATACTTCACATCACTTTTCAAAAGTCTTTCATACGCTTCATTGATCTTTTGCATTGATATTATTTCAATATCTGCTACAATATTTTTTTCCGCGCAAAAATCAAGCATCTCCTGTGTTTCAACAGTACCACCGATCATGGAACCTATAAGGCTGCGACGGTTTTTTAGTAATTCAAAAGGATTTACATGTGGCTCATCTTTTGGAAGGCCAACAACCAATAGCTTGCCGTGAAGATCAAGCAACTTTAAATAAATTTCATAATCATGATCGGCACTGACAGTATCTACCACCACATCAAAATGACTGCGATGCTTTTTCATGGCAGTTTCATCGGTGCTTAAAACAAAATGGTGTGCTCCAAGCTTCTTTGCATCTTTTGCTTTTGAGGGCGATGTGCTTAGCATTGTAACTTCAGCACCCATTGCAACCGCGAATTTTACTGCCATATGCCCCAGGCCACCCAGGCCAGCTACCGCTACCCTATCTCCTGGCTTTACGTTGGCAAATTTTAAGGGAGAATAAGTTGTGATACCTGCACATAATAAGGGAGCAACTCCCGCGAGGTCAAGTTTGTTTGAAACATGATATACCCATCTTTCATCGCATACGATCTGCGTGCTATATCCTCCTTGTGCAAGCGTTACATTATCTCTTTCATAATTATTATAAGTACCCGTCATTCCTTCTGCACAATATTGCTCCATAAAATCGTTACAAGGTTTACATTGCCGGCAACTATCAATCATTACACCAACACCTGCAGTATCACCAACCTTAAATTTTTTTGCACGGCGACCGACCTTGATCACCTTACCAACTATTTCATGTCCCGGTACCATTGGATAAATAGAGCCACCCCATTCATCTCTTACCTGGTGCAGATCAGAATGGCAAACCCCGGAAAATAATATATCAACTAGAACATCATGCTCTCTCAGGTCTCTTCTTTCAAAATTATATTGTGCCAAAGGTGACGTTGGGTCAGAAGCAGCAAATCCTTTTACATGTATCATAATTATTATTTGGTTCAAATTTATTACAAAGTTTCAGTTATCATTTTTATTTTAAAGACAATTATCTTTAAGCATGCTAAAATATACTCTGCTTGCATCGGTCATTACGTGTTCACTCCTTACAACTGCTCAAATACATGTACGGGATGAGCCAAGACATCACAATGTTTTTGAAAATGAATTTATCCGCATTCTTGATGTGCATTTAGGCCCGGGCGATACTACGTTATATCATTTACATAACACCCCATCGGTATTTGTAACGCTGGCAAATGTAAAAGTAAGCTCTCAGCTAACAGGGCAACAACCCCAGAAAGGGGCCAACATTTCAGGTTTAATAATGTATGACGCTATCACAACGCCGCGTATTCATCGTGTTTGGAATGATGATACTAGTTGGTTTCATGTAATGGATATAGAGTTAATAGCAGGACAACCAAAAAACAATGTAGAGCTAATAGACGCAAATGATCTAAAATTGAATGACGATGAAATAACAACCTTGTTCAATGAAAAATTAGTAACCGGTTATAAAATGAGGTTCAGCAAGGGGCAAACTATGAAACTTCCTTCTTCAAGATCAGGTTACCTTTTAGTTAGTACGGGAGAAACTTTTGTAAATATTACATTGAATGGAACAATTCAGCACAGAAAAATGAAAGCCGGTCATTATGTATGGCTTGATGGCAAAGAAGTCACAACTATAACCAGTAACTCCATTGCCGACTATATTCTTTTACAATTAAAATAGATCTCATTTAAGAATTGCTGACGACTGCCTTGTATAAAAACAAAGCCTCAATGAAATTTTGAGGCTTTGTTTATTCTAAACTTTTCAAATTAATCCAGGGGGATCTTCTTTGCATTATGTTTAAGCCATGTATCAAAATCTTGTAAAGCGGGATCTAATTGTCTTGAATAGGGCACATGTCGTGTAGAAACACACACTTCTTCAAAATCATGATAGAACTGGAACATGTTTCCCAATTCATCTGCTCCGGGGAAACCAAAGCTCCTATACAGATCAGGAGATACACTATTATATCTTACCTCTTCGCCTAAAGCCTTTGTTAATGATGCTGCCATCTCGCTGCAAGTTGGCTCATCGCCGGCTACCCCAATTCTTTTCCCAATAAGCTCGGTCCCTTTTTTAAAAATACCATAAGCACATTTACCAATATCGGCAGATCCAATACCTGAAAGTTTTTTATCGCCCATCGGAAATGTAATGGCTAATACACCATCTTCACCTCGTTTAGGTCCAGCTCCGAAATAGATCATATTTTCCCAATAAAAAGAAGCAAGCAAAAAAGTAGTAGGCACACCAGCATCAATAAAATATTGATCTGATTCTCCTTTAGCATCGAAGTGCGGCACTTTATATTTCCCTTGTAATATTGGCATACGATTATCTGTAAGCGGAATATAGTGACGGGTATCTTCAAGTGTTGACCATATTACATGTTTCAAACCTGCATTTCTTGCAGCCTCCGCCATAATTTTTGCCTCTGCCATTTCTTTCTCGGGAGAAAAATGTGCCCAGAAAAAAGTAACACAAAAAGCACCATATGCACCATTCATTACTTTCTGTACATCTTCTGCATTATCGATATCAGCAACAACAATCTCGGCGCCCATAGCTGCAAGGTTAGTTGCATGTTCTGAATCCGGGTCTCGTGTAACTGCACGAACAGCGAATTCGCTGTGTTTATCATGAAGAATTGCACGGACCAATCCGCCGCCTTGTGCGCCGGTAGCTCCGAATACTGTTATGATTTTCTTTTGTGACATGTTATAATATTTTAAGGCAATATATGGGACAATCATCAATAAGCTCTTGACCTATGGTTGTTTTTCAAAAAACAATTCTCTCAGCTATTTGCTTTGTAATATTCACAAACTTTATTCATTAAACAGATCTCACATTTGGGTTGAGGCCGGCATATTTCCCGGCCAAGAAATGACATGGCCATTCCTGCATCCCAATCTTTCTGAGGAAGTATTTCTTTTATCTGCTTTTCAATTTTTTTGGGGTCGGTTCCTGTCGCTATACCGAGTCGTGGAGCTACACGTACAACATGTAAGTCAACGATCACACCTTCGGCCGGTTTACCTGCTTCACGTAAAATAACATTGGCTGATTTACTTCCAATACCTTTTAATGCAGTAAGCCCTTCATGAGTAAGCGGGATACTTTTATCATCCTTTATTGTCTTTGCAATTTCTGTTAACCATTTTGCTTTATTGCCAAAGTTTCTCACTTTACTTATAAATGGAAATAATGTTTCTTCGGTAGCTTTTGATAACGCTTTCATGTCCGGATACGCTTCAAATAATTTTGGAGCGATAGTATTAATATTTCTATCAGAATCTTGCGCGGACAAAACAACCATTACCAATAATTGATTAATATTTTTATAGTCGAGGGGATGCTTTGTGTCTTTATACTTCTTTAATAGTGGCTGTATGGCTTTTGGCCAATCGATCTTTGATGGCATAACATAGTTTTCGACCATGAATCTACAATAAAAATAAATGCAACCAAGGAGCACTTATCATACCACCAATTTATTTTTAACATTTTGCTGCCGCATATCGGGGAAATATGACCGTTGTTAAATTTTACATTTTTTCTGCTTTCAATAAAATGTATAATTGGTAGCCATGAGTAAAACCAACCCGCTTCTTATCCTCACGCTATTATTATTTGTTACTGCGAAAGCCCAACCAGGCGATAGTGTGATTGCAAAAAAGAAATACTTTACTCAAAGACTTAATGGTGAGATCACATTAGATGGAATTCTAAAGGAAGAAGCATGGAATGGGGTAGAATGGGGCGGTGATTTTACTCAATTTCAACCGCATGGAGGAAACCCGCCATCGCAGCAAACCAGTTTCAAAATTCTTTACGACGATAAATATCTTTATATCGGTTATCGCTGTCATGACCTTGCTCCTGATTCAATTGTAAGCAGAATGGGACGCCGGGATGAATTTCCCGGTGATTGGGTGGAAATAAATATTGACAGTTATCATGATCTGCGTACTGCATTCTCATTTACATTATCGGTGTCCGGGGTGAGAAGTGAAGAATTTGTTTCAGAGAATGGTAACAATTGGGACGCTAGCTGGAACCCAATATGGTTTGCAAAAACTAATAAAGATGACAAAGGATGGAGTGGTGAAGTAAAAATTCCTTTTAGCCAATTGCGCTATGGCAATGCTGTAGAAAAAGTTTGGGGGTTCCAGATTACAAGACGTTTGTTTCGAAAAGAAGAACGTTCTAACTGGCAATACATTCCGCAAGGTGCAGGTGTATGGGTCAGCGCTTTTGGTGAATTACATGGATTGAAAGATATTCCTATGCACCGGCAGGTAGAAATTGCACCCTATGTAGTTGCTCAAGCCGAAAAATATACAAAAGAAGATGGTAACCCATTTGCACAGGGCTTTGATGGGAAATTAGCTGTAGGTGTTGATGGTAAAGTGGCCGTAACAAATGACCTGATACTTGATTTTACAGTTAATCCTGATTTTGGACAAGTGGAAGCTGATCCTTCACAAGTCCGCATTGATGGTTATCAAAACTTTTTTGAAGAACGAAGACCATTCTTTATAGAAAGCAGGAATATTTTTAATTACCAGCTTACCGGTTCGCAGGCTGGCGGTGATTATGATGCCGACCTGCTTTTCTACTCAAGACGTATTGGAAGTTCACCACATGGTTACCCTGCTACTTCAACCGGCGAATATGTAAAAATGCCGTTGAACACTACGATCCTGGGTGCCGCAAAATTTAGTGGTAAAACAAAAAAAGGATTTAGTATCGGGATTCTTGAAAGTGTTACGGAAAGAGAGATGGCTACCATTGATAATAACGGGCAGAAAAGAGAAGAAATGGTAGAGCCGCTCACAAATTATTTTGTGACAAGACTGCAAAAAGATATTGACGGCGGCAACACAGTGTTGGGAGGAATCATCACTGCCGTAAACAGGGAACAAGGACTCAGTGATTTTCTGCATCGTAATGCATATTCAGGTGGTCTTGATTTTTTACACTTCTGGAAAAAGAGAACATGGTATTTCAAAGGCAATGCTATTTTCAGTAATGTGAATGGAACAAAAGAAGCTTTATTAAATACGCAAACAAATTTCGAACATCTTTTTCAGCGTCCAAATGCTCCCGAAGTAGAAGTAGACTCAAGCAGAACAACGTTAACTGGCACCGGCGGTACATTTAGCCTTGGTAAAAGTGGTGGTAAACAAGGTAAGCATGGGGAAGTATTTAAATTTGAATCAGGAGTTACTCTTCGCTCTCCCGGACTTGAATTGAATGATATCGGCTTCTTACTTGCTTCCAATGAGATCAATCATTTTACATGGGCCGGCATACAATGGCAACGACCATTTTCAATTTTTCGTGCTGCAAGAATAAATTACAATCATTGGTTCAGATGGGATTATAGCGGGCAGTTTCTTTATAGTGCATTTAATTATAACGCACATGCTACATTTAAAAATAACTGGCAAGCAGGTACCGGAACAACCTGGAATAATTATGATATTTCAAATAATGCTTTACGCGGAGGTCCTTCTTTGCGTCGTCCTCCGGGAATAGGTCCATGGGGATATGTAAGCACTGATTTCAGAAAGAAAGTAGCTTTTAATCTCAACCTGAATTATTTCTGGGGTTTTGAAAACACCGTAAAAGGTGGTGACTATAGTCTGAGCATCAGGTATCAACCAATTAATTCATTAAATATTAACCTGAGCGGAAGTTACTCGACTTATTGGCGCAGGCAGGACCAGTTTGTAACCAGCATTAAGTATAACAACACGACCAGGATAATCGTAAGTGAAGTGGATCAAAAGACGCTTCGTTTTGTTCTAAGAGTTAACTATAATATTACGCCGGATCTAACACTTCAGTATTACGGGCAACCATATATAACCCGCCCTCTTTATACCAGTTTTGGTTATATCACAAACTCTTTGGCAAAACATTACGATGACAGGTTTCATGTATTTACTGCGAATGAGATCAGTGGCAGTAACGGAGAATATTTTGTAGATGAAACCGGTGATGGAGTGCCTGACTATAGTTTTGCTAATCCTGATTTCAATTTTGTACAATTCAGATCCAACTTTGTTCTGCGTTGGGAATACAAACCCGGCTCAGAATTCTATGTTGTTTGGTCAAGAGGAAATACGCCAGACGCATTTGGAGATACTGACACACCCCTGGGCCAAAGTTTATATTCAAATGCTTTTGCTGAGCATGCAAGAAATATTTTTTTGATCAAGGTGACGTATAGATTTCTTAGATGATCAGTTCATTTCTTATCAAAAAACCTATATAATACCCAGCTTCGTACCCCGATAAATACAGGGATAAATAAAATAATTGCGATCACTGAAAGAAAGCTGATCGTTCCCAAATATTTCCTGAATAACGGAATAAGCAATATGCATCCGCTTATTATAACCAGCAATCGTGATACAGGACGTATATAAGATCTTGATTCGTCATCTTCCTCCATGATTTTTGTAATGGCGCCAACAATCAATAAAATTGTAGCAATTGCAATACAAAACATCCATTGAACATCGCTACTCACTCCAACGACAATATCTGTCAACAATATTTTGATACAGGCGCCAATTACACTTAATGCCATCAGCAACGGAAAATGAAGAATTAAAAACCATTGCAAATAACTATATCCTTTTTTTGTTTCCTGTTCACTCGTCATATCAAAATATATACTCCAGAGCAGGAATGAGATAAGGATACCCAATATAAAAGCGATCCATGCAGACGGTCCTTTGTCTTTTACTTCGGCAATTCCATTTACAGTTCCTAAAATACTTTCTGCAAGTACTATAATGGTAAATAACCCGAATCTTTCAACTAATGCGGCAGAAGCTGAAAACACCTGCCCTCTTTGTTTCAAAACAGTTACAACAGTCCGGGCACCAATTAAACCCGGTGTCAAATTCAATAGTAAAACGATCACCCATAAAATCGTCGCTATTTCATTTGTAAAAAATATCGATGCAATTAATAATGCAAAAGCGATCAAATAATTTACTGTATAATAAATATTAAAGACCCTGTGTGAACGATCGTAAATACCAACACTCCACCATAAATATGTAATAAGAATTTCTATTATAGCAAAAGCAATCGCAAAACTTTGATGATGTCCTTCATATGCACCAGGAATCGTTATCGCCACCGCCGCAACGCCCAGCATTTGCCAAAAGGTCAGTAGTCTTGTCCGAATACTATCACTCCCATGCAGATCATAATATTGGCTTCCGTTTATCCATGACCAGAAGATCAATGAGAATAATAAAATCGAGTAAAGCAATTCATGCCATGATAAATGATTCGACAAATGGTGTGTGATCTGGGCTATCGCTGCTACATAAACGAGATCATAAAATAATTCCAGCCAGCTTATCTTTCTTTCGTTCTTTCTTTCGTCAAATTTTTTAGGCGGCCCCCACCAACTAAGATTCTTATGTCTCTCACTCATGAAACACATAGTTTAATAAACTAAGATAATCATCTTCATACTATTGACTAAAATTTGCGGTTAGCAACTTAAATTATCAATTAGGCAAAATTTTTGCAGAATTTTATCACCGTATGGAAGAATGGTAGGCCGGTCAAGTTGAATTATTCTACTTTTGCCATTGGATCAATTTTCACCTCATTAAGTAAAAAAATGGACAACCCTTCGATTGATAAGACCACCCCTGATACACAAATGCGAAAGCTGGTAGCGATCATGTTTGCGGACATGACAGGTTTTACTGCAATGATGCAGGAAGATGAGGCCAAAGCAAAAATTTTAAGAAATCGCCAGCAACAAACATTGGAAAATTTAATACCAGGTCATAACGGGACCATTGTCCAGTTTTTTGGTGATGGTACACTAAGTGTTTTCGACAGCGCTATTGATGCAGTAAAATGTGGAATTGAAATTCAAAAAGAATTACAAAAAGAACCTAAAGTGAAGCTGAGGATCGGTATTAATTCCGGTGATGTAGTATACGACACAAAAGGTTTGTACGGCGATTGTGTAAATGTTGCTTCACGGATCGAATCGATCGCGGTTCCGGGAGCTATTCTTATCTCTGATAAAGTTTTTGACGAAGTAAAAAATCAAAAGGAAATAAAGACAATTCCTCTCGGAAAATTTATTTTGAAGAATGTGAAAATGCCGGTAACTGTTCATGCCATAGCTAATGACGGATTGATCACTCCGACATCAGCTCAAATAGGAATAAAAGCAGGCAGTGATAAAAGTATTGCGGTGCTTCCATTTGTAAATATGAGTGCAGATCCGGAAAATGAATATTTCAGTGATGGGATTTCAGAGGAAATACTCAATTCACTAACACATGTGGAAGGGATACAAGTGACGGCTCGTACATCTTCTTTTTCGTTCAAAGGAAAGAATGAAGATGTGCGGGAGATAGGCAATAAACTTAATGTCGCCAATATTTTAGAAGGCACAGTACGGAAAGCAGGAAAAAAGATAAGGATAAATGTTCAGCTGATCAACACGGCAGATGGTTATCATGTCTGGTCAGAAACATATGATAGTGAACTGGAAGATATTTTTGAGGTGCAGGATGAAATAGCGATAAAAATCGTGAACAGGTTGAAAGAAAATTTTGCCATTACTGAAAAGAAAGAAAATGTAATAAAGCCACCAACAGAAGATCTCGAAGCCTACAATTTATATCTAAAGGGCCGATACTATTGGTATAAGTCAAATCCTGAAGACACATTAAGAGCAATAAAAACTTTTGAAGAGGCAATTAAGCTTGATCCAAATTTTGCATTACCCTATTGCGCCCTCTCCTATTGTTATTCTTTTATGGGATCATCTGGATTAATGCCACCATCTGAAGCATACCCTAAGGCTAAAGACTATACATTAAAAGCGATCGAACTTGATCCAAACCATGCCGAATCACATTTATCGCTGGCAACAATTAAATTTTATCACAACTGGGATTTTGAAGGAGCTGAAGCATCTCTAAATAAAGCACAGGATCTTGGATTGAACTCTTCCCTTTTTAACCAGGTGCATGGTTGGTTCTTAATTGCAAAGGGGGACTTTGAAAAAGCAATTGAAAAAATTCAACAGGCTCTTGCTCTCGATCCACTTTCATTACCATTAATGAGTACTCTTGGTGATGCCTATTCTTTTGCCGGGCAATTTGAAGAAGGACTTGCACAATACAATAAGATCATTGAGCTGGAACCAAATTTCAGAAGAGGATTTGAGGGAAGAGGGATGATCTATCTCGCAATGGGTGAAAATGATAAAGCTGTGAAAGACTTTGAGCAATACCACAAACTTGTAGGGAATCCTTTGAAAGGACTAAGTAGTCTTGGACATGCGTATGCAGCTGCTGGACAAAAGGATAAAGCATTGGAAGTAGAAAAAAAATTAAAGTTGAGAGAAGAAAAAGAACCAGGTGTATTGTTGCACATGGATTATGCCTTTCTCTATTCAGGGATGAAACAATTCGATCTTGCATTTGAATACCTTAATAAAACCTATGAACAAAGAGTAGGTATTGCCTGTCTTGGTATGATCTTTTGCATTCGTTATCCAATGCTGAATGAATTAAAGTCAGACCCACGATTTAAAGACTTATTGCAAAAAATGGGATTGAAGGAATAATTTATTTAAACTGTTTTCATTTTTAAATAATGCTCCCTTTCTTTACCACTAAAATGCTCTATTGAATAACGCAGAAGTGTTCTCGGCATTGTTGCAGCATATTTATCTAAAAAAGTAATTAATTTTTTTCGATCCTTTGCACCTGCAAAGCGCAACATCCAGCCGGTCGCTTTATGGATCAGATCTTCTTTATCATGAACTAACATCTCAGCGATCTTAAAAGTATCGGTCATATCACCTTGCCTTATGAAGTAACAAGTGCTGAGGATCGCAGTTCTCCGTTCCCAAATATTTTTTGAGCGGGCAAGCTTATATAAAATATCATGTGACTTATCATACAAATAACTCCCGGTCATATACAAACAACCAAGGTCACAAAGATCCCAATTATTGATACGATCATGGCGGCGCATATACAGATCAAAAAAATCTTTTAATCTTTCTTTAGTTATCTTTTTATTACGTGAGGCCTTGTCCATTATACTTACGGCACCAGCCCTTGCTTCATGTATCGGGCTTTCAAGTAATTTTTCAATTTCTCCGATCGGCATTTCACCAAATTCTTTTGCTAATGCAAACAGGGTTCCCATTTTTATACCCATAAATTTATCGCCATGACCATAATCATCTTCTCCTGATTTAAAATATCGCTGGATCTTTTTCAATTCAGCATCTGATTGATGATTCTTTAACTGTCCAATAAAATTTTTCGCAGTTAGCTCTCTCTTTAAAACAGAAAAGCCCTTCTTAACTTGGACGGGCTTTTCTGTTTTAGTTTTTTTTGCTTTGATCGCTTTCGCCATATTTATTTTTCGTTATATGCTTTTTCCAGGTCAGCAATTATTATTTTCTTCATTCCCATCATTGCCTGCATTGCTCTTCCGGCTTTTGTTTTGTCTTTATCAGTCAGCATTTTTGGCAATATTGGAGGAACGATCTGCCAAGATACCCCAAATTTATCCTTTAACCAGCCGCACATACTTTCCTGTCCGCCATCTGCCGTGAGTTTATTCCAAAAATGATCGATCTCTTGCTGGGTTTCGCAGTTAACATAAAAAGATATCGCCTCTGTGAATTTAAATTGCGGACCTGCATCAAATGCATAGAACATTTGCCCATCCAATTCAAACTCACCGGTCATTACCTGATTTTCGGGAAAAGGACTGCCTTTACCCCAATAATTAATCTTTATGATCTTTGAATTTTTAAAAACAGAAGTATAAAGTTTAATTGCTTCTTCCGCTTTTCCATCGAACCAGAGAAAGGGAGTTATCTTTTGCATGTTAAAGTTTTTAAACGCTTAATTTTTTTCTGAAAGCTCTTTTATCTTTTCTAAAGCCACCGGCCAGGTTTTCAAAAAATAATCTTTGAATTCATCGGTGCTATCCATATCAACCGCCAATTTTGTTTTTCCATTCTCCTCAACTAACCTATAGCTTTCCTTAGCTCCTGCCCAACCTTTTGCACTATCGCTTTCAGTATCTTCTATCCCGTCTTTTACCACGCCCAGATGCTCAAACGACATGAATTCATTTTTTTTATTTGAAGCGACTTTGCTAACCATTCCTCCGCCACCATCTGGCCCAAGAAATAACACTTTACTACCCTCTTTCCAATTATCGGTTTTCGCATAAGATCCTTCGGCGAATGGGCTTGTCCATTTTCTATACGACTCATCATTCCACAATACATTCCATACTTTTTCTTTTGGAGCATTGATGTCGATAGAGAAATTGATCTTTTCCATACATAATAAATTTAGGTTTATAAATATAATCAATGCTTTGCCTGTTTCAACGATGCATCCAAAAAAGGAACCACCATAGAAAGTACCCATTGTGTTTGCATCATTACGCTTATATGTGATGTACCAGGCAATATCGCTAATTGCGCAGCATGTATCGGGCCAAAATCAACCATATAACTTCCGCCACGAAGACGGTACATGTCAACTGCATGCTCAGGTAAAACGCCATCTCCGTCTCCAATAATAATTAATGTTGGCGATTTGATCGCTTTGATCTTATCTGCACCGAAATCGTAAGAAGTAGTTACAAATTTTTTCATCTTATTTATAAATTCTTTCCAATGCTTTGGGTCCGGAGCCAATTTATCATACTCTTGTTTTATCGGAGTAGGCTCAAACATCTCAGGAGTAAGCATAGGAAGTATAGTTCTTGTTTCAGGACTCCATCCCTCATATTTATATACCGATGAAGTAATGATCAGTCTGCGAACAACTTCGGGATGGCGAATTGCAATTTGCTGTGCAACGCCTCCGCCCATGCTATATCCAAATATATCGGCGCTATCTGTTTTAAGAAATTTTAATAATGCAGCAACATCATCTGCCATACTTTCAAAAGAAAATGGCCGATCAATATCCTGGGTTCTTCCATGACCTTGTAATTCTACAGCGATCACCTGACGGGCTTTGGATAATTCAGGGATTAATTGTGCAAAGGCAGTATTGATCGAATTAAATGCGCCATGCAATAAAACTATGGGTTTGCCGGCGCCATGAATCTCATAATACATTTTTATGCCATTTACCTGAGCATATCCTGTTTTTGTTTGTCCAAAAATAGTTGCCATCAAACAAGTAAGAGTAGCAGTAAGAATCATTGCTCTTTTAATAACTGCTGTTGCGGATATCTTTTTCATTGAAAACCTTTTTATCAATAATTAAATTGCTGATATAAAGGTGAGATGAAAATAATTGTTTCCAAGGGTGGAAAAGCGACTGTTTTATGGGGTGTTTGCGACAATCCCCCACAACTTTACTCTTTCGTGTACTTAAGGTATCCTCAACTATTAAGGAGTTTCAGTAATAAGTTTTTGATTGTCGGTTTCATATTTATTTCTGAATTCTGTGAACTGCTCATGCAACTCTGAAACTTTTTGCAAACCATGATCTACTTCTTCATGCAGATCAGGCAAGCCGTCGCTGAGTATGCCAACTTCAAGATTAATATTATCAGCCTCTATTTGTGTGATCTTTTTTAATACTGAGGTTTGAGAGTTTTTGAGATCATCCAACTCACGAATGATCTTATCCATTAAAGCTAACCGCTGCTTCGGATCCATAAATAAAATATTTAATCAAAAGGAACAAACTCCAGGCCAGTAAACACCCAGATTCATACAAATACCCCCTCATTTTAGCCTGCCAATGGCATGGTAGTTGTTTTTATGATTTTGATTAGAAGATTGTGCTGCTTGATTATTGTTCATTTTTTAAACAACTCTAATGAAAAATTTTATTGGCGTTATAATATCTATTGTTTTGATATCAAGTTTTGCTTCTAAAGACCGTTCAGGTATACAGGGAACGATAGATCCGCCTGAAGGAGCTAAAAGAATATGGGCTGTAAGTGGTAAGGATACTGTTTCCATTATTCCTCCGCCGGGTAGTTTTATAATGGATGTAAAACCGGGCAGTTGGAAACTGGTAGTGGAAGCTGTACTTCCTTACAAAAATGCCGAAAGAGAAAGCATACTTGTAACAGATGGTCAAATAACAGATGTTGGATTGATCAAGCTTTCTCAATAATTACCGGCCATATAATATTATTCCGAATTATTACAGGCGGCATAGCTTTCTTTATACTGTTTCCTAATTTTCTTTTTCATAAAAAATTAAGCTATGAAAAAGATAAGCCTCCTGCTATTATCTGTTCCCCTCTTTTGTTTTGCAAATGCACAGGCAAAAGTGAACCCGATAATAAAATCATATGGAACGGTTTTTCAACTACCGGATGCGGATCATAAACCAGATCCTACAATAAAATATAAGATCATCGTTGAACTTAATGAGAATGGTTCGAAACCTGATTCATTGAATGAATACATCGAAGCATTAGCAACATTGGTCAATCTTCATGCTGCGGAAGGTGTCCCAAAAGAAAATATTCAAATGGTGGTAGTGTTGCGCAAAATGGCCACATATGCGGTCTTTGGCAATGAACTTTATAAGGAAAAATTTAAATGCGATAATCCCAACCTGCAAATATTAAAAGAGCTGATGGATGCAGGCGTTGAGTTTTATGTATGCGGCCAAACAATGCAAAAAAGGAATATTGATACTAAGAAATTAGTGGCTGGAACTAAAGTTGCCAGTGCAGGCCTTACTGCGATCACCACTTACCAGCTTAAAGGGTACACAATGATCAAATTTTAAAGCCCTTTCGTCAAGAAAATAACACCAGAGGTGTAGCTTTGGTTTAAACTTCATTTGCCCAGCCGAAGTTTGCAGAAATTAAGTTTTATGAAACTCATTGCTACATTTTTATTGTTCACTTTATTGGCTTCTTGTGCCAGTTCAAAAGAAACAAATTTTACAGCAAGCACTCCTGCCGCGCCACTAGTAAGAACATTCCTCGGTATTTCGTTAACAGACTCTATTGATTTTATCCGCTGGAAATTATCTCTTACTGATAAAAAATATTCTTTAGAATGCAGCTATGGCATTGGCAAACCAAATACAAATGGTTTTTATGATGAAAAAAAAGTTGTTTTAAGTGGGAACGTAAAAAGAGAAAACAACAATTACATCCTGGAAAACGGGAAGCATGTATTGCGACTTGCGGAATTAAATGCCAACCTGCTGCATATACTCAACAATGACAATACTCTTTTGATCGGTGGTGCCGGGTGGAGCTATGCCTTAAATAATATTGCGGCAACTGCAACGAATCAAATTAATTTGACCGCAAAACAAAGTGTTATAAGAGATTCTATTGTATTCCAGGGAAGAACGCTTTGCGGAAATTTTTCTATTAATCGCCCAAGCCAGGCTTGTATTAAAATGAAATGGCTTATCGTTTTTTATACGAATAAGAATGAACCAACAACCTATCTTTTGAACCGGAGCAATATGCGCCCATTGGAATACCCGGGCAAGAAAGGAACATGGAAGATCATTGCAGGCAAAGATGGTAGGGTCATTTATGAATTGACCCCTGATCAGGAAACTACCCCTACTTACCTTTTAAAACTTGATGAAGGTGTTTTGATCTTTACTGATGCAAAAGGTAATTTATTAGTAGGAAATCATGACTTTAGCTATACTCTGAACAGGCGTTTATAACCAACTTGTTAAAGTCGTATCCATTTCATTTATAGGCGTACCCCTTTAAAATTTTTTATACTTGCTTGTCGTTAAGGGACAAACCACCATTCCATGCGTCTATTTTATTTAGCCACCCTCCTTTTATTTTCAACCCTCGCAAAATCCCAGGTAATTGATTCTCTAAATTCAGCAAAGAAGTGCTTATACATGACGGAGATAGAAAGAGAAATGATTTACGAGATCAATAGAGTGAGAAGTAACCCTAAGTCATACATTCAGTATTTACAGCCAATGCTGAATGATGCAACGACTACACTGAAGAAATATGGAAAAGGATATAAAAACTATAGTGTCACATTCACAACGAGTTCCAATAAAGGAAAAACCGTGGAAACCACAGATACAACCTGGCATTATGCAACCGAGGAGCAAGTAAAAGCATTAACAACACTTATAAACGATCTAAAAAAATTAAAACGTTTATCTGTTTTAAAACCTGATAGTGGCATTTATAATGCCGCAACAAAGCATGCAAAGGATCAAAATGAACATGATTGGAAATTAATGCATACAGGAAGCGATGGTTCTGAGCCATGGGACAGGATCCTTTCCTTTGCACCAACAATGAGCTTTGGCAACGAAAACATTGCAGGTAATTCAGCAGAAATAGTCACCGCCCGTGATATCGTTATTCAATTATTGGTGGACAGCGGCATTCCCGGTTACGGCCATCGTTACAATTTGCTTGACCCTGCATGGACATATGTTGCCTGTAAACATGAATTATTTAATGGCATGCATTGGTGGATACAGAATTTTGGAGTGAAAAAGAAAAAATAAATTTGAGTTATTTTATTTACTGGCAACTTCACCCGGTTGCTTTATTCCAACTGTTCCCCTTATACCTTTAAAGATCGTTTTCCAGCATAAATAAAAAAGAGAACGATTTGTGTTCCTTGAAAGATTTACCTGCTGGACCCTCACATCATTGTCGCCTTTTGGATTTGAATTTTTGATCACAAAATTTGCCAAAAGGCTTGTCAGAAATTTCTTATCTGTTTCCGTAGCGCCTTTATCTTTTTCCAGTATAGCAACTTTTAGATCATCATAGAGTAGCTTCACAGTTCCATTCATAGAATAATCATTTCCATGCAGATCAAAAGTCAGTCCATTAAAACGACCCTCTTTAATACTAGCCGGGCCCATTGGCTCTGCAAGTGGATTTACATCTTTACCTTCAATTGCACCCATGTTTCCTGAAACATCAAAGCGACCTTTAGGATGAAAAAGATAAAATGTCCAGTTTGTTTTCAAAGATGTTTTATTTAAAAAACTCGAATTGATAAATGCTTTCATCACCTTATTTGGTGAATGTTTATCATTTGTAAAATTTGTGATCGATCCATTTACGCTGTAAAACTGAACAAGCCCCGATTGCCGGGTTATATGATTCCTCTCCTTGTATTCAACAAAGGAATTGCGGACATTTACTTTTCCAATATTAAAAATCATCGGTACGTCATCCAAAACCTGTTGAGGATAATAACCCACACGGTTCTTTTTATCTCTTGGTCTCGCCAGGTCACGATATATTTTAAAAACAGACCTGCCAATTGTCATTGTTTCTGCCTTCAAATATTCATCAGACAATTTCTGCATATTGACACCAGAAAAAACAACATTATTGAAAGAAAAATTGAAGCGGTCATCTTGCGTTGGAATTGCATTTACAAATGCATTTTCTCCTAACCTTGGACTAATAAATATTTGATTTACGGACAGTGTACCGGCAGCGGAATTCAATGAAATGTTTTTAGCGATATAATCATATAGCCTGTTTGGCGAAGGCCATGCAATTTTGGCTACATTTACTTTTACATCCTTTGCAAATAAAAAGCGGCTTCTATCCATATAAGCAGCGCTATCAACTTTTACATCCTTTAAAGAGAAGTCAACATCTTTTACATCTATTATCAGCTTGCCTGAATTCCTGTTACTGGTTCGTATCTGCGCTCCTGTTATTAAAACAGAATCGATCTGTATCATATCCATATCTCCCAGTATTTGCCGATAAATTTCTTGCGTAGGTACGTTGCGAATGGCGTCCTTTCCTTTATAAGTGTATTGCAGATCGATTATTGGATTTTTAATTTCTAACTTTCTTCCGACGATCTCTTTATCCAGCAAGGCCCTGCTAGTTCTAACTCCTATGACATTTATCTCAGGAATATCAATATTAAAAACCATTGAAGGAACCTTATTTTCCAGTTCTGATGTTTGATAACGGGTCGAATCAAATCGCACTTTCATGTTACGAGCAGAAAGATATCCTGCCGTCTCGTCTATTTTCATATCATCGTAGCTGATCTTGTAAAACCCCTTATTGTTTTTTACAATTGCTTTTTCCAATTCTGTTTTAATGATCTTATTCTTATGTGTATTCCAATACAAAAAACCAAAACCAATAATAGCCAATACAAAAAACAAAATACTTATTAAAACTATTTTGCCTCTGTTCCTTTTATTCTCTTTTACTTTTGCTTCAGAATTTAATTCCATTACATCAATAAGACAATTACTATTCCATCTTATTAAAACTAGAGGGCATTTTACTAACTAAAAAAGCATCATAATTTTGATGCTTTTAAAGAATTATAGGATAAGGTAAAATATAAGTCTAATAATTTTCTTCCATCGATCTTGAGAGAATCTCTTTTTCGGAAACCATTTCCCCTTCAAGACAAATGCAATATTCATTTCGATTCATAATTTCCTGGCGAAATTCTTCTTCCATTTGTGCAAAATCCTTAAAAAAAGCTATACTATCTGCCAACCATTCTTTTTTTTCATTGTATGAATTCTTTAAAAAATCCTGGATGGAAAGCATGTTTTCCGTAACAGTGCTGAGTTTTAATGGTAAGAGCAGTTTATTCATGATAGCAAGATTTAGTTTCACTATGAAACATTTATGCCAAAATCGTTCCTGTTAATTAAAATGCCAAACGATGGGTATTAAATAATCTTTACCGTTTGTAACGAACTTAAAATTGTGGATAAGATGTTACCTATAAAAAAGAGTTATGACAATAATAAAAAGAGTTGATTTTTTTCCCCAAATATTCATAAAACTACCTATTGAATTTGAGGTTGCACCCCTAATTTTTTCATAGCAGCTTCTTCATCTTCATGAGATATTAATAAAATGATCCTTGGATCAATATCCGTTTCCTGTATGATGTAGCTTATGTCGAACTCGATCAACCTGGCTCCTGTTTTCTCAAAAGTAACTCCCCAACGTACCACCACCATGCTATATTCATTACAAATAGGCATTACTCTTTTTGAAACTATCCTCGCAGATTTGCGGCCAACACTTTTGTAAAATTTAATAGCTTGCTCAGCCTTTTTTTCATATTCTTTCTTGCTTTGCGCTATTGACCCCCCTGGCCCGGCTGAAATAAAATTGTCTGCACAGTACCCAGATATTTTTTTAAGATCCAACTTATCAAAAGCCGTTTCATATTCCCTAAACAAATTATCCAGCTGTTCCCTGCTCATGTCAATACATTTGAAATAATTGCGCTCAAAAACGGAGCCATGATTACATGTTACACCCGCTATCAAAGGGCATGTATTTTGAATGTCTACAATAAAAACATTTATGAAAAACATCAGGCAACAAACTCCGAATCATAATACAAAGCTTAACAATAATAAACACAGACCTGAAAACAAGGATGACATTGATAGTCGTGAGGGTGAAGAACAATTACTGAAAGGCGATGATCGGACTCACAATAAAAAAGAAAGAAAGAATTTAAAGAAAAGCAGAGGAAGATAAGTAAGTAACCATTACCCTTTTTTTAGATTCAGAAAAATAGATCTAATTCCTGAACTCCTGGCTGATCATAAGTCCATAAAATCCGCCGTCTAATATTCCAATACCTACTCTTCCAAAAGAAGGATTAAGAATATTTGCCCTGTGCCCGGGGGAATTCATGAGGTTTACATGTGCTATTTCTACTGTTTGTGCCAATGCAAGATTTTCCCCCGCAGCGGCAAATTGAATATTTGCCGCCTTCATCCTGTCAAAAGGGTCTTTACCTTCAGGATCATCATGAGCAAAATAGCCTTTGGCAAACATATCTTGTGAATGAGCTCTTGCTACCTGCAACATTTCAGGATCAGCCTGCAATGGTTTTAACCCGTGCTTTTGCCTTTCCTCATTTATCATTTGCAACATTTCAGCTTCATAATTTGGTTTTGGAGTTGCATTATTTATCTTAAAAGTAAGATTGATCTTTTCATCAGAATTTGGTTGAACAGTCAGGCTATTGATCGTTTGCCGAATGGCTTCATCAAATACGGGAGCTAACTTCCTGTTGGCCCATTCAGATTGCATTGCTAATTGAGTTCCTAACTGGCTATTGCGAACCTTTTCTGTAAAACCATCCCTGATAGGTAATGCAAGAAAGATAGCAGAAAATATCACTGCGTATAAATAGCCCATAATTGCCCCGGGAATAATTCCCAGCACTCTGTTTATGCCACTTTGATGGGCCTGTATGGCAACGCTCCGTGATATATATCCTGCAACAATACTTAGGAGTGTACCGGCCACAATAGCCGTCAATATAAAAGAGATCGCTAACAGCCATGGCCCTGCATCAAATAATGTATTAATAAATCTGGCAACATAAGGATAAAAAAGGTAAGCGATAATAAAACTGCCAGCCCATACCAGCAAACTAAGCATACTGGAAATAAAACCCCGGTACCAGCCCGCAATAACAGCGAGCAGAACAATTAAGATCAGTATTAAATCAACCCAATTCATAAAATTATTCTACCTGTTTTAAACAAAAAGTTCGCCGAAAATTTTATACCCTTTTCTGTTTTTAAATTTTAATTAAGACTTAAAAACTAATTAGTGTAGAAAAAAATCCTTCTTTTAAATTCTTTTCCTTCTATATCATGCCCGGTTTTGTGCTTTCGTCATTAATAATGGTGGTACACAATTTGGAAACAATAGAATGTATTTACCAGGATAAATTTTAATTATATAAATAAGCATTATGAAAAACTCTTTTTATGTTTTATTGTTTGTAATGATCTCTGTCTCATTAACGAGCTGCGAATTAGTAGGCGACATTTTCAAGGCTGGCGTATGGGTAGGGATATTAGCAGTTGCAGCTGTCATTGGATTGATCATTTTTTTAATAAGCAAACTTTCAGGGAAAAAGTAAATTGAGAAATTACAAGTAATCTTGTGATCAATTTTCATCATGAAGTATGATGTTATCATCATTGGCGCTGGAGCAGCCGGTTTATTGGCCATGAAAGATCTTGCAAAAGCAGGCTATCATATTTGCATGCTTGAGGCGGCTGAAATTGCCGGCGGAAGGATCACCACAATTAAAGAAGATTTTCAAAGTCATGTTGAAGCGGGGGCAGAATTTATTCATGGCAAATTGCCGCTCACATTTAAATTATTAAAAGAAGCAGGATTATCTTACGAGGTTGTTGAAGGTAAAATGATCGGTGTGCAAAATGGAAGCTGGCAAACGGAAGAACATGATGGTCATTGGGGTGAATTCATGAAACAACTTGGTAGATTAAAAACAGATATTACTATTCTTCAATTTTTAGAAGATAATTTTTCCAAACCTGAATATATACATCTTCGCCAGGCAGTTCAACGATTTTCAGAAGGGTTTGATCTCGCCGATATTTCCAAAGCCTCCATACTTTCAATAAAAGACGAATGGAAGGATATAGAAAAAAAACAATACAGGATCAAGGGCGGTTATATTCAGATCATAGATCACCTGGTCAATTGTTGTCGACAAAAAAATACTGAATTTTATTTTAACACTTGTGCTAATAAAATAGAATATGAAAATGAAAATGTAATAGTGCACACAACTGACAACAAAAAATTCCAGGCAAAAAAATTGATCATTACTGTTTCAGCCGGCATATTACAATCCGGCTCTATTCAATTTAAACCCCAATTGACCGATCATGCTGTAGCAATACAGGGGTTAGGATTTGGAGCAGTCATAAAATTCTTATTAGAATTCAAAACATGTTTTTGGAAAGAATTCGATGATGAAGCTGGTTTTCTATTGACCGATGAGGAGATACCAACATGGTGGACTCAATTACCTGCAGAGAGCAATCTTTTGACTGGTTGGCTGGGTGGGCCTAATGCAACAAAAAAAATATTTGAACCCGATGCCTCCTTATTACAAACTGCCTTGTTATCGCTATCATCGATCTTTCGAATGCCTCCAGCAATGTTACAGGAAGAACTTACGAATTATAAGATCATTAACTGGCTAAACCAACCTTTTATAAAAGGAGGCTACAGCTACAATACACTTCACTCTAAACAAGCAATAAACATATTATCATCACCGGTTGATAATACTATCTATTTTGCTGGTGAAGCAATAAGTAAAAGTGAATCATTGGGAACAGTCGAAAGTGCATTGCAAAGTGGTCATGATACAGCTAAAATGCTGATCGAGCATTTTCAAATGGAAAAACAGTAATGATCTTACTCATCTTCAGGATCAGGAAGGCTATAAGAATTATTTTCCTCATCTTCCTCTCCAATTTTCTCATTAGCATCATCTTCTTCACTCCCTGGTATATCAAGATCGCTTCCACTTCTATCTGATGTTTCATTAAGCATTTCGCCTTCATCATCTGTCTTATCAAGATCACCGCTATTTAATTGCTCATCATCAAGGGTTGCCATTGATTCACTGCTGCGTTGTAACAAATCTCTTTCAGGATTTGATACATTCAGGTTTTTGTCTACTAAAATATCCTCATCGGTATCTAATAGTTCACTTGCCTCCTCATCACTTGATGAAATTGTGGTATCAGCCATTTCACCGGGTGGTAATGGCCTTACATGCTCCTGGCCGGGAATATCTTTTACTTCCGGCAGGTCGAGAGTAGCCTCATCTGGTTTCAATAATTCTTTATCGCGTTTTGATTCGGGCAGGTCGGGTGTGGCTCTTTCTTTCTTAGATTGTGTTGTTTTCATAAAAAAAATTAAAGTGATAGAATAGAATATACTATGCAAAATCGTGCCCGGGTACCAGATGACTATACGGTAACATAAAAACCAACAAATGTGGAATCTTTTCCCTAAGATTGACGATACTATCCTATCGTAAAATTGATGCTTAATTATTCGCAGAAAAAGTAAAGCACCATGCCTCTCCTTCTAAAACAGATTCTCCATCCTGGCGTGTTACTTTTATTTTTAATTGAGTAACAGGTTTTGTTTCATGCTTACTTATTATTTCAGCTTCAGCAGTTATAGTATCACCGATAAAAACCGGTGCGGTAAAATTCCAGTTCTGGCTTAGAAAAACTGTACCGGGTCCCGGCATATCCATAGCCACGAGAGCATGAAGCAGCCCGGTAGTTAAACCACCTTGCACCACGAGTTTTTTAAACTTTGTTTTTGCAACAAATGATTCATCAAAATGAAGTGGATTAAAATCGCCACTTAACTCAGCAAAGGTTTTAACATGATCAGCGGTTAGTGTGATGCTTCTTGTAGCTTTTTGCCCGATTGAGATTTGCATTGTATTTATAGTTATCAGCTAATTTACTCAATTTTGCTGCTTATTATTCTCTTCAATTTCTTCAATGATCACTTTCTCCTTCTTTATTCCCTGGCGCAGAAGATAAAATAAACTCATATAAATATTCGCTATCCACACTGTTGAAAACCCTGCAATAACATAACCCCGCCAATCGGCATACAATAAATAGAATTTAGTAATTACCAGGAAAGCTATGGTAACATAATGACTAAAACAATATTCACAAGTAAGCATGTAGAAAAACTTTCTTAAAAGGAACAGCTTATTTTTTATGCTATTCAATTCGCAAAATTTACGTGGTTCCTTAAATACTTCCTCATGGGTAACAGTCCATGAAATGCAGGCAACAGGAATAGCAAGTACAAAAAGATAAATGAGCTGCGTATACAAAGACATAGAAAATGGCTTTAAAGAACAAACTTTATTGTTCAAAGTGCAAACCAAAACCAAGCCAGCATTTAAACTTTATCCACAAACAAAAAGACCCTCATTAGGGTCTTTTTGTTTGTAATCTTACTATACAACTAATCTTAGTGCTGATTTACGTCTGTGTAAACAACACCCTGGTTATTCATCAGCGTTATTTCTGATACACCATTTTTAATAACAGTTACATGATATACTTCGTCATTCCCATTTGACACTCTCCTTGTAATACTATACAAATTGTTACCATAGGTATTGATCGCATTTGTGATCACAACATCTGGCACATATGTATTCAGCACTGGTAAAGAAGCCTTAAAACTTTCTCCTCTCATCAAGTACCATGGCTGTGTATTATAATATACCCGAACGATCCTGTTATTGTCGCTTTTGTATGTGGCATACCACCAATCGCTGGTCATAGGCATCCATGTTACTGTAGCCGTAGTAGGATTATTTGCTGTGAAATTTGCACGAATGGAAGCGGGTACTTGTGAACTATGATCAAACTCGCTGGTCGTTGTTGTTTTATATATCACTTCTTCCTGTGCATTTACCGTATATGCTGCTGCCAAAATAAATACAGCGCAAAATATTTTTTTCATAGATAATAATTTTTAATTAGGTTAAACAATTGATTTTATCTATGAGAGTAAAAGACAAGAATAGTGCCTGTGATTTTATAAAATTCTTACTTGCACTAAATGTGCAATTTACATTTACCAGAATAATAATTCCTCCTTCCGTGGTGCAAACATTGAAAGATATCCCTGCCACTAACATCATATAGATATTCAGGGTGGGCAAAAAATTCCCATTCAACAAATTATTTATTACTGATAAAAATTTTGCGATAGAGAATTCGAAACGACTTTATACTCGTTGTTTTTTAAAACGATCTGGTATGAGTTTTCGATGGCCTTTATATTGGGATTAGATAAATGTTTCTCATTATATGGTTTAAGTAAATCACATTCCTTTACTTCATTTGTACCATTTAGCTCTCTCTTAAAGACGCGGTAATTAAAATGCCAGGGGTTAAATTCACTTTCGTTACCGTTTTCAGTGTACGAATCATTAAATCCTTCGAATATCAATTCGCTCATGTGCTCAGGGTGAGCATTCAGATTTTGTGTTATTTCAATATAACGATCCATAGATGGGTCACCATGAACGATCCCACTGTCCCAAACAATTTCCCCATTAAGAAATATCACCAATCTATTATCAACATGTTTTACATTGATCCAGTATTCCTGCTTCATTTTAATAAAATTGATTTGAAAAATAAATGAAGCCGCAAGATAAAAATGGTCAATCCATGACCACATGATACAGGTTAACTGTTCACCTGATAATAATTAACCTTTTACCTGAAATTATTTATTCTTATTATCATTTGGGGGCAAGATCATCATCATATAAACATACAGGCCGAGGTTATCAGATACAATTTCATCGGCGCCGATAGTTGCATTATTTAATAACCTTGATCCACTGGGGTTAAGGCAACCCAATACTACCCGGTTTGTTTTAAAATTAATTGATCCTGTTTTTTCCGGAACGATCATATAAGGAGACTCAGAATTCTTTCCATAAAATTTAAAACTATTACCATTAAGCTTTATAAGACTGTTAAGGGTCATACCAGAATAAATACCCTCTTTTGAATTCCAAACATTTTCACCGATCACTCCATCATAACTTGAAATACTGCCAGCATTCATATTCCCGCCAATAATTAGGTAGGCCGGCTTGCAAAGATTTATATTGTCTTCCCAAATAAAAACTGCCTGCCTGCTGGTTTTTGGAAACAGGATAGAACATTTTGCAACCTCTTTTTCAGAAAAATAATAAAGATCTTTTACAACATTTACCGAACCAAAAACACTTACAAGATATTCGTGGGAATAAAATTGCAACAGGTCTTCTGCAAACTGGATGTCTCCAGGCAATGGAAGCTCTTGCTGATTAATGGCTAATGAATAAAGCGTATCGTAATCCTTTTCAACGATCATATTTGCCATTACCGAAATATTTTTCTTTTGAAATAGGATATTAGCGGTGTCCTTTTCATTACCGCAGAAAAATCCTGCTTCCTTTAACTCCTCCAGGCTTTCTGTATATTCATCTTTTAAAGAAGTGATATAAGTAAATGAAGAATTATTTTTTGTATGAAATGTTTCAATACTTCTTGTAATATTCAATGTATCTTTTTTCTTTTTATTCTTCCCAGGCTTTACCACATAAACATTTACCATAATATCATTCTGCAACCTGCTTCCGCCCGGTAAAAAATTTTTCTTATTTAAATAGTTGTCAAGCTTTTTAGAGGAAAGAGAAGATGCATAAAGAAAATCCTTAGCAGAATATTCCTGGCTATACACATTGCAAACAATTAAAAATGAAATAAAAAAAAGTATAGATCCCCTCATAAAACAATTTGTTCGTTAATACATTTTGTCGGCGGGGTTTTAAAAGAATATTGGGGTAAAAATCCGGAAGGCAGGTATAATGGTTTCCTCAATAACCGTACCGGTAGAAAGGCTCAAAACATGTTCAGACTTCAAAACTACTGATTTATCACAAGTAATTGATATGCTTTTGAATGAATATTTACTGGAAACCCATCAGGATCTCCATTTCAGGTTCCCTTCCCTACTTTCCTTAACGCGGAACCTGACAATCCTTTTGATCAGGGTCAAAGGCAATGGTTTATCATGGGGAAATTGAACTGAGCCTTCAGCCGTCTTATATTTCGTAAGTTCTTTGGCAAATGCTTTTATAGCAGACGGCATTGGATAAAAACCAATATGATTTTTAAATACAGCAAATGTGACAAGTATTTTCAGGTAAGAATAGGCAGGCATGCTCCATTTTAACCCTTCTGTTGCGCCTGGTGCTGCAGTCATGATGCATTCATGTAGGTTCCATAATTTCTCTTGCACTTCGGCCGGCGCAGAATAAATATATTCCTCAATTGTTTTCGGTTTCATTTGATCTGTAATTGCAATTTAATTTCCTTTACTTGCCTGCCAAATAAACCATACGTTCGAAACAACATACAATATCAATACTACCAGTGATGCAGCAACATCAAATTTATACGCCTTTTCAGCTTTATTCTTTTTAATAAGATTTAATGAATATGCATTGGCCGCAATGGTAGTGAAAATAAAAAATAAGGTAACACCATGCAGCAGATCAACCAATGTAAAAGAACTCGACTCCGGTAAGGCAGAATCAATAATGTATTTGTTACCAATGACAGCGAATAATGCCCCTACCGTTAATCCGAAACGGGAGTCCATTCCATCTGCATGAATGTAAAAACATACATAAGATATAAGAAATGCGAGGTACATTCCTAAAAACATCTTCCAAAACAGTCCTGAAGCTTCCCGGCTAACAACCAGTCTTATTCTGAATGAGCTGTATTCTGTACGTGGTTTAGCAAGTTCCGTATCTCCAAATCCAGTTTCATACACTTTTACTCCAGTTGAAAGCAAACAACTATCAATGGACCAACCACGTAATGTAAACCGTGAATCGTAATGCTGACCAACTGTATCTGCAACAAAAACCATAGATCTTGAATCGTACTGGGAATTTTCGAATGCGATGCGAAGGCTTTGCCTGTCAAATGGGAAGTTGTTGATTCTCCATGAGTCTTTCATTACACATTGCAGTTTCATTTGCATATTGATCATGCCATCACTGCTATCAACGGTTACAAATGACTTAGTCATATTTTTTGCCTGTGGTATCTCAAGGTTATTATAAAAATCGAAATCCTTGTTCTTATATTTTAACCAGATCCAGAGATTGACGCTGTACTCCTTTTGTTTAAAATCTATATCATGTATGCTTGTAATGTAAATACCGATACTAACAGTATCTGGTTTTGCATCCTGCGCTGTCGTATTGAAATGAACAAATGAAAAAATAACAAGTGAAAGTGTTTTAGAAAAATTGTTCCTCATATAGATCAATTGGATAGGCGAAAGATAGAAAACCAGCTATTAAAAACAAAGTAATTTTACAACGTATAAATTATCATTTTTTACAGGAAGATCATTGTTTTTGGTTTTTATTTTTTCACTGGTTGATGCATCATCAAATTATTTATCAGGTCCCGGACAATAACCGGCGATCGCGATTCTATAAGATAATTATGAAGCGAATCCCCGTTTTCCCAGGTATTACTTCCGTCTCCAGCTACCTTTATTTTTCCTGTTTGAATATTCCACCATGGCTTATACCCTTTCACAGCGATCAGCACAGCAGTCTGATCCCAACTCATTCTGCCAGTACTATCCTGCGAACTTAACGGGATACAGATCCGGAATACATCTTTTACAGGGTTGTTTTTAATGGATCGGTCGTTTACCAACGGTAAACCGGTTCTTATTTTCATCCCAATTTCAACGCCACTGAATAATATAGGTGTTTCCCAATTTTCAAAAACAATTTTAGAAGACGCTGCATCCATTCTAACATTGAATTCATTTCCGTCAGGAAAACTACCTGCCATACAAACCAATTGTTTTACTTTTTTCTTCACCAATTCTTTACCAGTAAGCTTTGAATATTTATCAGGAGATGATTGTAACAAGTCAGCAAGGTTGGTAAGAAATCCAACTGTGATTATCGTTACAGATCTATCGGGTTGCGATGCTAATGCTTTTCTATATACTTCGGTTGCACTTAATACCTCATCATTCTTTTTTATTTTATGCGGATATTTTAAAAGAAGAGTATCTGTCCAGTGCTGATCGTCTTTTAATTCCAACGCCGTCCCTTTCGGAACACCAATTAATAAACCCGGCCGGTTGAAATACGTGTTTAACACGTTGAATACTGCAGCCACCCCTTCATATTTCGTGCTGGCAACTGTTGCCAAAATATTGATATCTCCACTGTCAGCAAATGCATGTAATAATGTAATAGCCCCTACATCATCATAATCGGGTCCCATATCACTGTCAAAAATCACTGGAACAGGCTTAGCTTTTTGCGCCTGTGATAAAACGGATACTAGAAAGCAAAAACAAAATAATAGTCTATGCACCCTTTGAATTTTTACTTTTTATAATATTCATTCCAGGTTATTGTCTTCCCTGTTTTTGCGGATTGTCTTGCGGCATCAAGGATCTTCACTACAATATCATTTGTTTCAAATGAAGAAAGATCATATTTATTCATTTTAATTTTACCCCGGATCACATTGGCGAAATAAACAAAGGGATCAATGCGGTCATTGCTTAAAGCAGAAGCAGTCAGAGTTTGAGCTTCTTTTTTTTCATCTTCCTTGATCTGCATATTTGTTCCATCCTTGCAAAAAACAAAACCAGATTTTCCATATACCTGCATGTCTTTACGACCAAATGGCCAGTTCCATGATGCCTGTATGATCACCTGAGCCTTTTTATAGGTAAGAATGATCGTTGCTTCATCATCCACTTTTGGATATAGCCCAGGTTTTATTTGTTGGGTAATTGCTGTAACTGTTAAGGGGGTCTCCCCATTCATGAGCCATGTTGCAAGATCAGCGCCATAACAGCCAAAATCAGTTAATGCCCCTCCTCCATTCAAAACTGGATCAGTAAGCCATTGCAGGAATTCAGCGCTGCAACCGATCTCAACCGGTCCCCGATGACCGGTATGAAAAACTATTTTTCTAATATCCCCGATCAGTTTATCCTCTTTAATTATTTGATACGCCTTTGCATTACTCCCATACCAGGTGGTTTCATAATTAGTAAGCAAATGAATATTATACTTTTTTGCCAATGCCAGCATTTTTGTTGCATGTTCATTGCTTACGGCTAATGGCTTTTCAACCATAACATGAATCCCACGAGGTGCACAGTACAGGACAACTTTTAAATGCTCATAAATATTATTAAACGCAAGTACAGCCTCAGGTTTTGTTCTTTCAATCGCTTCTTCCATGGTATTGTAAACAATGCTCATGTTATAGCCATACCGTTTTGAGTACTTTTCCGCCAGTGATCGGTTAGATTCTGCAATTCCGACAACTTCAATATCATTTTTATTTTGATATCCAAGTATCCAGCCTACATGGTCATGTACAAGACCGACGACAACCACACGCAATGATTTTTGTTTTAGTGTATCATTTTGTGCTATCACCGTCAAATAATTAGATAGAATGAATATGGCTATCAGGAAGCGTAGCATGTTACTGATTTTTAGCAAATATAACTTTTGTAGTAACGGGCAGTTAAATTATGAATGGCCCGGTATTTTGGTTCAGGATGGCTAAATTTACAACCCAGATCAAAATTTAATTATGAAAGCAAAAATTATTTTAAGCATTACGGCAGGTATTATCTATTCGGTTGGATGTTTAGCACAAAATTCCCCGGTAGAAACTCAAAATCCCAATTC
>Ga0184611_1000025_pt1 | contig 31470 bp, 22 predicted proteins | sample PLM3_5_coex_FD_133162 | JGI IMG/M metagenome (GOLD analysis project Ga0184611, IMG submission 133162) | Groundwater sediment microbial communities from an aquifer in East River, Colorado, USA - PLM3_5_coex | ecosystem: Environmental > Terrestrial > Soil > Riparian zone | place: USA: East River...
AACTCCAATTACTACATCACTGTTTCCAAAATGATTTAATAAGATCCAGGCACCTTCACAGTTTGATGATGATCGGGGATCAAACTCAGGATCGATAAATTTTTTATGCAAATGCCATTGCTGAGCATATTTTGCATCGGCTGGTAAATTAAGAGAGTTCATTTGCATTCGCTTATTAAGGTCATGCTCGCATGTTTCTATAAGATCGCTTTCAGTCTCATTTATCTGCACTACCAGTTTAACAGGATTCATCCCCGTTTGATCCGTAAGCTGAAACAAAAATTCCTTATCAGAATACTTTCTCCTTAGAACAAGCGCATATTTCGCCATGAAAGTATTTAACTGATCGTTGGTGGCTGGTTGCTTAAATGTTACGATGATCCTGTCAGTGATCAGGAATTCAGTATCACCGTCTTCCTGCTTATAGGAATGATGAGCCGTGATCTCTGAACGCATTTCATCCATCATCGTGTCCAGTTCTTCTTTTCCTACCTTAATGCGTGAAGATGAAGACGAAACTTTTTCAACATTTTTTGTGATCCCAATTTTAGCAAGGTCCTCAGGTTTTGCTCTAACCACAAACTGGTCAGGCTCTTTTTTCAGGTAAACTTTTTTACCATTGCGATAAGTATACAGCCTTGAATCGGCACCAATTGATGTACTCATAGTATTTAGGTTTTTGTTTTTAAAATTTATTTCGGACAGGAGATGTCTTCAATCGAGCAGAGATCAGAAAAGAGAAGCGGTAGTTCAGATTTTAAAAACCGTTTGACTTTTTACCAATTAAAAATTAAGATATAAATAAGAAGAAAGAAATACCAAGTATTGGGGAGGAGGAAATGTAAATTTTGGCCGGAGCTTACTTTTAGATATTGCAGATCGTTTAATCATTACCCCGGGTCATCCTGTGGGCGAAAATGCAACCAAATTCAAACCAACAGAAATCCTTAATTCGTTTTCAAACCAATTTTCCTTCCTTTAATAGTTCTCTTTGTATTCCTTGTGTAAGCAATTCAATAGAAATTTCTTTTTGCTTTTTTTCCATTGCAGCCAGGCAACAGTATTGTACGATATTCATAATATTAGAACCGGAAAGTTTATAGCGTTGCGAAAAATGATGCAAATCCGTTCCTTTGCGGGGTTTTAGTTTTTTTGGAAAAGCTTTTTCCCATATCAGTAATTGTTCTTCGGGACTTGGATACGGGAAATAAATAATGGATTGAAATCGCCTGGAAAATGCTTCATCTATATTTGTTTTAAGGTTACTGGCTAAAATCACTAACCCTTCGAAGGTCTCAATTCTTTGCATCAGATAAGATACTTCCTGGTTGGCATAACGGTCATGAGCATCTTTTACCTGAGTTCGTTTTCCAAAAAGTGCATCCGCTTCATCAAAGAACAATATCCAGTTTTTATATTCCGCCTCGTCAAAAAGACGAGAGAGATTTTTTTCTGTTTCGCCGATATATTTTGATACCAGGCTGGAAAGATCGACACGAAAAACATATTTCTTAAATTCTTTCCCCAATAAATTGGCGCAAAGTGTTTTCCCGGTACCCGGTGGCCCGAAGAATAAAGCACGGTAACCGGGATTAAGTTTTTTGCCCATTCCCAGTTGTTTCATTAATTTTTTGCTATGACAGAACCACGATCTCACTTCATTAATCTGCTGCATGATATTTGGGTTTAATACAATATCACTCCATTGCATAGAGGTCGTTAGGCGATGGGCCGGGAAATTAGAACTATAATGAGGCAAGTGTTCTTTACCTGTTGTAAAATATGTGATCATTGACGGACTCAGAATCAATTTTCCACTCATGAGCGGTTCCCCATCAGGTGGTGTTTCAAGCCAGACAATTTTCTTTTTCGCAAAGAGATGCTCGGGTCCAAACAACCGGTGAAATAATTCCTGGCAGGCACACCAATTTTCACCGGCCAGTAGGAACAAGACGGTTTCTCCCGTTGGCAGAAATCCCCTGAATTGTTTACCGCGTACACCACCAATAATGGGAAAATCGCCGGGTTGCGGCAGCGCTTCCTGGATCTGTTGATCAAAAAATTCAGGTCTGATATGCGGAGTCAGCGCAATGAGTAAAAGATAATGCTCTTCCAAACTCAATTTGTTTTTCTGCACAAACTGTGACAGCGGATCAGTTCCGTGATCAAATAGCGGCAGAAAATAAGATGAGTTTTCTTTGATACCGGCAAAATATCCTTTGATACGAGCCTGTATAAGCTCTTCGAGAATATCAAAATAATAATTGATACCCGATAAGGAGGAGAGTATTTTACCAGCTGTTGGTTTGAGATCGGGTAACATGATTTTTATATAATTGATCGATTATCCATTTTGCTGCACCACATGCGCTAATTCATGTGCCAGCAATTCTCTTCCGGATAATGCTTCCGGCTTATACATTCCTTCATTGAAATAAATATCATACCCATGGGCAAAAGCAAGCGCATGAATCGATTCACACATACCAGCTGCTTCTTTATCGGTATGTATCCGCACATTTTTAAAACTCGTGTGAAATTTCTTTTCCATTTCTTTTCGCAGGTCATCTGGCAAGGTGAATCCCATTCCCTTTCTTTTCGCTAAAAGGTTTTCAAAAGATGGCTTTGCTCCGTCCTCATGCTCACCTTCCTCTACCATCGCCGCAGGTTGGATCCGCGGATCTGTTTTTGCCTGGACAGGGTTTTCTTCTTCTTTTTTATCAGCTTTTTGCACCGGTTTTTCCTCTTCTTTTTTTTCTGCTTTTTGTACAGGGTTTTCTTCTTCCTTCTTTTCAGCTTTTTGGACCGGCTTTTCTTCTTCTTTCTTTTCTGCTTTCTGTACAGGTTTTTCTTCTTCTTTCTTTTCTGCTTTCTGTACCTGCATTACTTTTTGTGCAGCAGATTCGGCTTCATGTTCTGCCGGGTCATTTTTTTTACCGACACTTAATTTGCGCTGGATCGTTTCACTGCCTGAAAAAAATGGTGTTTTTTCTTCCGTTCCCTGATCCGTAAAAAAGGATCGTTTTTTATTTTCTCCCGGCTGCCGGCGGCGGGATTTATTTTTCCTTAGTCGCATAATTTTTCATTTAATAGTTAAAATATTTTTTAAGATAAAACTTGGCTTCTATGAGATAATCCGCATCGGCTGTTTCATTAAGTTCTACCAAAATTGCCTCGGCTTCACTGAAGCAATTCATTTGGTGCAAGGCTATCGCTTTGTAGTATTTTGCTTTCGAATTTCCCGGATCAGCTTGCAAGCTTTTATTTAATTCTGTGAGTGCATTTTCCATTTCGCCCCGCGACACTAATAATACGGCCAGGTCATTTCGTGCTTTCATATTTTCTGGATTCAATTGCACTAAACTTCGCAGTTCCTTTTCGGCTTCTGCATATGCACCGGTTGCCAGGTAAACAAGACTTAAATGATAACGGACCACTTCATCTCCGGGTGCCAGGCCCTTCGCATCTTTTAATAATTTTTCAGCCATACTATATTCTTTGCGTACCAAGTGAATGATTCCCATTTGTCTGAAGGCCCTTGCATTGTTGTGTTCTTGCTGCACCACCTGCTCCAATAAGGCCATCGCATCATCATACTTTTCTAAAGCCGACAGGGCGATTGCTAATTCAAGACTATACCTTATTTCTCCGGGATCCAGTTGCACCGTTTGTGTCCAGGCTTTTGCTACTTCTTCCGGTTGATTGACAAGAATAAAAAATTTGGCAAGCATTTCCCATGCAAGTACATTTTCCCTGTTTAATTCAAGTGCCTTTACATAATGGGTATAAGCAAATTCCAGTTCTTCTTTGACAAGATGTACATTTCCTTTGTTCAGATGAGCTATATCATTATCCGGGTTCATGGCAAGGGCTGCATCAAAATGCTGCATGGCCTCAGTGAGTGAGCCCTGCTGCATAAGAAGAAAGCCAAGGTTATTGTGAGCACCATCGTTTTGAGGATCTGTTTCTATAGCAGTATAAAACATATCCATGGCTACGCCGGGTTGCCCATTCATTTCACTTAATATTCCTTCATTATTATATTCAACAGATGACTTCATTTTTTTTATTTAAGAACCGTTATTGTTTATATTTTCTTCACTCCATCGTAAAAATTTCTCTAAGGTGTCTGTCTGTTTTCAAAAATGATAAAAGCTAAACTTGAGAGAGGATCATAAGATGCTCCATTAACTTTACTTTTTCCAAGTTTTCTAAAGAAAAGTTACCGCCTAACTTCAAAGGAGGCAGAAAGCCATAACATTCCTCATGGTTAATTGGGCCAATCTTTTTCTGAGCCTGGTTAAATAATTCCTTTTCTAAAATATCAAGTTTGAATTCTTCATTAATGAGTAACACTTCAAAAAAAAATTCAAATTCTTCATCTGTCAAAACCATTTCTTTGAGTCGCGGACTGAAAACAGAAATTTTATTATTTACCGAATGAATAAATAAATCACCAAATGCTGTTCGGGCTAAAACATGTGCGTCGAGCATATTTGGCAGAAAGGACTTGAGTACTTCATCTAAGCGGTCGGGCGGGGTAAACCACCATAATCCATCATCGTATCCACAGAAACCTTCTTTTTGCCATAGCTCCAACAATGACTTATTTGAATACTTCGCATAACGTTCAAGTTCCCCAGATCCAAGCAGTTGACAATCCAGTGCGTTTTGCTTTTCTAAATGTTTAATTAAATTTTGGAGCTTCAGTATCATTTTTTGGGTCCTTTATAAGTCAAAGTAACATTCATAAGCAAACTTTTCTTTTCTGTCTGATTCAATTTTTTAATAAAATCATTATATATATTGTCAAGCGCATCAATATTTTTGGCAGTAATGCTTCCTATAGATTGATTAATCGTATCAATTCCAAAGCCAATTATTTTTTTCGGATCTCCTCCCAATACCTGGTCAAGATGAAGTGCTGCCATGCCCCCCATCCTTTGCTCAGCATCAGCTAAGGCTTTTTCATCCGTTATTACTATTCCTTTTTGTGCTGCTGCGGATTTATAAAGCGTTGCAAGCTTTCGTGCAAACCTTTCTCTATATTTTTGTCTGGCGGCAGCTTCTCCTGAAGGTTGTAAACTATTAAAATTAGCCCGGTTTGTTTGCCAATCTCCAACAGCCATTTTTTTCAACCTGCTTTCTGCCAGATTAAGTTGTCTATTATATTCACGATCAGCTTCCCCAAGGTCTATATTTTTTTGCTTAAGCGTTTCCAGTGCATCCGTTCCTGCATAAAACTCCATTGGGAAATGAGGTACATCTGCCTGTACAAATCCTGTAATAATTTCAAATTCATTGTTCTTAAATCTTTCAACGAACTCATTAAGATCTGACTTTTTTTGTACAGCTTTACCAAGAAATTGATTAGTAATCTTTTCTTTTTCCTTGTCAATATTTTTTATAACAATTAGATCTCCGCCCGCCTTTGGTTTTAAGCGTACGCCTTCTTTTAATTCAGGTGGTATTTGAATCTTATCTTCTTTTGACCCGGGCACATCCCCTTCTTTGGCTTTCTGGATATAATGATATTTCCAATTATCCCCTGCATCAATAACCTTAATGGATTTAAACACATCGCTATGTTTTCCTTCCACATTCTTTGCAACTTTATCTGCTTCTTCTTTTTTCATCTTTCCATCGCCTGCTACTGTCTTATCTTCCGCACTTATTGCTGCAATACCTGCTGCCAGTTTCTGTTCTTTATCCTTTTCCGTTCCTTTCAGATCTTTATCATCTCCCGGTTGCATAATCGCTTTTACTTTCACCGGTTGCTTACTGCTTTTTCCTCCTGCGCTTACCAGCCAAATATCAGATCCCTGGGCCTGGAATGTGATAGCCACTTTATGCTGCTTCTTTATGTTTTCTACTGCGGTAGTTATTTCAGCCCTCGTCATTGGCTTGTGCCCTTCTAACTCTTTCAGCTTCTTCATCGCTGCCTCCATAGCTTTCAGTTCGTCCGGTTTCGGCTCGGCACCTTTCTTGTCTGCGCCACCTTTTCCGCCTGCTGGCTTTTTCCCTCCGGCATCTTTGCCAGGGGTTTCCTTTCCCTTGGCTTTCGGATCCGGTACCTGTGGTGCAGGCACTGAACCATCTTCTGCAAATTTTCCTTTGCCACCATCTTTACCTCCACCCGATTTATCCGGCATATTATTGTCGACCATGCTGGACATAAATTTGGAGCCATCAAACTCAACAGGCTCAATGACCACTTCAGGTACCTTACCTGAACCCAATACATAATCTTTGACAGCGGCTTTAAAGCCCATGGTTCCGCCAATCGGCCATTCTTTAGAAAAGAGCGGCCATGTCCATTTCTTATCCGACAATGGTGACCACCATGGTGTTACTACTTTTATAAATAATTCACCACTTAAGCCTATCACTGGCTGTGCAGCAATTTCCATAGTGCCGCTGATAAAGAATTCGCCCGGATCGCGGTAACCAATAGTTGGCCGTGCATCTGCATAACCTTTAACTCCGGCATCTGCATTGAGGCCTACGCCAAATTTCAGATCATGACCCAATATTTCTATCCCGGCTCCACCTTCCGCTCTTAACCGCAGCCCCGCATAAGCTGATATGTTGATTGAACCGGCGATCTGGATACTTTTCTGAATAGAAGGATCGGTAGAATATGTACCCAATACTTCGATATTATAGATCTTGGCCGGTCCAAGTTTGGCAATGGCAGACAAACTAACATTGGCAAAAAGATTTAAATTACCTACTACCGGGATTCCATAATAAGCCTTCGCTTCAAGTTTAATTAATTCTTTTTCCCAGTCTTTCTGCTGGAACAAAATAATTTCTTTCGGAGGAGCGATTTTGCCTACTACGGTTATTTGCCCGGCACCATCAACAATAACATTTACCGTTCCGGCAAACCAATCTGTGAGATTAAAAGTTAATTGTCCAACGGCCGCCAATGCACGTTTTTTAGAACCTTCCGGTGCGGCGGGTACTGCTGGTGGTGGGGCAGCTTCCTGGGCATTTTCTTTTCCTCCGGCAGCGGCAATCGCTTCCTTCGCAAAGTTCTTCGCTGTTTCTTCGTCAGTTGCTATTAGTTCTATAGAACCGGAAAGCTTGTTGCCAGTATAACTTGCTTTGCCCCGGATATCTATACTGCCATCAGCCTTGTATGTTGCTCTCACTTCCCCACTGAAGGAAGGGAAATTGACTGCGATGCCAACTTCACCGGTCATTGGTCCCTTCGTATTATCCAATTTCAAATCACCCTGGGCCACTCCTTTTACATCAACCTTTCCGGATGCTTCGATCTTTGGTTCAGCCATATTTTCCAACTGGAGATTCAGGGTGGCATCAAGAAATCCTCCGATCGTCAACTTGATATTGCTGGCACCCAACCGAAGCGTGCCATTGCTAAATTCGTTAACGGGATCCGGGATCTGGCCAATCTTTAAACCGAGACCGACCAGCGTATCGGCACCTTCTTTTAATTTTTTCGCCCACCCATCTTTGCTTCCCGCTTTGGTGCCTACGGTTGCATAACCATCTGTAATCTGACTGTCTTTAATCCTTACGTGCAAATACACTCCACCCGGAATTTTTTGCAGCCACGGATTTTTGACCGCCAGGAAAGCAGGCGCTTTACTATCATAACGATCAGACTTATCTTTTTTGATCTTGATCGTACCTTCTTCAGCTACCTCGCCTGCTTTGATGCGTACGTCCAATCCATTTTTAGCTTCTTCAATCTCGCCTTTTACTTTTTCAGAAGGCTCAAACGAACCTTTTGAAATATCTACCACTTCAGAACTCACGGTTGCGGCATTCGACGCTGGCTCTGGTGCTTTTTGTATTTTTTTCTGAACGGAGGCAGCGGCGCCCTGTTGCACAGTATGTGTCAGCTCATGTGCCAATAAATGCTCGCCTGATTTGGTTCCCGGCTGGTATTCACCCTGGTTAAAATAAATATCGTTGCCATGGGTGAAAGCCCGTGCTCCCAGCTGTTTGTTCAATTGTGCAGACTTATCATCATTATGAACACGAACGCTGCTAAAGTCGGCGCCGAAGCCGGACTCCATGTTCTTACGGGTATCTGACGGAAGAGTATCACCCTTTCCCTTTGAATCCGTTAACTGTGATTCCAGTCCGCCTCCTGCTTCCTTTTCTTGGCCATCCGATTTTTTTTGTACCGGCATTTCCTGCTCACCATTGCTTGCGCTGTTCTGCTCCAGGGCAGAAGGACTTTCAAATGCACGTTGTGCCTGCAATGAAGAAATGCCATTTCCCAAACGCATTTTTTGTATGCCGTCTTTTTCATCATTGTCCTGTTTTTGTACAACAGGTGAATGCAAATTTTCTACAACGCGATCTGCTACATTATCGGCTTCTTTTTCATAATGATCATCTCCGGGATGAATTTTGAGTTTGGCCTGGACATGGTTTGCAGTGCTGGCAAAAAAAGGTGTTGGCTGGGCCTTTGTCTGCACAGGATAAGAATGTGACGAATCTTTCGTCGGAACAGAACCCTCCCCATTCTTTTTTGCGAAGAATGTGCTTTTGTTTTTGGCCTGCAGCCTGGAAGCACCCGGGGAGGTTTTATGTTCTGATGATTTCATAATCGTCTTAAGATTGGCTGGCAATTATGGCCGCCGGAATAACTCTACTCCTTTTTTAAGTTTACATGGTGTTGACTTTGTACGGATGCGATAAGTGAGGCCGACGGAATACTGCATATTCAGGTTTCCATTAGTATTATAACCACTAAAACCGTAATGCGCTTTTACTTCTGCACGCAGTGCCAGAGACGGCATAGAATTAGTAGAAGCCATGGCACCTAAGCCACCATTTATCGCAAACGTATTTGCAGTGGTGGTGAATCCGCTGAAGAATAAACCGCCCAGACCAGCAGTCAGATAAGGAGTAATCGACGCATTGTTTATATAATAAAGGCCGTTTAAGTTGATGTTATAAACCTTTCCGCTTTTTTTCAAATTATCCTCGGTACTCGTATAACCTACTTCCAATTCAAGTCCCCATTTGGCGTGCAGGTTAATTCCTGCGCGGAGATTGAAGCCACTTCCATCGGCGACCGGCAGATCGGAATCAAAATTAAAGCGATGGTACATGGCGCTGAAGAACAGTTTATGTAATGGTGTTGGCCCAAATGGTGTTGGGTCCTGGCCATCCGGCCTTCCATCATTATCACTATCGGCATCAATGACATTGGCAGAGCCATCACAATCATTGTCTCCCGGAAGTTCGTCACCATCAATAATACCGTCATCATCGCTATCCGGATCAAGAGGGTTAGGAATACCGTCTCCGTCATCATCAAAACCACCAACCTCCTGGTCATCCGGAAGCTTGTCTCCATCCGTATCTAATGTAACGGGGATACCTACCGTTACTGTCGTTGTAGCCTCTGTTGGTCCATTGCAATAATCACCTTCAAAAATTCCGGTTACACCCCATTCTCCTCCTTCTGTAACAACATATGAATCCTGATAACATCCATTTGCATCTGTCATCACCTCTTTGAATATGGGATTGCCGGAAGGATCTGAATACCTGACAAAAATTTTTTGATTCTTAAGCTTGGGATTGGTGCATCCGTTTGCGAAGATCGTCATGCATCCGCGATCACCCCTCCCGGGTTTACCGCCTAATATGTATTGCAGCAACTTTGCATAACCAACCGAATCATAAGTAGTCGCTTTGGGATGAAGAACAGCGTTGCCGGATTTTTTGACCGATACATTGTCTGAATTGACGGATGGTTGTCTTTCACATGGTCTTGCAACGGTTTCCAATGTCATTTGTATGGCCTGTCGTTGCTGCACATTAACCTGGAAGCCGCCGAGCTTAACAAGGGTATGATCCTCCGGTGTCCACGCAACAACTTTGATAGGTTGATTGGTACACTTGACCTGGTTCTCCGGAACCTGTACATGCAGGGTAGCTGGTGTCGTTTGCTTTCCTGCCAAAACCACAAACGAGGGCACAAAACTATGAGTCCATCCTTCCGGTACATTTTCTGCTTCAAGCATAATTAAGCGGGTAGCCGTGTCCGGATTATTTACCTGGAAAGAATAATTAATAGGAGGATACGGGCTTGCTGAACAATTAGAATAGATATTAGCATTTTGCTGAGCGGAGTTATTCGCCAGGTTATCATCATAAGGAGCATAATCAATCACCACTTTTATGCAGGCATGATTTGGATTGCAGCAAGTTCCGCCGCATGCTGGTCCGGCTGCAATAGAAAGCGAAAAAGATACGACCGCGTTACTACCGGAATTTATTGCCGGCGCATCAACAGTGCCTAAATAGGCAAAACCATCCGGAGAAGGGTTCGGCAAACTGGACAAGTAGAATGATACGTGAGCGCCTGCAGGCATATCCTTGGGACCATTATTGACTATCCGTGCTTCGATTTTATTTATACCGCCCCGGTTGAATTTTGTATTGTGTGCTGCTTCTTCAGGTGCAGATAATTTTCCTGGCCTCACGACCCATACGTTTGGCGTTGTGTATGTACCGGCCGTATATGGAATTTGAAGATCACTTTTATCGGTGGGCGGCGAATAGTCGTAAGTGACGGTATAAGTGTCGCCTGATTTTGCCACATTTTTGATAACAACACCCGTCGATGCAATGGGTACACTATAAGCTTTAGGAATAAAAGACGTCCGGGTATTATTAATAGGTGGCTCTGCATCAATCAATCTTACCGGAGCAGCCCCTTCTATCTGTTCTGTATTTACATAATAGATCAGCACGCCATTTTCCAATACATTATCCTGGTTAATTGCCCTGTCTTCACGGGCTTCCATCCAAATGAATTGTTTTTCAGCGGAAAGCGTTCCCGCTCCCGGAGTTAGCCCTATCACATAGGCAGCTTTGTCCGTCGTGCCGGAAGGATTAACGAGGCTTTGTATTTTAAGCGTAGCTATTTTACCCGTGCCTGCGTCAGACGGATTATACTGGTGGTAGTCGATATTGTCAGAAGGGTTGACCCAGAGTGGCGACGGAGGTTTGGTTTTAGACCATACGTTAGGAAATGCAGAAGTAGCAGTAATTGGTGCCGATCCCTCAAGGGCCATAATATCCCATCCAACAGGTGAAAAGTTCGATGGCAAATTTGCCGGTAAATCAGTAGCCAGGGCCCCAGTGTACGGGAAAAAATGAAGTTTGGAAAGTCCAAGATTATTCAATAAGCAATGCGCTACTATTTTAAAATTCAATTGGTCGTCTGCTATCGTAACACTAACATTCTTCGGATTACCTGAGCAATTGTAAGTTCGGTTACCTAATGTTGAAAAGAAATAATTAGCACCGCCTCCTTTAACAAGTAGCACCAGGTGTTGTACCTGTGCAAGATCAGCGGGTGGTAAGGCGCATAAGAATTCTTCAGCGAGATCCTTAAGGGGTGTTGTGCCTGTCGAAGGATTATTGTAGTCGCTGATTAGTGATTTGGCAAATGATTTACCAACAGGCTCGACCTTTGAAACTATACCGGTATTGTTATGAGAAGCTTCATTCATAAAAACGATGGCATCGTTGAATTTTATTGGATCCAGGTTCGAATGCAGCTTATCAATGTATAGCACTAATGTATTCCATGGTCCGACCGGACTGCAGGATGCATCAAACTTAACATTTACCGCCGCTGTTTCTTTTGTAACGCCAGCATTTGCAGCATCAGAAACTCTGATCTTATAATTGAATTCTCCTGGAGGCAATGCAGAAGTCCATCCAACGGCAACCGTACTGCTGCCACCGGCATCCGCCGGTATTGACAAAAGGGTTTGACCGCTTGCGGCTCCTTTGGTGAGCACAATACCTGCAGGCAAGGTAACGGTTGGTGCTACAGGTAACAACTCCCATTTGTAATTGGCTATGTTCGTGGCCGGGCCCGGTGTTGCGGTAATATTTTCCGAGGAAGTATTGGGGCTGGCCGCGACACAAATTGACGATGGCTGTGTTACACTCGCTATTGTGCCCGAGAGACAACCACCCCCTCCTGGAGCAACACCTGACGACAGATTTATAAAGAAAGCTTGCTCATACTGACTGTTCGCACCATTCTTTGCCTCTAGTGTGAAACAGTAGTTTGGGTTTGGCAGCAGATGCGCCTCATTTGGGATCATCTTGATCTTAATAATGTTTGCTCCTGTGGATGGTAGAGGTGACGATGGAAAGGTTATCGCATTGACTCCATCATTCAGAAAATCGGGTGATGCCTGACCAAAACAGTTTGCATCAAACTTAAAGACCCAGAATGTTGCCGGTAATCCCATGGGTTCGGGTGTATATTCAAAAGTAACCTCATAAAAATGTGTGGCTGCCCCCACGGGAGTACAATTGGTAAAAAGACTTGCGGTAAAAGAACTGGTGATTGCAGCTGGAACATTAACGGGGGGAGCAGAGTAAGTGATACTAGTGATTTTAATATCTTTTTGTCCCAATAGCGTTACCGGAATAAAAGTAACAGCAGCCAGGCATACTAATGTTATATGCCGGAAATAAAAAGCAGAAAATAGTTTTTTCATAACTGTAAGTTTATAGTTAGTTCCAATCGACTATGATGTGCCCGCTCATCCAGGGCAACTTAATAACAGATATTGACCACGGGATCTCACTTAAAAGGATATCAACCCCGCTACTCGCTACCTTCAATTCCCAAATGCCGGCGTTATCAACCAGTTTCCCCATCCTTGACAAAAAACTTTCCTGCAAAGCTTGAGGCGAACTGTTTTTCAATACGGTCCAATGTGCCACCACAGCTTGCAGCATGGCATCACATTCATTCTTTTCCATATCGGTTAGTTCGATATAGCGTGACACCGGCATTTCGATCGGCCATCCACAAAGAATTTTGTTGAACACCAATGCGGCCTCGAAAAAATCCTCTGAGCCAGTTGCCAGATATTGCAACAAATGAATGGCCCGTTCAGTTGAATAAGAATCAATGAATGTGTCATTCTCAACAAGACCCAGCGTTGTAAAAAATTGCGTTAGAAATGGATGAAGCAAAATCAAACCAGCATTGGAAATAAAAAATGATTTATCAGGAAGAAATGTTGGTAAAGAAAGATCGTTTTCCGTATCAAGATTGATTTGATCGGCAATCAATTTATGAAATGATAAAAGTTTTTCTGTGGATAGATCAGCTATGTGTTCGTCATTACCCGCCTGTGTATTTATAATTGATTGTTCCATTCTATTTTTCCACTCAGGCGATATAGCTTCATTCTCAATTTTCGGATCAATCGTTTCAGCTTTGTTCGAAATATCATTATCATGCAACTGTTCATGTTGGTTTTTTAATGACTCGTTACTTAATTCATCAATGTTCTTATGCTGGCCCGGGGATAGTAATGCAAACACCTCAGTCCAAAAAGCAACGAGATCATTATCTGCAACGTTATTGATGAAATATCCCGACTTGAACAATTCCCCGAGCTCACGGTAAAACAATTGTGAAACCGGAATACCGATACGTTGAAGCCATTCTACTAATTTCAAAGACTTACTTAACACCTCAGATATACGAATAATTTGCAACGGAATGATCCTCTTAATAACTTCTTCACCGATTGATAAACGTGACAAGAGATGAATCAGGAGGTGGTAATTGGCTTTTTCGGGCAGCGTGACCGACTCTTTCCATTTCTTTTGAATTGCATTGAGTGTTGCCGGGGTGGATTGTAACGCTACACGGGTTGCAACTCTTGCGTCACGGCGCAGCATTTCCAGCACGTGGTTTGCGAAGGACGTGTCATGCTCAAATTGTTCTGATAATAACTGATCAAAATTTTTTGACGGGTAAGAACTTAATGCCGGCCAGTAGCCAAACTGAAAAAAATGAAGAATGTCTTCCTGTATCTTTTTGTCTGAGGATATTCGTCTGCCAGCCGAAATGACCTCATCAAATGCAGAACTTTGCTTCACCGAAAAATGCTTTCCATATAGAGATTCCTGTTCGAAAAAACGGCGAAGTGCCCGGCAATATGCTGATGCCAGTTCGTCTTTTAGTTTATTGGCATCTATTGTACCAAGATCAAGATAAATTCTATCAAACTGTATTACTGAATCATGGGAACAGAACTCATCAAAGATTGACTCCATGGGTGATTGAATCTTTTCTTTCACCAGCATTTCTACCTCTGGCAATATTCCCATATCCTCATTGCCTGTTTTTAGATCCAGGTCGAGATAATGTTTAAGTATCGTATGATGAGTTTGCAATGTCATACTGAATATCATGTTTGAAGATGCAGAACAACAAAATCGACGAGATCGGATTGTATATCGGCAAATGCATCTTCAATTGCATTTGTTGTGAATAATAATGCTATCCATGCACGGTACAGATCCTGCAGTGTGGTCATGTCGGCTTCGTTCAGCCATTTAAAGTGACCGATAAGATGAGCCGGCGCTTCCTGTCGAAAAATCTTTGCAGTCAGCTTTTTGAATTCACCATCTGATAATCGTGAACTGTGACCAGGGAAGGCGGCAAGCTCTCCTTCCAGTAAAAACGATACAAACCTGTTGGAATAGGGATCATGTGCCGGCAATTCTTCCGTGCCAATCGTTGTCAGGAGTAGCGAAGGAGGCGGAGCTATTGACTTAATGCGTGGTCGTATTAAGAGATGCTCAACCATGAAACATCCTTCCTGCGGACCAAAGTATTCTTTAAAAAATTCAACGAAGCGGCTAATCACTTTGACGGGCCCGGGATTGTTATTTATGGGAATGGTAAATGTCGGAGGCGATGCTGCTCCATTCTGTAACGTGATTGTAATGGTCGTTGGGCCGATCGCAGTCGTATACTTGATCTCATTCATTCCGTTAAGAACAGTAGCTGCCAGGTCTGCTTCTGCTGCTGCGTGACTGGCGTAAGAGAATGTTGTCTCCAGTTTGAATGGCAACTCTTCATGTTCAAGAATGAACGCATAGGTACCGGCCTGCGCACGAATATTGAAATACTGGAGAAAATTTACATCAACAAGATTTCTGCGCCGGTAGTCATGGAAACCGAGGAAACGCCCGGCCCGTTTTTCCAAACCGGATACATTCGGTGAATGCCATATTCGATGGACAATATTTAATATTTCAGCCTTTGCCTTAATTACCTCCGCTGCCGTTGGAGGAGTTGCAAATGTGTCGGGTGAAACCGCAAGCACCGTACTTGTAGCATCGGGAACATGTTTATCGCGAACTTCAATGAAGGAAGGTATAGCAGGATTCAGGTGGTAATAAAATACGCTGCAAAATTCTTTCAAGTGTTGCACGAGGTGATCAAACGCTGCACGTTTGCTGGCAAAGCCGGCGACAGAAATAAGAAGATCCACCTTTGTTTCTACTGCGGCAATGATAACAACATTAAAGAGTTTCCATTTCCATTGAGCTGCTACAGTGTCAAAGAAAAGCTCAATATGATCGGTCAATGAAAATCCAAGACCGCGCCCGGCTGAAAGTTCAGGAAGCTCACGCAATACACGATTCTTATCTTCCACCAATCTTTCGAGAGCTTCCTGGCGAAGTATAGGAAGATCAGTATCAACTACCGCTTTCCTGGCATAAAAATTCAGCAACACACTTTCATATTCCGAAAGATCTTCGCCCACAATGCTGAGCATGTGGTCCTGGAACCTGTTTCGCCGAACAAGGAAACGTTCGGCATCCTCGAGCAAAAGAGCGGTTTGTTGTTCATAAGCTGGATCGGAATTGACGAGCAAATCATTTATGCCTGGGACAACATTCAACAATGAATGAAAGAAATAGGTATGCTCTACTGCAGGATCAAATGAGAAATAAGACTGCAGTTGACCTACTTGTGCCGAAGTATTAGCCAATAGCTGATCAAATAATAATAAATATCCCTTTAGCTGGTTTGCCTGGCCTTGCCGCATAACAGATGCATCTCCTGGTAAACCGGCGTGTCCAATTCCATACACAGCGGGGAAATCATTTTGAACAGAATAATATTCACCGAGGTTTAACGGAGCCAGGTCACTAACCACCGGAAGCTTCGCTGTAGCAGCAACGCCAACAGTAATCGCATTTTTCTTACTAATAAAAAGTTGTAACGCGACTTCTTTGTTGTACGGTATTTCAGAGCCTTCGTGAAAGAATTTAAAATCACTTTTGATTGGAGTGAATACCGGTCGGTAAAAACTACCTTGAATCACCGTTACACAATTTCTATCGCCAGTTACCAGCGGGTAGTTATTTACAAAAGAATTGATGGAAAAATCAAGAATGGCGATTATTCGCTTTAAACCGGCATCCTGGTCGTTTATCGCCAACAATTCATGCATCAGGTCGGAAGTAAAAACGCCACCCTTTGTCCAGTCACGTTCCACTATACCGGGGCGCATAAATCCTTTTTCATTAACAGGCCCGTCATATATTTCGGAAATGGAAAATCCTTCTGCCAGTAACTCTTCTAACGAATTGAATTGAAGTGGCGGTGAAAAGAAATTATCGAGTCTGAAAAAAAGATCAGCACAAATTTCTTCAATGCTATAAGGAAGCGGCAATTCTATCGATGCTTTCACTGCTATTTCCTGTATCCGGATGGAACGAAACCGAAGGAAATCCTGGCAGAGGTTTCGATGTAAAGCGAGTTGGTTTTGTAGCAGGTTCGATTGTGCCCCAATGTCGATGATCTTTTGGTTCAATGCGGCATAAGGTGCATGTACCGCTAAAAGAGGTAAAACCGACCCGTTGATAAATGCCTGGATTTGCGCAACCGTCGCAAAACTGGTTGTAAGTGCAGTCGCACGAATAACAATACCAAAGCTGTGGGTTTGCGGAAGAGTAGCAGGAATAGTGTCGTAGTCTACTTTAACACCTGCCGTAAAAACGTTTGCATCCGGATCATGTAACGAAGAATTAATTGTAACACCATTCAATGCTATTGGCTTCTGCCACGCAACAGGAAACTGATCCCAATAAGGTAAGCCAAGTTCCATCCAATACAGCTCGGTGATAGGTCCAAGTACCGGGTCTATGGCGGGAATACCCACAGTGCCTGCATTAACAAGAAGAAGATTGGTATTTAACTTACTATCTGATAATTCGAAGTATACATCAAATAGCCCCTGTAATCGTAAAATACTGCCAATCGCATCTACATTTAAACTATAGGATGTTACACCTAATATAATTTTTTCTTCTATAAAAATCGGTACCTCAGGCACCGGTGATTTCAATAGCCAGGCATTTTTTATTTTTCCGACTCCCCGGCTGATAGTCCGGAAATCATTTCCATTAACTGGATGATTAGGTAATGCCCGCTCCGGTGAAAATGCGTGCATCAGGGCATCAGGATTATTACCGCCGAGTAATTGATCTACCGGCAGGTTGACCCGCATGGCCAATTCAGTTATGGCAAAACAAACGGCCTCCCCGATCGTAATACCGGGATCATGAGCATTGTAATCCGTCCATACACCGCTTGCTAATTGCTCCAGTAACTCAAACATTCTTTTTCGAAGAAATGCAAAGTCCTGAGCCGGCGTGGACGGCGGATCTTTACTGATAGTAAATATGCCGGTTGGATGATCCATAAGCCAGTTATGAATTAATTACTTCAGTTGAAATGCCGTTGGTGGGAACATTTTTTTTCTTAAGCTGCCCCTCTGCTTGCTGCTGAATAGTACCGATCAATTCATACACCTGTACATAAGGCATATTGCCCAATGCGGTGAGGATTTTGTTTAGCTCTTCCAGCGAAATCTCAAGGTTAATTGGTTGTGTATTCATGTTTCTTTGTTTTTTTGTTTATGCTTCCAATGCTGCGAGTCTCTTATCAATGTCTTTGATGGCATTGACCATTTTGAAAATAAGCGAGTGCGCACTAAAAGAAAGGAGTTCGGTCTCGTGTTCGTCTTCTTCATTAAGTTTGGCCTTGTATGTCGTTACAGACTCCGGCAACGCCTCTCTTGCTTCTTGCGCAATTACACCAATTATTTCCAGGTCATTTAGTGTATTCGCTTTTCCGTTATATTGAAATTTTACGATTCTTAACTTCCTTATGGCTTCGATTCCTTCATCTATTGGCGTGATATTTTTTTTGACACGTTCATCACAGAAGAATTGCCACGTCGCGCCGCCGGCGGATTTTCGTGCATCACCCGCAACATCGAGCAGGCTGGTAGCTACACCCGGGAGAGTTCCAATCGTAAGTACTCCGTTCAGAAGCGTCATCTTGGTACTGCCATTATTTTGAAACTGAATAAAAGTTGCCGCATTAAGAAATGTTACCCCAGCAGTGGTTTGTGCCAGCGCAAACTGGGCACCAAGAAACCGGGAACTTTCTGCAAATACAGCGTTACCTGCCATCGGACCGGCACCTGGAGTACCAACTGTTGCTGCACCTAACACAAGTGGATTGGCAGCGCCAAAATCAACCCAGTTTATTCCATCAAAACTTGCCTGGAATTTACTGGTTACATTATTCCATTTTATTGTACCGGGCTTCAATGGCCTGGGGTCTGAAGCAGGCGGTAACCGGTCACTCAGGGTGATTGAGCCACCAAATTCCACATTATTAGTATTAACATCATTGAGATGTACTAATGAATCGATAAACTCGCCAAATTGATTAGCGGTTGGACGGGCCGCAGGTGCGAAATAACCTTTTAACGTTGCCCTTTTTTGTTCATTCATACGTAGTATTATTTAATTGTTCTGAACTTCAAAATCTATTTCAATAAACCAGGCCCCGATACCGATGCCCGGTAAAATGGTGCATACATTTTTTTGTACTGGCCGAATGATGTGCCGCTCTGCCGAAACGATGATAGACAGATCACTGCTTGCCGATAGTACTTCAACCGGTTCTCCAATTATGAATGTGTCCTCAATTGCCATTGCCCCGATACCAGGAGCTGTAATTTCCCGTACGGTAAAGTCCAGAGGCGCTATCGGCGCACCAGGGCCTGTAATAATTATCATTTCCTCGATGCCCGGACAACCCGGCCCGGTTGCAGTAGAGTACATGTACAATTCAGTGACGAAATCTACATAGTCGCGTTTTTCTATAAAATCGATAACATCCGAGCGGGTAAAAGAACCTCCAAAAATAATTTCCCTTGAAGAATCAAATGCCCATGGTGAAAGAAACTGCACCAACTCTTCATTGAGAACTTTGCTATAATAGCCGGGATCTTTGCCTTCGTAAAATCCAACTTTGAAATCGAGCAGGATTCGCTCATACACCGGGTTGATAACGTGTACAGCAGCTTGCGGAGATGCAGCTACTTCAAGATATTCTTTTATGCGAAGAAGTGTAATAGAGTTTGCCCGCGGTTCCAACACTCGCTGCAGCCTGCCGAAAAAAGAAGGCACCACAACCAGTGTAACATGACCGGGTATGTTGCTGACAACCGGTTTACTTGTAGGATCAGTATGCGGCAAACACTTTACTTTGTATATATCGGGAAATGCCTGCAATACCAATCGCTCGTAATCCCATAATGCAACGGGGCGGTTGCGATGACGCAATCGTTCACTCACTCTCGCATAGAATGCTCTCAGATTTTCTACGCTGCTTCCATCGAAAGATGGGTAAGGTTGTTGAATACCTTTGATTGCCTGATCCTGGTCGATAAGTCGATTGATCGAATTTTCCGGCAGAATATGTTCAGCGAGATCAATCGGCTTCACATTAAGATCATCGAGATTGATAACTTCATCAGGCAATTCAGGTGCAATATATTCCGCAACTGCAGCCTGTGTATAAACTGCCACCACTTCACTGGCACTCGCCGCACCTGACGCCACATGCCCACGGATCCAATACATACCTTCAGGCATCAAACTATGTCGTAAGGACGCGGAGGGTCCAATAGAAAATTCAATAATACCCGATGTCTGAAACCCCGATGTAGTATCGGCTATTATATTTTGCCTTTCCAGTGTCTCCCATTTATCACCTGCAAGAAAACTCCATTGAATATCCTCGGAACGCAGGGTATGGTCTGGCTCATTGGTACCTTCCTCCAGCTGAAAAAGGAAACTGATATTTTGCGGAGGTGTTAATTTCTCCAACCCGATAAACAGGTATCCCTCGACTGGAATCAAAGGAATCAGACTAGTTGTACCGATCTGCTCCTGGATTCCAAAAGGTTCAAAGTGAAAAAACTTGGTTGTCCCACCGGCGGCAGCCAGATCAATTGTTTCCGATGCCGTATAATTAAGGGACAACTGGTTTATAACAGGCGTGTATGGCTGATTAGGAAAATTTACATCATCGAAGTCTATATCCTGTATAGCCTTGCCGATCGCAATTTCAGAAAGAACAATTGGAAATTCATCGTGACCAAAAGCTTTGATCCCCGTAATAAATCCCGCGGGCAATGCTGTCTGCAGCAGTTTTAGTGCGATAAACCCATCCTGTGATTGCGAAGGAGGAGACATCGCCCCTGTAATCTTCGCCGGTTGAGTAGTGAAGTGTTGAAGATCTAGTTGGTTATCGCTGCTGTTGGTTTTGAAAGAAACAGCTTTGGTCGCGTTACTACTATCAAACAAACTCAGATCAGAAGTACTTATAGTTTTCCATTGCCCCGCAACAAGTTGTTCTATTGTCGTTTTAAAATCCAGCCCGGCCGGATCAGGGTCGGAAGTCTTCAGGTACTTTCCCCCTGTCTGTTTAAAATATCCACGATAATAGTTAGCCAAATTTGACTGAGGAACATTCGTCCATTGAATGCCGATCTCTAATGACGACAACTTCTTGTTGAATGTCTCAGAACTACCAATATAAAAGGTTGTTGCCGGTCTTGGTATTGCGCCAAACGGCTGGAATGGTTTGCTTGCATCGACAGGACCGAACTCGTTGTAAATAACTACATTTTTTGCTTCTATTGCTCCCACCCCGAGTTCAATGCTCTTTACTTCCATTGATTGAAATAAAAGATAAATGGACTTCGGAGCATCAGCCTGAAGACGACAACGTATTACCGGCCAGGATAAAAGCTGCTGCAGCGAACTATCAAATGCTGGCGATACAACAGCAGGAAAATCGGCCGGCACTTCGATATTTAAATCAATATCACCGCCGGCGGGTGTCTTCGTAAGTATGCCAAGCTTCAATGCAGTCTCCATCCATCCCGTAGCCGTAGTCAGATCAACTTTCAGGTACTGAGCTACTAAAATATTTGTAGCCGGTATTGCGGCTGGCGGGATGACAGATATTATCTTAATTGAAATGTTGCGTTTGCCGCTGCCCAGGTTTAGGAGCGGAGAAGCAATGGCCCAACCGATGTTTGCTGGTGTAAACTGCTGACCGGTCAATGTTGGAGTGGCACGTGGTACTCCAAATGGCTCCCACGGTTGCCGCTCATCGGCCAATAACTGCAACTGTTCACGATCAAGTTTAGATTGGATCAGTCGTGGTTGCAGCTCAGAATTAACAAACAATGTCCGGATCTCTCCTATTGTAGCCTGGTTAAGGATTACCTCGCGTTGTATCTTGTATAACTGATCTCTGCCTGCTTCATCTTTTCCCGCGAATAACAGGCTTTCATTTTCTATCTTAAAAGATTTGGTTTGCTTGTTAAGTTCAAATAGTACATGCACTTTGTCGGGCTTTGCTTTTTGCAGTGCGAAGTGGAGTATTTTGGAATAATAATGCGCCAGGTGTCGTTTCGCAACATTATTCAGATCCTGCTGTAAATAAGCAAAGAGCCGGAGGAATATCAGTAGTATCGCTTGTTGCGGGGGAAGATTGCGGTTTGTTTGCGGGTTAAATCCGCTTTCAGCAAGCCCAAGAAGCGCCATCATTTTTTTTATGCCGAACGGAGCACCTGCGACCAGTGGCGTCCAATCACCTTCTTTCAGATTTGAATAATTCCGGTAGGCCACCTGCTTTGCGAACTCAGTCATGAATACGAGCAGCATTTCAACACTGCGATCATCTATCAGAACTGTCGCCGGATCAGATGAAGGTAACAGCCGTTGAGTCTGGCTGGTACCGTCACGGACAATATTTCTTCGAAAGCAACTCATATAGATTTTCTGAATTCAGTTCGGTTAATTTTTTATCGTTTCGCCATACCTGTGTTCATATATTCAGAACCTTTGTTTTTTTTATTCTGTTGTCAGTTAAACCTTCCGTGTAAGGGCATCTATTGTTCCTTCTTCCAGGTAGTACGGGTATACAAGATTGTATCGCGAATTGGTAGCAGGAATAGTATATTCAAGTTCGATCAGGATCAACCCTTCATTTACCTGCACCGTATTAATATTAATTACCTCCAACTCAACCCTGGGCTCATAATATAAAACAGCGGTATGGATCAAATCTTTTATGTAAGCGATTACAGTTGTTGTGATGGGTTCAAAAAGCAAAACATCCAGATTGCATCCAAATTGTGGCAACATCACACGTTCGCCGGGACGTGTAGAGAGCAATATGCGTAAGCTTTGTGCAATATCCTCTTCTCCCGATACCATAACGGCTTTACCAAACTTGTTATCGAAGGCCGGTGGAAAACTCCAGCCTGTGCCAAGAAAAGAAAGCTCAGTTTCCATTGCTGATTTTTTATTTGTTTTTAAAAATCATTATTCCACATCAGCGCTGACTATTTATCCAATAAGCACTGTAAAATCACCTAATACGATCGTCCCGCCATGGGCAGTTGAGTCACCCAGTCTTGCGGCGGGTTTGCCACCGATAAATACAGTACCGGAACCTTTGATTATTGTATCAGGCGGTCCGGTACAGGTGGCCATATCGCCAAGCACAACAGCGGGCAATCCTCCTATCAGCACAGTTGAAACTCCCGGTCCCGTGCATGGCCCGCCAACATGAGGGACAGGCCCGGTGCTCATCGGGCAAACATGCATATCGCTAAGTCTTGCTGCTGGCTGTCCCATAATAAATTCAGTTTATTTGTACAAGTGAGCCTTTTAGTTTTGCCAGGGCGCTACTGCTTATTTCAACACCTCCGGTTCCTTCTGCTTTGAATTCGGCCTGCGCTTTTTGTTTTACATTCTTACCTTCTATTTCTATATCATCACTGCTTGCTTTCAGGATCAGTTTCTTGGAGCTTTCCAAAGTAATTCCGTCTTTATTCAGTATTAATTTGTTGCCATTCTGGTCCTGAAGTGTGATCCCTTTTTCTTTTTCGGAAATGATCAATTTGTTTCCTTCCGGCGTTTCAAATAACATACTTGGTTCTTCTTCGTTGAATAAAATTTTCATCTTACTGGCGAAGAAAAATCCCTTTTCCTTGTTATCATTGTCTTTTGGCTGAAGCGGAGCTGGCATCTTACTACTGTTCAACATTCCCAGCACAATGGCCTGCCGGGGATCATTATTGATAAATCCAACTATCACTTCATCCCCAACATCGGGTCTGAAAAACGAACCGCGATTATTACCTGCATCCAATGTGGCTACCCGTGCCCATATACCATCATCACTTAAGTTGACCATCGGTATCTTGATCAAAATGCGATCCTCTCCTGCAGGATCTTTTTCCAATTGCGCTACTACACCAGTGTGCAAACCGGGGATTGATGGAGTTAAACTATTTGAAACACCTGTCATTGGAAGTCTTTCTGTAAACCATGATGCGTCCATTCCGAATTGCACAGTTGTTACCCATCCGCCATTAGCAATATCATGCCGCACTGCGGAAACATATACTTTACCATTAAACCGGTCGCCCAGACCTTGCAGGGCTACAAGATCACCTGTCTTGATTTTAGCAAATCCATCAAAACTGACACGGCCGCGAATTTTTGCCATTCGGGATTTTTGCCAACAGGCATCGGCCCATGCCTGTAATTCTTCAGCTGATATATTACCTGCGTGTCGAAGCACTATTTCATTCGTGCCATTTGTTTTAGCCAGCTGACTTGCACTTAGATTACCGTTCTCCTTTACTTTTGAAGGTTCAGCAGCTTTTTTTTCAAGGAGTTCCTGGGTACTATAATCCCAGCCCATAGCTTTAACTCCTGTATATTGATTTCGTGCATCTATTTCTGCATCAAATTCCTGAATGGTTGCGCCATGCTGCAGAGTTAGTACCGGAGCTGGACTGAAATCCGGTGATTTAATTTCAACAGATCCGTCATTTACCAAAACGAGTTTGCCATTTACATCCATTCTTTCAAGTAAGAAATCCCAATCACTGGTATCAAACTGAATCATTTCAGCATGTTTCCGACTGGTCTTTTCTATTTTTACCACTGACAGTTTATACTTTCCCAGCAACTCATTTGCGATATCACTGTCTTTTACATTTGTATAATAAGCGCTTTTCCTGCCTAAAGTCATTTTGAACGCTTTGTCTTTGCATTCAAGTTTCAATTGCGAAGAGCCATTTCGTCTGATGGATATTCCATGACCGGTGATCACACCTTTAAAAATCGAATCTTCATTCGATTGTTGTCCTGCAAAAACTTCTATCTCCTTTCCGGGTAAAAAAATCGCACCACTACTTGCCGCAAAATCCGTTTTAGAAGGTTCCCCATCTATAATGGTAAGTTTCGCAAATGGTATGCGATTAACCTCTCTCGTCACATTCACTGAATACACCTGGGTTGTTTGCGGGATAGTCTGACCATCGATCTTCACCGTGAAGGTTGCCGCAGCTCCTTTTACTTTTTCCGGTATAGTTTGATCATTGGCCATTTAATTGTTTTTCTATTGGAGGAAAAAATATTTTTGTACCGGGTTCGAGACGCCTGAAGTTGAAAAGATTATTTGCTTTTGCTACCTGTATATAGAAAGCCGGATCCTCATACACCTGGAACGCAAGTAAGGGAAGAGTATCACCTGCTTTTACAATGCGGACATGGGTGATATCCGGTGACTTCTTTTTTTCTTGTCTTACTCTTAATTCATTTTCTACCGTTGAAGTAAATTTTGCTTTTGCAGTAGCCCTCAGGGGTGTACCGTCTGGCCGAAAGAGCTTGAAATTGAATGTCATCTCCCGCAACACACATTTAAAGATCAATTCACCCCATTGAATAATAAGGTAAGGTGGTTGGTGTATCTCTCCTTTATAATCATACACTACTTTTTTAAACTTTTCTATATCCGGCCATATGCCTTCTTTAGATTCCTGCTGTCTACCGGCATCATTCGTTGATTTAAAAGTCCCGGGAATTGCTCCAGTCTTATCAAAAAGAAATTCAAGTTCTATGTCTTCGGGCTCTACCTTGTCAAATTTCATTTGCTGTGCCTTTGTACCAGAAGCCTGCTGCTCTTTATACTTGATCTTATAAGTACGGCTATATCCCTCCGGGTTGACAAGTACAGTAAATTCACCGGCAGATATCTTTTTACTTTCCTCAAAGCCGGCGGACTTGTAAGCAGTTATTTTTATTTTTTCCAGTGCAGGAGACATAATTATCGTTCCGTTTTTTGTTTAAGTATCTCAAGTACTTTTTCTACGCAGATATCAATAAGTTGTTCTGAATTTTGTTCAGAAGGTCCTGCTGCTTTCTCACCTTCAGCAGTTTCAGCCGAACCAGCTGATTTTTTGCCACCCCCCGAATCAATTACAGCCTTTATATGTAATTCACGAATCTCAATTGGCATAAAAAAAATTAAAGGATAGTAAAAAACTGGTATCTCAATTCCAGCGATTCAATAAGGATTTTGCTTTCCATAGCATTCAGGTCTTCAACTGCCCATTTTTTAGGCCAGGCTTGTTTAACCGCCCAGGTCATCAAAGGCTCATGCTTTTCGTTCAGTAACTTGACCTCCAGATCAACCGGGCGGATATCCAACTGCTGAAAAGTATTGAGACACCATTTTATCAATGATGAGTCTTTAATAAGACCTCTTTTCAAAACCAGGTTAGTAAACTTGGTCCTTACCGGCAGTTCATGCTCAAAACGATTCTCACCACCTTCTTTAATTGTTTCGGTTTGCATTTCCGAAGAAAGTCCGCTTACTGATTGAAACATGATATCATTTTTTTGTGCAGCCACTCCATGGAGCTCTTTTTTGAAATTGAACTCCACTTTGAAATGAAAAGACACTGGCGGATAAAGTGGATCCATAACTAAATTATTGCTTTGAGATCTTTATGCCTTCATGTGCCAGTTCCATTGTTTCAATGGCGACTTCATTACCATCAGCTTTGAGATCGGATGACTGGACCTTTACCGGCCAGGCATTCAATACCTGCCAGGTGATCACGGGTTCATGTTTTTCGTTAAGAAGTTTGATGGTTACATCCCGGCGCTCGACCTTGTTCATTTCAATGCTGTCCATCCAGTCATTGAATTCGATATCGCCGGCAAACATTCCCCGCTTACAGGTAATATTGGCCAGTTTCTGTAGTCCCGGCATTTTCACTTTGTGAAATAGCGGGTTACTTCCTTCCCTGTATTCGATGACATCTGACTCCATTGTCAAGCCTGTGATCTCTGTAAAACCGATCCTGGTACCGGGTGCCCATTCCACACTGAAGTGGAATTTAGCAATTGGATAATCTGCCATAATTGTATTTTAAAATTTTTAAAGATTGGATCATACTTCCTGCATCTTATGCGCAAAGCGCAGGATGATAAATTCGGCCGGGCGAACAACGGCCATTCCCACTTCAATGATCATTCTGCCTTCAAGTATATCAACAGCCGTCATTGTTTCACCAAGACCCACTTTCACATAGAATGCACTATCGGGTTTTGATCCGGCAAGCGCCCCTCTTCTCCATTCCAGTGTCAAAAAGTTTTCAATCATTGCTTTCACCCTCACCCATGTATTCAAGTCATTAGGCTCGAATACAAATGGCTCGGTAGCCTTTTTGATCGATTCCTCGGCATAATTGAAGAAGCGTCTTACCGGTACATATCGCCATTCATTGTCATTGCCTGCGAGCGTTCTTGTGCCCCATACCAATGTACCCTTGCCTGTAAAATACCGGATAGCATTTATCGATTTACCTGCATTGGGATCAACATTAAGTCCTTCCTGATCCTGTACATTGATCATTACATCGGGTCCAAGTACCGAGGAAATACTTGCATTTGCAGGTGCTTTCCATACACCACGATTGCCGTCTACGCTAGCGTATACCCCAGCAACCCCGCCGCATGGCGGGAGTATCATCATGTCCTGACCCGCTTTTATAATAAGTGATTTGTATATACCGAAGCTTTGCAAAAGACTTTGATCAAAAGTGGTCTCGTAAGTTTCAGCTGTACTCATTACGGATTCATAAAATGCAATTGCGCTACCCGCGATACTCACAGCTCCGTTTGCCGCAAGTAAGGCAAATTCTTTTTGCACTGTCACAAGAACAGTGATAGCTGTTAAGACATCTGCATTTGATCCCGGAGTTGTTGTAGTTGTTGCGGCTAAATCAGCCCTCTGTTTCAATTTTAGCAATTCCGACTGTATCATATTTGCGATATCGAGGGGAATGCCGGGCGGAACGGCTATGTAGGTATTTACAAGATCTGCAGGTGCAACAAAGGCTGATTCCTCTTCTACAAAAGACCTCGCGATAACTAATGCGATCTTTCTGGGGAACAATGCAGCAGCAACGAGACCGTTTAACGTTATAATTGCAGCAGCACCGGCCGAAGCACCAACAGCAGCAAGTTCTGCATCAATAGCAACCTTGAGATCATTTGCGGTTGGAAATAAAGAGTTCGTAACATTTGCAGCAGCAGCAGCAGCCGTTGCGCCAGCACCGGCACTCACAAGAATCTGATCAAATAATGCTTTCTTAGCTGCTATAATGCGATATTGAAGCCGGGTATCAGCATCAATTGGCACATTAGTAAGAGCAGGGCCCGGGTAGCCTAAGAAAGTTATAGTGTCAGTTAGGGGAACACCAGGAGCCAACATGACCACGGCCGGCGCCTCTGCCACTATCTCTTTATGATGCGTAGCCAATGCATTGAAAAAAGCCCTGCCCTGCGCCTTTAGATTATCAATATCCTTGGCCAATTTGAATTCAACAGTTTGAGTATTGGAAGGAACAGACAACGTGGTTACAATAGTAGGCAAAGTGGCGGCAAGGGCTCTAACAGCAAGCACGATCTCACGAATCCTTTGAGCAATGGCAGGCAATACTAAGTTATAGGCACCCAGAGCTGTCCCGCCCGCAGAATTATAAACCGCCATGAAATCTCCCTGCAATTTTTTTATCTGGTCTCTGAGGTCTTTTATACCTGCATCTACAAGGGGACCACCTGGAACAAGTTTAGCATTAAGATCATCAACTACTTTTCTTGAGTTGTCAAGATCGTAAAGCAATTGCTGTATGGATGAGCTGGCGGTTATTGATAACAACAGGGACAATGAACTGGCGGCGTTCGGAATCGCCCCGCCCTCATAACCAAAATTTACATCCCTGAACCGGAGATCAACCGGTAATGAAGTTCTAAGCCATGGTGTATATGCTGCGCCATACTTTAGATAATTAATACCAATATTGTCACGGAACTGAATAACTCTTTCATCATGAGTTTCTCCAACCTTTTGCTCGTTGCTTTTCAGCAGATCGCAAATAAGAAACCGGTCTTGTAATTTATTACACTGCAAAAGCGATTGCTGTTGGAATGCATAAAGTCCAGTATCCACATTCACTGCATCAGGACATGCGATCAAAGTAGGCTCATCATATTTTTCAAGTGTCTTTAATCCTCCGAGAATGCCTGTGCCCAAACTAACGCTGCCAATAGAAGGAACTGTAGCAAAATCTCCAACTGATACGATATAGCAAATGCCACCCCCATTATCATAAAACAACCGGAGTGAGTCATAAAGCAGATACGGTTTTTTGTCTGCCTTTCTTTCAATTTTTACAAACTGATTGGCTGAATTGAGCCTGATAATTATTTCCCTTGATGGAGGGCCTCCAAAGTATTGCTCGAATTCCAGAAAGGATTCGATCTTTGTCGGAATCTTGAAAATACTTTCTCCGTTCTTTTCCGCTTTTTCAGTATATCCAATAAACGCCGGGATGGCGGTTTCTACTGCCGCGACTGACGGAGGAAATTTGGTTATTTCCTCAATATAAGCGCCAGGTGATTTGTATGTACTTGCCATAGAAATTGATTTTTATTTTGTAAGAAAGATTTGTGAATAGATGTTTCTGATTAGTTTGGTTACGGGCTCCGGATCGGGAAGAATAGGATCTTTTGCCGGGTCGGGTAGATTGAGCATCCCACCAGGTACGGCGATCTGGTAACCAGAATACGTTTGGGTCAACGGACGTGGGTCTGGTACCTGGTGAAATAAAGATTGATCCTGGTTGAGGTATTTCCACCTTGTCAACCGGTTTCGGAAACGAACCATAAATTTCTTGTTGGGATCATCCAGCACCCATCTTTTCAAAACAATATTTTCTGTAATGAATTGAAATGGCAAAGCCGCACCCATAACAAAAAAATCTGATACAGCAAACAAGTCCGGCTCGTTCTTCGGATCCTGTAAATAAAAAGAGTCCACGGTTATTGCACCCAATTCATTTATCTGCATGGAGTATTTTCCCGGCTCAATGTGACTAAGATCCATTGTATGATCAACTGGTTCACTGCTGATCATTGAAGTACGATATATGTTTTGCGGACGATCGGTCCCTTGTATAAATCCGAGATCTACAGGCAGCCCATCCGCGTCCAATAGAGTGTATGTGATAAATTCCCCGGGACTGGTATTAGGTCTTTGATGATGAAACCGGGGGCCCTGCCAACGCAAACGGTCTTCCGGGTTCACATAATTTACAACAACCGTATTGATCATTTGCCATCTTGATGGTACGCCGGGAAATATTGCAATAGGCGCTGTTTTTTCAATCATTTCATGCGTCTGGCCTCCCTGGCTGACAATGTCACCCAGGTGATAAAGCGTTTCACCAAGATAAGTGGTACCAAAAGCAGGGATGGCTTTGTTCAAATACTTAACGAGGCCTACTTGCGAAGCTGTCCTATTAGAAAAATAGTAAATCTTTTTCTTTTCTTCGATAAGGCGATGGTTTGTAAAATTTATAAAGAGCGGATCTTTTAATGACCAGCAAAAAGAAAGTGCGGTACCCGGGTCAATATCAACAATAGCAGCATGACCAACAGCTGTGTTTATGAATTCAGCCTGGATAAAAATGATAAATCCTTTCGCAGTCGCCCGCCACACCATTTTATGATCACGCATTATTTTACTGGTTTTAGCAGAAGGTTTAATATCGATCAATTTGGAAATATCATAGCTTGCCGGGTACTTTTCCGGTAGAACTGGCAGCAGGAAGTAATCATGCCGTATTTCAACTTCCAATAATTTCCGATACAATGATTGCATACAGCATTAGTTGATTTGAATTTCAGAAATTAATCCACCGCCCTGCAACATTCTATCTGCATCAATTTCTACCTGTCTTGCTTTGAATAATAAGAAAGGCATTTGCTTTCCTCCCAATGAACCCCATAGATGATTTACCTGTTCGAATGTTAAGCTCATCAGGTCGAGGTTTACTTTCATTTCATTCTCCCGCTCCCCCGGTGTAGCAAATACACCAAGGGGCGGAACCGGTGTTCGCGAAATCGAAAACGTACGGTTGCCCTGGAAAAAAAGTAACACAGAACTCAGCGTGCGAACCGCCACACTATAATCCTTATTATTCGCAGAGAATAAAAGAAACAAGTTGATAGTTATTGGTGGATTTACATAAGCCAGCGGACGTATTTCTGTTTGCCGGACTGCACTTTGATTTCGCAACGATGCTTCTTCTTCCACATTTACCAATGACATATATACCTGGGCTGATTCATCTACCAATGGAGTTGCTAAATTATCCGGTGTGGCAAAAGCAATATTTCCCAATACCACTATATCCGGGCTGCCAGCCGCAGATAAAAAAGCATTGAGATTTTGCCGAATTAACTCCATTACCCGAAAAATCATAAAAGGATTGATTAAATAATTGATATATCCAGATACAATTCTTTATAGCAGAAACCATTTGTTTGGAAACAAAAAGGTCAGCAAATCGAGAAAATGTCTTTCCTCTTCAATAATTAAAATCCATATCAATGTATGAAGCAGGTATCGGCAGGTGGTTACAACTTTTATATTATTCCAAAATGTTTTCGTTCATCAAAAGACATAGACAATAATTATGTGTTCTTTGATAAACCTAAAGACAAAAGATCAGTTGGGCAAGTGAAATGACGTGAACAGCATTCTATGATACGTGTAGATTGAAAAAAATTACGTAAGAATTTCTGTCTCAAATTCCTAAATTGGAGAAAACGGTATGTGAAACTGAATGCTTAAGCTTAATTGAAATCTTAAAATCAAATTCAAAAACCTGGTTATTGCAATTACCGCCGGTAAGTCTTTGTATATTGATTGCACAAAACCGCCCGATGCGCAGAAAATAAGTTTGAGGAAGCTGTGATAAAAAGTCTTTAAGTGTATTATGGCGCATTGTTAATTTAGCCTTCCCATCAACTCCTACATATACTTTTACTAAATGATCACAACTTTCTATCATTATAATGTCGTAAGGA
>Ga0184611_1000027_pt1 | contig 30751 bp, 43 predicted proteins | sample PLM3_5_coex_FD_133162 | JGI IMG/M metagenome (GOLD analysis project Ga0184611, IMG submission 133162) | Groundwater sediment microbial communities from an aquifer in East River, Colorado, USA - PLM3_5_coex | ecosystem: Environmental > Terrestrial > Soil > Riparian zone | place: USA: East River...
AACGGCCCGAAAGGCGGCCTTCGACGTGTAGTAGCGCCCATCGACTTGCTCGACCGGCGGCATCTCGTCGCTGATGATGTACGGACAAGCCAGCTCGCTTCGCGCAGGAGCTGTCTGCTCGCGCACAAAACGAAATCGCCCCGGCTCGATCTCCACCAGACGCATCTGTCCCCCAATTACAGGACGCGGCGCTGGCGAAACCCCTGCTAGGGCAACGCCGCGTCCTGGCCGTCTACTACCGCTTGCTCTTCTTCTTGGCCTTCTCGCCCTTGCCCTTACGCTTGACCGCCTTGGGAGGCGCTTTGCGCGTTGTCGGCTCGGCATGGAACGTGAAATCCATCTCGTTCGATGTCTTGTCACCGTTCTTCACCGACACCTTGACCGTATCGGGGCCGTTCCACACGTCCATGTTGATGCCGGTCGAGAGCGAACCGTCATCCTCAAGGTCTGTCGGCTCCTCCTGCCCGGCGAACACGATCACGCTGTCCTCGGTGAAGCCGGTGCCGTGGACAAAGATATCGAACGTCTCTTCGCCAATGGTGCATTCGTCCGGGTCCAGCTCGGTGATGACCGGGGCTTCGTCGGGTGCTGGTGTGCCTCCGCTGCCGCCCTTAATCGGCTGGCCCTTCTCGTCCATGTTGCTGCCGATTGACGAGCCAAGCGGCTCGTTGATGCTGCTGGCAGCGCCACGCCCCATCGCCAGCGGCGTCGTCGGTGCCTCGCCTTCCTTGCCTTCCGGCACAGCCGGGACCGCCGCGCCCTGCCTGCCTTGCTCCATGTGCAGGCTGTTGGGATCGACGATGCCCATGCCACGCTCGCCGTCCTTGGGCGCGCTTGGAATGTTGGGGTTGACGTTGTCGCGGGTGATCTGCCCGTGCGCCGTCTCAGGCGGCAGGCGGTCTTCCGGCTTGGTGCGCTCGATGAAATCGAACGGTCTGTTGTCGCCAAGTATGTTGTGTACGTCGTCGCCCTTGCCGGGGCCTGGGCCTGGAGTGTCAGCCGGGTTTGGTGGCGTAGGCCGGTCCTTGAACGGGCCGCCAGGGCCGGTCTGTGGCGTCGTCTGCTCCTGCTTCTGCGTCGTCATGTGAACGTCCATGTCTGGGCGGCGGTAGTGACTGCGCCGCCGGTTATGACAGTCACCGGCCACGGCCCTGCGGAGGTTTTCTTCGTCACCGTAGGCGCAGTCAGCGATGTCGCGGAATTGAACGTCGTGGTCTGAGCCACGCCGTTCACATAGATAACACTCTGCCGGGAGAAGTTGGTTCCGGTCACGCTGAGCGTTGTCGTGCCGACACCCGACACTGAGCTGCCCGGCGTGATGCTGGTCAACGTCGCGGCATTGATCGGTGACAGCGACGAGGCGTGGTAGGCGTTGGGGCTGAACGGCGCTCCACCCACTACAGCCGCAGGCATCGCCGGGCCAACGCCCACCGTCACCGTAGGCACTTGCGGCGGCGCGCCGACATAGGCTGGCGGGTAGGTCAGGCTGACCACGCTCTCGGTGCCTGCGCCTTCGTGCGGGACGCTGGTCGAGGCCGGGACCGGACCCAGGAAGTTGATCGGCGGCGGGTTGCCGCTGCCGCTGCCGGGATAGCTGTTCTCGGTGCCGCCTGCGGTGGCACCAGTGCCGGATGCCAGGGCTGCGGTCTGGGCGGCGAACAGGGTGAGCGCGCCTGCCGCGCCGTCGTCGAAGTATGGTGGCGGATATGTCGGTGTGCCGCCACCCCAGTTCTTGCTGTCGTTGTAAGTGTTTTTGGTAAAGTTCGGCGGATTAGGCCCGGTCGCGCCAGTGCAGGAATAGTTCGTCGGCGGTGTCGGGTTAGGCGGCGTCACTGTCACTGTAGATTGGGCCATGCGTCAGCTCCTGTTACCAGCGGTTGGAGAGCGTGATGGGAATACCATAATGCAGCGGTCCTGGCTGCGGCGGTTTTTGCGGCGGCTCGTTGATAGAAACTACGTCCTTTGGCGGTTGGTCTGGCGGTTCGTTGATGGAGGTCATTTGTATTTCCTTTGGTCTGCTACTTCGCCCATGATCCCGCCAGCTCCCAGCGCGCCAGCTAGGCCGGTCAGCGGTATCTTGCCGTGCGCCCACCAATCCACAACTTTTTCCGGCGACACATTCAGCGTCTTGGCGGTGTCGGCTATCTGATCGTTGAGCAAGTTGACAATGGTCTTGGGCGGCGATGCCAGCCCGGTAATTGGCCCATACTCAAACCAGCCGCCCGACTGTCCTTCCGCCGGGTGGATGCCCAGCTTCTTTGCTGCGCGATACCACGGCTCGACCATCGGCAAGTATTCCGATTGACGCTCGACCTTCTTGACGGTCGTGGTGCCAAGGCTGTCGTTGATGTCACCGGGATCGAGCGCCCTGAAGCCCTCCCTCTTGTACTTGGCGTAAGCCTCGCCTTTCTCGCCACCATGAAACCAGCTTGGGTGGAGCTGGCCCGGCATCAGGTTGTCCATCTCGAATAACGTACCGCGAATGTTGTGCGTGTCGCCGGTCACGTCGGCGAGGTTGCCGCTCCAGTTTTCGCGGAATGTGAACGGTTTGGGGTTCTTCCACGGGTTGACGGCATTGGCCGCGAACTTTTCGCCCAGGCCAACGTGCATGCCCATCATGCCGTAGCCGGGAATGTTACCTTCCTTCTTGAACCGCTCCAGCGTGAACGGATTGTCCTGCGCTCGCTCATACATCAGCGAGCTGGTATTGCGGAGGTTGGGTGGCGTCGAGGTGCGCGGTGACGTTGCAGCTCCCTGCCCAGCCCAGTTTCGCATCAGGTCGTTGGCCTCGGCCAGCGTCATGTCGGCATGCTTGCCCAGCCCGCGAATGACCGGCGCGGTGTGGTAGAACTTCAGCAGCGGGTCTTGTCGCTTTACCAGCGGGTAGAGCCGCTCAGCGATGCGATCAGCGAGCGGATCGGCGTTGTCGATGATCTGCTGCGCCCGGCCAGCATTGGGCAGCTTCTCGCCCGGCAGCGGGCCAGGGAGCTGGCTCTTGACCGACACTTGCGGCACGATCTGCGATGTCTCTTCGTAGTCTTTGGGCTTGGTGCTGAACACCTCGCGCTCGGCTGTCGGCCACGGCCCACGTGGCGACCACACGCCTTCGCTGTCTACCTTTGGCTCCTGCGCTCGCGCCCTGATGGCAGCGATGTCGGCCTCGGTGGGCTTCGTGCGCGTGATGATCGACGGCGACGTGACCGGCGGCTCGGCTATCGATCCAGGCGCGAAGCCCTTGCTTGGCGCGAAGCCTGTCGGTTTCTTCGTCGCCATCTGCCACGGCTCGACGGCGAGATCCGGCAGCTTCAGTTGTCCTTTGTTGAAAGTAACAATTTGCTTCTCAATCGGCACTTGATAGTCCGCAGGCGGCGGCACGTTTATCAAATACTCCGGGTCTTTGTTGGCGCGCCGCTGCACGATGTCAGCTTCGTTCTCACCGGCTGACCGTGTGTAGGATTGCATCGCCGCCTTGTCGCGTAGCTCCTTGTCGAGCCTCGGCAGATCGCTTAGCGCGTCGTTGTATTCCTTCATGAACTGTTTGTAGCTGTACCCCTTCCCGACAATGCCTTGCGCCCGCAGCTCTGCCTCGCTCGGCCTGTTGAGAAATTTGCCCAGCATGTCGTTGTAGATGTCCTGGGCTTCTGCGCTGAGCGGATTGGTATTGATGTTGGTCCCGGCGTTGAGGTCTTGCGCGGCCTGGGTGGCGTGTGTCCCTTCGTGCATGATCACGCCGTGCGGCGTGTCGTGCGCGTAGTCCACGTTCACCTCGATCTCTGGCTTCCTGCCGGTCGCCGGATCGCCACGCAGGAAGCCGCCGCCAATGTCGGGATGCTCCCTGGTGACCGTCAGCTTCGTCTCAGGCAGCCAGGGCGCTTGCGGGAACAGCGCCTTGTGTTCAAACACGTCGCCCAGCTTCAGGTTCTTCTCGCCCACCAGCTTCATCGGATCGACCAGCCAGCGGCTACCCTTGTCGGGTATCTCGTAGCGCCAGATGCCATCGGCACCCTGGAACAGGCCGGTCCTGTCCCAGATGTCGCGGACGCTCGCACCCTCGCTCAGCAGCTTCTCGGCCCTGGTCAGCAGCTTGCCCGGCGGTGCCTTGAGGAACGAGGCGTCGGCCTCGCTTGGCGACAGCGCAAAGCCCGCCGCCAGCCCAGCCAGCTTTGCCGGTCCCGGCAGGCTCTTAGCCGCTGCCGCTGTCGCTCCTGTCAGCCCGGCACCCCATGTGGTCGTCGGCAGATACCAATCGCGCAGGCTCTCGCCCGTGCTGCGGTAGGCATGCTCGGCCTCCTGCTGTGTGGCCACGCCGTAGGGCAGATAGCTGTGCGGCGCGATCTCCTTCTGGAGCTGCTCGTCGTCGTACTTCTTCCAGGCATCCGGCGCTGAACGGTCGCGCACGTTGTAGCCTGCCGCCACCGGCTCCACGTAGCTCATCGCCGCCGCCACGCCGTCGTCGCGTGGCAGCATCAGCGCACTGGTTGGCGGCGCTGGCTGCGGCGGTGGCGGCCTGTCGGTGGCCGCCAGCTCGCCCATGATGCTTTCCAGCGTGTCGGGTTGCTGTGAATACCAATCGCTCATCGCCGCCCCCGCCGCACGTCGAGGTCATCCATTGGATAGTTGGGACTAATGCGCTCGCTTAATCCTTCCGGCTCAAACCCACGGCGCTGGTCGAGGTAGGCGTCGAAGTTGGCCTGCGGCGTCGAGGGCCGGATGATGCTGCCCATGCCGCCGTAGGGCGGGACGAGGCCCAGGTAGGACAGCTTGTCGGCCTCGATGCGGTTCTCGGCGCTCTTGCGTAAGCCCCACGGGTCGTAGGGGCGGCCCATCAGTTGCGCCATCTCCTCCCGCGTTTTCGGCCTGCCTGCCGCCATCTGCGTCTCGAATTGATCCAGCTCCTCGCGGGTCATTGGCCGTAAGCCACCACGCGCATCGTCCAGCTCGTCGTCGCCGGTCGAGCCGGGCATCGGCTCCAGATTGAGCGGTGGCGGCGGCACTCCATCTGGTTCGCCAGGAAGCATCGGTTCATCCATTGGCGGGCCGCGCCCCAGCTCGCCGGGGAGCAACGTCCCGCTGCCAATCATCTTCTTCATCAGCTCGTACTGAAACATCTCCTCGTCGCTGGGCTGCTCGTAAGGCTTGTCAGGCACGAACGATCTTCGATCAATGACGTTGCTCGACACCGGCATGGCCGCGTAGCCGTCCTGCGCCGCCAGCTCCCCCATCTGCCAATCTTCCGGGTCCATCACTGCCGTCCCATTGGCTTGGGCTGCATCATCTTCATCTCATGCTGCTGCCTGCGCTGCTCGGACTGCGCCTGCATGTCGTGCTGCTTGTTCTGCGCCGCCGTCGCCGTCATCTGCGCCTTCTGCGCGTTCACAGCCATCTTCTGCTCGTTCTCGCGCATGTGCGCCTGATGCGCCTCGCGGTTCTCCAGCACCTTCTCCTGCTGGATGACAGCCTTGCCCTCGGTGTCGCTCAGCTTGATCTGCGCGTTGGCCCAGGCGATCTTGCGGTCGTTGGCCATCTTCTCTTCGTGCTGCCGGTTTTTATCCACCAGCTCCTGCTGATTGATCTTGAGCTGCTGCGCGTCGGTCTGCTGCTTTTGCTGTATCTTCGCCATCTCGATCTTCTCGTTGCTCTTGACGGCCTCCATCTGCGGGTTGGGCGGCATGCTCTGGCCCTTGGTCTTCATCTGCTCGACCAGCTCGTCGATGGTGCCGTCGAGCGAACGCCCGGCGCGGAACGGTGCCGTGGCGAACTTCAGCAGCTCGCCGCAGAACTCGGCGGTCGAAGGCTCGGCCACGATCATCTGCGAGAGCTGCGGCAGCAAACCGCCAAGCATCTGCACGAACTCGGTACGCTGCTGCTTCTCGGCCTGCTCGTCGGCCATGATGGTGCTGTCTGTCTCGATGTCGAGGATGAACGACTTGGCCCGGCGGTCCTTCAGGAACTTCAGCACCTGTTCGATGGTTGGCTTCTCGCGTAGCTGATTGATAGTCTGCACCGCAGCTTCCTGGCTCTTCTGCGCTTGCTGCGCTACTTGCTGCGCCTGCTCTGGGTTCTGCTGCGCCATCTGCTGAACTTGTGGCATCTGCATGAGCTGCTGCATCTGGTTCTGCTGCGCTTGCATCTGCTGCATCACTTCGGAGATCTTCTGTTGAACCATCGCCTGCGTTGGAAGCTGCGTCTGGCTCATCTCGATGATGGTGACTGGATTGAACTTGTCAGTGATGATGTCGAGGGACAGTTCGACAAGGTCGCGAGCGAACCTGACAAGCTCCTGCTGCTTGTCTTTGATGCGCTTAGAACCATACTCAGTCTTGAGCCGCTGAGCGCCCAGCGTTTCCTGCGGATCGGTATCGCCCCGCATAATGTCGCTCAGGCCCATCACTTGGTAGATGTCCTCAATGACTTGCTTTCGCAGCGCCACTAGGCCGGTGATGGTCTGCGCGATCTGGTCGATGGGCATCCAGATGATGACCTCTTTCGAGGTGCCAAATGCGGCCCAGTTGGCGATAGGCACCAGCATGCGTCCGCTGGTCTTGGTCTTCACCGCCGTCTCGATGGCGTCGGCCATTTCGGTGCCGCCGCTCGGATAGAAGCCCTTCGCCTCCAGCACCTCGCTCAGCGCGTGGATGCGGCCCGTCAGCATGTTCAGCTCGTCGAGCTGGTCCTTGTACTGCAAGACATCAGGCACCGGCACCAGCGAGCCTCTCTGCACCGTGCCGTAGGCTGGCTTAGGGCAAGGAAAAAAGTTGCACAGCTCCAGATGCGGGTCGTCCTCGTCCAGAATTTTCTCACAGCCGTGTGCGACCCACAGCACACGATTGTCTTGCTTGCTCCATATCTCCCAGAACTTCGCCCGCTCCCTGTTGTCCGCGCCACCTACCTCGGCCCCCTCCTTGTCCACCCGATACTCGGCGTTCTGGTACTCGTCGCCGCTGGCCTTCCTGAACCGCTTGCGCGCCTGTCCTCGCGTCAGGTAGCTCGCTGCCGCCACCCAGGTCACCTCTTCCCAGTTGCGCGATATGCTGTGCAGGAAGTCGCGCCGGTTCTTGAACTCGATGCAGACGCGCTCGGTGTCGTAGTAGCCCTTGCCCTTGCTCTCGTAGCGCACCCAGCCGCAGCCGCGACTGATCATCGCCACGTCATCGCGGATCAGCTTCATGATGTCGTCGATGCGCGTCAGGTCGAACGACACCGTCACGCACCGCTCGGCCACCTCTGATGCGGCTTGGTAGACCGGCCTTCTGTCCTTGAACTTTGGCACCACAACCGGCTGCGGCGGCTTGGCGTAAATCGAGGGCTTGATGACCTCGCAGTTCGCCCAAAACATTTGAAATTCTTTTTCACGCGACATCGTCGCCAGCCGCGCCATGCTGGCGTACTGCTTATCGATGTTGTCGCAGTGCGTGTTCCAATCTTCAAACATGTCCTCGCTTTCGAGGAGCAAGTTGAGCCACGCCTTGGCGTTCTTAGGCTCTACCGCCGGATTGTAGTCGTGGTCGTCCGCGCCAAGGTCGTCTTCGATTGGCTTGGGGTTGTCGTTGTCGTCGGCCATTGGGGCTGCTCCGAATTGCGCCAGCCCCAACTGGCGTCAGACATATTGCGTCAGCGTCACGTCATTTGAAATAGCTCGCCTTGCGCCGCAGCGGGATAACCTTCTCGTCGCCGTACATGCGGTCGAGCTGGTCGTTGAGCGTGTAGAACACGATCTCGGCAGTGGCGTGGGCATCGTCCCGGCTGCCGCCTTCGTGCCAGATCGCCTGCGCCAGGGCCGTCGTCAGGATGTCGCAAGCCTGCCGCCACGGCAGCTTCTTGCCAACCTGTCTGGCCTTGCGCTTGATGCGCTGCGCCTCGCGCCTTTTGTACTCCTTCATAGCCTGATCCCCTTGCTTGGTTCTGCCGGTGGCGGGATGAAGAAGCCGCGTGGCTTCTCGACATGCACCTCGCGCAGCGGTGCCAGCTTCCAGCTCAGCGCCAGATAGCGAAAGGCGTCAGCCGGGTGCGAGGTCCAATCGTGCATGTCGGACGCCTTAAAAGCTTTTTTCTCGTCATCCCACTCCCTGCGGTACTGCTCCAACGCGGCTATGCCCGTCTCCTCGGTGCGCGGATGAAACACACTGAGCGCCAGGGCGCGCCGCACTGCGTTGCGACCGTCCTCGACCGTCGCCTGCGGTACGAGCTGCGGGTTCAGCCCCATCAGCCGCATCGTCTCAACCCTGGTGCGGCCCGCCAACCACTCGCGCACCTTGGCGTCGTGCGGCACAAAATCTACGCCACGCCGCCAGCCGTGCTGCTGCTCGCGCTTCTCGATCTCGTTGAGGTAATGCTCCAGGCCCACGCCAGAACTTGCGTAGTGGTCAAGCACGAAGAGCTGCGCGCCCACGGCGCAGAACCACCATATCGAGGTGTCGCTACCTACTCCCAAATCCCAGGCTCTGTGGACGTACTGATTGTCGAGCGGCTCTATCGGCAGGATGCGGCCTTCGTCGCGGAGCTGCGCCATCTCCAGTGCGTAGTACGCGCCCAGGATCGATGCGCTCCAATCGCAGTAATACTCTTGCAGGAATTGCGCCCGGCCAAAGTCTGAGCCGTACAGCGCACGATACTCACGCTGCGTCTCGTCGAGCTGGTCCTGCGTCAGTGCGCCAGTGTCCTCGACAGTGAGGCGCTCGGCAAACCAACCCGGCGTCTGCGCCGCGTAGGCGTACATGGCGTGTGCGTGGTTGCGCCCGCGTGGCGTGGTGATGAACGTGGCCCAGCCGCCGTTCTCCTCAAGCATTGGTCTGAGGTAGCCCCAGGCCGCCGGGTTGCGCAGCGCGTATTCGCTGAACACCACTCCTGCCGCAGAGCTGCCAACTGTACGGTCGTATTCATCACTGCCAATGCAGCTCCACGTCGAGCCGTTGACCAAGCGTATGTGCATATCGGTATCGCGTGTCGAGGCTCGCAGCTCTGCCGGAAATGCCTCATCAATACGCCGCAGCCCGGTGTGAGGATTAACAGCATCCCAGATCGCCTTTCGTGCCTGCGCGTACTCAGGCAGCATGTGCCAGTAGTTGCCTTGCCGTTCAAACGCGCTGATTGCTGTGTGGTGTAAACAAACGTCATCTTTTCCAGCGCGCCTGTGCCACACAGCCATCGCCCGCTTGCCGCCTTCACGCAGATAGCGCCACAGCGGCATCTGGTGATGGCGTGGCGTCCACTGATTATGCGGCAGCGAGATGTCAATCATAACGCAACCGCACGGTAGCCACCCAATAATCCCGGTTAACATCGGGGAGCCTGAACACAAACCATCGATGCAGATTGTGTTCGACAATTGCCAGCGCCGGTATGTCGCGACCGATTGCAGCTCGCGCCTTCCAGCGCCGCTTGCTGTCGCGCTTCTTCATGCTGCCTTTCCCTTGAGTGCAAGGTTAGCAACATCAACCATCTCCTCATGATCGTATTTGAGGTCAGCAATCTTTTGTAAAGCCACGCGCAGCCGCTCGATCTCGTCGGCGGCCTCTGCTTCGATCTCGCAGTGAACGCCATACTCATCCAGGCCACCAGCCGCCGTCTCGCGCAGCCGCTCGACAATGTCCTGCTCGCTCACTTTTTGCCCTCGATGATGTTTCTAATCGTGATGCGGATGTCGCCCTCACCGTCAGCGCCGGTCACCGGGCTGGCCGGTCGCCCCCAGCCGCGCTCCCACAGCATGCTGATGGCGCGCAGCTTTGTCTCCTCATCGACGCCCTTCTCGGCCTGGGCGATACCCGCGACGATGCGGACAGTGTTGGGCGTGTAGGCCCGGCACAAAGATCGTATATCGGCTGGTGCTTTAGCCATTTAACTTGGGTGCCTCCCCCCGCTCCAGCTTCTCGATGCGCTTGCGTAGCTCGGCCACGAACGCCACCAGATCGGCCAGCCCGGCGCGGGCCTCGACCCGTATGTCGTCCACTTGCCGGAACAGCTCGGCGTCGTTGTATTTCATTTCCTGCAACAGCGATGTTTCCAGCTCGACAATGCGCTGGCGCAGCTCTTGGAAGCCCACCACGTACTCGTCGTGCAGCCGGTTGGAGGCGGCCTCGATCCTGGCCATGCTGACGCGGTCGCCCTGGGCGATAACGGGAATGATCTTGCCGCCGCTCATGCTGCCCCGCAAATGAAGAGGGCGCACACTGCCCTTTGCGGACAATACGCGCCCTCCCGGCCTGTCGTCCAGGCGTAGGCTAGTCGCGGCGTCCCTCCAGCGGACTGATCCACTTGGGGATGAACGGCTTGATGCCGTACTGTATCAGCAGCCGCAGCAGGATGGCAGAGGGTGCCGGTATCCTGGCGGTGCCTTTGGCGTAGCGGTTGGCGGTGCGCTCGGACACGTCGAGGTAGCGCCCGGCTGCGGCCTGCGTCAGCCCCAGCTCCTTGATGGCGTTTTTGAACTGGCGCGGTGTCATTACTCGGTCTTGCTGGCTCATGGTCTTGGTTCTCCGTTGCTGATGGAATGTGAGTGGCGCTAGAGCGCCACCCACCGCTTGCCTTCCCACTTGTGGGTCTGCGTCCAGCCCGCGTAGCGGGCCGTCATCTCCTTGATGTCCTGCTTGAGGCGCACGATGCGCTGGTCGCGGCGCTCAAGGTCGCGGTCCTTGAACGTGTCGAACTTGGCGTCGTGCATGTGCGTGAAGATGCTGTCCGGGTTCAGCTTGACGAACTCCGCGAACGTGTCGCGGGTCATCTGCAATTCCTTGGACAAGTAGCGGTTACGCTGGCGGTCGTAGATTTGATAGTTGTGCGTCACCGGCTCGATCTCGTCGGCCACGGCGCAGCGCGCATACTCGGAGCGCAGCAGCCACTCCTTGAGATGATCAATCAGGTCAGCGACTGCACCACGGTCCACCTCCCACGGCAGGCGCTTCGCGCCAAAGCATGAGCGCGTCTGCCAGCCGTCACCAGGGCGCGTGTAGCCGTGGTGCGCGATGGTGCCAAGCGCCGCGTGGATCGGGCGGTTGCAGCACTGGCAGTGCATCTCCTGCGATGCGTCGATGTCCTTGGTGACGCGCTCGCTGACGCGATAGCGGCCACGGTATTTCTCGTTGTAGGTCTTGACGATGTAGGCCTCGCCTTCCGCCCTGGTGGGGAACGAGATGTTGCGAAGCGTGTAGTCGCGGCCCCGGAAAGTCTCTTCGACAATGACAAACTTGGTGGACATGGGTAGCTCCTGTTGTGATGAACAGGAGCCTTATACCGACAACCTGACAGCCCTGTCAACTGGTCAAATACCGCTTGACAGCCCTGACAGGCTGTCGGTATAAGACGGTGTTCATCACAACAGGAGGTTTTCTGATGACGACCGTTACCCTCTACAACTCCCTGGACTGCCCGCTCGGCAGCATCAGGCTGAAAGACGAAGACGCGACCGGCGAGGCCATTGCCCGCGCCGCCTGCGAGCTGGTCGAGCAGACCGGCGTACTGCACGAAGGCGACACCATCCGCATCGAGGTGGCATAACATGCGCGTCCAAATCCCGGCCTACACTGACCGCTGGATGCGCGGCGACCGCTACGGCGAGGTGACCAAGGTCACCAAGTCGTCGCGCCGCCTCACGGCCTCCCTGAATGCGCGCAACAAGCGCCAGGACGACAACGTCGAGATCGCCCACGTCTTGCTCGACAAGAGCGGCCTGATGTACCGCGTCATCCTGACCGATTGCGAGGTGCTGTGATGGTCAGCGATTTCACCCAGTCCATCGTCCGCATGGGCCGCGAGCATGGCTACACGCTGGGTCTTGCCCGCGCCCTCGACCTCCTGCGCCAGCATGGCGTTGCGGTCGATCACCCGGCGCGGGACGCCGTCTACAAGGCGCTAATGGTCGAGAAGCCTGCGGACGTGGCTTACTTTCCCTCCACCCCACCGCGCACTACCTTGGAGGCATGACAGACCTCCCTCCCAACCTCGCCCAGGCCTGCGAAGCCTGGGCGAGGCTTGAGGCGCATCTGATCGAGTATTGTGGTCTAGGGCAGGGTGCGCTCCTTGAACGGGAACGCCCTGCCCTAATCCGCGTTTTAGTGGCGGCGCTGGATGCACCGCCCGCCCCGGCACCCATCCAAGCCTCCGCACAACTTGCTGCGCTAACAGCGAATGCGGAAGGTGCAGGACGCGCCATGCGTCCTGTACCTAACATAGCCACCCCCCTGCCTGATCCACCCCCACCGCAAATATCTCGGATCACGCGGGGGGTCTGGTACGCCGCTGGCGACCTTCCGGCTCCTGACCTAGCAAGAGCCAGAGCAGACGGTCCCGGCTTCGACTGCCGCCAGTGCGGTCGCCGGGTACGCGGCGCGAGGCATAGTGACCCCAGGCTTCTTTGCCCAACTTGTACGCTGTCAGAAGGCCACTCGTCAGCAGGATGAGCAAAATCCCGGTCACGCTGACCGGGAAATCGCTACTTGCGTCATAGGGCGCAATTGCGCGTATTTCGCTGGTTGTATTGTCATCCAGACGCCGTGGGGTAAACTCTTGCGAGTTTACCCCACGGCGCTCCTCGAACACCCAGGTTGGGTACAGACCCCCCTCCGCAATTGGTGGGGGGTCTGTACCCAATTGGTGATTGACCTCGGACGAAAAGCTGCTGGCCGTTTTTGGCTCGCTACTTTTCGTCGCCGTCTGGGGGTTGCGTTTAGAAAGCCCATTTCGGGTTCCAGACCCAACCCCCCCAGCAGCGCCTGCCGCCCTGGCTGACCCAGCGCAGCCCGTAGCCATAGGCCGCCCTGGCCTCGGCATGGGTCAGGCAGGCGGCAAACGCCTCAGAGGCCGGTAACCCTAGGGCCAGCCCGCCTAACAGCATCCAGCTCATTCTCCCGGTCATCTGCCTGCCCTTCCGCTGGGGTGACGGGTAGCTGCGAGTGCAGATACGGCTGCCCTATGGCGACGATGTTGTGCAGCACGGTCCTGACCTCAGCACACTGCCGCACGGCCTCATCCCGCACCAGCAAGGCATCCGCCATGCGGCTCTCCATCTGCGCGATGTAGCTGACGTTGGCCTCCAGGGCGACCTTGCAGCCCGTCAGCTCGGATCGCAGCCTGTCGGCCTCCTGCCGAAAGCTGTCGCGCTCCTGCACCATCTTCTGCCACTGCGTCAGGCCATGCGACACCGCCGCCTGGGCCACGTCGTCCAGGGTGTTCACCTCATGCGGCCCTACCGTGCCGCCGTTCAATTCGCTCATCGTTTGCCCTCCTGCTTCCTGCCCAGCGGGGTGCCGCGCAGTATTTCGTCCATGTCCTCCCAAGGGTCGTCCAGGCTCCTGGCCCTAGCGGGAATGTCCTTAATGGGGTCTGTAGGCCTGCGGACCCGCACCACCTCCGCGCCGGGCCATTGCAGCTTGGCGCGCAGCACGGCATCGCTGGCCATCAGCAGGCGGGCCACCTCGTCCAGGGTGTACAGCACCATGCGCCTGCCGGTTTTGTGGCGTGGCCCGCCCATCCGCTGGGCTTGCGCCGTAGTGCGGACAATGGCGATGACGGTGCCGTCGTCGGTCACTGTCTCCCAAACCTCGTCAGTCAGCTTCTCCGCGCCGCTGACAGTGGCCTCGTTGTGCAGGGTGCGCCACGCCAGCAGCATGCGGTGGCCTTCACGCTGCACCTCGGCCAGATCGCCGTGCATGATGGCTGAGTTCAACTTGAACCTTTGCCGGTCGAACCGCTCCCGCATGTCCTCTGGGACCAGCAGGCGCAGACGGTCGCAGCCCCAGTATGCTTCCATCTCCTGCGCCAGGGCGTCTACGCCGTCCAGCACCGCTCGACCGCTCAGATACGTCGCATAGCTCTGCTCCCATTCGGCTGACACTGGGCTGGGGTTATGCTCGGCCTTCTTCCTTGAACTAGGCATTTTATCCTCTCCTCTTGTTGTGATGGAACTCGCTCCACTCGCCGCCAAAACCGTACAGCTTAAGCTGGAAACAACTTGTCATTGCGCCATGCGCGCAATGAATGGCGCGCTTTGCGCCATTTGTTTCCAGCTTGTACGGTTTTTTTGATTGGCGCAGTCTTCCCTCGATTTTGCGCCATTGGAACTTTGAATGGCGCACTTATCCACGGGTCACGCTCCCCGGTCTTTTCGTCAGCACTGAGCGGACGCCTTTCCTATCTTTTCGCAAAACCGGATCGAAGTAATCGAACACGTCCAGCGTCCCGTTTTTGATCCATTTTCCGGTCAGCTTCTTGGCTGCCTTGTTGCTGCACCCAAGCAGCTTCTCCAGGGCGTGACCCACCCACCGCTTGCTGTCGGCACCGGACGCCCTGGGCGCGTAGTGCTGGCCGGTGGCGTTGCCCCGCTCGTCCATCAACCCCTTGTCGATCACGTCGAGCGCGGCATTAAGGTCAGCCACAGTGATGCCCTCCATCTCGTCCGGTGGCTTCCAGCTCAGCAGCACCCCCACCTCGTCGCCGGGCAGGAAGGCCGTGGCATTGCCGACATCCCGGCTGACCTTCTCAAACCAGCGCACCTCGCCCTTGCGGGAGTAATTGGCCTTGCCGTCGTCGTAGCGGACGTAGTCGGCCCGGCGCTCTGGATCGACCTCCATGCCGTCAGCCTCGTCCTCGGTCATGGTGAACAGCGTCCCCACCACGCGAGCGATGCCCACCATCGCGCCGCCGCCCCGGCTCGCGTCGGGATCGCCCGCCATGCCCGCCGCATACTTTTTGGTGTGATGGACGAGCCACAGCGCGATGCCGCACTGCCGCGCCACCTCGCGCCACGCCACCCCCGCCCATTTGACCTCGCTGTTGCTGTTCTCGTCGCCCTGGAACGTCTCGGCAAACGGATCGACCACCACCAGCCCGTAGCCGTTGGCCTTGATGGTCAGGATCAAGTCTGCCGACAGCGGCGTCTTCACCACGGTCTTGGTGCGGCTGTCGGTCTTGGCAATGATGATGCTCTCCGGGTTCTCGGCCACGTCGAGCCAGCCGTCGAGCTGCGACTGCGCTATGCCCATCTCCCTGGCCGCCACCACCAGCCGCCGCTTCATCTCGTCGAGGTCGTCCTCGCTGTTGATGACGAGAACCTTCTGCCTGCCCCTGGGCTGCCAGCCTCCCCAGGACACCCCTGCCGCGACCGCTATGGCCATCTGGAGCGTAAGCAGCGACTTGCCTGACCCAGGCGGCGCAACGAGGATAGACACGCTCCCGCACAACAGCAGGCCCGGCACGGACCATCGCCTGGGCGGTATGGTGGCGGCATCGATGGGGAACGCAGCGTGAACGGCAATGGGCGTGGCCGGGCGTGGTTGGGCGTGCCCAGCATGTGGCCCGGTAATGCCGGGAATTACCGGGCCACCGGGCCGGTTGACAGATTGCTTGGCGGCGTAGGCGGCGACCGCCTCTTCCATGCTGCGGCAGCTTGCTATGTCGCCCGCCGTGAAACGCTGGAGCGTGTAGGCTGCTCGCTCAAGCAATGCCTCTTCTGTCCAAGGCTGTTTGGTCGTCGCCCTGGGCCTTGTCAGCTCGGTGCCGTCGCGAAACTGCGGCCACGCTAGGTCGAGCAGCTCCTGCGGCGTGGGTGCGCGGCTGGGGTTCTCGCCTATGAGCTGGATGAGGCAGGCCAGCAGCGTGTCGAGCGCATGCTTCTCGCGCCCGTTCGTCACCTTGCCGGGCAGGCCAAATGCGTCTGTCTCGCGCTCGATGGCCTCGCCGCCGGTATCTTCACCCCTTGGCCGGGCGGATGCTTGGGCAATGGCGCTATTCCACATTTGCGATACGGCCTCGACCGGCGTGGGCGCACCCAATTGCGCCCCCAGCGCCGTGGCCCCGTAGCTTGCCTTGGCCCCCGGCGGCACCAGCATGTCGGTCAGCTCCTCGATGCGGCCCTCCTTCACCGGCCACGCCACCGAGCCTGCCAGCCGCATGACGCGGGAGGGATTGGACACGGTGGGGTCGCCATCCAGCGCCTTGGCCATAGCCTTCAGCAGGAGCTGCGACTGCGCCGGGTCTGTGATGGGGCTGTCCAGCTTCCACCAGAGCTGCGCCCTGGGAGCCGGGACGAGGCCGGTCACCACCACCAGGGTGGGCTTCAGCTCGCCGTACTTGGCCTTGGCGGCAGCCACTGTGCCGGGCTTGTCGAGATCGACGTAGGCGCACGTCAGCGCCAGGAAATCGGCATCCTTGGCGCGGGCAAAGGGAGCCGTGCCGGGCTGGCGCAGGGCGGCCCCAATATAGACGTTGCTGCCCTGGCCGTTCTTGGCCACGGCATGCTCGACCAGCAGCGCCAGCCGGTTGGCGGGATAGAGCTGGCCCTGGTTGACGGCCCGCTCGCCGGGCTTGTTCCAGGCCAGCTCGATGAGGCCATACTGGAGGCTGCCCAGCTCGCCGCCAAACAGGTGTTCGACGTGCGCCAGCATGCTGGCGCTGGACGGGACGAGAGGGTTGGTGCTATCCACGGGGTGTTCCTTTTTTGTGTTTGCTGACACAGGGGTACACAAGCGCCGGGGAGGTCCGCACCTCCCCGGCGTTACTCATTTCAGCTTCAGCCGAAATCGCTGGCCGATACTGTCCGCTGCTGTGGTGCCTGCTGCGGCTGCTGTGGCTGTGCGTCCCACGGCAGGCTGCCGTTCTGCGGCGGCGCTGCCCTGGTGCCGCCGGTCTGCGGCGCAGCAGGGGCATTGCTGAAGCCGTGCGCTGTCGAGGTCAGCCCCACGTTCTGCTGAGCCTGCTGCGGCGCAGCCTGCTGCCCCAGCGGCTTCTGCGCCCTGGGGATGAACACCAGATCGCCGCGTGGCTGCCAGCCTACCAGCTTGAACTGCGGCTCGTAGTTGGTGCTTTGCCGGATGCCCTGGCCGGTCGTCAGCGGTATCGTGCCGGTCAGGACAATGACCGGCAGCAATCCAGGCTGCTGGTTCCGCTGCGCCGTGTATTCGCGATAGATCGCACCGAAACCGCTGCGGAAGGCATCGGCGGTGCCGGTGATCTCGCGAATTGGCTGCTTGCCCTGGGCGCATGCCGTAGACAGCTTCAACATGAAGCGGACGCCGGATTTGTGGTCAGGGGTAGGCTTGGGTGGGAGCTGGTAGCCCATCGGCACCAGCACCATGTTTGGGGCTTGGCCGGGAATGAACAGCATCCACCCGGTTTCGATGTTCTCGAAATCGACAATCGCCGTGAATTGCGGGTCTGTGGTGATGTCGGTTTTCGTCACGCCAAAGTTGCCGCTGGCGTCCTGGCCTCTATCGTCGCGAAACATGCGACCGGCCTTGGCATCGTAGCGGCAGATGACGGCGAACGGCTCGCCGTTGTTGCCGCCGCCGCTCCGCATCGGTAGTCCGAAAGCATCTACATTCGACATTATGTCGTCTCCATAAACGCAGCGACAGGCTCGCTGCCAGCCACACCGGATTGTCCCGGTATTGGACGAGTTGGTTCCGGCGCGACCTCAGTAGGCCCGCCGGATGGTGCGACACGCACGTATAAACACTGGCGTCGGGCGTGGCCGGGCTTGCGCTGGTTTGGCACCCGCCCCAGCTCCTCCAGCTCGCGCAGCAGCCCCTTCCGCTTGCAGTGGCCAAGGTTAGAACCCCAGGCATTGGGATGTCTCGGCTCTACGCCCTTCCAATCCTTCATGATGGTTTCGTTGTTGCCGATCCAGCCCAGCGGCAGCGCCAGGACGTAATGAAAATACTGGTACGAGAACGTCGGGTTGTTCTCGGCCACCCGCTTCATGCCTTCGTCGCGCAGCCTGACGCTCTCGGCGTAATCGAACAGGTCGTCCTCGTCGTCGCCGTCGTCTTCGTCCGACATTTCAGATGCCCCAGATTGAATATGCCAGCGCCCTGGCAGCGGGTGGCGTCCAATAAAAGCTGTCGAGGTCCGGTACGGTAATGTCTACGAAAAATTGCGGATCGTCACTAAGCTTTCTGAATTTTTCGATGCGCTTGGCGATGGCTACCAGGGCTAGTCTGTGTTCGCTGATGTTCTCCAGCATGTAGACCTCCAGCTTCTTGGGGGTCACGTAGGCGATGCGCGCCTCGGTATTGCCTCCGGTGTAGTGCGCCACTTGCCGGGCGTGGCCGTTCTTGATCTGGCCCGGCATCTTGTCGCTGGTTTTCAAGTCGAGCAGGATGCCGTGCTGCGCCCACTCGAAATCGTAGTAGCCCAGCATCGGCAGGGTCAGGCCTTCGTAGCGCATCTCGATCTTGCCCTGCATGCCGGTTGGCGTCCCGTATTGCCGCAGCTCAGTGAGCGCCGCCGTTACCATGTCAGGAATGGTGGCGCGAAACTTGTCGCGCCGTGGATCGCCGCTCAGCACCGTCAGCGTGTCGTACTTGGTCAGCGCCACGTCGATGCAGTCCTGCACCGGCTGGTCGAGGTTCTTCAGCCCGCACGTCACGCCGTCTTCGACGCCAACGCCGCGATGCGCCGCGATGGACACCGGCTGCTTGTGGCCCAGGATCACCTCGGCCACCCACATGGATTGCTGGGCGGCGAACAGGTTGCACTTGCTGGGCGAGTGATGGTCATAGGATGGCAACATTCAACAGTCCCTTCGTGTGTGCGTAGTGATAGGCGAGCAGGGCGGCCTCGGCTCGGCCTGCGTCCTTCTTCCTTCCGAATGTGATGGCGTTCGCGGGGAACAGGGCCATTGCCAGCCCCCGCGAACGGTCCTTGTTGTCCTTGCCGCCGGGCAGCTTCATCGCCTTCTTCCAGCTTGCTGGCGTGATGAGAACCTGGGGGACGTGACTGAGCGCGCACACCACGCGAGCCGTGGTGTAGGCGGCAGAGAACCTCCAGGCTTGCATGACGCCGTCGCGAGGCATCGGCCCGACACGCTCGATGATGGCGATGTTTGGCCCGTAATTGCCTACGAGGTCGCGCAGCGCGGAGGCGTTCACGGCGCTCTCCACCACCGGCATGTCATGCACCGACACATGGTCCGACACTGACGGGTAGTAGAACGCCACCGCCCCGGTGAGGCCGGGATCGACGGCCATGATGCAGTAGCTGCGGTCGTTCATTTGCGCCTTCCTAATGTCGCGTCGGTGACGCGGCCTGAGTTGGTCTTGAAGCGATTGGCGATCTGCTGCATCGACAGGTGCGGGTGGGCGCGCTTGTAGTCGCGGAGCTGCCGCTTCAGCTCCGGTGTGTAGGCCCGCGACCGTATTCTGGTGACCGGGTTGCCCCTGCGCCGGTACAGCTCCTTTTCCAGCTTGCGTAGCCTGTCGGCAAACGGTCGCGTGTAGGGATACTGCATCAGCTCGGCCACCAGCTTCATCAGCTCGCGGCGCACCTCTGGGATTGTCATTTAGTGCCTCCCCATTGCCGGATAGGCGATGCGTGAATGCTTGAAGCAGTAGACGCTGCCCTCGACCGGCGGGATGCCGCAGTAGAAATACGGCGGCAGGCCCTCGGTCACCGGCCAGCGGCATGTGCGGTGATCGAGCTGCATGATGGTGACCTTGCCCCACGTCACGCCGGGCTTGGGCGGCTCTGGCTTCGCCGCCGGGTGCCGGTAGGGCTTGCGCTTCTTTTTGTGCGGGCTGCTGGCCCGCTGCTTCTTTTCGGTGCCGCGCCGCGCCCGCGAGATGCAGGAGTTTTTGGTGAAGATCCGGTGAAACCGCGACACCATCCTGTCGGCAATGGCGCTGTAGTTCAGCGGCGGTCGATGCTGCATCAGCTCAGCGAGATACGCCTTGGCCTCGTCGGTCCAGGGCGTGGTTTCTGTGTCGGTCACCGCTTCTTCCTCACCTTGCGCCGGTCGATGGCCCGCTGGATCGCCTTACGCAGCCGTGGTCCGCGCTGGCCGCGCATAGCCCACAACTCGTCCGGGGCCGTCAGGCCCATCTTGCTGAGCTGCTTGTGGATAACGACCCAGGTATTGGCCGGGAATTTACCTGTGGATCGCCACCAGCTCACCACCTTCCCGTTCGTATCCAGCAGCTCGGCAACGTGCTGGTTGCCGCCCAGCGCGTCGATTACCAAGCCAACTGATGGTAGATTTGACATACTCACCCTCTTTCTAGATTATTCGGAACGGTCTAGATTATTCGGATTATGCCGGGAGGTCAATCGTGATACCCATGACCAAGCTGCCGGGTGTGCCTGACAAGGATGACGTGAAGCCCGGCATGGCGAGCTGGGAAGGCAACGGGCCGAAAGGCAAATACTGCGAGAGCTGCGTCCATCGCGGCTACTACTTCGACACCGACTATCATTCTGGTTGCTTCATGTTCTTTCGACAGTCTGGTGTGCATGGGCCGCGCATCAAGCTGCACTACAAGGCCTGCAAACACTACGCGGAGAAAACATGACAGACGAAGAGATGAGGATACGAGCCAACTTGGCGGCAGCGGATGGCCGCATGTTGGAGGCGGCCTGGATCAAGACCATGCTGGCGTCGGCACCGGAAGAGCTGAGCGAGGCGCACTTGATGATGGTGCGCGTCGGGTTTTATCGCGGCGCGCAGAGCATGCTGGAGATCATGCGGCTGGCAGCGGGAGAGCAGGACCATCGCGTGGCGCAGACCGTCATGCGCGACATCGCCAAGGAAATGGCTGCGTTCTTCCGGGTGGCGGCGCAGTTCGGCAAGGACATGCTCAAGAAAAGAGAGCAGCAAAATCAATCAGTTAGGCACTGAACAAGACAGCTTGACAGCCCTGTCTATTTGTCGGTATAAGGTGCCTGTTCATCACAGCAGGAGCTACCCATGACCCGCGACCTCAATGACGACCTCTCTGACCTCCTCGGCGGCGAGCCTGTTTCCCCCATCAGCATGAAGCAGCCGCCTGCTTCCTACGCGCCCATCGAGAAGACCGTGTTTTCCGAAGGCTGCCCCAAGTGCCGTGGCACCGGCACGTTCTATAGCTACAGCGGTCGCGCTCTCGGCCCGTGCTTCGCCTGCAAGGGCGCAGGCAAGAACACCTTCGCCACCTCGCCTGAGGCTCGCGCCAAGTCGCGTGAGCGCGCTCTCGCCAAGCGTGTCGAGAAGGCGCAGGAGATTATCGACAGCGCCAACAGCTTCCGCGCCACCTACCCGGACGTGGTCGCGTGGCTGGAAGGCTCGGCCAAGCGCAATGCGGCGCGTGGCGGCAGCTTCACGTTCCCAGCGGATCTGCTGGAGAAGCTGAACCAGTACGGCTCGCTGACGGACGCGCAGCTCGCCGCCGTCCGCAAGCTGATGGCGCGTGACGCTGAGCGCGCCGCTGAGCGCACGGCGGCAGCTCCTGTCGCTGACGTGTCGGCGCTGGAGAAGGCGTTCGCAGTGGCTCGCGAGCGCGCCCAACTGCCGGGCGCGAAGGGCGTGTTCACGAAGCCCCTGAAGCTGACGCACGGCGAGGTGTCGGTTGCCATTTCCTCGCCCAAGCCGGGCAGCAAGTGGGACGGCATGCTGTTCGTGCGTGACGCCCAGAATGACGAGCGCAAGCTCGGCTATTTCAAGGGCGGCAAGTTCTTCCGCCAGGGTGCCGCCACTGACGCGGAGGCCGCCGCCATCCTGGCCTGCGCCGCCACGCCGTTCGATGCCGTCAAGGCCTACGCCAAGGCGTGGTCTGAGTGCGGCATCTGCGGCAAGACGCTGTTCAACGCCGAAAGCATCGAGCGGGGCATCGGCCCCATCTGCGCCGCCAAGTATGGCTGGGGGTTCTGACATGGATGACAGCAACGTCACCTACATCGACATGCTGATGTTCGACAAGAACGCTCAGCCGGAGGATTGGGGCATCATCCTCACCATGCTCGACAGCGAAGACCCTCGTCCAGCCAAGGTTCAACTGGACGAGGGTTACCAGCACGGCGGCGGCTGGCGTCCGCAGGAGGGCTTCAAGTTCGACGACAAGTCGGGCTGGATGACCTATCCCGGCGACCCGCCGTTCAAGCCGCTCAGCGGCATCCGGCTGCGCGACGAGCTGATTGTTCTCTACCCCTACGGCTACGTCGGCATCATCCAACCCGATAGCTCGTTTGAGATCGCGAGGATGGACTGACATGCAAGTCATCATCACAGACGGTGGGCGCGCATCCAGCGCCCGCTGGCGCGGCAAGGCCAAGGGTGACTGCGTCACCCGCGCCATCGCCATCGTCACGGGCCGGTCCTACTGCGAGGTTTACGACCGCCTCGCCACCGGCAACGCCACCCAGCGCCGGTCCAAGCGTACCGGCAGGCGGGACTACACGGCAGACCACGGCATCAATACCAACCGCAAGTGGTTCAAGGACTACATGGCTGAGCTGGGCTTCACCTGGGTGCCGGTGATGGGGATAGGCACCGGCTGCACCATGCACATGCGCGCCCCCGGCGAAGGCTACGGCGGGGTGCCGCTGGGCAGGCTGGTTGTGTCGCTTAGCAGACACTACAGCGCCGTCATCGACGGCGTCTGCTTTGACACCCACGATCCATGCCGGGGCGGAACTCGCTGTGTCTACGGCTATTGGAGGCTTGATTAAATGACAGAGGAGGAAGCAAAGTTGCGCGGGCTTATGCAGCTCGACGCTAAGGTGTACCGCGCTCGTAATCAGATCGCGGAGAAGACTGACCCTTTGTCAGAGAAGGGTCAGAGGAATGCAGCCCGTGCGGCTGCGAAGAAGGCGGCTAAAGAAGCTAAAGTTGAACCAAGCGACCCACCCACAGAGGAACCACAACAATGAGAAGATATCTTGGCGCTGCCGTCCTGGCGGCGTCGTTTTTCGTTCTACCGGCGCAGGCCACCATCCTGCTCGACGAGACAGGCATCGGCGGCACCGGCAACAATGTCGTATTCACCAACATCGCTAACTCTGGCCTGATCCTTGGCCGCCTCAACGGCCAGAATGATGAGGTTGTACGGTTCTTGGACCGCTCGGCCTTTAACCCTGACGGCGGCATACTGGGCGGCTTGTTTTCCGGTGCAGCCAACGGCAATGACATCAAGATCGTAAATACCAGCGAGCTTGATATCACGGTCTTCGACCGCACCAACCTCACTCAGATCACCACCACGCGAGACATCTTCTCCATCAAGGGAAGCGGCACCCTGCTTATTCGTGCGACTGCCCTGGAGGCGGATGGCAGCTTCAAAGACTTCCTGTTCAGCAGCATTCTGACGAACGGCCAGAATGGGTTCGACCTTCGCGCTATCGACGGCGAGCGTATCTGGGATGTTGATTTTCGGGTTGTCGGCGGCTCGATTACCGATTTCGAGCATTTTCGTATCGATGTCGCACCAAACGTGACAGCGGTGCCAATCCCGGCAGTCGGTGCCGGGCTTCCCGGCTTGGTTGCTGGCATGTTTGGCTTGGTGGCGTTGCAGCGGCGGCGCAAGGCGCGGCAGCTCGCAGCGTAAACAACTACGCCCGGCAGGGGAGGGCTTCCGCTGCCGGGCGCTTACTCTGGGACACAACGCTGACGCACTTCGTCTGCCCTTGCTCGTCCATCACAACGAAGCGGACGAAACCTAGGGCCGCTCAGCGTCCGGGTCAATATCGTCTTCGTCCTGCATCAGGACGCCAACCCCATTGACCGTGATCTGGATGTCCACGCCGTCAGGCACGGTCAGCGCGATCTCGATGCGCGGCACCAGCGGCTTCACCACATCGGAGCTGAGACTGAAAATATCCTGCGGCGGCTTGCTCATCTCATCTCCTGACTGTGCAGCGTTCCATCTGGATAATGTTTCGCGCCAGTGCGCGGCAGGCGGTTTCGGCATTGATGGCATCGATCTCGTAGCGGCTGTAGGTGTAGGGCTTCTCGGTCACAGCCGTCACGATACAGCCGGATAGCAGGATGGCGATAGCCACCAGGGCGACAGGCATCACAACCTCAATGGGTGAACCACACCCAGCAATCCGGCGATGATGTAAACCACCACCAGCACAACGATGACCGTCAGCAGCACATTGATGACAGTGTGGAACGGCGCTGGCAACGGGATCAGCGGTAGAAGCTGTTGTATCCCCCAGATGATGACGCCAAGCACGATCAGCAAAAGCACGATTGAGATAAGCGTACCAATCATGGCATCACCTCTGTGGTGAAATGTGCAGTTCTTTGGTCATGATACCAATCACGTTGTCCAGCCGTTTCTTGTTATCGCTTGAGGTGCTTTCCAAAACGGTAAGCCGGTTATCAATTACTTGAAGGTGCGGGCTGCCTCGCGTTTCCAACGTCGCCACCCGCGTCTCAAGCCGCACAACGTATGCCGTCACAGTAAACAAAGCGACGAACAGGCCGCCCAGGAAATAGTTCTCCTTCACCCAGGACAGCGCAGAGGTCGTCATGCGAGGCCGCCACGAATGTCTGCGTTGTGCGCCCCCGTGTACACGAACTCGTTCTTGGTGCCGTCCCAATTGCCAAACGAGCAATTGCCCCAGCCGTACACGGCCCAGCCTGCGCCACCGCCGCCGAAATCATATTCGTAGCCTGGGTTGGCGCTGTATGCCGCTTGCCCAGCTTCGCCGGGACCGCCGCCGTTGCCTTGGTTGATCGCCGGATTGTTGTCGGCGCGAAAGCCGGTGCCGCCCTGCTCAGTGGTGCCGTCTGTCGGATGGTGCCACCACTGGTCCTCGCCTACGTTCGACACGCCTTTCGGCCCTGGAGTGTAGCCTGCGCCGCCGCCGCCGCCGAATTGCTGGCCGCCGTTGATCATCAGCGAATTGCCGCCGCCGCCACCGCCGCCGAATATCTGCGCGCCGTTGGCGACGATGTTCATGCCACGGTCGATGTACATCGCGCCGCCGCCACCCAGGCCGCCGTTGCTGTTGGCACCGCCGCCCTGGCCGCCAGCTCCCTGGATGCGGCCTTGGATTATCAAGGTCAGCGTGGCGCTCGCAGGCAAGTCGCCCCAGCCGCCCGGCTGCAATGCCCACGCGCCGGTCGATGACGCGCCAATATAGACACCCGGATTGATGACAAGCACGATTGTGTCTTCCGGGTTGATGGTCGCGCCGTACCAAGCATTGAACGTGGCGCGCAGATTTACGTCGAAGGCATTGCCGGTCCACGTCACAACCTTTGGCGGTGGCTTGACCTTGCCCAGCATCATCGCAAGGCCGGGAATGTTGCTCATCGTTCAGGCCATGTTCGGGAGGTAGCAGCACCAGATGTAACCGGCGTTATAAACAGAGTAGGTGCAGATGTCGTAGCCGCCGCTATGCACCGGCTTGATGCCGTTGGGAAACTTGAACCAGCTATCCCAGGACAAGTTGCCGCCGTATATCCAGATCGTTCCCTTCTGCCCGGTCTTGGGATTGGACGGGTTGTAGATCGGCCCGCCGGGGATTTGAAAATCAAAGCCCTGCGCGAAATCCATTCGCCCGCCGTAGGGGATGCCTATCAAGCCGGTCCCCCACACCGCGCCCGGCGTCAGCATCTTGGCTGGCGCGGTATTGCCGGTGAACTCGGCTGCGGTCGCGGCTGGTTGAATTGCCGACTTGTCGGCCTTCAGTGCGAGTGAAGCATCCACTGTCGTTTTTAATGCCGTGTCGGCAGCAGTCATGTAGTCCTGGCGCACGGCATGATTGGCCAGCGGCGGCGGCGTGGCAGGCAGCGCCAGCGGCGCGCTCAGATCAAAGGCGTTCGCCGCAACGCCGTCGTAGGCGAGATACTTGGTGCCGGTATTGCCAAACCCGATAGCGCCGTTTTTCGGCTCTGCTGACCCGGACATGATCAGCGGCCCGTTCATGATGTCGCCGGTCACGTTGACGTACATGGCGTCGGCATCCACTTGCGCGGTCACCTGGGTGACCCACGCGCCCCACACGCCAGCGGTCTGCGAGCGGAAGTGTTTGGTGTGCGTGTTATAGCCGCGACACTCCAGTTGCAGGCTGACGCCGGGCAGGCCGTAGCAGATGCCAAGAAAAATCTCGGAGGCGTTGCCGCCTGCCGGTGGCGCGTCGGTCGCGCCTGTATTGGAGTAGAACGTGCCGGGCAGGAACGGGTAGTCGGCATAGTTGGTGACCGGCCCCTGGTTGGCCATCTCGCCGCTCAAGTTGATCATGGCGTCACGCGCATTGGCGGCGCTTGTGCCACCCGCCAGGATCGGGCGCGGGACGTTCAGGTCTTGCTCTAGATCGCGCAGGAAGGCGTTGTATGGCGTCGAGGCGACCGGCGTGTCCGGTACGCCATCGGTCCCGCCTGGGACGCTGTAGTTCTGTGAGCCGTCGCGTGGCATTGGTTTCTCCTACGGATTGATGCGGACGCTGCCGGTCCAGGGATTGAAGCCCCGCCTGCGTAGATCGTAGGCGTCGAGCCGCTCCATCAGTTGTCGCGTTGCTTCCGGGTCACGCTCCATCAGCGCCCTGGCGATGGCGGTGCGCTGTGCCGCGCTCTCGCCTGATCCCAGGGTGTGTGCGAAGCGAGCAACGCCGCTGGCTGCCGCCACCGGGTTGCCGCTGAGCGCCGCTGACGCCAGCCCCAGCACCTCGGTGCCGCCAGGACCGGCAGCAACGTCGGCGGCGTTCTCTATCGTGGACGAGCCGCCCAGCGCCGCGTTCGATCCCTTCCGCATTGTCTCTTCGCGGTTGAGGAACTGGCGAAGCTGATCTGGCTGTCCTGCCTTGCGCGGTCCCTGATACAGCGACAGCTCAGCCAGCTCGTTCGCGCCCTTCTCAGATTTCTCGCGGAGCTGTGCCGGAATGATGCCGCTGCGCTCCAGCGGCTCCAGCACCTTGTCGGCGTAGCCAATGCGGATGCCCTGCTTCTCCGGGTCTGGCGCTCCACGAAACGTCTGGAGGTTGTCCTCGTAGCGCCCGGTGCGCGCCATGTCCTGGCCGGTCTTGACTGCGCTCCTCACCTCCATCGGGCCGCGATACAGCTCACGCGCCGTTTTGTAGTCCGGGTTCAGCGCGTCCATGTTTTCGAGCAGCCGGTTCTTCATCTGGATCAGCGAGTGACCCTTGGCGTTGACGTGGCCCAGGTCATCGGTGTTCTGCTCGATCAGACGGTCGAGGCCCACCTTGAGCGTGTGCAGCGTCTTGGTATTCGGCACACCGCTGATGATGGGGTCGCCAGCCTCGTTGAAGCCGGTGATGGCGGCATCGGTTGGACTGAATGGTTTGCCGCTGCCTGCGGCGAGGTTCTCTTGGATGACGAGGCCTTCCTTGATGCCCTCCTTGCCAGCCTTGGTGTCGAGTATCTCTTGGATGGCGTTATTCCACACCGGCCCCGAATGCTCTGCGCGCCGGTAGTAAGGCCCCGCAGCAGCGCCAGCCTCCTCGATCAGCGCCTCCTGCGCCTGCTTGGCGGTGCCTTGCACACCCAGCGCCTTGCTGATCTCGTTCCTGATGCGCGTCGTCGCGTTGAGGTCGCGGTTGGACAAAAAATCGGTAATCTCTTCACGCGCCTCGCCCGGCAACTTGGCGATGCCAGCAATCTTGCGGTGGCCTGCGTGGCCAATGGCGTCGGCCACCGTGTAGTCGGTCTGGCCTGCGGCATGCGCGTTGGCGATGCGCTGGGTTATCTCCTCGGTCGTCAGGCCGCTGTCGCGCACCGCTTTGTTGACTTGCTCGATGGCCCGGTTCTCCGGGGCCTGCATGCGCGGCATCTGGAACGCTCGCGCCACCGGCTTGACCAGATAGTCGAACGCCACCGGCAGCGCCGCACCCAAGGTGCCGCCAACGCCTGCGCCGACAACGCCCTTCTCGGCGCTTTCCTTCAGGCCTTCGCCTTCGCCAAAACCTATGACGCCGCCCATGCCTGCGCCGGTCAGGAAGTTCTTGCTGGTATTGGCGACACCGGCAGGGATGGTCTTGGCAGGAAAGCCCAGGGCTGCCGGGACGGTCTGCGCCACGGCCTTGGTGCCGCTGGTGAGCGCGCCGCCGGTCCCAAGGTTTCCGGCGAACTCGGCAAGGCCGCCGCCAAAGCCTGCGGTCGAGCGGTCGAGCGCCTCGTTCTCCACGGTCTTGTAGGCCTTGTTGTATTTGTAGGCCTCGGTGGGATCGAGCGTCCCGTGCTGGATCATCGCTCCCGGTATCAGGGCGGCTGATGACAGCTCGTCGGCCCAGCCAAAGCCGCCGCCGCGAGCGGCGCGGGTGCTGTAATCGTTGAAGCCGCCAAGAATGCCGGGGACGCCGCCCGGCACCGGAGCGCCAATCTTCAGCAGCCTGTTGTATTCCGCCAGTGCCGCCTGTCGGTACTTGTCTTCCGGCGGCGGCGGCGTGGTGTTGGTGTCGCCGCTGCGCTCGGTCGAGGGCTTGAACGCCGCCCACGGGTCGTCCCTGGTAACCTCTATCGGGTTGGCAGCCTCGAATTGATCCCAGGCGTCAGCCATCACTGCACCTTTCGCCGTGGGACGACCAGCTCGCGGCCCTCTGGATTGATGAAGCGTTGGCCCGGCTGCAACAGCAGGGCTTCGCCTGGGCTGTTAACGCGAACGGCTGGCTGTGTCTGCTGTTTGTCGTAGAGCGCGTCGGATGCTTTTTGTATCTGTTCGCGGATGACAGACGCGCCCTGCAAGCCGGATGACTGCTCGACGGCATCGACAAAGTCGCGCCGCCGCCGTGACTTGTCGGCCAAGTCTTGCGGCGTGTCGCCCGGCATTGGCTTGAACGCCGGGATGTTTCGCATGGCTTCGCTGGGGCTGACGGCAGCGCCGCTGGCGCGCTGCATGAAGCCGCCTTCAAAGTTTGTCCACGCCTGATTGGCGCGACGGTATTCGTCGGAGATGGTCATGTTGCCAATCAGCGGCAGATCGCGAATGCGTTCTGTTGGCACCGACATGACGCGGCCTTTTTGCAGCTCGTTGTCGAGGATGTCGAGGTCTGGCCGCACCCGCTGCACGAACTCGTAGGCCTTGGCCTGATCGGCGGTGCGTTCCTCCTTGGGCTGCGGCAGCCCCGGCGGGACGGCATACGGCTGCTGCGGCTGCCCTGGCGCGGTGTAGGGGCGCTCGAATGTGGTGCCGCCAGCCGATTGGCTGTCTGGCTTGGTGGCGGTGCGCTGCGCGTTGGCGAGTTCAGCCTCTGCCTTCAGGCGCTCGCGCTCGACATAGCTTGGTAGGTTTTCGCGCCGGTACTTCTCAAGGTTCTGCTGCGCGATGGCGAGGTCTGTTTCCGCCTTGGCCGCCTGGACGGGGCGCTGGGTGGCTTCAAATTTCTCCTTCTCAAGCTGAGCGCGCTGCACCCGCATGGTCAGCTCCCGCTCTGGATTTTTGTAGTACCGCTCCAGCTCGGTTTTGTGCAAATCCCACTTCCGGTCTTCCAGCTTGCGGCGGTCTTGCTCCAGCTCGGCAGCCTCCTTCGCAAACATAGCCTTGTAGTTGTCGGGCATTCTCGGATCGGCTGCCTTGTCGCGCAGCCACTTTTCCCGCGCCGTCATCGGCTCGGCCTGGAACGGCGCGACCGGCCCCGCTGGCGGCGGCTGGCCAGGGATCGGCTCCTGCGATGGCAGCGCCGCCTCTGGAGCCTTCTGGATGTCGCTGTACGGCTTGACCGGCACGGTCTTGACCGGGCGCGGGCTGAAGATCGTGTCGCTATCGACGGCGGTGCCGCCAGGAGCCTGCGCCACTTGCACGTCGCCTGCCGGTGCCGGGGCTGGTTGCGGCTGGCCCGACAGCGAGCCTGCGATGGCGTTGCGCCGGGCATCGACGCTGGCGGCAATACCGGCCCCTACGGGGCTGTCTGGGCCAGCATCGTTCATCACCCCTGCCCTACCTAGCGAGGCAGTCGCGCCACGCAGCCCAGGGCGCGCTCCTGCACCCAGTACGTCCTGCAAAACGGCGTCCTGCTGGTCGCCGCGGGGCGGCGCAGCCTGCGCTACCTGGGGCGGCTGCTCCTGCATCATGGGGCTGGGGCGTACTGCCAGGGTATTGACCGGAGGCCCTGCGGGAGGCGCAGGAGGCGGCGGTGCCGCCGCTGCGATTTGGGGTCGCGGCTGCCCGGTGCGGTGCGCCATTGCTTCGCCCCGGAACCATTCTGGGGTCTGGCCCAGACTGGTGTAGGACCGGCTTGGACCCCAGGCGACCGGCTGGCCGGTGCGGAAATCGACGTGGATGCTGTTGCCGCCATAGTTGCCTAGGCCGCCAGCGCCACGCGCCCTGGCGTCGGCTATCAGCGCCCGGCGCTGGTCCGCAGGCACGTCGGACACGTCCATGTCCACGGCCAACCGCCGCATATGCTCGCTGTTGGTCGCGCCGCCCACCGCCGCGTTGACGGAGGGGCTGCGATAGCCTGACGTGAACTTGACGCCGGGATAGGCCTTGCTGACCTCGGCCACATACTGCTGCACCTTGGGGTCGAGGTTCTCGACGCCACGCGGCACCGCCGTGGGCTTCAGGTACGCGCCAATGCTGCGGCCTTTCATGTCTGGCCCGCCCACCGTGATCTGCAACGGCGCTCGATCTCCCTGCGGTGTGGCTGGCGGCCCGCCAGCCGGTGGTGCAAAGGCTGCCGTGGTGGCGGGGACTGACGGCTGCATGGCGGGGCGCTCGGCCTCACGCTGCGGCGACATCAGGGCGCTGGTGATGCTGTTGCGAACGTCTTCCGGCTGCGGCCCTGGCTGCACGGGAGGCCGGGCCTCGGCCTGCTGCTGCACCATTGCCGCTTTGAGCGCAGCAATAGCTTCCGGCGGCGGCCCGTCAGCGGCCAGCGTGGAACGTGCCGGGGCCTCGGACGAGGTGACGCCGGGTGCCGGGAGGTCTGGCGCTGACGCCACCTCTGGCTGGTCGCCGTCGCCGCCGACATCCGGTGCCGCCACGGCCACTGGAGCTGGTGCTGGCTCTGGCGCAGCCGCCACTGGCGCAGGCGGCGGTGCCGCAGATACCGGCGCAGGCGTCAGCGTAGAAGGCACCGCAGGGTCGCTGCCGGGGATAGGCGGTCGAGC
>Ga0184611_1000028_pt1 | contig 30396 bp, 30 predicted proteins | sample PLM3_5_coex_FD_133162 | JGI IMG/M metagenome (GOLD analysis project Ga0184611, IMG submission 133162) | Groundwater sediment microbial communities from an aquifer in East River, Colorado, USA - PLM3_5_coex | ecosystem: Environmental > Terrestrial > Soil > Riparian zone | place: USA: East River...
CGTCGAGCGGGTGATTGACGGCAAGCTGGCCCGCCAGTCCCAGAACTGTGGATTCTTCATCGACGCAGAGTCGTTCTCTGGCATTGCCCCCGGTGGCCTGTATCGCCTAGAGGTACCCAGCGGGCTGGTCCGTCAGGACGTGCCCCAAGTGGTTACGTCGTCCTATGGGGCCATCAACGGACCCTTCTCGGATTCGTATGCGCCCCTCGACACGGGGCTGATGAAGTTCGATTACAATCGGGGCTACCTGTACGTGGATGCCGCCACCTACGCCAATCACCATGTCAAGCTCCAGTGTGATACGGGGTACGAGGATGGCACTCGCCCGTTGCCGATAGCTGGACTGCCGTCGTATGCCGTCGGTACGACGTACCAGCCCGGAGACGTGGTGGAGTACAACGGGGCGGCGTATCGGTGTATTGCCACCATCACGGGCACGGCTCCGCCTGTAGCGGCCTACTGGGCAGTGGCCTATGTGCCGCAGGAACCGATTCCGGATGCCATCTACGAGGCCATCATGGCGCTGGTCCCAATGGTGTTCAACGCCCAACAGACGACCAATCGGAGCGAGGACGCCAAGTCCCAGTATGTGACGCTGACGGACCACGCCAACCTGTTGCTCCAGCCCTACGCCCGCACGCAAGGGTTTACGTTCCGGTCGATATGATGCTCACCCTGAACATCAGGCCCACTCTCTCAGGGTTAGCATGAGACTCCTCACGGTCACGGTCCAAGGGCAACCGGGGTTGCTCAAGGCGATCCAAGGGCTGAACGATGCCTTGGATACGACCAAGATTCTCGATGAGGGAGCAGCGGTGATCTACAACCGCCTGCGCTCCCGGTTCCTCCTTCAGCAGGCCCCGGACGGTTCGACATGGCCTGTAAGCCAAGCGGCTCTGCGCCGAGCCCGCACGGGACGTGGTGGCGGTACCCTGTTCGATACCGGGAGGTTGTTCCGGAGCATCCAGTTGTTCGCGGACAGTGCGACCACCCGGTCCATCGGGACCAACGTCACGTCTCCACAAGGCTTCCCCTACGCGGAGAAGCACCAGTTTGGGATCGGCTTCCCGCAACGGCAGTTCTTGGGCTTCGCGGATGAAGACATGGACGTCATGGCGAGAGTGATCATCAACCGGATCGCACGAGGGCTCCAGCAGGGAGCGGTGCCGTGAGCAAGTTGACGGACATTCTGGATGAAGCCAGCGAAAAGCTGTTGCAACTGAACGCCCCACCGGTCAACCTCACCGGGAAGGTGGTGGTGGCCTATGACGAGAACGATCTGCTGGATGTCCTGAAGGGCGTGCGGTCGTTCCCGGCGGTGGGGATCATCTACGAAGGCATGCGTTCGATGTCCGAAGGCGGGCCGACTGCCAAGGTGGGCCTGTCCTGTGAAGTGGTGCTGGGCTTCGTGCTGGTGGAACGGGGGGATGAGATTCACCGCACGGACCAGAAGAAGGTCCGGGCCATCGAGTACTTGGATGCGATGCGGCTCCAGTTCATGACCAAACGCAGTACGGTAACGAATCACTTCTGGCATTTTGTTGTCGAAGCCCCGGCTGCACTGCGGACGGGTGCCGTCTGCTGGGTACAACGATGGAGCCTCCCCGTTCAACTCCCGCATCAACCCCGCTAGTTTCCTGCATTCTGCCGACAAAGAACCGAGCGGCGTACATCGGAGACGCCATTCGGAGCTATCAATCTCAAACGTACCCGCATACAGAACTGATCATCGTAGACAATGGCGATGACTCCACGGAAGCGGTGGTCCAGACCCACGCCAGCGTGGATGTGCGGTATGTCCGGGTACCGGGGAGAACTCTCCCCACGGGGGATATGCGGAACCTGTGTGTAAAGCACGCACAGGGGGAATTTATCTGCCATTTCGATTCCGATGACTGGTCCGCACCCGAACGAGTGACCGATCAGGTCAACCGGCTGGGGGCACACGGCGTGGTCACCGGCTACTGCTCGATGTTGTTCTATGACGAGCGGGATGGCCGCTGTTACCATTGGCAGATGTCTCATGCGCCGTACAAGTTTGCGTTGGGCACGTCGCTGTGCTATCGCCGGGAGTGGTGGCGACATCATCCGTTTCCGTCTCTCCGGATAGGGGAAGATATCCGGTTCTTTCAGCAAGCCCAGCGAGAAGCCCCCCGGCTGGTGATGACGGTGCCCGGAGGGCAGATGATGGTGGCGCGGGTCCATAACCAGCAGACCAGCCGCAAGACGTTGAATAAAACGAGCTATACACCCGTCCCGAAAACCACCCTTCCACAAGCCTACCCATGCGGTTCAATATCATTAGCAACCTGACCAATGGTGTCGGGCTGCAGCGGAACTACGAACTGTTCAAGGGGGCGCTGGAAGCCAGAGGCCATGTGGTGCAGGGCGTGCAGTTCAACGCCAAGCCCTTCCTCATCCACCCCGCTGACGTCAATATCTTTGATGAAGTCGTCCAACCACTGGCCTTCAAAGTCGCTCCGAAACAATGGGCCATGCCCCATCCGGAGTGGTGGTTTGCGGGGTGGTACGTCCACCCATGGGATAAGGTACTGGCCAAGACCCGAGACTGCGAGCGTATCTTCCGAGCGAAGGTTGGGGATCGGTGTCAGTATCTGGGGTGGATTGCCAAAGATTTGTATCAGCCAACGGTCAAACGGGAACGACGGTTCCTGCATGTGGCCGGGAAGTCCCGGTTCAAGAACACGGCAGCGGTGGTCCACGGGTGTCAGATAGCAGGCGTGCCGTTGACGGTGATTGGGGAGTACGCTGGAGTGGTTCGCCGCCGAGCGCCGGAGTCCGAGTTGATTCGTCTGATGAATTCACACTTCTGTCAGGTGATGCCCTCCGCCTATGAAGGCTACGGCCATGTGCTTCATGAGTCCCAGAGCACGGGACAGGTACTCATTACCACGGACGCCCCACCGATGAATGAACTCCGACCGGCGTTCTGTGTACCCAGTATCGCCACGGCTCCTCATCATGAAGGCACGCTGCATACGGTGTCGGCACTCGACGTGGCGAAGATGGTCAAGCATGTGATGGGGCTGTCCGCGAGCGAAGTCGATCAGTTGAGTTTGAATGCCCGAGCCGCATACCAACGGGACGTACAGCAGTTTTATCATGCGCTGGATGAACTGGTAGGAGGCCGATGATGCTGTTTACCAATCACGGTCAGACGTTTGCGCTGCATAATGTGTTGCACTCAATTGCCGCCCAACGGAAGATTACCGCGTATCTGGAGGTGGGCGTGTGCTATGGACACTCCTTGAAGGTGGTGCTGTCCCAGCAATTTCCTGATCGGCTGGCGCTGTGCGATACGTGGGGTGGAGAGTACGGTGGTGAACAGTTTGGTGGGCCGACGCACATCGAGACGTTACTGAGGCACGAGAAGTATCGCCGTCCCGTGACGTTTCTGAACGGCAATTCGCACGAGCTACTGAAGACGGTGCCGGAGTTGTTCGATTTGATTCTGGTGGATGGGGATCACAGTGCGGCAGGAGCCCGTGAAGACTTGGAGGACTGCTGGTCGTTGCTGATGCCCGGTGGTCTGCTGGTGTTTGATGATCTGGCGCACCCGGCACACCCGGAGTTGCCGGAAGTGTTTTCTGCGTTTGTTGGGTCTGTCCATGCTCAGGTGGTGCATGAAGACCTGACCCCGATGGGGGTGGGAGTCCTATGCAAAACCTTGTAATCATACCGACGTATGACCGGCCTGAGATGTTGTGGCTCTGCTTGGAGCATCTAGCCGAGTGCCCCCATCAGGAATCCATTCAAATTCGCGTCGTGGTGGATGCTCATATCGGCCAACCACCGACGCCCACCGCAGACATTCAAGCGGTCTTGGAAAAATTCCCCCAATTGTCGTTGCAGGTTGGGTATCGGACGCCGCACCAATTTCCGGGCAATAGCTTCAACGTGTTGATGGCGTATCGGGATGCCTACCATCAAGCCGAGTCCGAGTACGTCTATCTGGTGGAAGACGATGTGATGGTGCATCCGCTGTTCTTCGCGTGGCATCAGATGCAGCACGAGACGTACCCAGACTTAGGGTGCAGCATTGCGGTGATGAAAGAGCCACAACACGGACACTATGCGTCGTTGGGCGTGTGCTTCCGTCGAGAGATGCTGAAGTTGATCCTCCCCCATTGCCGGGTGGCGTACTTTCAGAACGTGCGAGCCTACTGCAGGGCTCGATTCCCTCCCTCCAAGTCTGATTGTGAACAGGATGGGCTCTTTTGCCGACTGTTGATCGGGCATCGGATCATCTGGGCCACATCAACCCTCGCCCAGCATGTGGGGTGGTATGGGTACCACCGCAGGCGGAGTGTCCGCCCCATCGGTACGCTGGAGGACCGCTATATTCAGGTGAAACACGCCTTGGCTAATTCTGAGATTTTACAAGGGCATGTGAAGGATTTTTGGGACATAAAACCCTTGCAATTGACTGCACCGTCAGGCACAGTAGTGGCGCAGCCGAGCAGGTTGCCACGTTCATAAGGAGAACGCTGCTATGAGTATGGTAAATGTTAAGAACCTTGGGTTTGGTGGATCGGGCGTCCCCGATGCCTTGCCCAAGGCGATTGCCGAACTCCAAGGCATGAGAATGACCGTGGTGACTGGAGCGGCGGCGGGCACCGTGGTGCCGGTGTCGGGCATGGACCCGGAAGATCACATCGGAGCCGTCGTCAATCTGACGGACCTTGTCGATGTCGCACTCAACACCATCACCATCGGGGCTCGCAACGCGCAAGGCGTGATCACCTGTCTGACCACAGCAGTGGATGGTGACACCGTGGCCGTCAACGGCAAGGTGTACAAGTTCAAGGACGTGATCGTTCACACCAGTTACAACCCTCCGCCCGGAGTGGTCCCCATCGACATCACGCCCAGCGGCACTGATTCCGAAGTGTCGGCGGAGCGGCTGGCCAAGGCCATCATGTCCGGAGACAGCACCGTGACGGCCACCGTGGGGCTGGGCGCGGGGTCACCCCCGCTCAGGAATGTGGTGACGGTGAAGGTTCGTCAGCCGGGAACCGCTGGCAACGCCTACACCCTGACCAAGACCGGCAGTGCGGTGTCGGTATCCGGGGCGACGTTCACCGGAGGCACGGCGGCAGGCAGTTCAGGCTTCACCAGCAGTGCCAGCTTGGCAGGCAAGAAGCTGCTGGTGCTCTGGTACGACAAGGCCCCCGGCGTGGCGACCAACCCGCTGCTGTTCCAAGCCATGGAACATTCGGAGCGGGACGAGGACTACGAGTTGTCGATCACCGAGTTGGAGCCGAACACGGCGGCAGTGGGTGACGAGAGCTTCACGCTGCACGTCCACGGCACCGGCTTTGGCCCGGATTCCCAGATCATTTTCAACAACCACGAAGAGCCCACCACGTTCGTCTCGCCGCAGGAAGTGACGACTGGCGTCAACATGGACGTCTGGACCAATCCCTCTGAACCGCTGCCGGTGAAGGTCCGTACGGGTGTTGGAGACGAGAGCAACGAAGAGATGTTCACGTTCTTGGCCGAAGGCGAGACTGCCTCGCCACCGGAAGCAGGACGGTCAGGACGCAAGGGTCCGGGTGGACCCGGTGGGCCGGGTGGACCGGGGAAACCGGGTGGTCCGGGCAATCTGAACATCAAGACACCGTCACGGAAGACTGGCCGCTAACTTCAAAAGGACAAGAGGGAGAAGAGCATGAGTACTTTTGATGCGGCCAACTGGTACTTCAGTGGCCAAGGTGTCATCATGGTCGGTCGGCGTGACCCCATCACGGGGAACCCGGTTGGCCTGCGTCCCGTGGGCAACTGCCCTGAAATGCGCCTCACCGTCGCAACGACCGTGGTCAACCACAAGGGCTCACAAGATGGCCAGCGAGCCACCGATGCCCGCCTGCAGACTGAAGTCAATGTGACGGCCTCTATCACCGTCGAGAACTGGAACGCCAAGAACCTCTCGGAAGCCACCCGTGGTGACGACCTGTTGATCCCGGCAGGCACCTACACGGAAAACCTGATGGGCGTCCCCGGTCGGGTCACGTCGCTTCGTTACATCGACGTGAACGGCGTGACGGTCAACGGCGGATCGCCCGCCGCCGCGATGACCGAGTACACGGACGGCACCGAGCCGTGGGACTACAAGCTGAACGCGGCAGCAGGTTCCATCATGCTGAACGACGGCATCCTGATGGACTTCGACGGCTACAGCCCGTCATCTCCGGCCAACCCCGAAGGTGATCCGCTGACGGTCAGCTACAGCTACGGCGAACAGTACCTCGTCTCGGCACTCACGCGCCCGATCACCGACAACTGGCTCAGGTTCGAAGGGCTCAACACCATCGAGTCGAACAGCCCGGTCATCGTGGACGTGTTCCGCTTCAGCAACGATCCATTGAAGGAACTGGCCCTGCTGTCCGACACCTTCGGACAGTTCGTGATCGAGGGCTCGGTGCTCAAGGACGACACGCGCCTCTACGGCAGCAATTACTTCAGCATCAAGAAGCTGAAGTTCGCAGCGGACAACGCCTTCTAACGAGGGCGTTTCCACCGGGTGGATGGTAACTGGGACCAGCCATCCACCCGTTCTTATTCATTCGTGATGGCCAACAAGGAGTGTATGGCTAAGACCGTTGTCAAGATTGCCGACCTCGCCCAACTCAGCCGACCTGTCGATATCTCCGACGATGAGCAAATCATGGTGCGGGCGCTGAACCTGCGCGAGATGGTGACGCTCTTCGTGGAGTCGCGGGACGTGTTTATTCCGCTCTACGCGGCATCGTTGGAACCGGGTACCAACCCTGCGGAAGCCTTGGCTCCCTTTCTTTTGTCAGCCCCGGAGGTGGTCGCCAAGATTATTGCGATGGCGACGGACGAGCCGGAGGCAGCGAACATCATCCAACAGCGGATGCCTGCCACGGTGCAATTGATTGCGCTGTCGGAGATTTGGAAGGCGTCCGTACCCGATCAAAAAAAAGCGAGCCAATTGTTATCCGAGGTGACCAGTCTGTTGCAAAAGCTCTCAGAAAGAGGGGAAAACATGATCCAGCAGAAGTCTGGTCTGACGAGCTTGCAACCGCAATAGAATTACTCGTCGCACACGGGCACCGACTTCATGATGTGTGGGGCTACACCATGCGGATGGTGCAAATCTATGCGGAACTGATTGCGCTTCGTCAGCGGCAGGAACTCCATGCGTTGACGGTGGCGGTTCGCCATACACAGGGATCGGACGCTAAGGTGTTTCGGGAGTTTCTGAAGAGTTTGTCAGGAGACGAGTAGATGCCCCCATCTTCCGCCGCGATGGAACTGAAGGTACTGATTAGTGTGTTGCAGAGTGGTCAAGCTCTGCAAACGCTGCTGAATCAGACCAACCAGTTAACGACGGCGCTGACGAAACTCCAACAGCAAGCGGGAAAGATCCCGCCGGGTGGCCCGCCCACCCCACCGGTTCCCCCCAAGAAGGGTATTGATGACACGACAGATGCCCTGAAGAATCTGGATGCGATGGCCAACAAGGTCATCTCCACCCTCAAATTCTTGGCGGGGGGATTTCTTGCCCTACAGAGCGTCCGATTCCTGAAAGACTTGGCCGATACGGCGGCTCGTGCCGAAGTGCTGTCTACCGTGCTTCGTGTCGTGGGGAATAACGCGGGTTATTCCACCGAAAAACTCAATCAAGCAGATCGCCAGATTCAAGCACTGGGGATCACGGCCTCAGCGTCTCGTCAATCATTGACCCAGTTCATCCAAGCCGAATTGGATTTGGCGGATGCGCCTCTGTTGGCCCGAGCCGCACAGGATGCAGCGGTCATTCTTGGTACGAACTCGTCGGATGCCTTCGAACGATTGGTGACAGCGGTCCAGACCACGAACACCTTGATGCTCCGCCACATGGGCATCATCGTGTCAGCCGATACGGCCTACCAGAAATACGCCCAGTCCATCGGTAAATCAGTCACGCAATTAACGTCGGCACAGCGGGCACAAGCCTTTCTCAATGCGACCTTGGTGCAGACTCAGCGCATTCAGGGATCGTACACGGCGGCGATGGGAGACGTGGGCAAGCAGATCACGTCTCTTGAGCGGTTGACGACCGATTTGAAAACGTCGTTGGGCAACAACCTGCTCCCGGCCTATCTGGCGGTCGTGGAGGAATTGACGGTCTTCCTCCAGCATCTGGGGCTAGCTGCAGACGAGATGTATGGGCAAGGAGAAGGTGCGAAGCGGCTGGGAGAGGATGTCAAAGCTCTGGCCCGCAACATCCGCATTTTGGCGGAATTTCTGGTGGAACATCGGAAAGAAATTCTGTACGTCATTGTGTTGTGGGCCGGGGTGTCTAAAATCATCCTGCCGCTGATCAATTTGTTCTTTAAGTTGAAAGATGCTATCGCTGGCGTCGGCGCAGGCGGCGTTCTCGTCCGAATCGTTCAGGGTATTGGTGCTCTTTCCACGGGCATTATTACGTTGGGCCTGTCCATCATTCTTGCGGAAGTGATGTTTGACCGGTTCAATGCAGCGATTGGATCGGTTGTCGGGGCCATCTGGACCCTGTTGGAAGCTCTTGATGCGTTGATTTATGCGATTATTCACGGGTTGATAGCCGCCGCCCGGTCTGTCTATGCCTTTTTCGCCCACCCGTTTACCCCTTCGGAATGGTTGAAACCGTGGAAAGAGTGGGCGGATGGGGTGAGAGCCCAGATTGCGGATATTGGACGGGTGTGGGATTTAACGAAGGCTCGATTTGGTCAAGCCTTTGGAACGAATGCCGCGCAAGCTACTCCTGAACAAGCGGCCCAGCAGTCACGAGCACAACGGTTTGAAGAAGAAGCCGGTCTGCTCGTGGATATCATGGAGAAAACGCGGGAATACAATGCGCTCAAGAAGACCGGGTCAGCAGAGGATTTGGTCAGGACGGAAAAAGAACTCAAGGATTTGAAGGAAAAAGCGTCCAAGCTCACCGAAGCCCGGAAGGCTGAGCAGGACGCTCTGAAATTCAGTCCGGGGATGAAAGAGGCGGAAGAAAAACGGCTGCAACTCAATATTGCTCAACGCGAAGAAGACGCCATCATCAAACGGCTGGATAAGGTCCGTGAGAAATCCAAGTACTGGTACTTCGAAGGCGAAGTCAGCAAGCCCTTCATGGAACAGATAGGGCAATTCAACGATCTGTTAGAGATTTTTAATCGAGCAGGCAATCAAGCCAAAGTCACGACCGATGAGTTGGGACGGAATTTGGTCGAATCGGCACAAGTTGCCAAGACCAAGGCGGATTTGGCGGGGCTCCGCAAGAGTCTGAATGAGTTGGTCAATTCTCCGGAATTCAAGAAACTGCCGCTGGCGGATCAGCGTCAGCTTCGTGAACGGGGCCGTCAAGCCGTCGCGGGCGCAGAAATCAATGTCCGACAGGAGCGGTTACGAGAGAACGCCGAAGTCGAGAAAGAACGGGAGCAGCATTTCCGCCAGTTGGAAAAACGCCGAGCCGATCATCTTGAGCACGAAAAGAACCTCATGGCGTCCGCCTTTGAACTCCAAGAGGCGATGGATGAGCAGTCCTACACTCGACGCGGGATGGAACTTGACAAGTATTTCGATAAACGGCTGGCTCGGTTAATCGAACAGACCGATCAAGAACTGCTGATTGCGAAGAACAATCTCGCGGCGTTGGAACGTGAACGTGAGAAAAAGATCCCGCGCACGCCGCAGGAAATCGAAGAACTCGACACCAAGATTACCGAAGCGCAAAACGCACTGGCTGAGTTGCAGGGCGAGTCGGGCACCATTGCGACTCGGATCGCTAAGCTGGGGTTCGAACGAGAAGGTGCCCGTGAAGACAAGCTGAAGAAATCCAAGCAAACCTTGTTGGATATTGCGGCGATTTACGGGGATGAAGAAGCGGCCCTCGCAGCGGTCAACAACAAGTACGACGAGCAGTATCAGAAAGCCAATACCAACGAGGAACGGGAAGCTATCCGGGCGGAACAACGACGGGAAGTGTTTGAGACGGAACTGAAGTACCGGGAAAAACTCCTCCAACTTTCGTTGAAAACGCAGCAAGAAACGGGACGTCGGTTAGAGCGGGAGCAAGGCCAGATTGATGCGGACAAGGCACATATCGCTGCATTAGAAAAGGCTGGGCAACTTTCGAACTATGACGCGATGCGGGCGCGAAATGAACTGTTAGTGCGTCAAATCGCCCACGACCAAGAACTCATTTATACCAAGAGCGTTGAACTCAAGAAGCAGGAAAACGCGCTTATTCGGGAAGAAGCGGCGATTCGGAAGGACATGGCGGGACAGTCTGAAGATATGATTCAGGCCCGTCTCCAAGCGGATCTGGCGCAACGGCGGCAGGATATTCAGGGGCTGGTTCTTGACATCACCAAGTTGAATCAGAGTCTTGAGGATTCCGGAGTCCAAATTGAATCGTACGGGAAGCAAATCAAAGAACACTTCGTAGACGCCTTCTCGGATGCGCTTACCCAGTCCATCGTGAATTTCCGGGAAGCCGGGAAGGCGTGGGTGAGTCTTGGGAAGTCGATTGCCAATGATATCGTGGAAACGTTTGTAAAAGCCTTCACTCAGCGACTGTTTGCTCGTACCGGCATCTTCAATCTGATTGACCGATTCATGAATCGGATCTTTGGCGGAGGCGGCGGCGGGATCGTCTCTCCTTACGGCGGGCTACCCGGAGCGATTCCGAATGTCGGATTCTTGGCAGAAGGTGGACCGGTGGTCGGTCCCGGCACGGGCACCAGTGATTCGATCCACGCGATGGTGTCGGCTGGTGAGCACATCATGCCTGCGGATAAGGCGGCGACGTGGATGCCGCTCTTGGAAGGCATCAGGACCGGCAAGATTCTGCCCTTCCGCACGGGTGGTGTCGTGCAATCAATTGCGCTGTCTCCGCTGATCCCTCGACGCTATGCCCATGGCGGTGTCGTGGTGTCAGATGGGGGCGCGTCAACGGTGACGACCGGGGGTGGAGGCACCGGTAACATGGTGGTGTCCCTCCACCCTGACGCGCTGAACCTGACCATGCGGGAGTGGCTGGAGCACGAAGTGGTGCGGCAGCAGGGGAGGCGCTGATGGCCGCGTTATATAACCTGACCGGCCCTGTGCGACAGTTTAGCGGAGCCATCCTGTGTTTTGTGGGGCCACCGTTGAAAAGTCTGGATTGGCGCATCCTACAGGGCCATGGCACCCTCACGCCCTACACCTCCCACACGGATGAACTGGGCCGGTGTTCGTGTCGTTTTGATTCGGCAGGCATCATCGAACGAGTGATCGTCGGTGTGGCCTACGTACCCTGACCATGGCTGTCCGACTCCTCGCAGGCCCGTTTCATCTCAAGGATCGAGACGGGGTCTTTCCCGTCAATATGACGTTGGTGATGTACTGGCCGGGGCAGGGTCTATATGGGCAGGGTGACTGGCCCTATGATGGCGGAGTGTTTGGTTCCGGCAGTGCCGTGCAGAAGGTGACCTTCGATGGGGTCTGCTGCCGTACCGCCGGATCGACCATCGAAAATACGAACCAGAAGGCCAGTTGGTGGCCAAAGCGGAAGAAGTTGGTGTCGTTCAACTATCTTTCCGGCCCCCCAGAGATGGTGTGGGAGCCGAAAGTCTTCATGGTGCAGGCGGCAGATCCTCCGGGTGAAGGGTTGCAGACCGTCCCGATTTACATGAACGTGACGCCCTACGTGCGCTTGCTCGATAGGTGGGTGTATCTCTATGGCAATCGGGTGGCGTCGATGCGAGTTGGGGATACCGTCCCCACGCCTGAAGGCCCAGTGTGGCCCTTCAACGTCTTTTCTGGATTGCGTCCCGGTCGGACGGATGAAGAAGTGTTCGCCCGGAGCAGTGATTTTGGGGCGTTTGATTACACCCGTTGCCTGTTTTACGACACGGAAACCCAACAGTTTAGTTCGCCCCTGATTTACCTGACCGGTGTCCCTGAGACGGTGTTCTATGCCCCGGAATGGGGCGTGATCATCACGGGCCATCAGAACGAAACCATCGAAGGCCAGCCCGGTACTGGTCCCGCCATTCGGATCTGGAGTCTGGAAGTCGAACCGCAGATTCTGACGGATCCAGTGGTTTTTATCGGGACCGTCCGGTCAGGACAGATTGTCACCTACCGGGTGCGGTTGACTGGGCTGCACAACGATCCGGCTCCTGATGAACTGGTGGACTGGACCATCGAAGGCGTCGGAGAGTTATTGGAGGTGCAGTCCAAGACCGACGTTGAGGGCTACGCCATCGCACGGGTGGAGTATCACGTCGGAGAGACGGGCGATTCCATCGTGAGCGCGAGCGTGAAATGCTGAGGGAGATTTTTCGGACGGTGCCGATTCCGTATCGGACGGGTAGCCCACCCTCGTTTAACTATCTACCCAGTCAGGTGCCACCATATCTGGAGAGTCTGCAGAGCATTCAGGGTATTCATGTTGGCAGAAACCCGGAGACTGAAACGGGATTGGATGGGGCCACCTCGATTTATCTGTGGGCTCAGTTGTTCACGGCGGAGTGGCCCGGTGTAGGCCACGGGTACTTTCGGTTTGATGGGAAGTCTGGCAAGTTTCTGCGTCGAGTATTTGGGGCGTTCGAAGGCGTGGCCAGTCTGATCATCATGAGCCGGGTCATGACGTCGCGGAAGGGCGCACCGTATACCATCAATGCCTTCCAAGACACGATGTACAAGATCACGCTGGGAAAGTCGATTAACGAGCCCATCGGTGAAGAGTTGGAAGAGCCCATCGAGACGTGGGGCATTGTCAATGAAGGGTCCACGACGGGCGGGGTGCTGCAAGGCGTCGTGGGCTATCCGTGTACGCGGTTGGGGCTGACCTTGTATGGTCTGACGGCGTTCGATGATCTGCAGAATATCTTCATCAATACGCAGTTTAAGACGCTCTCGGTCTACGAGTGGCTGACGGGTCAGTTGCGGTACTCCATCACGTTGCCCCAAGGAGCATTGGCCACGGCGCTGGAAGAAGACCAGCACATGTACATCCTGCTCCAAGACCGCACCGTGTTGTTGTTTGATTACATGCGGAATGAGGTGTTAGGGGCTTCACGCATTCCGCCCTTACCGGGCGGATCGGCCATCACCGCGATAGGGATCAAAATTGGGTATGATTCGGTGTACAAGCGGATGCTTGTGCTAGAGCCCACGCCGAATGCGACCACGGGCGCGTGTACGACGGTCATTCGTGGCTATCGTATGGTGCCTGAGCCGGTGCGCTTGACCCGTCCGATTCCGTTAAAAGTCCCTCGCCAACGGCGCATCATCCCAGTGCTGGTGCAAGCGGTCGGAGATTCCAATGAAGGCGTCGGTGGCTATGTCGTGAATGCTGCTGTCGGAGGATCCGGATCGCTCGTTGGCATCCCGATTTCCGACAACATGGGGAATGCGCTCATTCACGTCGCCTGCGAAGGCTCTTCCTTGTTTGTGGGGGCTGAAGACTGGGAGACGACGGGATCCCCGGATGCGGTGCCGCCCCATTGTGGGCTGGTGACCATTGATGCCAATGTGACGGTGTATCTCCCTGACCCCCAGAGCCTGCCGACGAGTGGAGTGGGCACGGCTATCCCACGCCCACCGGGGGGAACCCCCGGACAACCGGGCGGGGGGTTAGGCGAGACTGCGCCTAACATGCTGTATATCCTGCAACAAGTCTTTGACGCCGGATCGCCCCGTGGACCATGGCAGTTCACCATGGGCAATGCCTATGACCAGACAGAGATTGATGGTCGAGGGGCGTTTATGGAGAAAGCGGTACAAGCCATCCACGATGTGGACGCCCGGTTTGGGCACATTCGCAAAGACCCCGGCCAGAATCAGTACAACGGCCATGCCGTGGATGCGCTGGTGTTCAAGAATGACGACGGCGTGACGGGAGAGGCGTTTGACGTGATCGGTACCACGATTACGTGGGGATTTATCATTCGTGACACCGTGGCGCTGAGCAAGTGGTATTACCCCGCGTAGAGAACAGCCATGCCGATTCTGAATCGTAGCGGTCAAATTTCCCACGGCCAAGATGGCTATGGTGCGTTTATCAACAACGTCAAAGTCGCTGACGGGGATAATCCGCACTGGTACAACCAGATCACGCTGGTGTACCAGCACATCGGTGTGGATGGGACGTATCTGGCCCTGTACGACACGTTGTTGTCCCCTCCCGTCGTCGCTCAAATCCATCCGACCGGGGCCGTCCGGATTTATGCGAGTGGCTTTGGTCAATATGCCGCGTGGAGTCCCGGTGTCGGCACATGGGCATGGGACGGGTGGACGACGCCCGGTGTGTTGACCGACATGGGGCCAGATGCGGCCATCGCCTATATAGACGGTTCAGGTACCCATGTCCGAGAGAAGACGGGCACAGAGTGGCTGTTGACGGATAGTAATACCGCCTCCGATGTGCGACTGCTCGGAGAAGGCCGCGCTATCTGGGTGGATGGCGGCACGTTGAAAACCGTGGGCTTGCCCACGCTCAAGGTGTTGGCGGGACAACTGCGGCGTCCAGAAGCGGTGGTGATCGATAACAAGTGGTGGGTGGAATATTTCATTGAAGCCACCGGAGAAACGGTGATTCACCCGTTTGACTCCTTTGATGGCTATCAGCTTGGTCCCCAGATCCGCTCCGACATGAACGTGTTGGAAGGCACTGGAACCATTCGCTTTGCGTGGGGCACGTCGGATCACGAAGAAGCCGGGACGATATTCTACCGGGACATTCTGACCCTCCCGATGCCGGGACCACCCGGTACGGGTGTAATCCCAGCGGAGCCCACGGTTCCCCTCGCGCCTCCCGGCACACCGACCGTGACCATCCCCGGCCTTGCGCCGACTGGAACGGCGGTCAGTAGCGATGGATCGATGACGCTCACCAGCACCGCCACCTTTGGAGTTGCGGCGGCGGCGGAAGAACTGGTGATGCTGCCCATTGATATTTTCCCGGCCTATCCCTCTGAAAGTGGGCATGGCCGGATTGTCCATCCGATTCTCGGAGCCTTCGACTATGAAGTGAAGCCCGATGAATGGGTGAATATCGATGCCGACGCCATCATCCCACCCGTGTGGGCGTCCTCACGGACGTTGACCAGTGCGGCCAACGTGTTGTGGCAAGGCCATCTGCGAGATGTCGTGGTGGAGGAACGCTGGAAGGCGCTGGGGGGATTGGCCATGCCGATTACCCAGTTGCGAATGTTGCTCGCCATCTGGACGTCGCCCATGGATCCCGATGTGGGCTATGTCCACTGGTTTCCGAATTACATCACCCAAGTGGGGTTCAAAGTTCTGCCGTTGCAATTGAGTGCAGGCGGGCAGGGGATTGAATTCGATGACGTGGTGAACTACAAGGACGAGCACGGCGAGCCCATCGGCTGGATTACCGCCCCGGTGACCTTCCAGTTGAAGCTGGTGGAGCGGCTCTGATGGACGGACGCTGGAAACCAGTCAGCCGGGATAGCAAGAAGGATGTGAAGGTCATTCTGCATCCCACAGCGGCTATCTGGGAAGTCCGACGCGGGATGGATCCGGGGTCTGATGACTCGGTGGATTTGTCGGAGTTTGTGTCCCAAGGCACACAGTCGGTGTTCGAAGCCAGCGTGACCCTGAAATTCAATCGGGAATTGTTTGGAGACGCCCAACCGGCCCCTAACCAGATTCTCGAAATTCAATTGTGGCAGTCCGGCATCTGGAAGCCGATCTGGCTCGGCATCATCGACGCCATCAGTTCGTTCACCCTCCAGCGGGGTGAGCGGTCGATGGTGATCACGGCCAAGACTCGTGAGCAACAGGATGTGTGGAAGTCGGTGAAGCGCCTGACGCCCATGTTCCCGCAGATGACAGACTTTGGCTACATTGCCCATCGCGTGGCTCGGAGCGCCGGGATGCAAGGCGATGAAATCATCCTGCCGCAAAGCGCATTTTCGACCAAGCACAGCAACACGCAGATGGCTGACATGAGCGCATGGGAGATGCTCCAGCAAGTGTGCGTGCCCTTGGGGTGGTCGCCCTTCATTGATGGATTGGGACGGCTCCGAGTGGCCAGCCGCGAACTGCAGCATCGGACACCGGACATCATTCTGGAGGATGATCGGCTCATCAAGGTTGGGGGCCAACGGCAACGACCACCGATGTCCCGCGTGCGGGTGCAGTGGTTGAACCCCACGATGAAGAAATACAAGAAGATGGACCAGCAATTGGGGCAGTCTCAGACCGTGACCATGGGATGGTTCCTGCCGTATTGGAAGCGGACGTTCTGGTTTTCCGACGATAAGACGCTGCGAGCGGAGAATGCTCGGATTAATTGGTCCAAAGACCATAGTCAGAGTGCCAACTTGTTTCCCCAGACACCGTTTGGCGCGTTTGTCTCTGAAAACTTCCAGCAGATAGCGGAGAATAAAGGCCGCTTGTTGTTGATCAACAAGGCGTTTGCGGTAGCTCTCCCACTGGCCATCAATCTGATCCGTGCCACGGCGACGAGGACCGATAAGGTGATGGGGACCATTAACGTGACACAACCCACACTAATTTCCGATCCGCTTGGTGGTCCTGTGTTTGGCACGATTCCCGTTGACGGGACGATGTTACACACGGTGCCTACGCCTGTCACCGGATCAGTCTTCGAAAGCATCCAGTTAGCCGCATGGGTGTACATCATGATGACCATTCAGAATGGCGTCTATGAAATCTGGGGGACACCCTATGACTGGGTCCATGCCCGGAACACCTCGGAAGCCTTTGACAGTTCCGTGCCCACCTACGTGGACAACGTGATGGACATCGAGAACGATTTCATCGTGGATGAATCCCATGCCAAGGCCGTAGCCATCCGCGAATTGATTTACTCAGCCCGCTCGGCCAATAGATGGTCGGTGACACTGGTGGATGATCCTCGGATTGAGTACGGTGACATTCTGAAGTTTACGGACGGCAGTCAGTTGTTCGTGGAGGATGTTAGTCGGCAGTTGGAGCGAGGATCGGAAGCCATCCTTGATGTGCAGGGGTTCATCATTCCGTTGACCAAGACGTCCTCCACGGGGGTGATTGATTTGCCCTCCCCGGTGTCGCCATGATTCGGATCTAACGATGCCTGTTCTCACAGATATGGCCTCGGCAGAGGTCAAACATCGCGTCAAAAAGCTGTATGGCACCACGCTCACGCGACCGACGCTGTTGATTTCAGATGGCCTGAATGAAGTGTATGCCTGTGATGTCAACATCGGTGCGACCGATCCGTCTGGAGCCATCCAGCAGTACATGGTGGAAGAGGCCAATCGGAAGGGCGAGCATCGATCCACCTATCTGGTAGGGTTACCGGGACAGACACCGCAAGACTGGCAGTTGGACGACAGCCTGCCGGGACACGTCGATACGACGCTGCACAACGTGGCCATCTCCCGCAATAATGTGGATTTGGTGTATGCCGATGTCGGCAGTCCCGTGGTGTGTGAGCGGGATGATACCGGGCAGTGGCAGATTACCGGGTTCTCCATCGAGCAACCGGGCACACACAAGTTGTACCCCGTGGATCTGCAAGCGATGACCATCGGGACCGTGATTGACCTGTCGGTCGATACGCGGCTGTTAACGCTGGCGGAGATGGGTGAAAAGCGTCCGTTTGGGACACTCCCATTCGGAGCCAGTGCCATTTTCCGGGGTGGCGTGTTGATTCAAATCGTGTAGGGAGCAGACATGGCGATTGACCTTCGTGAGTTTGCCAGTGGCGATACCGACTATATCGCCAAGATGAACGCCAATGTCTCGGACATTGAGAACGCCATCAATGCGTTACAGGCACAAGCCGCCGCTGCGGGTCCGGGCACCGCCATCGCTGCGGGGCTGTTCATGGTGGCCTTGTTCAATGACGCCGACTGCCTGATTGGCCCCGATAGTTATTTTGTCACTCAGCACGCCACCACGCTCACCGTGGATCCGGGGGCCATGTATATCGCCAGCACCGGGGTTGTGGTGCGGTTGTATACGCAGACCTCCATCAACATGGCCGGTCAGACCGCAGGCCAGAAGTACATCGTGGTGGATGCGGCAGGCACCCCGCTCCTGAACACCAGTCAACTCCCCGGCACCGTGTACTCGGTGTACTGGAATGGGAGTGCCTTCATTGGCCAACCCGTCCGCATCTGCCCGGTGTTCTACGACGCTGCTGAGTCTACTGCCTCCCGCGAAAGTACGATACTGGGGCTGGATGAATCGCCCCCGGAAACGATGTCGTACCACACGCTGGATGACCGGCTGGAAGCCACGGAGGAAATGTCTCTGCAGGCGTCACAGGACGCCGCGAACGCCTTGGCGCTGGCCTATGAACTGGGTGGGGCGGCAGTCAAGATTCGCAAGGTCGGGTGCTCGGTCGATGGGACGACGGGTGTCAAAGGGACTATTCAGATTGATTTCGCGGGCACCATTATCGGATGGAGTGTGATCGCGGATGGTGTGGGCACGTTACAGGTGGAAGTGGATCGTAAAGCCTCCAGTGCCCCCCCTGCCGTGCCTGCCATTCCCAACACCACGACGGATAAGATTTCAGCTTCCGCCCCTATTGCCTTGGCCAGTGCTCAATCTGCCGCCCGTGCGGCGGCGGGGGTAGCGTCATGGTCCACGACACTGGCGCAGTGGGATGTGCTCCAATTTAACGTCGTCGCCGTCACGGGAGTGACCCGCGCCACGCTGTATCTGCGGATTGAAGAAACGTAGGAGACTGACATGGCCCTCTTGTTCATGGATTCATTTGACCATTACGTCACAGCGGATGTGGCAAAAAAATGGTCGTCTCGATCAGCCGACACGGGGAACACTACCGCTATCAATGCGACCGGTGGTCGGCATAGTTCCGCGTCGTTTCGGTGCGTGAAAGTCAGTCTGAATCGGTCGATGTGGACGAAGCTCCTTGTTCCGACAGGAAACATCTGTGTGATGGGTGTTGCCTACAAGATTGCCAGTGCGACGACTCAGCCGATACAGATGATGACCATTTTCAGCAGTGGTGGCGGACAAGTCACATTAAGAGTGAACGCTGATCTAACGGTGTCCATGATGCGGGGTGGAACCGTACTGGGCACATCTGGCATTTCGCTGGCCGTTGCAACCTTCACGTATGTCGAGATGAAAGTTACGATCAGTCCCACAGTGGGGACTGTGGATGTCCGGTTCAATGGCGTACTGGTGCCCGGACTGAGTGGGTTGACAGGTCTGAACACGGCAAACGTAGGCGGCTCGACGTGGTCAGGGATCGCGCTGAATGAGTATGACGATTCTGCGCTGGGCATCGTGGGCACGACGCTGGATTACGATGATTTCTACGTGCTCGATGGCAGTGGTGCGGCTCCGTGGAACACGTTTTTGGGAGACGTGCGTGTCGATGCTCGGTTCCCAACTGGAGCCAGTGCGAACGGGGCTCCAAACACGGGATGGACGCCCTCGGCTGGGGCGAATTGGCAGAATGTCGATGACACCCCCGGCCCCAATGATGACACCGATTACAACGAGACGGTGACGAGTGGGGTTCTTGACACCTTCGTAGTGCAGGACATTCCGGTCACGGGTGCGTTGGTGTATGGCGTGCAGCACAACATGGCCCTGAAAAAATGGATGCGGGGTTGTGTTTGGTCGCCCCCGTTGTGCGGCATAGCTCGGTGAACTATGTGGGGACAGATGTGAGTCCTTCCACGGCGTATGGGTATGCCACCCAGATTATGCAGGTCAACCCCGGTACCTCGGCCCAGTGGACGGAAGCCGGATTCAATGCGGCGGAATTTGGCTACAAGCGAACCACCTAAATGGCTATCACTCTCGCCGCCTCAGTTACCTTTGGTGGAGTAGACGGCGGAATCTCCGCAGCGATAGATACGACTGGGGCCAAGCTGCTCGTCATTTCGGTTGGGTATTTTGCCACAATCGGCACGGTTAGCGATTCAAAGGGTAATAGTTGGACGCCGCTGACGGAACGTACCACGGGGAGCACTGCGAAGCATCGCTTCTACTACGTGCTCAACCCTGTGGTTGGGACGGGGCACACGTTCAATGTCTTCGGTATCAACACGTTCCTCGGTTACGTCGTTCACGCCTATGCTAACCCTGCTGGGGCACTGATCTTTGAGTCGCAGAACGGCGCGGCGGCGGCGTCAGGTACTAGTCGTAGCACCGGCAGCGTGACACCAACGACCGACGGCTCGCTCATCGTGAGTGGGTTGTCGCTCGGTGATGCGAGCAACAGTCCTACGGTGGACTCCGGGTTGACCTCCACGTTGCGAGCGGGCGTAGCAGGCGTTTCGCTTGGTTGCACGCTCGCCTACAAGGTCCAGTCCCCGGCGGCAGCGATCAATCCGACGTGGTCGTGGACCGCGAGTGCCGAGCACGCCGCATCGGTAGCGGTGTTCAAGTCCGCCCCTGCATTTACTCCTGTAGCCTCTGCCGTTGCAACGGGGGCCACGACGTCAGCCATTGACACTACAGGTGCGTCTCTGTTGGTGGTCAATGTATCGTGGTGGGAACCGGGTGGTGCGGTGACGGTGAGTGATTCCAAGGGGAATACGTGGCAACCTGCGAATCTTTATGGCTATGCAGGAGCGGCGAGACACCGATTTTGGTATTGCCTAAATGCCGTGGTGGGAACGGGACACACCTTCACCGTTACTGGGCAATCGTCGTTTGTGGTGCAGGCGTTTTCCATAAGTGGGGGAGCCGCGATCCAAGGCTCTTCTCAAAGCGGAAATACGGGTGTGTTTGTTAGCAGTCTGGCCAGTGGAGTGGTGACGCACACGGCGGGGGATCTGATTGTCACCGGATTTGGTGCGGATGGAGCCGGAGGAGTAGATACGGTTCCCACTGGTTTTACGGCTGTGGGTCCGTCGTTCATCGCCGCAGCCAACATGGAGTGTACCGGTGGATATTTGGTGGCTGGTACGACGGGCTCCACAAATCCCACATGGGCACTATCGGGATCACACACCTATAACGTCGTATCCTCGCTCGTCTTTTCCATTATTCCTGCAGGACTCACCAAGATCCAGACGACTGGCGTCGTAGGTGCGGCTGGAAGCCCTAGCGTTGGTGTGGGGTTTGGGTTTACCCCCTTGGTGGGCAGTGGCATCGTGGTCATGGCCCATGGGTGGAATTCCGGCCCGATGTCCGCGAGTGATAATTACGGGAACACCTACCAGACAGCCGTTGTTCGCAACACCAGTAACCACTACTCCGCAATTTTGTACTGTTCGAAAGTGGTCAATAGTGGACCATCCTTCGTGGTCACAGTGGTTGGCGGGGGTGCGACGTATTTCGCGGTGCAGGCCCATGAAGTCGTAGGCGTGGGGTATGGGTTAGTTGCTGTTGCTACAGCGGGAGCGACGGGCAGTTCCACGACGCCCGCTACGGGAGCGACAGCGGCCAGTCCCGTTGCCAATGTGTTCGCGGTGGCCGTTATGGGCGTCCAGCCCACCCAGTCCACGATTACGGTCGAAACCGTGAGCCCCGTGTGGGCGCAAGATGCGGAAGTCCTCAGTAATTCTGGCCAATCTGCTACAGAATTTGATTCGCGGATGTTGACGGGAGTGTCTGGAGCGACTCTCAGCAGTAGCTGGACCAATGGGACGACCGGGGCATGGACGGCCATCATGGCAGGCTTTGCCTCCATCAATGACTTGCCACCGGCATCGGGACGAGTCACCCACGATCCGATTGAGGTGTTGAGTTTACCGACGCCTGCGGCTCGGGTGACCCATGATGCCGTAGAAGTCTTGTTCATCCCGTTGGCCACCGCTCGGGTCACGCAGACAGCGATTGAAGTCGTCACGCCCTATGTGCCAGAAACCACGACCGGCGGGGTGGGCATCTGGATGGGTGATGGCGCAGGCAACATCTGGATTGAGTAAGTGCAATTAATTGCAATAGGAGTGCGACATGCCACAGGTACAGCCCATTGTGGTGGAGGGCATTTACGTGCCTCCCATGAACTGTGTGACGTTGACCCGGTATTTCTATTCGTGTGAGGAACGATCCGATGGGACGTTGTACCGGCAGTTACTGCGGGCAGAACGGCGAGTAGATCGGGCCATTGTCCGTCCCCTTCAGCCGTTTCAACGGGAAGCTCTGGTCTGTCTCGTCTCGGATCTGGTGGCCGGATTAGCGGTGTCTCCGAGCGTGACTTTTGAAAAGAGCTTTCTGGTCAAGGCCCTGAACAAGGGCATGTTCCAGATCGCGGCGGCAGAGTTTCACGTCTTCTGCTACAGGGATGGCAAGGTGCAGACCCGGCTCTGGGAAAAGCGGCGAGCGGAGCAATATCTGTTCTCCAGAGGCCACTTGCTCTTCGACTGAGTACATGCTAAACTAGGGCCACGGTTAATTCAGAAGCCTCCAATGGAGTGGGATCGGTCGTTCTATGCTTGATTTTACTACTGCGTTCAAAGCGCATCTGCCGTTCATAGGTGTACACACGGACGATCCTGTAAACGTCCGTACGATTTTGCAACACCTGAGCGGCAAAGCGGTTCAGCCATTACCGACAGCCAAGCAGGCTCCGGTCGGAGATGCGTATCTCTGGTGGACCGAAGACCCGTTGCAAGTGAACACGGACATGTACCGCAAGCTCTGTGCGGCAACCGCCAGTTGCGTGGTCGTGAACGCTGACAAGCCCAACCTGCTGGTCTATGACACCGGCATCCTGCAGACGCCCCCGCAGTTCTACCGGGACTACCTGAAGGATTTCGTCACCCCGGAGCAGATCGAGTCCATCACCCAGCAGTTGAAGGGCCTGAGCCTCAAGAGCGCACAGGAAGTCGTCCAGTTGACCATGGCACGGGTGCAATCCATTGCACCACATGAGGTTCGCAAGACCCGGCAGATGATGGGCGGTGAAACCCCCGGCCTGATGGTGCTGGAGACGGATTACGATTTCTACGAATGGCCCCATGCCCTGAAGGAATGGCTCACGCTCAACGATCAATACTTTCTGGACCTGAACACGCCCCCACAGTTGGTGCCCCGTGGTCTGCTCCTTGGCGGCGAGCCCGGAGTAGGGAAGACCATGGCGGCTAAGGTGCTGGCCAAGCACTGGGACGTGCCGCTGTTCCGGCTGGACGTGAGCACGAGCCTCAACCGCTATCTGGGGGAGTCCGAAAGCCGGATTGCGAAGAATCTGGCGGTCATCGAGCAGAACGCCCCGTGCGTCTGGCTGATGGACGAAGTCGAGAAGCTGTTCGTGTCCAATGGAGACGAAGGAACGACGCAGCGGATTCTCAGTCAGGTGCTCTGGTGGTTGCAAGCGCACACCGCTCGTGTTTTAACAATAATGACCACGAACAATTTGGAAACGATTCCAAGAGAATTGTATCGGGCTGAGCGTTTGGACAAGGTGCTCCACTTAGAAAAGTTACCGATGTCGGCAGCGAAGGCGTTTGCTGCCAAGGTTTATGAATCAGTATTGGGCCACCCCATTCCGCAAAAGAGGGCCAAACTACTCAGGGAATTGTTGGAAAAAAGCGATAAAGGCACTTACGCTCATGCAGAAGTGCGAGTGCTGGTGTATGAGACGGTAAAAATCAACGGCTGGTTGAATTCCAATGCTTGAGTGGTGGAAGCCGGTTGTTGGGTATGAAGGCTTGTACCAAGTCAGTTCGCAAGGTCGAGTGCGACGGGTGGACGGCAGAGTGTTGAAGCCCTATCCAACGCCCTACCCACGAGTGAATCTCTGTAAAGATGGGAAACCTACGACATGGTATATTCACCAACTGATCGTAGATGCCTTTCGTCCGGGTGAACGGTTGCCCGGTCTGGAAGTGAACCACAAGGACGAGAACAAACAGAATTCCGTGTTATCCAACTTGGAAGTTGTTACGCACCAAGGAAATGCCCAGCACTCCGCAAAGTTGACGGCTGATCAAGTGGCCTACATCCGAGTGGTCTACGTGCCAAGGAAGGTAACGCGAATATGGCTGGCTCAGAAGTTTGGGGTGACGGTGTCGTGCATCAAGAGCGTTCTGAACCACAAAAACTGGCCAGTTGACAAACCAAACCCCATGTGATAAAGTTGACAACGGGTCACAAATCAGGCCCGCTAGTCAAAGGAGTGACGAGAATGTCAGCAACTGCACCGAACGCACCGCTTCGCTACCGTGGGTACAACAGCCAGTACGTGGACATCGCTGTCCGGGGCGCGGACGAGCATCTGGGGCTCGCCATCGAGTACGCCGCGCACCCGTCGAACATCGGGTGTTTCATCCTCCGGTTCATCGTCCATGGCAAGGGCATCGATCCGAAGAACTACACGCACCTGACCTACCGGGAGAGCGCCAAGTTCATCATCCCGGCCAGCGAGTCGAACCCCACGGCGGAAATCTTCAAGGGTCTGCGCCTGACCAAGGTGGCCATCCCGGTCTTCAAGCCCGCTATCCAGCGGCATGAGGTGGCTGCGCTTGCCGACAAGAACGGGGGCCTGATCTGGGCACAGGTGGCCAACTGGGTGGCCGAACAGGTGGCGGCGGAGGGGTTCACGCTGACCGTGTCCAGCCTGAAGGACGAGGTTCGTGGGCTGGTCGCCCTGCCGGTCACGTCCAGTGAGGTGGAGGTGGTGCTGGACTTCCCGAAGCTCGATGCCCCGGAGCAGAAGGCAGCGGCTCTGAAGCTCGTGAAGACGCCGGAGCCGGAAGAGACGGACGAAGAGGATGGGGAAGAGTCGGACGACAAGGAGTGGTTGAACTAAAGTTTCAACCGGAGAAGGAGTGCGTATGAAGCAGAAGCGTCCATCACTGGCGGATCGGCTGGTGGTGAAGCTCCGGAAGTTGGGCCTTTCGGAGCGCAAGGCAACGGCGTTGGCGAAGGGTCTGACGCCCACAGCGGCCCGCGCTGGAGTGACCGGGACGGTGACCGGTAAGTTGACCGCACGGCTGGTCAAGCTGGGCCTGTCCGAGCGCAAGGCCACGGAGTTGGCCAAGGGGTTGGCCCCCATCGTTCGTGCCGCCATCAAGGCCAAGGCCAAAGCCAAGGCGCTCACGCTCGATGACGTGACGGACGAGATGGTCAACGAGACGGTGACAAAGGTCACCGATGACGCGGAAGACACGGATTTGGACAAGGTGGCCCCCCGTGTCAACGGGCACCGGGTCCGTCTGGATCTGCCGGTGGTCGAGCGGAGCATCTGGCAGCGAAAGCCGGTCAGGGGCATCGAACTGCTCCGGGTCATGGATGGCCTGACCAGCGAAGCCACGTATCTGGTGGCGGCGGTCAAGAGCGACGAAGGCATCGTGGCGGTACGGCAGTTGGGCACGGACCTGTATAACGTGAAGTTCTATCCGCACATGGCGTACTGGGGCTACACCCCGGAGCAGTTGGACAAACTGAAGGCCACGGAGTATCTGGCCCGTGAGTGGTATCAGCGGATGCACTTCGACCGGGAAGGCGTGGTCAAGCTCCTGAAGCAGTTGGATCTGGAGGCCAAGCCCGCCATCACCCGGTTGTTGTCGCGCCTGATGAACGTGTCAGGACGGGCACTGTTCAAAGCCTTTGAGTACCTGCACAAGCGTGTGGGTGTTGCGGCCTAGAGATTGCCCTAGAGACGTCTAGGGAAAGGGGAACGAGTGGAAGGCGGGGGAGGGCCGGATGTGCCAACGCACCAGAGCACAGCCCCATGAACCTGTTTCCACGTTGGTAAAATCCCCAAGCCGGGAATACCTTTACCGGCACTTTTTCCTCCATGGAGGGTTGAATGACGCATGCGGTGTTGTTACGCCCAGAGTGTTTGGAGGCGACAGAGGGCGACGTGGTCGTGGCGCTTCTGTTGTCCCAGATTGTGTACTGGTGCGAGCCTGCGAAGAACGGTCAATCCAAGCTGAAAGTGAAGCGGCATAACGTATACTGGATTGCCAAAACCCGCGAGCAGTGGATGGCAGAAACGGGTTTGACGCTCAAGCAATACAAACGCGCCATCGCGGCGTTGAAAGCTCGCCAGATAGTAGATGTGAAGGTGATGCGATTCAAAGGAATTGCCCAGAGCCACCTACGACTCGTGCAACCAGTTGCAGGGCTGGTCCCAAAGGGACCAACCGGCTGGTCCCAAAGGGACCATCCTGATCGATCTACATATACTACTGGTACAGAGAGTACTGATCATGTCGTTCTGGCACATAGCAAATCAAGATTTGCCAGTACATACGGGGATCAATGTACCGGGGAAGGAGAAGTAGGAAGAGTAGGAGAAAGTACCGAGAAGAAGGAAAGTACGGGAGTAAATAGACAGACCAAGGATGCCCGTACAAAAGCACCACAGGGTGTGAAGCAAATTCCAACAGGAATGCAGGGGAAATTCATGAAGGCCGCAGATATCCTGAAAGCCCATCAGGCTCCCACCAATGGGAGTTTGAGTGCCTATTGGAAGAGCCGGTGTGCGCTGGTGTTGAAGGGTTACCAGAAACCGCTGACCGTGAAAGAAGCGGCACAGTTGAAACAGCTACACACGTATCTGGGGAATCAGACCAAGCCAGTGATCGCCTATGCTGTGGAACACTGGTGGAAATTCGCCACGCAGGCTGGGGCATCTGCCGGAGTCATCCCGTCCGCCGATCCGAATATCGGATTCCTCCTGAAACACCATGCCGTGGCGGTGAATTTGCTTACGCCTGTGGTAGCCACGCCTCTGCCCAAGGGGGACGAGGCTCCGGTGCAATTGATTGCCACCGGGACGGAAGAGGTGGCCGCGTATGTACCTTCGTCTCAGGAGTTGACGGAGCTACTGGATGGCCTCAAGTCTCCGTAAGGAGCCAATCGTGATGACGCCAGTGACGGGTTCAGGGGTGCTCGACGCCAAGGAGCATTCGCGCATTATTGCGGACTTCGAACGAGTGTGTACCGTGGCGGGGATTCAGGGGCATTTCCTCTACGAGTCCATGACCAAGCACTGTGGTCCCATCGAAGTGGACTGGGTGAAGCGGTTCTGGACCCATCTCCGGCAGGGGGTGCCGGGATTGTGTCTGCAAGGAGTGGCGCGTCCGGATACCCGGTGCCAGTCCATTGCCGCCGCCTTGGTGCGGAACTACGTGGACGCCCGCGTCGTGCCGCTGAACACCTTGATCGAGAGCACCTTGGACGGGGGTCATCCGCCGTCACCCACGGTTCTGCTGATTCCGAATCTGTTCATGGCCGCAATGGGCAAGAGCGTGCCCGCATGGCGCGTACAGGTGATGTACGACCTGTTGCTGGAGCGAAGTACCAAATCGAAGCCCACCGTTGTTTATGTCGAAAACCTGCAGGGACTCGTCGGGATGTATGGCGAGCCGTTTCATGATTTCCTGAGCCGGTTCACGCTGGTCACGGAGTAAGGAGGGAGGGTGGCATATGCCTTGGGGACGAGGGCCATTAAGCGTCTGTGTCAGGAACAAAACCCGGTGGGGTGGCAGAAGGCCAAGCTGTCCCCCGCCTTGTTCAAGCCGTCCGAGCAATCCGTCTACGAGTGGGTCACCGATCATCTGAAGCTCCACCATGCGTTGCCGCATGTGGAGACGTTGCAAGCGGCCTTTCCCGATGTGGAGCCGCTGGAGATTCCCGAGCCTTCCAGTTACTACGTCCTGCAGCTAGAGCAGCGATACTGTTACGAGCGGGTTAATAAAGCCAATCTGGAGTCGCAGTCGATCCTCAAGCAGGACCAGACCGCCTCCGAAGAGGCCCTGAACGTCCTCCGGCACGCCATCCGCGATATCACCGAGCAGCGGTACCGGGTCCGCATCCTCGATGTCGCCTTGGATGCGCCCACGTTGGTGCTGACGGCCTACCATCAGGTGTCGTCGGCGGAGTATGTGGCGACCTTTGGGTGGCCGTATCTGGACCACCAGAGCGGTGGGGTGATGCCCGGAGATGTCATCTCCTTCGTCGGTCGCCCAGCGGTGGGCAAGACATGGTTGACCCTCTGGACCGCCCTGCACAACTGGACGGTGCGGAAGCTCAACGTGCTCTACGTCTCCATGGAGATGATGACGCTGCCGATTGCCCAGCGTATCTCGGCCCTGTATACCCATCAGAACATCAGTCAGTTGAAGGTGGCCGGGTACAGCAACCAGACCTTCGCCAAGTTCTATGCGGGCCTGAAAACCATGACGCTGGAGTCGGCCAAGATGTACGTGGTCGATGGCAATCTGGCGGCGAGCGTCGAAGACCTGTTCGCCTTGGCCGACATGCTGGAGTGTCGGGTGATGTTCATCGACGGCGCGTATCTCCTGCGCCATCGCAACGTCAAACTCGATAGATTCACCCGAGCCGCCGAAAACGTGGAACTGATCAAGCGGAACTGCACCGATCTGGAAATCATGGCGTTCTGCTCATGGCAGTTCAACCGCGAAGCCAGTAAGAAACAGAAGAAGGGCAAAGGGGAGCAGGGGGATCTGGAAGATATCGGGTACACGGATGCCATCGGCCAGATCAGTAGCATTGCCCTGTCGCTGTATCAGGAAGACAGCGTCGAAACCATGAAGCAGCGGAAGATCCAAGTGATGAAGGGCCGGAACGGCGAAGTGGGCCAGTTCTCCATCGCATGGGACTTCACTCAAATGAGCTTCGCCCAGACCGATCCGCCCATCGGTCCAGCGGTGAAGGCGGATGACGCCAAGGAATTACAGTGGGTATAGTGGAGTAAAGTGTGACGCTTCGGATTATTCAAGGCCATCTTCCCGCACATCCGTTATGGCCGCTGATTGCTCCGTGTATTGAGATTCAGCACTGCCACAGTCGGCGGGAGCGTACGGAGATTCGATTAGGTTTGTCGATGGGATTGCAAGAAAAATTGCTGGCCGTGACGATGCTATGTGTCGCCTGTCAGAAGAATGTCATTCACCCCATCAAAAAGCGGAGAGGTTGGCGAACCTTATACCTCAAGGTGACCTGTGATGCCGATATGAATGAGCGATGCTGCCGTTCAGCGGCTGCACGTAATGAAGTGGATGCTATTATTGCTGCAGTACGGACCAAGGAGTGGATGGCATGGCGTTGAAGTTGTTGGCGAAGAAGCCGGTCCCACAGGTGGAGGTGTCTCCGGTCATCGAACCGGTGGTGCTACCGCCCAAGGTGCTGGTGCAGCCGGAACCCACAGCGGTCGAAGCCTTGACTTCCGAGTACATCGAGCTATGGAAGAAGTTCGATTACTTCGAAGTCAAGACGCTGGTCAAGCGCATGGAGGACATCCGGAAGCAGTTAGTGACCATCGCCAACGAGACGATGGATGAGAAGAAGCCTGCCATCTTTGCCTGCCCAGCCGGGGAAGTGGAATTCTCCGAGCGGGGCAAGGTGTCAGAAGTGCCCCATCCTTTGGCGTTGATTCAGGTGTTGCTCTCCAAATTTGGTCCGGACGTGACCGCCAGCGTGGTGGATATCGCCATCACGCCGCTCCGGAAGGTGCTGAGTGAGTACGAGTTGAAGCAGTATTTGGTGGAGGAGCCGGGAATTCGCACCATCAGAGCCGTGCGTCCAGTAAAATAGCTCCCGAAAGGGAGGGACCGCCTTATGGGTCTGATTCAACTGATCGTCATTCTGCTCGTCGTCGGGGTGCTGGTGTGGCTCGTGGAGCAAGCCCCGTTCGTGTCACCGACCGTGAAGCCCATTATCCGCTGGGTGATTCTCGCGGTGGTCGTGTTGTGGCTGTTGTCGGTGTTCATCGGGGACATTCCGCTGCCGCGTCTCGGTGGTAGAGGGTGATGGACGAGCCGTTCTGTGGGTGGACGATTTACTATCGTCCACTCGACTTTCCTCATCACTATGCTGTCCGTATGTGGCGGCTGGTGGAGGACAGTGCTGTGCCCCAGCACTATCTGGTCGCAGGGCTCTATGACACGCTGGAAGAGGCCCGGATGGATATCCCGGTCGGCACCATCTGTGTGGGGCGGGAAGAGGCAGATGACCCGATAATCGTGGAGACGTGGTTATAGCCGAAGGGGTCGGTATCCATGACCCAAGAGCAGTGCGTAGCGTTCTTAGAGGCGCTTCGCGCTAAGCAGATTCATGTCAAGGGCAATGGCTGGATTGAAGCCAGTTGCCCGCTGGCCCCATGGACACACAAGAACCGGATGGATAGCTCGCCCAGCTTCGGGCTGAGCGTCAGGCCCGGTGAGCGGAGCCACTTCCTGTGTTTCGCGTGTCGGCAGGGGAGTGCTGAAGAACTGTTGCAGACCATCGAGTTCTATTCCGGGCTGGGTATGGTCGGCCCGAAGTACGACTACAACTTCCCCCTGTGTCACCAGATCCTGCAGGATGAGGAGTATGTGATTCCGCTGCCTGAGTACGGGGAGTTTGGTCCACCGGGACAACAGTTCAGTGAGTGGCCCCAGTACTGGGTGGACAGCTTCACCCATGCGGCATGGGACATGGGAGCCGCGAAGTATCTGGCCTTTCGTGGGGTGTCGGTGACGA
>Ga0184611_1000029_pt1 | contig 29898 bp, 32 predicted proteins | sample PLM3_5_coex_FD_133162 | JGI IMG/M metagenome (GOLD analysis project Ga0184611, IMG submission 133162) | Groundwater sediment microbial communities from an aquifer in East River, Colorado, USA - PLM3_5_coex | ecosystem: Environmental > Terrestrial > Soil > Riparian zone | place: USA: East River...
AAACGAACAGGGGTTCCTCCTAGTGGCACGGTTATAGCAAATTTGCCTGAGGGAATGCGACCTGCAGACAAACTACAATTTGTTGGTTGTGCTGATAACAATACAATGGGAACGACAATTAATGTTGAAACAAATGGTGATATCATATTTGATGGAACGGGTTCTAATTCTGTAGACTTTGTTGATATGAACATGATTATATTTCCAGCAGCAGATGTAGCACCAAACAGCGCATGGACAACAATTACACCTGTAGGAAATTGGAAGGATGTAGGATTAACCAACGCATCATGGCCAAGGTTGGGTTATTGGGAAGATCAACTTGGCCGGGTTTGGTTGAGAGGATTGATTCAATACAACGGCAGTGTTCCGGCAGGTCAATTGGAGATGTTCAGACTTCCAGCTCCATATTCTCCTGCTTACAGTACCCATCAAGTTATGCCTATGTCAAATACTGTTAAGAGAATAGCAACTATGCGTTTTGCTGCAGTAAATGATAAAAATCCAGAAACTTCTGCGTGTACATTCTTCTATGATAGGAATCCAACTGGATCGGCATTTTCTCCTGCGATTAGTCAGATTCATATTTTACCAGTTGCAGCAATTCCAGAATCTAATTGGCGCAGTCCGAATCTTTTGAATGATTGGTATAACTTTAATCCAGAAGTGTTTCCTTCTATAGGTGTATGGTCTGCACCGGATGGAATTCAACATATTCGTGGATTGGTTAGAGGTGGTACTGTTCCTCCTGTTGTTTTAAACAACTGGGGATCAGGAGACAAATGTGATGTTGATAGTTTGCTTGCTCCGGTTGCAACCTCAGAAGTGTACGGTCGTGTAGAAATATCTCAACCTAATCTGCTTGTTCACGTAGGTTCAATCGGTTGGGTCAGTTTGGATGGACTTCATTATATGTTGGAGGCATAGTTGACGTGGTATTTTCTGTCGAATCTCATGGCTCCTTCAATAAGACTCAATCTTTTTTAACCAATCTAGGAAAGATTGATATTACTAGAATTCTTAACAGCAAAGGTCAAGAAGGAGTGACTGCTTTAGAATCTGTTACTCCCCAAGAGACTGGTCTAGCTGCTGGTTCTTGGTATTATGAAGTAAGTAGTAGTTCAAACAGTTTTCAAATTGCTTGGTATAATTCAGATGTTGAGAACGGTTTTCCTGTAGTCATAATGCTTCAATACGGTTATGGTACAGGAACAGGAGGCTATGTTCAAGGACGGGATTTTATAAATCCAGCAATTCAACCCATATTTGATCAGATCTCTGAAGATGTATGGAAGGCGGTGACCTCAGCATGAGTAAGGTTGAAGAACGCGTAGTCGTAATGAAGTTTGACAATGCGCAATTCGAACGTGGAATTAAAGCTACGATGGATTCTCTCGCGGCTCTCAACAAAGGACTTCAGCTGCAGGGAGCCACCAAAGGTATAGATGATGTTAGTCAAGCAGCAAGTAAATTATCATTGCAACATATATCCGATAGTATTGATAGTGTTGCCTCTAGATTTACGGCTATGACAGCTATCGCCATTACAGCATTTGCAACTATTGTTAATAAGGCTGTAGATGCTGGTATTAGGATGGCAAAATCTTTTAGCGTAGATCCTGTCGCTGCCGGTTTGAAGGAGTACGAAACAAATCTAAACTCAATTCAAACTATTCTGTCAAACACACAGTGGGAAAACAAAGGTTTAGATGATGTCAATGCGGCTCTTGGTGAACTGAACACGTATTCAGACCAAACCATCTATAACTTCAGTGAGATGGCTCGAAACATCGGTACGTTCACAGCTGCTGGTGTTGGTTTGGAAGCTTCGACTTCGGCAATCAAGGGTATTGCAAATCTCGCTGCAGTTTCAGGTTCAAATGCACAACAAGCCTCTACTGCGATGTACCAGCTTTCTCAAGCTCTTGCTACGGGTAAAGTCAGTCTTATGGACTGGAACTCTGTCGTAAATGCTGGTATGGGTGGTAAGGTTTTCCAGGATGCTATAAAGGAGACTGCTCGGGTTCATGGCGTAGCAATCGATGATATAATCGCTGACTCCGGTTCCTTTCGAGACTCCCTTCAAGAAGGATGGCTTACTTCAGACATCCTTACTGAGACCCTTAGCAAGTTTACTGGTGACCTTAATGAACAACAGCTCAAGACCATGGGCTACAATGACGAGCAAATCGCCGGCATCCTCAAGATGGGTCAGACGGCTAAGGATGCGGCCACCAAGGTAAAGACTTTTGGTCAGTTGGTAGGTACCCTCCAAGAGGCAGCAGGGTCCGGATGGGCTAAGACCTGGGAACTCCTTATAGGCGACTTTGACGAGGCCAAAGAACTTTGGACCAACGTCAACAATGTCGTCGGTGGTTTCATCACCCGTTCTGCTGAAGCACGCAACAAGGTTTTGGGTGACTGGAAAGAGCTGGGGGGACGCACCGTCCTCATCGAAGGCATCGGTAATGTTTTCAAAGCTCTTGGTCAAGTCATCGCTCCAATCAAGGAAGCATTTAGAGACATCTTTCCAGCGCAGACCGGTCAGAGTCTTTATGACTTGACGGTTAAGTTCCGAGACTTCACAGAAAAGCTCAAAATAGGAAGTGAAACGGCCGAGAAAATTGGCCGCACTTTCAAAGGTGTGTTCGCTATCTTTGGTATCGGTTGGATGGTCATCAAAGAATTGGCTGGAACACTCTTTGGTTTGTTCGGAACTGTAACTGAAGGTAGTGGAAGTTTCCTAGATATCACTGCGAAAGTTGGAGACTTCCTTGTTAGGGTTCATGATGCAATTAAGAGTGGTGAAGGACTTCATAGCTTCTTTGAAGGTCTTGGAAAAGTCGTTGCTATACCGATTCAAGCTATAAAAGAGCTTTGGCAGTGGATAAAGGCACTCTTTGACGGTATCGAGGGTGCTAAGACCGGCGGGCTTGATCGAATTTCTGATCGATTTGGCCAATTAACTGAAGTCGGATCGGCTCTAGGCAAGGTTTGGGACAAGGTTTCTGGATTCTTTAAGAGTGCCTATCAGGCAATTTCTCCCTTGGTTGATATTATCGGAGAATTCTTCTCCCAATTCGGAAGTAGTCTTGCTGATGCATTCAGTGGAGATAACTTCAGTCTTGCTCTAGATGCTTTGAATACAGGTCTTTTAGCTGGAGCATTGCTTCTGCTTAAGAAATTCGTCACAAATGGATTCAAATTTGATGTTGGTGGCGGTTTCTTTGGGTCAATTAAGAAGTCTTTTGAAGGCCTTACTGGTGTCTTTTCAGCGATGCAGATGCAACTTAAAGCTGATGCCCTGCTCAAAATCGGCGGCGCTATAGCTTTGATTACTTTGTCGGTCGTAGCTCTATCTCTGATTGATTCGGATAAGCTGACAAAAGCTATTACTGCTCTGTCTGTACTCTTTGTGCAGTTGTTGGCAGCAATGACGATAATGGAGAAGGTCTCTTCATCTAAAGGCTTTGCCAAGATGCCTGTCGTTGCGGCTGCTCTTATTCTGTTTGCAATTGCTATTGATTTGCTTACTATCGCCGTAGGCAAATTGGCTAAACTTGACTGGGATGAACTAGCCAAGGGTTTGATTGGTGTTACTATTCTAATCGGACTTCTTATTGTTGCTACTAAGGAAATGGATAAGAACGCTAGCGGAATGATTCGTTCTTCTGTTGCTCTTATCCTTCTTGCAGTAGCAATCAATATTCTTGTGATGGCGGTTGATAAACTGGGCGATATGGACTGGGACAAGCTCGTCAAGGGCCTCGTCGGGGTCGGTGCTCTTCTTCTTGAGCTTGGGTTATTTACTCGATTCTCACAAGCCGATAAAGGTGGAATTTCTTCCGGAGCAGGATTGCTCCTATTGGCTGCAGGTATTTATATTCTGGCTATGGCTATGGAGAAGATTGCTGATCTTTCTTGGGAAGATATAGCAAAGGGTTTGGTTGTTACAGCTATTGGTCTTGGTGCTATGGCTGGAGCACTCAAACTGATACCTCCAGGATCTGTTCTATCTGCTGCTGCTATATTAATAACCGCTGCAGCTCTTGAAATCATTGCAGATGTAATGGATAAGATGGGTGATTATGACTGGGAGAAGATTGCTAGAGGACTAGTTGCCATGGCCGGTTCTTTGACGGCTATAAGTATAGCTTTGGGTCTTCTTCCACCGGGCTCTGTTCTGTCTGCTGCCGCCATATTTATCGCAGCTGCAGCTCTTGAAATCGTTGCAGATGTAATGGATAAGATGGGCGATATGGATTGGGATGAGATCTCACGAGGTCTTGTTGCCATGGCCGGTGCTCTTGGTATTATTGCTATTAGTTTGATGTTGATGACGGGTACTTTGTCCGGTTCTGCGGCTCTTTTGGTTGCCGCTGCAGCTTTGGCTGTTTTGACCCCAGTTCTTACTACTCTGGGCGATATGAAGTGGACTGAGATTCTACTGGGCCTTGGCGCTTTGGCTGGTCTATTCATAGTATTGGGCGTTGCTGGTGCTCTTCTTACTCCGGTTATTCCTACTCTGATAGGTCTTGGAATTGCCATTGCGCTTTTGGGTGTCGGTATGGTGCTTGCCGGTGCTGGTATATTGATGTTCTCGATTGGATTCAGCGCACTTGCAGCGGCACTTGATGCCGGAGTAGATACCATTATTGATGCCGTCAAGGCACTTCTTGAACTAATTCCTTTCGCTATGGAGCAATTGGGACTAGGCATTATAGCATTTGCTGAGGTTATATCTACTGGTGGTCCGGCACTAACCAAGGCATTTGTGACTGTGTTGGAATCATTGTTGGATGCTGTCGTCAAGATAACGCCGCAGATCCTTAGTACCTTGCAGACATTGCTTGATCAATTCTTAGCATTCCTTGTTGAGAATGTGCCCAAGCTTGTCGCTGCTGGTGCAAATTTGATTACCAAGCTTCTGGAGGGTATGGCTGAGAAATTACCAGGAATCATCACTGCAGCTACGGATCTCATTGTGGCATTCCTTAAGGGTATTGGCGATAACCTTCCACGAATCATCCAATCTGGTGTTGATCTTATTCTTAAGTTTATTGAAGGCTTGTCTACTGCAATTGATAATAATTCGGATGAGTTGGGTGAAGCCGGTGCAGATCTAGCTCTTTCTATGATTAGTGGTTTGGCTAGTGGTCTTTGGGCTGGAGCCAGTAGGGTTAGAGATGCTGCCATAGGAGTGGCTAAAGATGCATTCAATGCTGCTATGGATTGGTTGCTTCCTGGTTCTCCTTCACGGAGATTTGCGCAAATTGGTGAATGTGCCAGTGCAGGTTTCGCTGTTGGGCTCGAGTCATTGACTCCTAAAGTAGCTGAATCCGCAGAGAATGTCGGTAAAGAGGCTATATTTGCTTTGCAGAAATCTATATCAGGAATTGATGAACTTATAAAGAGCAGTAATATGGATTTGCAGCCTGTTATTACTCCTGTTCTAGATTTGTCAAATGTACGTAAGGGAGCAATACAAGCCAATTCAATCTTGGCTGCAAAACCTATGATTGTAGATACGACATATGCCGTGGCTAGAAGTGTCTCTGCGGGAGCGAAAGCACCAACCACTCTGCAAGCTACTTTGCAGGCTTCTGTTGCACCTACTGAAGTATTTTCGTTCAAACAATATAACACATCGCCTAAAGCCCTTTCTCCTGCAGAGATTTATCGCCAAACTAAGAATCAGTTGTCTGTCGCGAGAGGAGCTCTGAAGACTTAATGTTGACAAGAGTTGAAGTTTATACTCTTCAGGGTTCTCAACTCAATTTAGAACTCCGATATCCTACGGACGGGATTGCCCTGGCTGAGATCGAAGGACTTGATCCGGTCAAGGCAATTCTTGTATCTTCTAGTTTCGCTCAAATGGATGGACAACAGTACCATACAAGCAGACGAGACTTTCGTAACATCAAACTGAAATTTGTTCTCGATCCGGATTATATTAACACCTCGGTTCGAGACGTTCGTACAAGATTGTATGAATATTTTATGCCGAAACAATCCGTTCGTCTACGTTTTTTTATGAGTGACGGTCTAACCGTAGATATTAACGGAAGAGTAGAAACGTTTGAAACTCTATTTTTTAGTAAAGAACCCGAAGTCTATGTATCGATCGTTTGCTTTGATCCCGACTTCTTCATCCCAACCCCGATCGTTTTGAATGATTCAACTGTACATACAACCAATGAGATACCTATAACATATTCAGGAACGGTTGAAACTGGTTTTGTGTTTGAACTATACATCGATCGTACTGTTCATGAGCTTTCGCTATATTTACGTTCTCCTGACGGATTAGTCAATTCTATGGATATTTCGGGCGACAAGGGTGGCAATAACGGATTTTTGGCTGGAGACACGTTGACGATTAGTACCATTGTGGGAGCTAAATCTATAACGCTCCTCAGATCTAATGCGACGTCTTCGTTTCTGTATGGTTTAAGTGCACAGTCAGCTTGGTTAGAACTTGTTCCGGGTACAAATTATTTCAGAGCTCATATTTCAGGAGCATCAATCCCATACGCAATAACATACACTACAAAGTATGGGGGTTTGTGATGGAAGTTTATGTCTTGGATGATCGGTTTCGAAGAGAAACTGTTGTTGATAAGTTTGAATCACTCATCTGGACAGAACGTCTATCTGCTTGGGGAGATTTCCAATTAATTTTGTATTCTAACTCCTCGAATCGTAAACTGTTCCAAATAGGTAAACGATTGGCTATGAACGAATCATATCGTGTGATGGTTATTGAGACGGTTGAAGATAAAACCGATTCTGAAGGTAAATCCAATCTTATCGTCAAAGGTCGTTCCCTCGAGGCAATTCTTGATGATCGATTGGCTGCTGCTGATATTTCAGTTACGCCTGAACCTGGCCGATGGATTTTAATTGGCACAGCAACAGAGATTGCTAGAAAAGTCTTTCATGATATTTGTATTGAAGGAATTCTTTCTACAGATGATATCCTTCCCATCATTGAAGGAAGCATATTCCCACAAAGTACCGTTTCAGAGCCTACTGAGATTCTTACAATATTTGCTGAACCGAGAAGTGTTTACTTAGGAATAAAAGATCTGTGTGAAATTTATAATATGGGTTTCCGTATTCTTAGAGATTTAGATACATCGAACCTATATTTTGATGTGTACATGGGAAATGATAGAACAAGCCGACAGAGTGTCCATCCTGCTGTTATATTTAGTCCAGATCTCGAAAATTTGAAAAATACGACCGAATTTAAAACAATTGAGAATTACAAAAATGTAGCTTATGTCTATGGTCCTACAGCAACAGCAATATACATCCCAGTTAATGTCGATCCTGATATTTCTGGATTTGATAGAAAGATTCTCTATGTTCGAGCAGATGATATCGATGATCCAGATCCTGAGGTTGCCGAACTTCTGCTTCTTTTTCGTGGACGAGGTCAATTAGGTAATTTTCAAGTATTTGCCGGATATGACGGGGAATTGAGTCGTAACATCGAGTATAAGTACGATATTGATTATTTTTTGGGTGATCTCGTTGAGATGCAGAGCTTGGATGGTTCCATATCTATCCTACAAGTTACTGAACAAATATTTGTATCTGATGCAGAAGGAGAACGGACATATCCAACTCTAAGTCTCAATCAATTCATCATGCAAGGTACCTGGTTGGCTTGGGATTATGATGAAGAATGGTCCGACATGACCGATGAAGAATGGGAAGATGTGCCTTAGCGAAGGAGGTGTGAAATGGCCGTTGGTGATGATGCAGTAGAAGCTGGATATCCCATTGTCCCTGATTCGGGAGAAGAGGGGCGAGTTCGCTGGGGAGCACGTGAAATTAATCGTACTCGAGATTTTATTGCTCAGTTACTTATTCCAAAAGGAAAAGCAGGATATCGATCAGCATCTGGAATTAGTTCAGGGAGTACTGATCCCACTGGTGGTAGTAATGGCGATATCTACTTCAAAATTGTGGAGTAGATATGGTTGATTATACAAAAACCCTTGGTGAGTGGGGCACTTCAGTAATGATGCTTCGAGATACTGGTACAATTGCTGAATTCTGGCTTAAATCTGGGCCTTTAACCAGATGTTATAACATTCCGTGGGGATATACTGCTAATGGCACGACGAATCATAATTTAAGGTTTGATTATCCTGTACCTGAGGTTTGGCGTCGTATAGGAATGCTTAACATTGTTGGTTCTCAAAATGTTAATTTCTGGATAGGTGAAACATACACCAGAGGATTTGATGGACCAGCAAGTCTTAGCGGTTATTTTCAAAGATCAACAGTACCACCAAAACCAATAAATCTGAGAGTTATCAATATAACGAATACTACCTGTAGCACTCAATTCTCGAGTGGAGGTAGTGGTGGGGCTACAGTTGATCAATGGCAGATGACCTATAACACCAACTCAGTTGGTGGACGACCTGAATGGACCTACTTCTCGAATGGTACAAACAATCTAACAGGATTGACACCAGGACAAGCATATTGGTTCTGGGCTCGAGGACATAATGTTCACGGGTGGGGTCCTTGGGCTGGACCTTTCGGTTGGACACAACTGAGGGTACCTTTTCCTCCATCAGCAGCTATTATATCTGACGTCACACAAGATACTGCAACAGCATCTTGGACACCCAATGGAACTGGTGGATCTCCTATTACTAATTATGAGTTGCATTATCGAACAACCTTACAGGACGAAGATAATACAACAATTCTCTCTGGTAATCCACCTAAGAATTTGATTAGGTTAACACCAGGAGTTCCTTATCATTTCTGGACGAGAGCACAAAACATCTATGGTTGGAGTGCTTTTACGGGTCCTGTCACTGTAAAAATGATTGCTGGAGCTTTAATCAAGGAAGAAGCCGTATACAAGGCTGCAGTTCCTTATATTAAGGTTGATGATGTCTGGAAACTGGCCCGTCCGTGGATTAAATCAAACAAAGACTGGAAAGAATCACAGTAGGAGAGAACATGAGTGATAAAACGTATAATTTTCTCAAGTTTTTGGCGATCGTAGTTCTTCCTGGTCTTGGAACGTTATATTTTGTCATTGCTCAGATCTGGGATCTGTCAAATGGGCAACAGGTAATCGGTACAATTGCTGCTATAAACGTATTTTTAGGAGCAATCCTTGAGTTCTCTAGTCATTCTTATTATAAGAGTGATGATCGCTTTGATGGGAGTCTGGATGTCGTACAGAAAGACCCCCTTACACAGACATATTCGCTCAATTTGAACTCCGATCCGCAAGATCTGATTGGTAAGAACGAAGTCATATTCAAGGTAAATCCTCAATAGGTTTTCGCGGGCTATACAGGGCCTATAATGAGACCCTATTGAGAGGAACAACATGCTTATTCGAAGAACTGAGCACGAAACAGGACTTGAGAAGGCCATTAACGACATTCTAGTTCAAATGTCCACTACATCACCAGATAACAAAGAGTATTCTGCAATGTGTGACCAGCTGGTTAAGCTATATGAGCTGAAGAAGATTGATCTTCCTCCGCAAGTAAGCCCAGATACGCTGGTGATCGTTGCAGGAAACCTCCTTGGAATCTTGCTGATTGTGAACTATGAGAAGATGGAGATTCTGACCTCGAAAGCCCTAAGTTTGGTGCTGAGACTACGGTAACAGTTGACCATTAACAGGCGAGACGGAAGAGGCGTGTAGAAAGTAAGTAAAATCTATACGCCTTTTCTTTTTTTCATCTCAAAAATTCCCCGGGGGTAGATCCTGAAAAACTATTTTTTACTCGCGAAAATTACATAGCCTATAATGAGAAGAGCTCCGAAAGGAGATTGAGACACTAATGTCCAGGTTCGAGTCCTGGCCAATGTGCTGTCACGGAATGAACAGACAGTTAACGAGTGAATTTTAGTTGGATTCACTACCTCTTCTCTTTTTTTGTTTTTTCGCAAAAACTACATAGCATATAATGAGAAGAGAAATCGCCATACCAAATAAGGACGATTGAAAAGCCGGTAACCCCGTAATAGATTTATGATAGCCAGTATTCGAAAGAATACGTAGCAGAACACAAATGGATTCGGCTAAAACTCTTCTTCTATTTTTTCGCGAGAAATACATGGCCTATAATGAGAAGAATGCTCCTAGAGCGACCATCAATCCAGATGGTTCTTCTTTTTTTTTGTCCATTCCAAATGTGAGGAGATCCGAATGAATTCTAAAGAGTATGGATTTTTAAATTTTCTAGGTGATGTGTTTATGATCTGCCTTACCTGTGGTTTTTGGTTGGTCTGGATATTCGTCAGGGAGATGCGGCGCCGATGATTTCAACTGATTTTTCCTCCAGGATTCAAAAATTTATCTCAGACAACGCACCTACAATTCTGACTACTGTGGGTGTTACAGGAACTTTGGTAACGGCATATCTTGCTGGGAAAGCGTCATTCCGTGCAGCTGAGCTCATTGCTAGAGAAGAGGAGATTCTCCAACGTTCCCCATTTGATCGACCCGTTTTTAAGCTACAGGATAAGATTAAGCTTGTTTGGACTCTTTATATTCCGGCGGCCACAACGAGTGTTACGACGATTGTCAGTATCATTGCTGCTAACCGGGTTAGTGATAAACGCGCGGCTGCGATGGCTGCGGCATTCACTATATCCGATCGCGCTTTTACTGAATACAAAGAAAAAGTGTTTGATAGACTTGGTAAGGGTAAGGAACAGAACATTCGAGACGAGATTGCACAAGATCGTGTCAATAAAGATCCTCCGCACGAGAGCTCAGTCATCATTACAGGGTCAGGGGAGGTTCTTTGCTACGAGTTATTTACAGGAAGATACTTCAAAAGTACCATGGAAAACATAAAGAAAGCGCAAAACGATATAAATCATCGGATTCTGACTGGTTCTTCAGCCTCTTTAAGTGAATTCTACAATTTGATGGATCTTCCAACAACAGCACAGTCTGATGAAGTGGGATGGAACTTAGACAGATTGCTCGAATTGAGATTCTCATCGGTTCTTACTGATGATGGCAGACCCTGTCTCTCAATCGACTACAGCGTTGTCCCAATCAGAAGTTATTGGAAGATTGGGTAGGTTTCATGATCGACTACGAGGCGATGATTGTCAGATTGGCCGAGGCGCAGATAGAACGTAAGCGAGTGCAGAGGCTGCTGGAAGCAGGTTGGAACGTTGTACATTTCGCGAACTATGAGAAAGTAAAAGATTGGATGAAGGCGAAGGAGGATCACCAGTGGGTCGAAGACTGGTCCCGACGACAACTCCGATATGCGAGCGAACAGACCATTCTCGGCCAAATCGAGTTGCATGTACATCGGTATCCTGACTGCCCGGACTGCACCCTTAGTGAAGGATTGGATAAGTAATAATTATGAGTAAGCTTGTTGATCGTGTTAGGACGTATAAAGTTGCCAATGATGTCACTGATCATGTCGAACAGCATAAGACGCTATATTCTAGCCTTGCAACAGGCGTTGGGTTTGCAATAATTACATATGTTATAATGAGAGCCAGACCACAACTTGGCAATTTTGTCATCGGCGACACTACCAACGGTGCTATTGTATGCATTATTGGAGAAAAGGCCGTGTTGTCAAATGTGTCTTTCGTTTCTCCGCAAGGAGTCCCGTCGGCGTAGCTTCGCGAAATATACAACCCTTATGATGAGACCCCTATTGAGAGGAAAAACCATGTCCGAGTCCGAAACGATTCAAACCCCTGAGACCATCTACGTTATCGAGAAGAGAACCCCTCTGCTGACGCCTAGGCTCAAGAAGATTGTCATCATCACCGCAAGTGTGTTGACAGTCCTTATTGGAGCCAAGGTCATCTGCAGTCAGGTTGAACAACTTGATGGCGATCCGGCCCCAGAGATCGAATCCAAAGATAAGGCCTGATTTCCTAAAAAGGAATCAAAGATCTAAGCCCTATGCTAACACATAGGGTTTAGGTTTTTCTCTTCTACTGCAAAGGATTGGGATGTTCAAGAAAACGATCACATATCGAGATCTTGAAGGAACGCCGATCACAGAGGATTTCTATTTTCATCTGTCAAAGGCAGAAATTGCGGAAATGGAGCTCAGTCGAAAGGGTGGGTTGTCTGAGTTCTTGAAGAAAATTGTGGCTTCGGAAGACGGAAAAGCCATTATTGAGACTTTCAAGGAAATTGTAGTCAAATCTTACGGTATTCGAAGCACGGATAATAAACGATTCATCAAGTCTAAGGAACTCTCGGACGAATTTCTACAGACTGATGCATATTCGGAGCTTTTTATCGAGTTGGTGACAGATGCGGAATCGAGTGCGGCGTTTATACGAGGAATTGTCCCCATTGATCTGGCCGCTGGTCTTGATGGCAGCTCTCTCAATATTCCTCCTGTTCGTGCTGTAGAGGACGTCAGTCTTCCCACTTTGACTACAGATGATGAGCGTAAGCATCTTGAGACCCGTTTGGCTGAATTGAATAAGAATTATATTTCTTCAGAAGAGAGTAAGAACGAAGTATAAATTTGCGACTGGGAGTTGGCAGGGCAGCTTAGGGTCTCGCGCCCAACGAGTTGCTAACTTTAAACGACAACTCATTTCCTGACCGGACACAGGAAAACAAACTGCGCCCTCCATCGCGAGTTTTACAACCCTTATGATGAGACCCCTACCCGAAAGGAAATGTCATGTCCAAGACACTTATCGCCAAACGAATTGTATCATTCATCGTTGGTGCTGGTGCTGCCAAGATTATCTCTGGCATTGTAACTCATAACACTAATCCCGAAAATATTTACGACTCCGTAACTATCGTCGCAGGCTCAATGGTTATGGGTGCAGTGCTAGCTGAACATTGCAAGCAGTACACAGACAAATCGATTGATGAGATCATCGCTATTTGGCAAGGTGAGAAGAACATTTTTCATATCCATCACGCGTAATTTCTCAGCCTATACTCCACCAGGAGTATGGGTTTTTCTTTTTTGAAGGATGATGATGGAAGATTATCCCAGTAATTCTGCTCGTGCGACACGACCAGACTTGAAACAGCCCGAGACTGAACCGAAGAAAATTGATAAGGTTGTTTCCGGAGAAGTCGTACGCCGTAAGAAGCCTTTAAATAAGCGATTCCGGGAAATCTTTGTTGGACAAGATGCTAAAACAGCATGGGGCTTCGTTTTATTCGACGTTCTTATTCCGGCAGCCAAAGACACGATGGCGGATGCTGTGAGTCAAGGCGTTGAACGGATGTTATTTGGTGATGCCCGATCTAATCCTCGGAGATCAGGAGGGTATCGGCCACCATACAGCGTAACACCGACTCAATCGACATACACTCGTTATTCGACTGGATCATCGTACGCAAAACGAGACGAAAAGGTTCTGAGTAGACGAGCTAGAGCTACTCACAACTTCGACGAGATCATTCTTCCGACTAGAGTCGAAGCCGAAGAGGTTCTAGAACGTCTCTATGATCTTCTTTCAAGATATGAACAAACAACAGTATCCGATCTTTATGATCTTCTTGGTGTGACTGGAAACTACACTGATGAGAAATGGGGTTGGACAGAACTCACGGGTTCTGGTATTGATCGAGTTAGAGAAGGATATTTGCTTGATCTACCGAAACCGGAACCCTTGCGATAATGGCTAGTGCAGTGCAGATGCGAGATGCAATTATTGTTGCATATCCAAGTAAGCGATGGGCTGAAAAAGTAAAGAGAATGCCCGACAACCAGGTCATCGCCGTATATATGCGGCTAAAACTACAAGGAAAGGTTTAGTACTATGAAATGCGTGCCAGATGGAGCAATGAGAATCATCAGTCGTTCGGTTCTGCAAGGACAGAAGCATTCTCCTAGGATCCTGTTCGTAACGGGAATTGTCGGTGTAGTTGCGACTACAGTCGTTGCTTGTCGTGCAACTCTGAAGCTGGAGGAAGTTCTTGTCTCGGCTCAGACGGATCTCGATAATGTAAGAGAGTTGCAACACAAGAAGTATTCGGAACAGGATCGAGAGCAGGACACGGCTTACGTTTATATTCGTAGTGCAGTTAAGGTTGTCAAGCTTTATCTGCCTGCTGTTTGTCTCGGTGCATTCTCCATCGGTTGTCTTGTAGGTGCTAACAATATCCTTACAAAGCGAAATGTTGCTTTGACTGCTGCATATGCTGCCATTGATCGAAGTTTCAGCGAATATAGAGATAGGGTCGTTACAGAGCTAGGCGAAGACAAAGATCGGGAATTTCGATATGGAGTTCGCGAAGAAGAGAAGACTATTGTCGATGACAACGGAAAGAAGTCTAAGGACGTCGTCAAGAGGGTAGGCTTCGGCCCAACGTCGGGTTATGCGAGATTCTTTGATGAATATTCTCGACACTGGGATCGGCACCCAGATTACAACTCTATGTTCATCCAATGCCAGCAGAATTATGCGAATGATCTTCTACGTTCGAGAGGACACGTGTTTTTAAATGATGTCTATGACATGCTCGGTTTTGAAAGGACGACGCCGGGTTCTGTTGTTGGCTGGATTCGTGATGGTGACGGCGATGGTTATATTGATTTCGGAGTCTATAATCACGGAAATCCCAGGGCCAGAGATTTCGTAAATGCTCGAGAGGGGTCTGTTCTTCTCGATTTTAATGTTGACGGCGTCATCTACGATAAAATCTAGGAGACCTCATGGACGAGTTCTGGAAATTTATTACTCGCAAACCGATTCTCGTTGTGGGGGTTTCAACAATCGCATTTGTTGGAGGAGTTGTTATCGGCTACAAGACTGCTGATAAGCGTCTCCGACAGTATTATGCCGATGCCGCGAACGAAGAAATTATTGCTGCAAAAGAGCACTACAATTCATCATTCCACGTAGAGACGCCCTTGGAAAGAAGAATGCGCGAAGGAAAAGAAGTATGGGAGGAGCAGCAAAAGCAATGGGCTGATGCTGCTGAAGAAGGAACTCAAGTGGAGGAAGTCGTGGTCGTTGTGTTCAATTACGAGGAGGAGATGAAGACACGTAGTTCAAATCATCCTTATATTGTCTCGGAAGATGAGTATTCAGAAGACAGTGAAGATCGTGTCTGTTGGACATTTTACGAAGGCTCAGACACTCTGGCTGACGATAAAGATGAACCGATTGATCTCGAGGATTATGCTGGACGAGCAAACTTGAGATTTGGATACGGGTCTAATGACCCAAATGTTGTCTTCATCCGTAATGAAAAGTATGATTTGTGGGCGGAGATCACCAAGATGCCCCAAACGTGGGAAGAGATGCAAGAGAATGACAATTCATATGTCGGTGGAGACTACTAACAAAGTTGAGCCGCTCGATGAGCTATATCTCACATGGCTCTACTCCAAAGCGGCTTCTCCGAAGTTGAGAAATCCATCTAAAACATATTGGACTCTCTTTAATCATATGTATAAGAAAGAGTTTGTATGGTTTGTTCCTAATGATGATAATCGTGTGGGTGATGGAGTATATCTCAGACACGAATTTCTCGAGTCTGTCAATCGAGAGTCTGAAGATTCATGGATGGGTCTCGGTTGTTCATTTCTCGAAATGGTTGTAGCGTTGTCTTATAGGTGTGCATTCGACACGAATCACGAACCAAGGTCTTGGTTCTGGAAACTGTTAGAACACCTTGATCTTGAGAAGTATAACGACAACGTTCTATATCCATATGAAGAGATTGATGCCATCCTAGACAGAGTTATTTGGAGGACATATGATCGTGATGGGAAAGGCGGTCTATTTCCACTGAATAATCCTCGACGAGATCAGCGCAATGTTGAAATCTGGTATCAAATGAACGCTTATTTCATCGAGCATGAAGAAGAATATATTTGAAAGTAGGATGCCGATGGATTTTTACAAAATCCGAATCAAAGAAGGGAAGAACCGCGTTTACGAAGTATATCCCGAGTTTAGTGTACATCGATCCACAGACCTTATGGTTCGTGGGGGCGATTTTTATGCTGTTTGGGATGAAGAAATTGGTCTTTGGTCTACGGACGAATACGATGTTGCCCGTCTTGTAGATGCGGATTTGAACCGGTTCATCCTAGAGGCTGAGCGTAAAAATCCAGGGATGTACGAAGCCAAATATCTCGAGGACAGCGATAATGGTAGATGGTCCAAGTATCGTAAAACCCTCAAGGAGATCAAAGACAACAATCATCAGTTGGATACCACTTTAACATTTTCCAACACTGAAGTGAAGAAGACGGATTATATTAGCCGACGACTGCCATATGCTTTGGAACCAGGATCTTGTGTTGCATGGGATGAGCTTGTCGGTACTTTGTATGAACCTTCAGAACGAGAGAAGATCGAGTGGGCCATAGGGTCGATTGTTTCTGGAGACTCAACTAAGATTCAGAAATTTTTCGTATTCTATGGCCCTACCGGTAGTGGTAAGTCCACTATAATCAACATCATTGAATCGCTATTTCAAGGCTATACCTCTACTTTTGATGCGAAAGCTCTTGGTTCTTCAAATGGGTCTTTTGCCACAGAAGCATTCAGTGAAAATCCGATGGTGGCTATTCAGCACGACGGTGATCTTTCACGTCTGAGCGACAATACGAAGCTCAATTCAATCGTTGCCCACGAGGTTATGCGTTTCAATGAGAAATACAAGCGTACCTATGATGCCAAATCAAACGCTTTGGTTTTCATGGGTACTAATCAGCCGGTTAAGATCACAGATTCCAAATCTGGATTGATTCGTAGGTTGATTGATATTCATCCTAGCGGTAGAAAAATTCCGAACAATCACTACAACGCTTTGATGTCGAGGATTGAATTCGAGCTTGGAGCAATTGCTCAATACTGTCTTGAAGTATATCTCACATTGGGTAAAAACCATTACAATGCTTATCGCCCACTTGAGATGATGTATCAAACCGATGCATTCTTCAACTTCATCGAATCGTACTACGATATATTTAAAGCTGATGACGGGGCTGCTCTTAAACCTGCTTTTGCTCTGTATAAGGAATTCTGCGTTGATGCCGGGGTTGAATTCAAACTCCCTATGATGAAATTCAGAGAAGAGCTCAGGAGTTATTTCGATGAATTCCATGAGCGTATCGTGATTGACGGAGTTTCTTACCGGAGTTATTTCTCTGGATTCAATGCAAATAAATTCAAAGCCCCTCGTGGGGATGATGTATATTCTTTGGTGATCGATGAGACAATTTCATTGTTCGACAATGAATTTATTGATCTTCCGGCACAAGAGGCTAAGGACGATGAATCTCCTCGTCATCGTTGGTCTAATGTAAAGACAACTTTGTCTGAGATTGATACTTCTCAGTTACATTATGTCAAGGTTCCAGAGCAACATATTGTCATTGATTTTGATCTTAAGGGCAGGTCTGGAATCAAATCTTTGGAGAAGAACCTCGAAGCGGCCAGTGATTGGCCTCCTACCTATGCTGAGTTGAGCAAGAGTGGTCATGGGGTTCATCTTCACTATAATTACAGCGGTGACGTCTCAGAGTTAGCAAATGAATATTCTCCTGGAATAGAAGTAAAGGTTTTTCAGGGGAACGCCTCTTTGAGGAGAAAGCTCACCAAGTGTAATAGTGTACCAATCGCAACTCTCCGGACCGGGCTTCCACTCAAGGAGAAAAAGAAAGTGTTGGAATCAAGGGTTATCAAGAGTGAGAAAGGCCTTAGAGATCTGATCGAAAGAAATCTGAGAAAAGAAATTCATCCAGGAACTAAACCTTCGATCGACTTCATCTATAAGATTCTTGAAGAGTCATATGAGTCAGGTATGACGTTCGACGTGACTGATATGCAACCTAAGATTGTAGCCTTCGCCAATAACTCTACGAATCAGCCCCTTTTAAGTCTCAAAGTTGTTCAAAGAATGAGATTCAAGTCAGAGAATTCTTCAAAGGAACCCAAGATGGATGGTCCTTTGGTTTTCTTCGACTGTGAAGTATATCCAAATCTGTTTGTTATTTGCTGGAAGAAATTTCAGGATGACACAGTTACAAGAATGATCAATCCTACATCTAGTGAAGTCGAGGCTTTATTTAGATTCAAGTTAGTGGGATTCAACAATAGAAGGTATGATAACCACATCCTCTACGCGAGATTTATGGGGTATGATAATGAGACACTATTCAAACTCTCTCAGAAAATCATTAATAATAACGTCGGCGCCACTTTCGGCGAAGCTTATAATTTATCGTATGCTGACGTCTGGGATTTCAGCTCGAAGAAACAGGGTCTCAAGAAATGGGAAGTTGAACTTGGACACCCCTACATGGAGCTCGATTTCCCCTGGGAAGAGCCCGTCGATCCGAGTGAATGGATCAGAGTAGAAGAGTATTGTGTCAACGATGTTCTTGCGACTGAGGCAACATTTATAGCGAGAGAGCAGGATTTTGTAGCTCGACAAATCCTGGCCGGTTTGAGCGGACTCTCTGTAAATGATCCTACTCAGAAGCACACAGCCAAGATTATATTCGGCAACGAACGTCGTCCACAAGATGCTTTTGTCTACACAGATCTCCGCGAAGATTTTCCTGGATATCATTTTGATCTTGGAGTATCCACATATCGTGGTGAAATTACAGGCGAAGGTGGTTATGTGTATGCTGAACCAGGCATTTATCATAACGTAGCTGTACTGGATGTTGCTTCCATGCACCCCACAAGTATTGAGCAACTTAATCTTTTTGGCCGATTTACTAAGAATTTTTCGGCTTTGAAGGACGCTCGGATTGCTATCAAGCATAAAGATTTTGATGCCGCTCGAAAGATGTTGGATGGGAAACTCATTCCATTTTTGGAAGGTATCGACAACTCAAATCTCGATAGGGCAGAAACACTGTCTCATGCACTGAAGATTGTAATCAATAGTGTATATGGTTACACCTCTGCTAAGTACGATACCCTTTTCCGAGATACTCGGAACAAGGACAACATTGTTGCTAAGCGTGGTGCACTATTCATGATCGATCTAAAATATGCTGTACAAGAACAAGGTTTCATCGTAGCCCATATTAAGACGGATTCGATCAAGATTCCCGATGCGTCTCCGGAGATCATCGATTTCGTGATCAAATTTGGTCAGAAATACGGTTACGATTTCGAGCATGAGACTACGTACGACAGGTTCTGCCTTGTAAATGATGCTGTCTATGTGGCTAGGGAAGACGGCCAATGGCATGCTGTAGGAGCTCAATTCCAACATCCTTACGTATTCAAGAAGCTGTTCAGTCATGAGATAATTGGGTTCGATGATCAAATCGAGACAAAGCATGTAACTCAGGGTGCGATGTATCTCGACTTTGATGCTGTACAGAAGCCCATGTTCAACTATCAGGGCAGGCATTTTATCGGAAGCATTGGACAATTTCTACCAGTTACCCAGGAATCTGGCGGAGGAATTCTCCTTCGAGTCAAGGATGATAAAAGCTATGCTGTGACGGGTACGAAGGGTTATTTCTGGGTAGAAGCTAAGCTTGCGAAAACACTTGGATGCGAAGGTGTCGAGATAGATCAATCATATTATGACCGTCTTGTAGATGAGGCCATCGATACGATTAATAAGTTCGGCGATCCTGAAGGATTTCTTGACGTAGAGTGGAGAAGATGATGGCTCGTAATGACAATACCCTGGTCATTGAGAATGCTCGGATCATTTTTAGAAATTTTTCTGGTCGGGAAGGAATGTACAATCGGGAAGGAGACCGCAACTTCGGGGTTCTCTTAGATGAGCAGCTGGCAAAAGAGATGTCCGAAGATGGATGGAATGTTAAGTGGTTGAAGCCTCGCGAGGAGGGTGAACCTGAGCAGGCTTATATTCAGGTTTCAGTCAACTTCAAAGGCCGTCCTCCTCGAGTAGTTATGATTTCAAGCAGAGGACGAACAAATCTCGGTGAGCATGAAGTCGAGCTTCTTGACTGGGCAGATATTTCGACCGCAGATCTCATTATGCGTCCTTACGAGTGGGCTGTTAATGATAAGCATGGGATTAAGGCGTATCTTCAATCTATTTTCGTGACTATCGAAGAAGATGCACTTGAACTTAAATATGCTGAAATTGACGATGCCGCTGAACGGAGGTAATGAGAGGAGGCGAAGTTGGCCGGTGTGGAAGAGATTGCTTGAACGATCAACCGGCGATATTCTAATTCTAATTGTGACATTGACGATTTGTGCCAGTGTTATAGGTGCTGGCATAGCTGTTGCACTTAGATCTTTACTGGCTCCTGAAATTAATTCAGCTGGTGCCTGGGCACTGGTCTCAGACTCGATCAATACCCTCATTGGTTTGTTGGCGGGATTCATCGCGGGTCGTACCGAAAGGGGTGGCCAAAGTGCGTCTGAAATTCAGCCCCCTCCAAGGGATTTTGATGATACTCCTTCTATTGATAATTAATTGTGCGGTCTCATTGATTACTGTGTTTTAAAGGAGGGACAATGTCTCAGGAGGAAATACCGGGCCAAATGGTAATACCTGGTCTTGTGTCAACGATGTCTCTTCGCGCAAAGCTAAAAGATCCTGTAATTCTCAAGGACGCCATAAATGAATGGCTCCAAGACAAGAAAGGGAACCTCATGAGTGAGCAACCTCTGGCCGAACCCAATCCTGAGCGCAATCAGTGGCCCGATGAGCCAGAAGAAGGCGACGAGAACACCGTTACTGAAGAGGACAAATAATGGCACACTCAAGCTGGGGAGCTGGTTGGCCTAATTGTCAAACAAGTCGCATCAACAGAAGTTTCTATGTAGACACTAAGTGGGGACGGGTCACATTTCCCGGTGGCGTTCGTTCCGAGCTTTGTGAGCTGATTTCTCGTCTGGTCAAGGAATGCTCGAACCGAGGCTATCGGTTTGGGGTTGCGGGCAACGCAAGCTACGGATGTTGGGGATATTCGTGCCGAGCGATCGCAGGAACGAGTACTCCCAGTAATCACAGCTGGGGTATTGCTGTAGATATCAATGCTCCTCGAAACCCATATACTTCTCCGCTGAAGACCGACATGCCTAGTTGGATGCCGGACTTGTGGAACGCTTATGGTTTTCGCTGGGGCGGAGACTATCAAGGTCGTAAGGATGCTATGCACTACGAGTTCATGGGCTCTGTGCAGGATGCTGCAACTAAGACCGCTCTAGCTCGTAGTAAGAATTTGGGAGGTGGCTCTACTCCGCCACCCGCGTTTCCTGCATTCCCATTCCCAGCTGGACACTGGATGGGAATCGAGTCGAAAAACCCCAAGAACCACTCTGGATATAAGGTAGCCGATCGTCCTGGTATTCAGAAATATCAGCAAAGGTTGAAGGATCGCGGATGGATCATCGTGCCCGACGGTAGGTTTGGTCGGCAAACCAGAGACGTGACTGTTAAATATCAGACACAGAAGAAGCTTAAGGTTGATGGTCTCGCCGGAGAGCAGACTTGGCGCTCAGTTTGGACTGCCCCGCTTACAAAGTAGAAGAGGACTCTATGACGGTACAAGCCGAACGATATGTTCGAAAACTGTTTTTCATCGATGCTGTTCGAGTCAACGAAGATAACATCAAAGACGTAGCTGGCTGGTGCCAGGGTGAGTTCAGAGAGCAGAAACTGACTAAGGAGGGTGTTCCCACCAAGTTCATCAAGGTGTGGAATGTGAACCGTCCTTTGAATGAGCGACAAACCAAAGCGTTTATTGGTGACTGGATCTTGTCTGCGGGTCGCGGGTTTAAAGTCTATACAAACAAAGCGTTCGAGTTGAATTTTGATCGTGCAGAGGAGTAACATGGCAAACTCAGTCAAAGCACTCATGGCGTTCTTTTCGACAGAGGAGAAGAAGGTCTCGCCCAAAGAGATGATGGTTTTCTGGATGTCTCTCTCGGAAGATGACAGGGAGTACTACCATAACGCAGCTTTGGACTGATCGGCTGGGGTGAATTTGGTCGGTCCAGGGTAGGTCCCAGTCATCCCCCATGGGATCTAGAGAGTGGTGGAGGGTCCCGTACCCCCAACGTGGGCTCTTCACCACTCTCACAAGTGGTATAATTCGCACAATTTACATAGTATATAATGAGACCCCAAACCCAAATCTGAAAGGAATACCACCATGATTTCCAAGATCAAGAACTGGACCAAGGACCACCAAGAAGAGGTTAAAGTTTATAGCTTTTACTCTGCCTGCATCGTCGCAGTAGTTGCCATCGGCAGCTATGTGAACAAGCAGGAGAGCAAAGCAATCGACCAAGCCCACGAACGAGGTGACCTTGTTGTCCGCTCTTATTCTGGCGACCTAGTAATCATCCCCAAAGAGCTGCGTTAAGCACTCGACCTAAACTCCCCTTACAAGGAGTAAGGGTTTTTCTTTTTTTCGAAAGGGAACCTATGGCCGGAATTGATGTCCAACCACCAGTACTAGATCTTAGTTTCTATGCTGGAGACGGTTTCGAGTTCACGTTGAATTGCACTGATATCAATGGTGATCCCATAGATATCGTAGGAACATTCAATGCACAGATAAAGCTGAATCGTACCGTTGATGAGATAGTCACCAGTTTTGCCATCAACGACGATGGGGCTTCACAGGGTGCTCTTATTTTGTTTTTGACCGGAGAACAAACACAAGAACTGATACCTTTGGGTAAGAGTAAGTTCTCTGGTGTCTGGGATTTGCAGTGGATGCCTGATGACTCATATCCTCGCACTATCGTGCAAGGAAGTGTGGGGTGTACGGTAGATGTCACTCGATGAGATAGCAAACATATCAGTCAAAATTGAAGAACCAGTCAAGGTTAAAATCAAACCTCCCCCCACAGTCGACATGGATATAGAGTCTGCTCCAAAAGTTATTTTGTTGGCTAACGGTGCAATTGGCAATCCAGGACCTCCAGGACCTCCAGGACTCACAGGCCCGCCTGGACCAACAGGACCGCAGGGAGCAGATTCAACTGTTCCAGGACCGATAGGACCTCCTGGACCAGAGGGTTTGCAGGGTGTACAAGGTCCAAAAGGAAACACAGGAAAAGATGGTGATCCTGGGCCTCAGGGCCCAGTAGGACTTATGGGACCCGTAGGACCCAAGGGTGCAACAGGCGATACAGGTGCCACAGGAGCTACAGGTGCAACAGGAGCTACAGGACCTAAAGGAGAAGATTCAACTGTTCCGGGTCCACAGGGACCAGTAGGACTCACAGGACCGCAAGGTCCGGCTGGGCAGTCTGCCAATCTGTTCTCCTACCGCGCGAATACCTCGACCACCATCGGCGACCCCGGCTCGGGCTACCTGCTCTGGAACGATATCGTCTCCCAGATGTCGGCCACCTCGATCTCGCTGAACGACCTTGACATGAACGGGCTCGGGGTGTCTGGCGGGGTGGCCACGATCCGAGTCGGCGACCAGATCACCCTGCAGAGGTTCTCCGACCCGACCCAGTTCCAGATCTGGACCATCAACTCCCCCGCGGTTGACCACGGAACCTACTGGACACTGCCATCGGTCTCTCTTGCCGGCGGCGGCTCCCAGATGGTCACCAACGCGCCGATGACGGTTTGGCTGACCCGGCCCGGTGCAACAGGCGCAACGGGTGCTACCGGTTCCCAGGGACCAATAGGACTCACAGGACCGCAAGGTGAAACAGGAGCTCAAGGTGCAACGGGTGCTACCGGTTCCCAGGGCCCGAGCGGTACACCAGGAGAAAAGTGGTTCAGCGGCTTGGGAGCCCCAGCGGGCCCAGCCGGACTAATCGGCGACTGGTACATCAACCTGTCCAATGGCGACATGTACGAAAAGACCGGTTTATCAGCGTGGACTTTCCGCTTTAATACCATGGGACCGACTGGCGCAACAGGAGCTCAAGGGTCACAGGGTGCAACAGGTGCACAGGGACCAGTAGGACCACAGGGTGTAACAGGGCCCAACCTTATGCTGACTGCATCAGGGAAATGGGGTACAATCTCGGGTCCTAGAAATACGCTTCTTATAACTAATGCACGAGCATACTGGTGCCCGATAACAATTACTCAAACCACCACCATACTTGCACTCGGAGTTGATATTACAATAGTCGGCTCGGCTGGCTCGATTATTCGACTCGGTATTGCTGCGGACAATGGTGCATTTATGCCATCAACACTTTTGCTGGACGCGGGGACCGTTCCTGGGACCAGTGCTGTGACGGCCCAAGTCAGTACGGTCGGATTTCCTCCACTCGCGCCTGGAGTTTACTGGTTAGGTTGTGCCGGACAAGGATCACCTGTAACACAACCCACTCTTCGTGCTTACAACAATGCCGCTACAGCTCTACCAACGGCCGCTATTTCAGCCAACCCGAATGGAGCTTTCTACCAGAGCACTGTTGCTGGTGCATTCGCGAGTCCCATTAATGCAGTAGACGGGGCTGTAAATAACTGGCCTCTTATTGGAGTCATGACTTAATTTTTTCAAGGAATGTGATGGATGATTATTTAAAGAAACACCAACGAGATGCTTTGTGGAGGATGGGGAACGGAAAGATTCTTTGGGGTGGGGTTGGTAGTGGTAAGACACGGGTGGCGCTATATTACTATCAACTTCATGAGCGGCCAAAAGATATCTATGTCTTCACCACTGCGAAGAAAAGGGATGCTCTGGATTGGGAGAGAGAAGCGGCACTGCTGGGGATTGGTAAGGAACGTGGAGCGACCGTAGCCGGAGTGCTAACTGTAGACAGCTGGAACAACATACAAAAGTATGTGGATATTGAGGGCGCGTTTGTCATCTTGGATGAGCAACGTGTCATAGGTAGTGGGACATGGTCAAAGTCGTTCCTCAAGATCGTTAAAAAAAACAACTGGATCATGCTGAGTGCTACACCAGGTGATACTTGGTTGGACTATATTCCAGTGTTCGTTGCTAATGGATTCTATAAGAATCGGACAGAGTTTAAGAACGAACACGTAATCTATAACACATTCACCAAGTTTCCTAAGGTTGATCGTTATGTTGGTGAAGGAAAGCTACTCAGATTAAGGAATATGATTCTTGTGGATATGCCATATGAAAAAAAGACCACTAGAGTGTCTACGATCGTTCCAGTAAAGTACGACAAAAATCTCATCAACAAGGCTCGTAGGGATCGTTGGAATATATATGAGCAAAAACCTATGAGAAATGTGATTGAGTTTTTCCTGGTTATGAGGAAGATAGTCAATTCTGATCCGTCTCGACTTCGTGCTATACAAGATTTGATTCAGGATCATCCTGCAATGATTATTTTCTACAACTTTGACTTCGAGCTGGAAATTCTAAGGCGCCTTGGGGAAGAGATAATTACAGCCGAATGGAATGGGCATAAGCATGATGCTTTACCTGACGGAGCACGATGGATTTATCTTGTGCAATATTCAGCTGGAGCAGAAGGATGGAATTGTACAACCACAGATACTGTTGTTTTTTACTCTCTACCTTATTCATATCGACTATTTCATCAAGCCCATGGTCGGATTGATCGTCTCGACACCGGATACAAAATTTTGAAGTACTACATATTGAAATCAGAGTCTATGATAGATAGTCTGATATGGCAGGCTTTGAGTAAAAAGCAAAACTTTAACTACAAAAAGTGGATAAATGATACTACGTTCTCGAGTGGGAAGAGTTTAGACCTCTGATTCTGCCAAAAATGCCATTTATTTTGTAAAAAACTTTCTCAGAATGTTATAGTTAATATATATTATAATAGATATTAAGTAGTGAATATTAAAAAACTCTTTGCCCAAATTAAATGACAAAACGACATGTCAGTGGGGTGGATGTGGAGCGTTGGAAAGAAATTTATAATTTTCCAGGGTATTCCATCAGTTCTTTAGGAGCTGTTCGAAACGATCGTACGAATCGATTGTTGAAACCCTCACAAAATCGAGAAGGTTTTTTGTATGTGGGTTTCTTTGTGGACCAAATGCAGTATAAAAGATCGATAAGCACGCTGGTAGCAGAAGCTTTTTTAGAAGAACCTATGAATGCATCGTTTGACACTCCTATTCATCTAGATGGGGATCGTTCTAACAATAACGTGGATAATCTTATGTGGAGACCACGGTGGTTCGCAATTACGTATCGTCAGCAAATACAAAAGAAACCAAGGATCGTTCATTCAATTATCGAAATCGATACTGGCGAACGTTTTTCCTCCTCAATAGAGGCAGCCATGAGGTTTGGGTTGTTAGATTCGGACGTTGGATTATCAGCACACACCAATAAACCCTGTTGGCCTAGTAAACATCGTTTTATGCTTAATACATAAAATATATATTAAGCTGTAAGAAATACATGGCATATAATAGAATAGGACGCATAAGGACTACCATGCAACGCCTTTTTGTTTTTTCATGGAGGCACAATGAGAGAAGGCAACTATCAAACACAATTGATTAAGAAGTTGGAATACTTGTTTCCTGGTAGTCTTATTTTGAAGAATGATCCAAACTACATTCAAGGACTACCAGACCTTATTGTTTTGTATGATGATCAATGGGCAGCCTTGGAAGTGAAATCTAACCCGACACAGGTTCGACCCAATCAAAGATATTTTGTTGAAAGAATGGATGATATGTCTTTCGCGAGATTTATTTCTCCTGAGACTGAAGAGGAAGTTTTGAATGATCTTCAACAAGCATTCAATTCTCACAGGTCAACACGCGTTTCTAGGCGCTAGTAAGTATCATTGGATTAACTACGATCTCGAAAAGATGGAACGTGCTTATTATTCAATGCTTGCGACACAAAGAGGAACAGACCTTCACGATTTAGCTCATCAGCTTATTAAGCTTGGAGTTAAATTACCTCGCACCCGCAAGACTTTGAATATGTATGTGAATGATGCTCTTGGTTTTCGTTTGTCCCCGGAACAGATGTTATATTATTCTGAAAACTGTTTCGGTACGTCAGATGCTATAGGGTTTCGTGATAACAAACTTCGAGTTCATGATCTCAAAACAGGTAGAATGCCTGCATCTGAACATCAATTGGAAATCTATGCCGCCTTGTTCTGTCTCGAATATCGAATGAAACCTTTTGATATTCAAATTGAACTTCGCATTTACCAACATGATGATATCCGTATCTATGAACCCGATCCAGACATAATACTTCATATCATGGATAAAATTGTCATGTTTGACAAGCATATCAGTATACTCAGAGCGGAGGTACTATAATGCTGATTCAAGATCCTAACTATTATTTGAAGCACTACGGTACTAAGCGTCACTCTGGTAGATATGCTTGGGGATCTGGTGGAGAGAACGAATCTGAAGGCGGAGACTCAAGTGCTTATTCATGGTTGTTGGAACAGATCGATAAGTTTAAAAAGCAAGGCATGACTGAGACTGAGATTGCTGCTGGGTTGGGTATGTCTACTACTCAACTTCGCGCACAGAAAACAATAGCAAAGAATGAACAGAAGCAAGCGACCATTGCTCAAGCTGAGAAACTTCGAGCAAAGGGATATTCTGCTTCAGCTATCGGTCGTAGCATGAACTTGAATGAATCTTCCGTTCGTAGTCTTCTGGCACCAGGTCAAAAAGATAGACTCGATATTCTTCACACCACAGCAAACTTGATACAGGAACACGTCGATAAAGGAAAATATGTCGATGTTGGTTTTGGTGTTGAGAATATGCCTCAACTTGGAATATCCGATACAAAACTGAAGGCTGCTGTTTCTCTCCTTCAGGATAAAGGCTATCAAGTTCATAAAGTTCAAATAGATCAACTTGGCACCGCCCCTGGAAAGAAAACAATCATTAAGGTTGTCACTCCTCCAGGAACGACATACAAAGATGTTAAGACCAACATGAATAAGATTAGTCAGCTTAATGAATATTCTGATGATGGAGGACGTACTTATAGAGAGCATCAACCACCGCTATCAATTGATTCTAAGCGAATTGCAGTCAAATACGCTGAAGATGGTGGCTCTGATGCTGATGGTATGATTTATGTTCGTCCTGGCGTACAAGATATTTCATTAGGTAAATCTCGATACGCTCAAGTTCGCGTTTCTGTAGATGATACTCATTATCTAAAAGGTATGGCATTATATAAAGAAGACTTGCCTCCTGGGGTAGATCTTGAATTTCATACCAATAAAAGTAATACTGGTAATAAGAAAGACGTAATGAAGCCGGTAACTGGTAATCCGGATGATCCTTTTGGAGCTTTGACCAAACCTCCTAGGACTGATCCTAAGACCGGCAAAGTTGTTTCGGCGATGAATATGGTTCATGAAGAAGGAGATTGGGATACTTGGTCTAGAAAGATGTCACCACAGGTTCTTTCAAAGCAGAGTGTATCCCTAGCTAAGAGTCAGCTTGATATGAATTATGAGAAAGAGAAAGCCGAATTTGATACGATTAATTCCCTTACGAATCCTGCTGTTCGTAAGCTTCTGTTGAACAAGTATGCAGAGAAAGCTGATGCCGCAGCGGTACATATGAAGGTTGCTGCTCTTCCAAGATCATCATACCACGCTATTCTTCCATTTAACAGTATGAAAGAGACTGAAATTTATGCTCCTAACTATAACAATGGAGAAAAAGTAGCTCTTATTCGTTACCCACACGGCGGAACGTTTGAGATTCCAGAACTGACAGTTAATAATAAAACACCAACAGTAAAATCAGTTATTGGTAATGCACCTGATGCTGTAGGAATCCACCCTAATGTAGCAAAACGCTTATCTGGTGCAGACTTCGATGGCGATTTTGTAATGGTGATTCCTAATAATAAAGGTCTTATTAAATCTACTCCTGCTTTAACTGCACTAAAAGATTTTGATCCTAAGTCTGCATATCCAAAGTATGAAGGAATGAAAGTAATTTCTCCTAGCGAGAAACAGAATCAGATGGGTAAAATTACCAACCTGATTGCAGATATGACAATCAAAGGAGCAAAGCCCGATGAGCTAGCTCGAGCTGTTAAACATTCAATGGTTGTTATTGATTCGGAAAGGCACGAGCTAAACTATAAGGCTTCTGCTATAGACCATGGTATAGCCGCTCTTAAAACTAGGTATCAAGGCGGCCCTAATAAAGGATCAGCAACTCTTATTACCAGGGCTGGATCCAATGTATACACACCTCAACGCAAACCAAGGCGTATGAGTGAAGGCGGTCCTGTTGATCCTCGTACTGGAGAATTAATTTATACACCAACTGGGGCTACCCGAACAGATTCAAAAGGGCGTACCACTTTAATTAAGGAACCAGTAGCGAGACTAAAGTTAGAAAAGGATGCAAGGAATCTCTCATCCGGTACACGGATGGAGAGTACCTATGCTGATTACTCCAACAAGATGAAGGCTTTGTCTAATCAGGCAAGGAAAGAAGCTTATAGCATTAAGGCCCCTACTCGTTCGGCTTCTGCAGCAGCTGTATACAAGCATGAAGTGGCCTCTCTTAATAGTAAGCTGACCCTTGCAAATACCAACCCTCCTAGGGAAAGACAAGCCCAGCTGTTTGCCAATGCAGCAGTAGCGGCCAAGCGTGCAGCCAATCCTGGTATGAATTCGCAGACTCTTAAGAAGATTGAAGGTCAAGAGCTCGTTCGTGCCAGGCGTAGGACAGGTGCTAGCAAGACAGACATTCACATAACAGATAGAGAATGGGATGCTATTCAGTCTTTTGCTATTAGTGATAGTAGATTGAAGGCTATTCTAAACAACGCTAATCTAGAAAGAGTGCGTGACTTAGCTACACCTAAGAGTGATTTCAAGTACAAGATGACTTCCGCTAAGATTAATAGAGCTCGTGCAATGTCAGCCGCAGGCTATACTCAAGCTGAGATAGCTAGTGCTTTAGGTGTTTCATTGACCACACTCAAGGAGGGGTTGAAAGGATAATGGCCGCCATGCTAACAACAGTCGACAATCCAT
>Ga0184611_1000030_pt1 | contig 29730 bp, 28 predicted proteins | sample PLM3_5_coex_FD_133162 | JGI IMG/M metagenome (GOLD analysis project Ga0184611, IMG submission 133162) | Groundwater sediment microbial communities from an aquifer in East River, Colorado, USA - PLM3_5_coex | ecosystem: Environmental > Terrestrial > Soil > Riparian zone | place: USA: East River...
GTGATTCGATGCGGCTGGAGTCGCCAGCGGCACAAGAGGAATTGAAGTACCTCAAGACCCTGAAGGCGGGGGACGTCCGGACGGGCGTCCTCCTGCCAGCCTTGGAGGTGGGCATGGAGTGGACGCTGGTGCTGGAGACGAGCGGCAACCGGTGGGAGTTTGACGGGACGTTCTTCGGCCAGCCTCTGTATCATCTGGTCATCCGCACGGACGCCGCGATGCTCACGCTGGAAGTGCAGGAGGCCCGGTAATGGAGCTAGGCTACTTCGCGGCGGATACGCTGGGCGTGACCCTCTACCAGATTAAGGGCACGCTCGTGGCCAACGAGATTCACCCGATGCAGTTGGGGCCGTGGCGGCTGGACCTCCCGGTGGACGTGGATTCTGACATCCTGTCAGGCACGGAGTTAGGCTTCTGGGTCACGCTGGGCAAGATGCTCCACCTGTATGTGGTCGTGCGGGAGAAGCAGTGCTGGCTGTTCGTGCTGGACCGCAAGGCCCTGCAGCTATGCGGGCAGGCGACAATGTTCGCAGGCGATACGCTCAAAGAGCGGATTACGGAAATCAAACCGGCCATTCGGGCAGCGTTTCGCTGGAGTGGTGTGGAATGGGAACAAGTGGAGTATGATGGCGGTACCCACGGGAGGGGCAATGCTCGCACGGAATCTGATGGGTCAGAAATTCGGGCGACTAATAGCGGTTCAAAGAGCAGGAGCTAGTAAGCAGAGACTGGCCATTTGGTTATGCCAGTGTTCGTGTGGAAACCAAATCACGGCTACTAGTAGTCACTTACTACGTGGAGGCGTGAAGTCGTGCGGCTGTTTGCGGGTGGAAAGCGTTGTTGGACGAAATGCGTTAGGTAGATATCCAGCCAGAGCAGAAACGAAACACCCCCTCTATGTGACGTGGCGCAACATAAAATTGCGATGTTATAACTCGTCTAATCCTGATTACGGTGGGAAGGGCGTTAGCATGTGCCAGAAGTGGCAGGAGTCGTTTCAAGCGTTTGTGGCTGATGTGGGAGAGCGCCCTACTGGTATGACCTTGGATCGCTACCCAAACCCCGCTGGTGATTATGAGCCGGGGAATGTGCGGTGGGCCACCCCGCTACAGCAGCGACACAACCGGAGGCAGGCGTGTTAACTGTCTGGTCGAAGACCGCGCCACACAAGGTGTTGACGAACCTGTCTCCCGTGCTCAGAACCGTTCCCGAACTACCGGTCAAAGTCGTCAGTGACTTTACGGTGCCTCTGGGCACCAAGACCATTCTGGCGTTAGGCGGGGATTCCTTCAAGCAACTGCAGGACGAGAAGGTCGTCGCCAAGAACCGCACGGTCACGGCCTACCGGACCCGGCCCCAGATGCGGGGCGACGTGCCCGTGCTCGTGAGCTACAGTCCGGATATCGGAGACATCGACCACGGTTACTACGTGGACCTGTTGACGGACGTGAGTCTGGCGATTCGCTTTTGTCTCACGGGCCTGTGGCATCCCATCTACGGGAAGTATCGCTATGTCCCAGACTTTGCGTTGCTGTGTACGGCGATTGAGCAACAGCACACGCTGACGGGGGAGCCGGTGGATGTGTCGAAGGATCTGGAGACGCTGGGGCTGGACCCCTACGCGGAGCCGATGCTGTCCCCACCGTTCCCCGGTGCCTACATCGTGTCGATGCAGGCCACCCACCAGAAGGGCACCGCAGACGTGGTGCGGTTCCTGAGCCGGGAACACGAACGGGAACGGCTGCAAGACCCAGCGTTCCGTGAGCAAGTGGAATTCCTGCTCCGCTGTCCCTACATCCGCCTGAAGGGAGCCAACTTCAAATACGATTTGCACTGGCTCTGGAAACGCGGTGCATTTGATTGCACGACGTTTACCTTCGACACCACCATCGTGGGTAGTCTGCTCGATGAGAACCGCAGCAATGCGCTCGATGTGCATGTGAAGATTTACGTGCCCGCACTGGCGGGCTACAGCGATGAGTTTGATCGCACGGTGGACAAGTCCCGCATGGACCAAGTCCCTCCGGAGAAGTTGCTGCCCTATGCGGGCGGGGACGTGGACGGGGATCTGCAAGTCGCGGCGGCGATGAAGACGGAACTGCTCCGAGACAAGCCACTGACCAGCTTCTACGTGAACATTCTTCATCCGGCATCGAGAGCCTTCGAACAGATCGAGCAGGGTGGGATCGTCGTGGACCTTCCGGCCTTTCAGGAGTTGAGGGCCGACCTAGAGAAGGAGCATGCACGGCTGGTCAAGGACGCCTGCAACATCATGGGCGGGCGCATCGTCGCCAAGCATGGCTATGCCTACCTGAATCAGCAGGCCAGCATGAACCTGACTAAGGCCAGCATGCTCTGTGATTTCTTTTTCGGGCCGATGGGGCTGAACCTGAAGCCGAAGATGTTCACGGCCAAGCCCGATAAGGACGGCATCAAGCGGCCCAGCACGGCGATGGAGCATCTGGAGATGTTCGCGGACGTGCCGGAGGCCAAGCCCCTCATCGACATCATCCGGCAAGACAGTAGCATCATGAAGACGTACAACACGTACGTCATCGGCTTCCTAGAACATCTGCGGTCGGACGGACGGTTGCACCCCACCTATTACCTGTTCGTCGGCAATCATGACGAAGGCGAAGGCGGAGCCCGTACCGGGCGACTGTCTTGCAAGGCCCCAGCGTTCCAGACGGTGCCCAAGCACACGACGTGGGCTCAGCGTATCCGGCGCTGTTACCCCGCTCCGCCCGGATACGTGGTTGTGGAGCGGGATTACGGTCAGGGTGAGCTACGAGTTGTCGCCTGCATTGCCCACGAGACGAACATGATTGCGGTGTTCAAATCGGGCCGGGACATTCACGCAGACACAGCGGCTCCATTCGCAGGCTACACCTACGAGAGCCTGATGGCGCTGGAGCAGACTGACGTGCATACCTTTGAGGAGACGCGCCAGTTAGGCAAGGCCGGGAACTTCGGGCTGGTCTTCGGCATGAAGGAAGATGGCTTCGTGAACTACGCTCGATCCCAGTTTGGGGTGCAGTTGACGCGGGATGAGGCGCAGACGTTTCGTGACGGGTTCTTCAAGAAGTATCCCCGGTTGCGGGTGTACCATGAGGCGTCGGTCCAGTATGCCCGTCAGCACAAGCAAGTCCGGACGCCGCTGGGACGGGTCAGGCATCTGCCGTTGATCAAGAGCCCGAATCGTGAAGTCGCGGCCAAGGCGGAGCGGCAGGCCATCAACAGCCCCGTACAGGGCACGCTGACGGATATGGTGCTCTGGGCGATTGGCTTGGAGCACAAGAGCGGCCTGAATGCCATAGCCCCGTGCTTCGGCGCATGCCATGACAGCATTCTGAACTATGTGCCGGAAGACCGGGTGGATGAAATTGTCACCAAGCAGGTTGAGCAAATGGAAAACCTGCCCTTCCATCAGGTGGAGTGGCAACCGCAGTTGCAGTTCGTGGCCGATGCGAAAGTCGGCACGAATTGGGGCAGTCTCGTGAAATTCCAGAGGAAGTCATGAACGAAGAAGGTATCACCCGGTTAGAACCGGATACGTGCCCCCACTGTAAACGGATGCTCGATGCGGCAGCGGTGAGTACGGGAGAATCCATAGAGCCCAGTCCCGGTGACGTGACGGTGTGTCTGCGCTGTGGGCATCCGATGGTCTTCACGGAGGCCATGCGCGTGCGGTCGATGACGCCAGAGGAATGGCAGGCATTGTCCGAGAAACAGCGCCGGGAACTGTTGGCTGTGCGAATGTTCGCAGAACACATTGCGCCGTCAGTAAAAGCCCAGTGGAATTGAGAATTTGACAAAGTATTTGGAGTTGTGGTAAAGTTACGGCACCGTCCAAGGAGGGACCATGAAGCTGCCGCCGGGGTTCACTCCCATTGTGTTTCGGGATTTGCTGAAGATCATTGGGGACGTCAGTCCGATGATTGGGCCTATGCTCTGGAAGCATCTGGGCCTGTCGGAGGATGAGGCTCTAGAGCGGATCAAGGCCCTAGAGAAGAAGGGGCTGGTGCAGTTCGCATTCAGTCCAGCGAATGAGCCGTCTGTCTTCGCTGCCGCCGACAATCTGTTCCAGACGGCAGAGGAAGAGATTCTGGCATCGTTGCTGGTTGATTTCTGGGACACCACGGGTCAATTCAATTCCAAGAACGGACGCATCTTGTCAGCGACGAATAACCTGATTGAATCATCAGTCGTCCGGGTAGAGACGCCCGAAGGGCCGCTGGCCATCGTGGCAGCTATTGCCAAGAAGATGCTGCATCTGGGTCTGCTGCAGATCGATGCGGAGGGCCGCTACTCCGGGCCGTCCAAGCAACAGGTGACGCGGTGGACACAGGAACACGGCATCTGTGACTTCTGCTCCGATGCGAACCCCAAGCACGTCGAGATGGTGCCGGATTTCTCGCTGGAGGATGCGGGCATTCCGGGGCAAGTGGTGGACATGATGACGGAGGCGTGGTCGCCCTCCCAGAGCATTGGGGGCTGGGCGACGTGCGATACGTGCCACACGATGATCGTGGAGAACCGGCGCACGGACCTGTTGCAGCGAGCCATCACGGCCAGCCGGGGTGGGAAGTTCACGGCGGCAGCGTTGAAGGGCTTGCACAAGCGGTTCTGGACTGCGCTGGAAACCAAGGTCGAAGCGGCCAGCATCAGTGCGGGTCTGCTTGATTTTATCGAGAACAGGGCTCCTGTGGTGGAGACGGACCCCAAGTTGAAGCAGCGGAGTGTACGGCAGGAAGCCATCCGTCGCCTGACGGGGTTGACGCAGGACGAGATGGAGGCACTGGGCAAGGGCGACGTGATGTACAAGGACGTCGCCAAGAAGCTGGCGGCATGGCGGAAGCGGTGGGGTGGAGACACCTTGGAAGACAAGCGCGTGGCGCTGATGCTGGAGCGGGTGGAGCATCCACTGCCGTCGCACCTCTCCCCACACTGGCAGCAGGCACTGGACCGGAAGGTCGAAGCCATCGAGAAGTTGGGGAAGGGGGCCGGGGAGATATCCTTTGTCCTTGAGAAGGATGGTCCCCAGTTGTTGGATACGCCGATGGCGCGGCTGATGCTGGACATGGGTGAAGACCTGATCGCCCTGAAGGGAGCCGAGATTTATTCGTTCAACGCCGACACGATGCACGCCATCCAGATCGCGGCGGCGAAGATTCCGCATGAAGCTCCACTGAAGTCCATCGAAGTTCCACCGTTCCGGGCCGGGTGGTTCTGGTTCTCCGAGCCGTTCCCCGTGGCATCAGCCCCTCTCACGTCTGACCGCACGCATGCGTTGCTCTGGACGTGGGACACCAAGTTCAAGGAACCCACGTTGCGGTTCTCCGCCTTCGTGGTGGATGAGAAGTCGCCCTTCGGCAGTCCACGTCGAGGCACGATTGCCCCATCCACGAAGTGGTTCTGGCCCCTGTCGGCCACGTTCCACGAGATGATTGGCCTGAGTCACCGCTTCTATGATGAGAATTACGGGCCGGGAACCCCGGATTCGATTGGGAAGGAATGGGCCATCGGCAAGGAACCCACCATGAAGGTGGTGGCGGAGATGAGCCTGTTCTTTATGCAAGCCTGCCAGTGGTTCCGTGACTTCGTGCCGGGAAGTCCGCACAAGAAGAAGGCTCCCATCCTGACGCAGGAACAAGGGCACATCGAGCGGCATGCCCGCAAGCGGTACGAGAAGCAGTTCAAGGCCACCCCCAACGTCCGGGTGATTGCTCTGAGGAAGACGGCTCCTACCGTGCGGGAAGAGCCCACGGAGACGGTTGATCCCAACGACAAGAGCAAGCGGCACCTGAAGGTGCGCTTCGTGGTGGAAGGCCACCACCGTCTGCAGCGGGTGGGACCGGGGCTGAAGGAGACGAAGCTGATTTTCATCGAATCGTATCCCAAGGGGCCGTCTGACGCTCCCTTCAAGGAGAGCGGACCACGGGTATTTGCCGTCATACGCTGATGACGATCTTGCCAACCGGCAGTTGTTTCGATGACGTGCTGGACCACCAGTCGGCGCTGATATTGTTCGACTCGCGCATCCTGCACCAGTGGATCGTGCATGGCATCTGCCTGATACCGGAGGGACAGGAGAAGGCCGGAGAACCCTTCGCCCACGCATGGATGGAAGACGATGACGAACGCAAGGTGTACCAGTCCGGTCTGGTCAAAGGCGTCAAAGTGTGGTGGAGCGCCGACCGGAAGGAGTGGTATGACCTGATGCGGGTGCAAGATCGCACCCGCTATTCGTTTGCGGAAGCCTTGACGTTGAACTGGAAGACGTGTCATTTCGGGCCGTGGGAAGAGAGGTATCGGGTGCTGTGCAAGAGGGACATATGACCAGAGAAGAATTCCTGAAAGCGTACGATGAACTGCGGGCGGATCAACATGCGCTCGACAAGAAGCTGGCGCGGTTGGAAGAGCGGCTGTCGGCATTGGCGCATGAAGTCGAGATGGTGAAGCGGCAGATTCAACCCGTGAATGCGAGAGGCATCCCCCGGCGATGATAGACTTCGACCGATTGGTGCAACTGATTGCAGCGGAGGCCCCGATGTGGCGCATCAAGAGCCTGACGAAGACCGACAACCACGGCAGGCCCAAGTACTGGTCGGACGAGTACGGCTGGACGTGGGAGGCCATGGCGGACCTGTACACGGAGGACCAACGGTCGAAGATGACGCTTCCTAAAGGTGGTTTGTGGGAGTCGTGGGTGTTATAATGCTCTCCCTTTTACCAAAGGACACCTCCGATGCGAAGATGTGCCGTCGCTGTGCTGTTCGTCCTCAGTCTCGCCTCCCCCGCACTGGCACAGGATCACGTCCTGTGCAACACCACGCCTCCGGCATCGTTCACGGTCACCAGCGGAGCCCCGTTCACGGTGACGTGGCTGATGCCTGACACCGCGACCGAGAACGGTGTTACGGTGCCCAACCGGTTCGATGGCTTCTACCTGCAAATCGACGGTGGCCCCAAGACCGATATCGGCAAGGCGCAGGCATTGACGGCGTGTTCAGCGGGCAGTCAGAAACCCGCTGATGTGCCGTACACCTATCGCACGCCAAGCGGCGTGTCACGCGGCTCGCACACCCTGCGTCTCAGCGCATGGAGCTTCACGCTGGATGGGAACGGTGCGCCCACCACCACGAAGCAGGAATCGCTGGTGTCGCAAGTCCCTTTCGCCGCAGGTGATCCGATTCTCTACGGCCCGCCGGTCGCCCCCGGATCGATCACCATCACGAAGTAAAGGGGCGCACGATGTGGTGGTTGCTGCTGCCGCTCGCATTGCAAAGCGTGACGCCGTTTGGCATCTATCCGAAAGTCGGATGGGACCAAGCGGCAGGCACGCTGGCTGAGGCGCAAGCGTTCACCTATCGGTACTATCTGGACGGAGCCGCCAGTGGTGCGGCCCTGAGCAGCGTGACGTGCAGCGGGAGTGCGTCACCCTATACGTGTCAGGCGGAACTGCGGGTCACGATTTCTGGTCCGCATACGCTGGCGTTGAGCGCGGAAACCTCACCCACGTCCCGATCCCCGCTCAGCCCGCCCGTGTCGTTCAATCATGTGCCGTCTACCGCGCCTACTGCGCCAGAGAGTATCACTCTCACCCCCGGCGTAATTTGACAAATCGGGTGGCCCGATGCTACACTGGTTTTACGTTCAGGGAGGAGCACCTATGAAAGACATCGCACTCGCACTCGCTGCTGCAGCCTTGGTGGGCATCGTACTGGGCAGGTTCGTGATTCCATACGTGGCGGTGCCATGAGCTACGATTCTTGGAAGACCACGGAACCAGACCCCGGCCAGTACGAAGAGCCACCCGTCGATGACGAACCGGAGCCCGATGACGCGGAATTCGACGGGCCGGATGACGTCGAAGACGATGAGGAAGAAACGGAGCTTGACTGATGATCGCCAAGGAGTATCTGGGCGTGCTACCGAGAACCTGCACGTTCATTGACTGGGATAAGGCCACGAATATCGAGACGGCGTGTCAGAAGCCTGCGGTGGCCGTCTACGTGTCGGATGATGAGGAGCCGAAGGGCCGCTATGTCTGCCAGTATCACGCGGAGGATGCGGAGCGGCACGGTGATGGGCCGGTGTTCTGGCAGCGGTTTCCGGTCCCGTCGGGAGACGAAGAGAACCGGCTGACGTTGGCGCACGAAGAAAATTAGTCAATCACAGGGCCGGAGGATACTCCGGCCTTTCTCTGTACCCTGCCTTCAAATCCCGTTGCAATTGAGTGCAGCAGTCGGTAGACTGTCACCATCCTTGAACTGCAAGCCGATGCTTTATCAAGAGGATGTATGCTGAAGTTGACCGAGGGGAGTCCGGTGAGTACCGTGACCAAGGCCGAGCGGCCTGAATCGAAAATCACGTTCGTTCAGAAAGTCATCAAGAACGAGACGTGGATGGTGATGGCGCAGTCCGCCGTCGAGTTGGAAGACGAATTTTCCAGCCTCTATTGGACGGCAGGCGCACAGAATAACCTTTTCCTCCAGCCGCCATTCGAACCCAACGTCCTCCTGAATTTGGTCCAGAGCAACAACATCCTCAACCAGTGCATCGAAGCGATGGAAGTCAACATCGACGGTACTGGCTACGAATTGGTGCCCATCGAAGAGGGGAAGGACATCGACAAACAGGAAGAGAAGATCGCCCGTGCCTTCTTCGATGAGCCCTACCCCAACGTATCCATGACATCGATCCGCCGGAGACTCCGGCGACAGATGGAGTCGGTGGGCTATGGATTTCTGGAAGTGCTGCGAAACATTGCCGGTGATGTGGTGGGTCTTCGCAGTGTGGAGACGGCGCATATCCGCATGGTGAAGCTCGACGCCCCGATCCAAGTGAAGAAGAAGATCATGCGGGACGGGAAGGAAATCGAGTTGACACTGTGGGAGCGGGAGCGGCGGTTCGCCCAGACGGTGGCCCTGAAGCAGCAAGTCTACTACCGGGAATTCGGCACCACCCGTGAGATTGATCGGGACACCGGAGACTGGGAGTCGGATTTACACGCGGTACCGCCGGAGAAGCGGGGATCGGAGTTGTTGATTCTGGGCATCAATCCGGACATTACCACGCCCTACTATCTGCCCCGATGGATCAATCAGTTGCCGTCCGTGATTGGCTCCCGTGCCGCTGAGGAACAGAACCTGCAATTTCTGGATGCCGGTGGCCTCCCACCCGCCATCGTCTTTATCCAAGGCGGCACGCTCATCAAAGATACGTCTGACCAGTTGCGGATGTACTTGAGCGGCCTGAACAAGAACAAGAACCGGGCGGTGGTGGTCGAAGTCCAGTCGTCCAGCGGTTCGCTGGATGCGGCGGGCAAGGTCGATGTCAAGGTGGAGCGGTTTGGATCGGCCCAGTCACAGGACTCGATGTTCACCAACTACGATGAGGTGACAGAAGAGCACGTCCGGGTTGGCTTTCGTCTGCCTCCGCTGTTTCTCGGGAAGGCGGTAGATTATAACTTCGCCACCGCGCAGACCAGCTATATGGTGGCTGAAGCCCAAGTCTTCGAACCTGAGCGCACCGAATTCGATGACATGATGAACAAGACCGTCATCAAAGAATTAGGGATGAAGACGCTCCTGTACAAGTCCAAGCCGATCACGCTGAAGGACGTCGCCACGCAGTTGAAGGGCCTTGAGTTGTCGATGCCCGTCGCCACCCGTGAGTCCTTCCTGAAGGAAATGAACACGATTGCGACGATGAATCTGGAACTGGCCGAAGTCCCAGCCCCGAACGTCGCCCCCGGTGAGACGCCGCTGGCCAACACGCCCACGATGGATGAAATCCCCTCTGGTGAACTGCCGGTGACGGCCCAGACGCCCCAGATGACGGCTCCGCAGAAGCAACCGGAGCCCAAGGTGGAGTCTCCGGACGAGATTGGAGCCAAGGAGGAGGCGAAGGCCATGGCTAGAGAGAAGGCAAAGGCTAAGTACCGCAAGGCCGCAGGCGAGATGCTCACGCTGGTGCAGGACTATGCCGTCTACCAAGGGCTGATCCCGTCGCTGGCCCAGAAACAGGAACTGACGGCGGAGCGGGCGGCGGAAATCAACCAAGCCGTCGAGCGGCTGGACCCTGAGAATGCACAGGTCTTCAACAGCCTGTTGGCGATGATGGTCTTCGGCTCCGATGATGCGGACCTGTCGGCACTCGTAGCGGCGAGCCGATGAAGGTCAAGCTGTCGTATGTGTATCTCCTGACCACCATCGTGTGGCTGGTGTTGATGCCCTTCGCTATTACGAGTTGGAAAGACTCCGTGCCCTTCCTTGTGTTCCTGTCGTGGTATGCCAACTTCACGACGGATTTGGGCAATTGGATGACCGCCCGCACGAAGGAAAAGGCGGATGGCCAAGATCGTTGACCTGAGAACCTACCTCCTGCTGGAGCGGGCATTCGTCCGTCGTCTCCAGCGGTCGTGGCGAGCCCAGTCGGCTCCCACCTATGCGGCCATAGCGAAAGCCTGTACCGAGCACCGATGGGATGAAGCCCGCCGTCTGGTCACCGATCTGGATATGACGGAGGTGGGTACCGAGAACCGCGAGTGGATCACCTACATGCTCCTGTCCTGTGCGGTCTTCGGGGCAGGCATGGTGTCGCGGAAGAAGCCCAGCTTCGTCGGCGTGGGTTCCTTCGATACCTTCCTGAAGCAAGTCACCACCAACTTCCTGATGTATCTGGAGCACGGTGGCACCCAAGCCGTGCAGGAAGAGGCGTTGCAATCAATTGCCGAAGACGAGGCCAAGACCAAGGCTATCAAGTGGGATGAAGCCAAGCATCCCCGTGACAGGGAAGGGCAGTTTGCGGTATCCCGCAGTGTGGGAAGAGTTGGGGCTCAACCCGAAGGCTATGCCATCGAGGGAGGATTCGGACCAGAGCGAGCCAAGTGGGTCAAGTTGAATCAAGCCGTGATGGACGCCGATGAGAGAGTATGGGCCGCGAGAGAGGCGTATGATCCGCTCTCCAAGTCGATGCGACAGAAATACGGTGAGATTTACCTGTGGGACACGAAAGAATGGGGCGATCCGACACAGGATTCGGAGTATCCCGCGTATGTGGCGGCGAGGAAAAAATTCTTTGACGCTCGGAAGGTCGCACAGGACGCCACGACGGCTCTGAAAGCTCAAGAGCCCGCGATGAAAGTCGAGGTCGTCACCAACGTCGCCACGAGTGTGGCCGAGCGCATGGGCGTCGATCCGTCCATCATCTACGTCGTGCATCACGAGCCCCGCGAATTTCATGTGGGGGACAAGACGTTCTACGAAGGTGGGCACTACAATCCAGCCACCGGGCGTATTGAACTGAACGCCTACAACATTTCTTATGCGGATGCGCCATCCGTGCGGGGGATCACAGCCCACGAGATTTCACACGCCATCTACCACGCCGCGAAGAAAGCGGCGGACGAAGAATTCGAGCGATACATAATCAAAGCGGTCACCCCGGATGGCTCCAAGCACAGTGACTGGTATCACGAGCGGTTTGAAAAGGTGCCGGGGATGGAGACGTGGCGGCGGCTGAAAGAAGAGTACCGGGAGGAGTTTCAACGCGACTACCCGGCGGTGATGGCTCTGTCCGCACTGGCGGAGGGCCAGCCCTTCACCGGCATTGCCCAGTCGATGGTGGACGAGGACGGCCACAGTGCCTACGCCAAGGCGTACTGGACGCCCGAAGCGAGAGCCGCCCGTGGGTATTCCTACGAGACGGCTATCAACGAGACGATTGCGGAAGTCACCCGCTACATCACGTCCCCTCGGTCGTGGAACGAGAAACAGACGCCCCGCACCGATTCGCCGTGGTACAAGCTGACCGTGGCTATGCACTCGTGGTATCGCAACCAGCAAGACGAGCAAGAAGCCCGCATGCAAGCCAGCATGGCGGCGGGGATGTTCCGATGACCCTGTATCCCATCACCATCGGCGGCAAGTCGGGGACCGTGGTCTATCTGGACCGGGATTGGCACCCGGTGGAGCCCGAGCATGCCGCGATAGCGAAGGTGATCTTCGACAATGGAGCGACGGCGTTCTTTACGACCGGCGAGCGGGAAGACGTCGAGAAGTTCGATCCCCACCAGCTACGCGATGAAAAGGGCCGCTGGGCCACGGGTGGCAAGGCGGGCGCACTGGTCACGGATACTGGGAACACCTACCTCCACGGCACGGCACAGGGGTTCCTAGAAGACATTCTGCGGAACGGCATCCGTGGGTCAGAGGGTGGGAAGATCCACCCCAAGGACAAGCGGAACAGAACGCTGGCCCTGCCCGGTCACGTCTACATGACGACCGATCTGGCGGAGGCCAAGGAGTACGCGCAATCGACAGGCTTGTCGGATGAATTTTTCCTCAAGCACAAAGAGACGGTGTTGAACCCCGAGTACGCGAAGGGATATCCCCGTGTGCCCGAGTATGAGCCGTCCTATGATGCAGGGACGGAAATCGGTGGGGGGTTGCCGTGTGTGATCACCATCGAGTTGCCTCCAAGCGTGGTCAAGAAGCTCCGTAAGGATCGTCGGTCGGACATCCTGACCCCCGAGCCGTATGCGCCGGGGGGCTACATGATGGGAGGAAAGAAGCAGATATTTTCTGACTTTGCCCGGTCTTACAAGGGAGACATCAAGCCCGAGTGGATCAAGTCCATCACCTACATGACGAAGGATCTAGCCACGGGTACGGAGACGTGGCACACGATTGACGCCAAAGACTACAAGAAGCCCGGACCCCAAACGCCACCCTACTTGCCTCAGCCTCCCGGCTGGGAAGTTTCCCCGGAGTGGCAAGAGTACCTGAAGGACACGGAGAAAAAGGTTGCAGCGGACGGCACGGTGATCTATCTCGCGTTGAAGATCCCGCTGCACTCAATTGCAGGACTCGGTGGCATCACCCGGAAGTTCGATGAAGCCAAGCATCCCAGAGGGACGGACGGACGGTTCAAGGAAGCGACGGAGCCGCGTATCTTCAATCGACTGTCAGACGTCGAGCAGTATGAGAGTTGGGGGAGAGAGAAGCGGTGGCAGTGGAGGAAAGAGACGCCGAAGTCAGGCTTCCTGCTGACGGGTGAGCCTATTCCCCGTGAACAGTTGCCTCCGGTGCTCTACCACGTCACCACGAACGCGCCAGCCGTGGAGTCGTCAGGCGTGCTGCTGGGGCTTCAAGAAGGCGGCGGGTTGGGTGGCGGGCAGGCAGAGGGGGTGTCCTTCACGTCGAGCAAGGAAGACGCCGACGTGATCCTGCGGGAGTTGAAGCGGTCAGTCCTGATCGCTCGTGGGGAAGTGGACATTGACGTCTTCGAACGGTGGGCACGGGAGGACGAACAGACTGCAGGGCTCCCCGAAGGCACGCTCAACCATGCGGTGGAATTCAGCCGCTCGTCATGGGACGTGGACGCCCCGAATATGGGGAAGACACACTACTGGGACAAGGACGCCCCGGAGGGCGAGCGGTATAAGGAAGGCCCACCAGCGGCTCCAGAGGAAAAGGAGCGGGTGCGCCGGAGTCTACTCAAGGATGCGTTGAATGCGTACCTGATCGCCCGAGACACGGTGTCGAGAGAGCAGAACGCGCCGAGCATCAAGAACCCCATTCTGTTTGGCCGACAGGAGCATCTGGCGAAGCTGGACCCGGAAGGTATTCAGATTCTGGAAGTGGAGTCCGCGCAGATTCCACTGGAAGCCTTGGTGACGACCGGCTCTGACACCTTTCTGCATGAAGTCCGTGCATATTCAGACGTGCCATACAGGCGACGGAAGAAAGTCGCCTATGACCCGAACCAGCCTCGTGGTAAGGAAGGCACACCCGAAGGGGGGCAGTTCGTAGAGACGGGACGGTCAGGCGTCCCTACCCCCGATCCGGTGCTAGCGGTGCAGGCCAAGGCAGGCATTGCTGCCGTGGAACGGCTACTTCCTGAAGCCGTGAGAACAGCGGATTTCGATCCGGGGTCTGCGGGGGTGACGTGGGAGACGGTGGATCAGCCCACACAGGATTCGGTGTATCACGCTTATATCAAGGCCGAATCCGACAATATGCTGGCGGGCAATGAAGACATGGACTATCTGGATGCCGAAGCATGGGCGGATAAGAACTGGCACACGCTCTCCGATCAAGACAAATCGAATGTGATGAACGACTACGCGATCATGGGCAAGCTCCCGGCGCGGCGACAGTTGGAGAAGAAAGAACCAGAAAACTGGGTGACGGGTGTCGAGACGGGCACGCACTCCGAGCAGAATTATGCACGGACTCATGAGGTGGCTCTGCGATTGGCCGAGTTGCGGACGGATGAACTGCGGAAAGAACGGGGCCTAATGAAGTCCGGGGCTCCGGTCGAGTACACCGTCGTCCAGCAGCCCCCGAACCCCGAGTTTGAGGGAGGCCCCTCCGAAGACAGCTTTGAGGTCCGCGATGCGACAGGTCGTGTCGTCGGATTTGCCAGTTCCAAGGCTGGAGCGCATGCGTTTGGGACATCGTGGGCACGGCAACAATCCACCGATATACCATCTGACCAGTTGATTCATCAGGTCTGGGAGGCGTGGAAACAAAAGTCCAGTGAACGGTTAGGACTCTCGCTGCAATTGGCTGCAGCTAGAGAACTAGGCGGTGTCCATCGGATGACGCCCGATGAAGTACAGGAAGCCGAAGATTCGGCGGTGCAGGAGCTTGGCAACAACGGAATGGCCACGCTGCAGGCGTACGTCCGAGCGCAGTGGGAAGTCACACAGTTCGTCATGCAGAAGGCTGGAGAAGACAAGGTCGCCGTCTACCGGGGCTTGATGCTACCCGGCGATCAGGTCCGAGCCACTACCCATGTCGTGACGGATAAATTGGGCGGTCTTCCAAAAGATCCGCCCACTAATATCAAACGAGTGGAACAACGAGTTGCACCAGAACTGGATACGCCGGAAAAACCGCCATTGAAGGTGTTTGTCGCCTTCGACTACGACGGTGAGCACTTTGTGGAGGAAAAACTTCGCACGGTCCCCAAGAGCATCGTGGATATTCCTCCGGGTGGCAGTCCGTATGAGAGCGATGACGTCACCATCCAGCGACGGCTTGACCGGTACCACCAGAACCAATCGCGTCGAGGTCTGCTGTTCACCAAGCTCCCTGACCTTCAGTTGCAGCGGGCCGGAGCGCAGTCCACGACCGGAAGTCGATCCGTCGCTAATGATTGGGGCGGCGTGGGAAATTTACCGCCAGATCCCAAGCGCGTGGTGGTGCGTGTAGAAGCTCCAGCCACATCGGTATTATCGCTACCGGTTTACGGAGAAAATGCCCAAGCTGAACATGAGTCGGTGATACTCGGCACCCGTGACAAGTGGTTATGGGATGCGTGGTATGACATTGCCCCATCTTTTGAGAGCCAGTCTATATCCGGCACACCGGTTCCGAAGAAAACCTTGGCTGTAGAGTGGCCCAAGCCCGTGGACTACGATACTGCTATGGCACTCAAGGTTGAGAAGAAACCGTTGATCATCGATCTGCAGGCGGAAGACCGGGACAAACCACACTGGATGAGCAGTGTGGACTGGTCGAAGGTGCAATCAGTTGCAGAGAAGTTCGATGAGGCCAAGCACCCACGGGATACGAAGGGCCAGTTCGCCCCGTTCTACCACGGGACATCCAACGAGATTGCCGAGAAGATTCTGGCAGAGGGCCTGAAGCCGCTCAGTGAAATGGACCGGACTTCCCCCATCGGGAAGGGTTTTGCGTCTACCAGTGAGAAGGTGGCCCTGAGCTATGCGGCGATGGCATCGGATGACTCCACCGACACCATCACGGTGATTGTGTTCAAGCCCGAAGCCAGCCAGTTCCTCAAGCCAGCCGGGAAGTTGGTGCCGGGAGGCAGGCCGGGGACATGGGGTCATGCCCGGAGCACGGAGATGTCCAGCACGGAGACGGTCCCGCCGGAGATGATTGAGGAAGTGCGGCAGTACCGACTGGCCGATGTGCTGGAGGCGATTGGACCACGGGACGGCAAGCAGTATGCGGACTGGGAGACGCCGCTGGAGGATCTGGACCCGGTGCGTGTTGTACGGAAAGAAGACCGTATTTATCTAGCTTTTCCTACGAAAAGTGAAGCTGTGGTAAAATGGGATGAGTTAAAACACCCGCGAGACGAGGAAGGCCAGTTCACGCGGGTGGCGATGACCAGTCAGCGGCCTGAAAGTGATCCGGGGCACCAGCCGAACAAGGACGTCTTCCGCCATATGCGGGAATTCCATGAGCAGTTGGAAGCCCTGCCGGGGGTATCGTCCGTCTCCGTGAAGCCCGGTGTCGGGGGCTGGGAGGGTGGATCGGAGTCGATGTGGCAGATTTATTACAAGGGCAACGGAGAAGCCCGGAAGTTGGTGGCCCGCACTGCCAAGCAGTTCGATCAGGATGCGGTGCTCATCCTGAATGCGTGTAAGAAGGGGCAGGACTGCCAACCTGCCGTTGAGTTATCCTTTGACGATGCCATCTCGCCCGGTGCCCGTGAGGACGTCCACAAGCTACTCGTGGCCCATGGCATCAGCGGGTGGACGTGGCAGAAGCGGAACGGCAAGACGCTGCTCCGGATGGTCAGCGTGCCGCAGTGGGGAAGCGAAGCCAAGCAGCATCAGCAGGCGACCGTAGCGATTAGCGAGCACTTACGAAAGAATGGGCTCAAGAACCATCGGAAGGTTCATAAAGTAGCCGTGTCAGTCATGGAACGTGAAGGGACCAACAGTTATGACGCCGTTATCAAAAGCTGAACAGGCTCTCGTGCAACAGGCCCTCCAAGGGTTACGAGAGACGCTGGAGCAGGAACGAGCCTCCGGCGAACCGCCGGATACGTCGTGGACGGACGATCTACCGGATGATCCGTTACCGGAAGAGGAAGACGAGACGTCTGTGACGTTCCTGACGAAACCGAAGTAGCGAGAGAGCTATGACCCCCAAAGACATGGCGCGGTTGGTGGCGGAGATTCGGGACATTCTGGATCAGAAGTCCCCGCCGTATCACTCGGTGCTCAAGTGGAACCGCAACCAGCCCCGTGGCCCGAAGGGCTCTCCTACTGGGGGCCGGTGGGTAGCGGGGGTGAGTGCCGGAGGGGGCACGGCGTCTTCGACGTTCAAGCCGCCCGAATATGGCTTCGGCAGCACGGAGGATCGGCGGAGGGCACAGGCCAATCAAGCGTCCTATGCCGCCATCATGAACGCCCCCACCGGGACCGGGTTCCACAACCGTCCCCGTGGCGTGGGCATTCCCGAGCCCAAGGCGGAGCCTACCGGTGATCCCAAGATTCTGAGTGCCTTGAAAGAGGGCACGGTCACGGACAGCCGTCCGCTGGGCGGTGGCGGAACCAATGCGTCGGTTATCGTGACGATGGACGACGGCACCGAAGCCGTCTACAAGCCGGAACGTGGTGAACGGTGGGGGGAAGGGTTCGCCAACCACGAAATCACCGATTACATCACGAACAAAGATTTTTCACTGGCCGCACGGGAAGCCTTCGCCTTCGAAGTCGATACGGCATTGAGTCTGGGGATCGTGCCCGAGACGGTGCTACGGGAACAGGTCGATGAAACCCACATCAGCGTCGATACCTCTGGAGACGGGAGCGGCGGAGGCGGGTACGACGAAGACTATGCGCGGGAAGAGTACGAGAAATACAAAGAAAAGATGATCGATGACGACTCGATCATGGATGAAGTCGGTCAGCGGTTCGAAGCCAAGTTTGACGAAGCCAAGAACGACCACGTCAGTGATCTGGAGAGTCGCCGCGAAGAACTGCAGGAAATCTGGGATGAACTGGTCAAGGACTACCCCGAAGATACCACGTACGGTGCTCAGTCAGAACTGCGGAAGCATCCCGTGCTCCCGATGGGATCGGTGGAAGGGTTTGAGCGGCGAGAGAAGAAACTTCTCGATGAAGTGAATCCGATTGCTCTGCTCGATGAAGCCAAGGTGGATGTCTCCGCCACGATGAGTGACGAGGAAGAAGATCGTGTCCGAGCGGCGATGAGGGGGTATCTGGACGAAGGGTACCGGCGTCTGGGCGAAGTCGATGAGCATGAGGCGAAAGAACACCTCGACCGGGATGACTGGTATCAGGAGCACGAAAACACGGAGGCCGAGATTCGGGACAGCGTTTACGGTGACAAAGTGCAGAGCTTTACCGCATGGCGCAAGAGTCAGGGCTATCGTAGCGATGGCAGCTACGGCGGAGGCGGCGGGGGGGATCAGAACCCCGATGCTCCTCACCCGAATGGCGGATCGTTTCAGAATTTCCGGAGCAATGCGGAAGGTTGGGGCAACATGAGTGCTGAAGACGGAGCCAAACTGGCGGTGCTCGACTACGTCATTGGCACGATGGATCGACACGGGGCCAATCTCATGTTCGAAAACGACCGGCCCGTGGCGATTGACAACGGCTACAGCATGCCCGGTGGCATGGACACCGAGGACGATTTCCAGTTCCGGTCAGAGGGCGTCAACGAGTGGTACCGCAGCAGCAAGAGCCGGAACGTGCCATCGGAGCTACGTGCTCAACTCCATGAGGCTATGGAGCAGACCGATTGGGATGCGCTGGTGGCCCGTCATCCGGGGATGAGTGCGGAGGAGAAAGAAGCGTTTCTCGGTCGGGTGAACAACCTGACGATTGCCCTGCAGACCGAAGAGGGCTTGCGGGAATTGTGGCGTAAACAGCGGCGAATGTAGGGTATTTGACAAATTGTCCTCACATAGTGATACACTGGTGGCTGGAGGATTCCATGCACGTTGAGTTGTGGTCGAATACCGGGGGGAAAAGTCGGGTGATTGCCATCATCCGGGCGGATGGCGTCGAAGAAAAGGAACCGGTGCCACCGCGCATCCGGGCAGACGTCGAGAAAGCGCGAGCGCGAGAGTCAGGGGACGAGGCGTTTCTGAAGTCGTTACCGGTGGAGTTTTCAGGCACCTACTACCGGGCGACTCTCATCAAGGACTGACCTGTTGCAATCAGTTGCACCGTCGTTCGTGCGGGTGTTGAAGTACTCGCCCACGCAGGCCCGAGCCCCCAGAGGCTCGTCTGAGGGCGGACAGTTCACAGGTGATCCCACGCACGCACGGCGAGCGGATGTCGAACAGATGGAGGGCGCACTGGCCGACAGTGCCGCCACCATAGCCCCCGGCATCACGCCCCGGTCCATGGGGCAACGAGCCGCCGTCAAAGATCATATCCAGCGAGAGTTGACGAAGTCCTTGTACGCGGACCCGGCGTTTACGGGTATGTCACTGGAGGCGGTGTCCAACTGGGTCAAGGGCAAAATTGATCTGTGGGCGGACACGTCCGGGGACAGCGACATCGACGCAGGCGTCATGCAGTTGGCGGTCCAAGCTGAATTTGGGCTGACGGATGCGGCCACGGACCACATTACCAGTGCCATCAAGCAAATGCACGGCACGGGGATCAGGTTACCGGAGCGAGAAGGCGCACGGCTCCGGGCCTTTGTGCGAGCCGAGTACGACGCCACGCAGGCGTGGTTCAAGGAACGGGGCATCACCCACGTCACGGTCATCCGGGGCATGGACGATGATGAAGACAACAAGCTGTTAGGCTATGGCTACGAGACGGTGACGATGCAACCGGCATCCTCATGGACATCGGACGTGGGGACCGCTTTTGCGTTTACGACGGACAAGGCCAACCCCAAGATCCTCACGACGCGAGTCCCGGTGTCTCAGGTGCTGAGCACCTGTGTGACCGGTCGTGGGTGTCTGACGGAGCGGGAAGTGGTGCTGCTGGGTAAGCCCCAGCGTGCCCGAGTGTTTGGCGTGAGCGGGGATACGTTCTATGTCGATGGACCGGAAGTGAAAAAGGTTCTGAGGACGCTGGAATGAACATCGACGCCAACCTCACGAACGCCGACTGGCCGAAGCGAACCCCGGACAAGTTTGCGGATTTGGTCCAGAAGTATGATCCCGATCAGGCGCGGGACAAGGCAGGCCGCTTCACCAAGGAACAGATGGCGTTCCTTGAGGCCCACGGAGTGCAGCGACGGGGGACGCCCGCCGCCGAGATGAAAGCCCTGCCTCCACCCAAGACGATGGCGGAGGCTGAAGACCGTATTCGGCACGAACCGAACGAGCATGCCTTCCTGTTCAAGGACGGGCAAGCGGTTAGGGTACTGGGCAGTGACGATAGTCACCATATCTATCTGGAAGGTATGACCGATGCGGATTTGAAGGATGCGGTCCTGACCCACAACCATCCTTCGGGCTTTGGTTTGAGCAACAAGGACGGGGTGTCCGCCGCCGCCCGTAATATGCTGGAGATGCGAGCCGTAACGGCCACCGGCACGCACGTTATCCGGCGCACGGGCACCGACTGGCCGTCTCACTTCGCGGAAGCCATCTCCGATCAGCACGGGGAGTTGATGACCGAACTGGGCATGCGCCTGCATGACCACGACATCACCGTGGAGGAGGCCAACACCCTGCATCACACCATGATGTACCGGCGGCTCCAGCAGCGGGTGGGTGGCTTCGTCTATTCCTTTGAACCCAAAGCATGACCCCTGAACTGCTCATTGACGACAGCGAATTCCTGACACCGGTCTACGTGTCGGTGCGGAAGTTCGAAGAGGTTCGCAAGTTTCAAGAAGCCCAGCATCGACGGGACCGCCGGGGCCGCTTCACCGAGACAGCCTCCGTCACGGTCGGGGACCGTCAGGTGGAGGTGGTCAAGCCCGAGCGAGCCATCCGCGACGGGGACAAGCGCGTGCCGCTGGATGTGATTGGGTTCGATGAGGAATTCCAGCGGGAGGAAGGCTTCTACATCGACGTGGGCGGGAGGGGTGGAATCGGCGTCCGCTATGAACGCTTCGGGCAGTTCCTAGCAGAGAACGACTCCATCGAAGCCGCTGAAGTGTACGTCCACGAAGACGGGAAGGTCGGCTTCATCAACGGACGGCACCGCTATGCGTGGCTCCGTGATCAGGGCATCACGTCGATCCCCGTGGCGATGTCCCCGGAGTCCGTGGCCCATGCCAAGAAACATGGCTACCTGTCAGCCGTCAAGAAGGCATGGGACGAAAGCCAGCATCCCCGTGATACGGAGGGGAAGTTCACGGGGAGTGGGATTCTCCCCAACCTTCGGGTTAACGAGGGAGAAGATACACTCACCTCTGATGTGGGACACATTACGTTGCGGCGTACCAAAAGCGGCAAGGGGTTCATGACGGTGGGTCATGTCCAAGTGTGGGACCAATACCGTCGTCAGGGGTGGGGAGCCCGTCTGTATGCTGAAGCCGCCGCGTATGCGGCGTCCCATGGGTATGAGGGGATTGCTCAGAGTCAGGTTGTTTCTGACGATGCCGCAGCCCTGTGGCAACGCATGGCGGAGATGCGCGGGTTCCGTGTCGAAGAACGTCCGCTTCGTGGCGGCGGCGGAAGAACCACTCATGTTCTCTTTCCTCCGAAGGTTAGAAAGTGGGACGAGAGCCAACATCCACGGGATGCCGAAGGCCAGTTCACGACCTTCTACCACGGCACGCTGCAGGAACAGGTCGATTCGATCAAAGCCCACGGACTGCAGACCAATCGGTCAGGGTTAGCATGGCCGGGACTGAGCCAACCGGGGACCATCTATCTGGGTAAAACCCAAGAAGCGGCCATGCAGTGGGCGGAGTCCACGACGCTCCGGCTGGAGTGGAAGTTTGATAACCCCACAGCCGTCGTCTTGGAAGTGCGTATCCCAGACGAAGTGCTGGAGAAGTCCCAGCGCACGGCTGAACCAGAAGGCAATCTGCGAGTCTTCCAAGACATTCCCCCCGAGTGGATTGTGGGGGTGACGGTTGGGCGGAGCCATGATCAAATCCTTGGCGTGACGAGAGCCCGGATGCGGCGGGAGGAAGCCACACACATTGTTCCTCCCTTCGTGACCAAAGCGGAGACGTTTTATATCGGGCTGGTGGTGGAAGGGGGCGTGCAATCAGTTGCCAAACAGGAGCACGCCTACGGCAACACCCAGATCCAGATTACGCCCACCAGTTCTGCCGCCATCTGGTTGAACATGGGGCGAGACGCTATCCGTGATGACCATCTGCAGGGCACGGGTAAGGACGTAGACCCGAACCACATCACTGTCCGGTATGGCCTGCTGAATGACGATCTGGATAGCCTGCGAATCTTCATAGCCAATCAGGCCCCCTTCACGGCGTACGTAGGGGAGATAGAACTGTTCCCCGCCAGCGAGCACAGTGAGTGGGCGGTGCCTGTCGTGGCCCGTATCGTGGCCCCAGAGCTACACGCCATCGAAGCTGAGATTGGCAAGCATGCAGACTTCAAGGAGAAGAGCTTCCCGGTTTACAAACCGCACTGCACACTGGCGTACTGTAAACCGGAGGAAGCCGAGCAGTACCAGAAGCTGTTCGTCCCCGGCGCGGACCATGGCTTCTTTGTCGTGCAGGGCATCACCATCAGTCATCAATCCGGCGTCTTGGAAACGATTCCTTTCGGCTTGGTCCAGAAGTGGAATCCCAGCCAGCCACGAGATGCCCATGGACGATTTACTGATCTGGGGTTGCATGGCGACGTGGTTACTGTGCTGCATGGCACGACTCGCCAGAATGCGGAAGCGATCCTTGCGGGCGGATTCAAAGCGGGCGATCCCGCTCGCGTTGCGGCACAGGTTGAACACGAATACGGACTACCGTCGAACAGTATCCTGAAGCATGTGGCGTTTGAATTCGCCAGAGGCCGGAAGGATCTGGGCAACGTCCACTTCACCACGGATGAATCGGTCGCAGACCAGTACTCGGTTCCCGAAGTGCTGCAGGATGCGCTGACGTCCGCGCATATGCTGCTCTACCCCACACCAGAGGACGTGCCGTTCACCAAGGAGATGCACGCCGCACGCAAAGCATGGATTGACCGGGAGGCCAGACGGTTGACCGAGCCTGCCTTGTTGGCGGTGACGGTGCCCTTTGAGACGGTGGGACGCCATGGCTTCGGCAAGCAGTTCACGCTGGAGGAATTCAAGGCTCTGTTGAAGCGGTTCCCCAAGTCCGAAGAAGACATCTTCAACAACATCACCATCCCGATTGAGGCTCTGCACGGCGCACGTATTGAGCGACGAAAGTGGGATGCAAGTCAGCATCCCCGTGCCCCCAAGGGCTCATCTCGTGGCGGCGAGTTTACGGACACCTTGCATGGGCCGAAGGATGCGCTGGACTCTCTGTTGAACGGGGAGAAGGACGTCAGCATCGACCGGAATGATGTGCGACGGTTCTTGGAACTAGCGGACGAGCACCCTCAGGTGTTTGATGAGACTGGGAAAGAAATTATTCCCGATCTGACCGATCTGCAAGTCGAGGGGATGGAAATCTTCGGCGGCAACGGGTTGGGCATCGAGCGGGATGACATGCCGCAGATCCCCCCAGAGCATCGGCAGCGGTTTCTGGAGTATGCGGAACGGCAGGGGGTCACGATTGTGGCGGAGACGGTGGACCCCCTGACGCTCAAGCCCACCCAGAACGCTATTTCAGCCCGTCGTGTGGCGGAAAAGCTCCGCAAGTACGAGAAAGGGGACCGGAAGTTCCCCAACGTGTTGGTGTCCAGTCAGAACCGGATTCTCGATGGCCACCACCATTGGGGCATGATGGCGGCATTCGCGTTGGATATTCCAGACGCGAAGATGCCCATCTTCCGCATGCACGTCAGCACCAAGGAAGCCCTGTCCTTGATGCACGCCTACATGAAGATCCATGGACTCAAACGGGCCACGTTGTCCGGAGCCAAGCTGGCGTTGGACCCTGCCAGTGGACGATATGTCACACCGTTCGTGTCCTTCGACAAGCAGGGGGATGAGCAACTGCGAATGATCGCCAGCTTGAATTCCAGCCGTCTGGCCACATGGGGCTTCACGGCGGAGGCCGAAGTGCTGGGCATGGCCCGCTACCGGCTGACGGCGGTGCTCGATGGACGCACCAGCAAGTTCTGTCGTCTGATGGACGGCAAGGTGTTCGAAGTCTCCGATGCCCGGAGAAAGGTCATCGAAGCGTTGAATGTCCAAGACCCCGAAGACCTGAAGGTGGTGCAGCCATGGCCCAAGCAGACCAAAGCCGCCATGGCCATGTATGCCGAGATGAGTACGGAGGCGTTCGTGGAACGGGGCCTGCACATTCCCCCCTACCATCCACACTGTCGCACGCTGCTCCGTCATGTGCCATCGAGCATCGGAGCCCCGATGGAGATAACACCCACGGTGCCCGAAGGCGCACAGGTCTTCCAACAGGTGACGCAAGCGGACCTGAAGGAACTGGGGATCGATGCCACGCCTGAGCAAGTCGCGGAGTGGAATGAACACATTGGCATGACCCCGGTGGAGTTGCTGTCCAAGTTCTCTGGACTGCCACCCCGTGAGGTGATGACCAAGCCGCTGGGCGTGGGAGCCCAGCCCATCTCCTTCGATGAGGCCGGGAACATCGGGGTCACCGTCCGGGGCGAGTCCCCGAAGGGTGTCGAATTCAAGCTGGGTGCCCTGCTCGATCCCTTTACGGGGATCTACTACCTGACACAGGCGGACCTGTTGAAGGGCACGCCCAGTGCGGAACTGGCGTTCTTGAAGCAGATGTTCTCAGCGTTCATCGAGATGGGGCAGAAGTCCTCCGCCACGTCGCTGGCACTGGGGGTGGCCGGGAATGCCCCGTACTACGCCAAGATGGGATTCCTGCCGGATGAACTGGAGTGGGACAGCCTGCGGACCTATGCGCTGGAAGGGGATACGATGATCCCCACGGTGCTGGCGTCACTGGACCCCGAGGATGCCCTGCTGGTCAGGCACCTCCTGCAGGACAAGTCCGTAGGTGCGATGCAGGCGCTGGTGGAGCTACCATTAAGCTATCAGGGCAAGACCATCGGGGAATGGCTCTTCGGAGAGGCCAGCGGGACATGGGCACTGGACCTGACCGATGACGTGATGGTGCAGCAAGCCTTGGCGTATTTGTCATGAAGATTATCCCCAAGCCGTTGACGATCAAGCCTCGTCCGAACACTCCGGCGATGGTCGCTGTGGTGTCGGCATCGACAGCCCCCCGGTCCCAACAGGTGGGGAAGGCGTATCAGCAGCTAGTCACGTCACAAGACGTGCATCCTGACCGCGCCAAGCGACTATTAGGATTGCCCTAGAAAATAGTTGTTGCTTTCTCGACGGCTCCTGTAAAATACACGCCGGGTCTTCGTGCAATCAGTTGCACGGCTGGAGCACACATGCCACTGCATATGACGTCCTTGGTGTCTCGCCATAAATTACTGCACCCGGATGAGCAATCTCCCGCCCCAGCAACGCCGCTCGACTACGAACGAGTCCTCAAATACAATCCCAACCACGGTCCTGACGGTCGATTCGCTTCCGGGGGTGGAAACCCGGCGCTCAGCACGAGCAATGTGCTGGGAGCCTTGAGGAAGAAAAACCCTACGGCGGTAGCCGCAGCGGAAGCGCGGTATACGGGCAAGGTGCCTGCTCTGGACTATGGCTTCTTCCGGGGAGCCCCGCAACCCCGTGACCCGCGATTTCACAAGGGGCCGGAAGCCACACTCGATCCCAATTTCCACCACGGGGTAGGGGATGCGGAACTGGCCGGGTCCACTCCGTACAAGCATGCGGTCAATCCCGCCAAGATTTCGATCAACAATGCCTCACGTCGGCAGCACGCCCGTTCCGTACTCGGACACTTCACATAAGGTGGCCCATGCCTCTTACCACAGGCTTCACGAGTCGGCACGCCATCAAGGGTGAAGGCCATATCCATTCGGAGAAGTGGCACCGCTGTATCGAGCACGTCAAGGCCAAAGGTGGCGGCTACGATCCCTACGCCGTCTGCACCTTCAGCATCGGCTACAACGAGTCGGTCAACCCGGAGCACCAGACGCCGGGACCGCACTCGTCACGAGACACCCGCCGGTTCAAGCGACGGAAAGAACGCCAAGAGGCCGAAAAGAAAGACGTTTCGTTCGCTGCCATTCTGAAATCCAAGTAGCTATGCCTATCGAAGGACTCCGGACGACGTGTGAAGGTCCGCCTAAGCAGGGCCATCTGGAGAAACGGAAGCGCAAGCATACGTACGTCGTGACGGTGAAATTCAATAAGTGTCACGATAGTTCCAGCGGGGAATTTTCCAGCGCGTGCGGGACGGATAAGAAACCGGGGAGTAAACTATCGCCTGCTCAACGTGAAATGCAGCGAGAGCTAGCAAGACAGGCGAAGAAACCTGTTCACAAGGTGCATTCAGCCGAAGAAGCCGTGGCGCTGGTCCTTCGGGGAGAGAACGTCGAGATTCAGACTACCAAAGCCGTACATACGGTGCTGAAGAAGCTGGGAGAAATGGCCCTCAGAGCCAAGAGCCTGAACAAGAAGGCCCCCAGCTTTGATCCCTGTACCATCACGGTGAAGGGCGTCAGCTTGTTCTGTTCCGAGAAACTGAAGACCGCAGAATTTCCGCATGGTCTGCCCCGCATCGAGATGCCGCAGTTCAAGTCCAAGAATCCTGTACCGGGAAGTGAGGCGGACAAGCTCCCACGGGATGAGAACGGGGAGGTTGATGCCTCTCAGGCGTTTCTCCGTCATCTGAAAGAGTTGGATGTTGAGACAAACCCCAACGGAAAGATGCTGGCTCGGAAGCTGAAGGCCAGCCAAGCCGAAATGGAAGGGGCCAAAGTCGCCGGGATGATGCTCGACAAGAGCCGTGATCCCAAGAAACAGAAGATTTGGGTGTCCAAGGATGGCTATGTCATCGACGGACACCATACGTGGGCGGCAGCAGTGGGCCGGGATGCCGAAGATGGCAATCTGGACAACGATATGGAGATGGACGTGGTCGTTGTAGACCTTCCCATGTCCGAGATATACCACCTGTCCAAGAAGTGGACGGAGACGTTTGGGTTACCTGCCGCAGGCGTGAAGAAGTTCGATCCATGGGTCCGCAGTTGGATGCGTGGTCGGCGGTCGTCAACGTCGGTGTCGTTGTAGAGGAGTGTGTGTCTATGCCAAGCAGACAGGTTACGATTCAAGGGGTGATGACGTGGGAAGAGCCCACGACGCCACAGCCCCCCTTGCATCCCGGCTGGCCAACTGTGCCGGGGTGGCCCGGTGGATCGCTGCCGGGTGGTGAAGGTGGGTGGGGCGGTCCTCCGATTGCGGGATGGCCCAGTGTGCCGGGAAATTGGCCGTCGCTCCCCGGACCTATCAGACCGCCACAGCCGCCGTTGCATCCGGGTTGGCCCACGGTACCGGGATGGCCGGGTGGTTCATTGCCGGGTGGGGGTGGTGGATGGGGTGGCCCACCCGTCGCCGGATGGCCTGATGTGCCGGGGAACTGGCCGTCATTGCCACGGCCACCGATTCAGCCGCCACAGCCTCCGACCGTGCCGGGATGGCCGACTGTGCCGGGATGGCCGGGTGGTTCATTGACGGGTGGCGAAGGGGGATGGGGTGGTCCTCCGGTCGCTGGCTGGCCGAGTGTGCCGGGTAACTGGCCGAGCCTGCCCGGAACCAGACCGCCGACAGGACCGGGAGGCGGTTGGCCGGGTGGTGGAGAGCCCCCGCAAGCACCGGGGTTCCAGCCCATCGGACAGCCGGGGCCGATCTACGGCTATCAGTGGTACTGGTCACCCACGCTGGGATGGCTGTTGGGCATCCCGCCGCAGGGTGGCGAGACGCCGTCGCCGCCGGAGGGTGGGATTCCGCCCGGACCCGGTGGTGAACTGCCGCCTGCGACCACGAAGCCGGGTGGAGACAAGCCCCCGATTTCGCCGGAACCGTCGAAGAAGTAAGTAGGGGAGGGGCATATGCCGACACCAACACACAAGAAGCTCGTAATCAAGAGCGAGGACGCGCAACTCGTGTTTGGTGAGGTATATGCCCCCAACCGCCCGGACGCACAGGGCGAGTACATGACGGCGGACGATATTCAGAAAATGGCCCATGAATTTATCCGGTCGGGTAAAATGGGCTCTATTGATTTGATGCACGGCAACAAGCTCGTGACGGGGGCCAGTGTGGTTGAGTCGTTCGTGGCCGATGAGACGGACACACGATTCCTACCGGGCTCGTGGGTGATCGGGGTCCACATCCCCGATGCCCAACTGTGGGGGGCGATCAAGAAGGGTGAAATCAACGGCTTCTCCATGGAGGCGCTGGTCACGCGCCACGACATGGATGTGGAAGTCGAGATTCCACCTATTGTGACCGGGCTCACCAGTAAGTGGGAAGAGCATCAGCACAAGTTCTTCGTGGCCTACGATGAAAAAGGCCAGTTCAAGGGCGGCGTGACCGATATGGTCAATGGACACCAGCATCAGATCGTCGCGGGCACCCATACACAGGATGCGGCAGGCCATCGGCACCGCTTCTCCAGCGTCGATAATGTGCGGATACTAGGGTGAAAGAAATTCCACTTACGCAAGGCCAAGTGACCTTGGTCGATGACGCTGATTTTGACTGGTTGAATCAGTGGAAGTGGTATGCCATATATCAGCGTAACACCCAGAGTTTTTACGCTGTTCGTGGGGTAAGGGTTGCCGGGAAAGTTGTTCGCATTTGGATGGCCCGGTTGATTCTGGGGTTAGATCAGCTTGAGATAACAGCCGATCATCAAAATGGAAACACTCTTGATAACCAGCGGTTGAATCTGCGAGCAGCTACGAATCAGCAGAACGTAACCAATTCAAAGATGCGATGGAATAATCAGGTGGGCTTGAAGGGTGTGTCACCTTGTAGACGGCGATTCAAGGCGCAAATTACCGTCAATGGAAAGAAGTTGTATCTGGGGTTGTTTTTGACTCCGGAGCTTGCGGCGGAAGCCTATCGCAAAAAGGCTCTTGAAGTTCATGGTGAGTTTGCAAGGCTTTGAATTGGTAGACAATGTCAGAATTTTAGGGTAACGTCATGGCGACTATTCGGGCGAAGCTGAAGCAGTTGCGGAACGCCGACGTCCGGTACATCTCACTGGTGGACCGAGCCGCTACGCGCATCCCGTTCCGAGTGCTGAAACGCGACAAGGAGAGCAAGATGGGCATTGACCTGACGCAGGTATTCAAGTCGGATGACACGGCGGTGAAGCCCTCCGTCTCGGCATTGGTGGTCTTTGCCCAGAAGGATGAGGCAGTTGGCACTCAAGTGCAGGACGCCATCAAGGCTCATGGCTTCAAGACCGACGTGGTTCAGAAGTCCGATGAAGGCGAGACGGTGGTGTACACCCAAGGCCCCCAGCAGAAGAACACCTCCATCGTGCGCCTGAGCGATCAGACGCTCGTGTCGGTGTCGGGTCTGAAGATTCCCGAAGGCTGGGTGGGCGAGATGGTGGAAGAGCACGGCTTCTTCCCCGATCTGCACATGGCCACCGAGCAGATGCACCAGCGGATGCAGGACATCGTGGCCAAGTCGGACACGCCGCAAGCCGATGCCGAAGCCGCCCTGACCAGCTACGCCGAGTACCTGAATCAGATGGTCGTTCTGCCCACCGCGTGCTTCAAGCTGGATGAGGCCATCGTCGGTATCGTCAAGAAGTGCTCGTGCGAAGACGAGGACGAGGTCGAGGACGACGACAAGGACGAAGTCGAGAAAGACGACAAGGCCACGGTGAAGAAGTCGTCGGACGAGCACACCGGGCACCAGAAGACCAACCCCGCCGCTGAAGCCGTCAAGGAAGAGACAGCGGCTGACAAGAAGAAGCGGGTCAAGAGCCACGCGCCCGCCGAGATGGCTCCCAAAGACGAAGACGACGA
>Ga0184611_1000031_pt1 | contig 29540 bp, 57 predicted proteins | sample PLM3_5_coex_FD_133162 | JGI IMG/M metagenome (GOLD analysis project Ga0184611, IMG submission 133162) | Groundwater sediment microbial communities from an aquifer in East River, Colorado, USA - PLM3_5_coex | ecosystem: Environmental > Terrestrial > Soil > Riparian zone | place: USA: East River...
TCTGCTTCATCTGCCCCCACGACAGCGTCGAGTGACGGGTCATGTTGCACCAGGTGCAGACCCACTCCTCCACCCGGCCCGAGTCGACCAGGCCGTTGTGCTTCCACTGGTGGCCCAACTGGCGACAGTGGGCGTTGGGCGACTGGACTACCGGCGGGCTTGCTTGAAACCCGCTTTGAACGCCTTCGTGGAATGAGCGGCCGGGTGTGGTGTTGCTGCCCTGCGCGAACTTGTAGCGGACCTTGGGGGGCCAGGTGTTCTCTTGGGGGAGGCCGAAGTCCTGCTGGACGGTGCTGCCTTCTTCTTGGCGGCGGCGGAGCGCTTCCGCGGCGTCTTCGTGGATGAGGTCGAGGATGGCCTTCCGCCAGTCGACAGTAGGAGAAGCTTCTGCTGGTGGAGGACTTGGGTCTTCAGCCATTGGATTTCCTGCAGTAGGTCCTGGACGACGCGGAGGTGCTGGGTGAACGATCGGTCGACCATCAGCATGGCGACCATGGCGCAAGTGGCCTCCGTGACGGAGTCGACCTGCTCTGGCGGTACCCGATCTGCGACGTACCGACGCACAGCGCCAACGAGTGCGTCGCTCGGGGTCATCAGCCCTCTAGCAGCACCCAGCCGGTGTTGTCGTCCAGGGTGACGGTGAAGACCTCGGCCTCGCCGTGCCGGGTGACCAGAGCCACCTTGGCGTCGGCCGGCATGTCGCCCAACAGGACCATGAGGTCCTCCACGGTCAGTTCTGTCGGCTTCGCCACGTCCTCAGTCATATCAGGTACGGAGCGGGCATCATCGAAGCCGGCACGGAACTCGTCCTGCAGGTCTTGGTCGGTGACGGTCGCCGGGTTGGCTCGGGTGTCAGACATCGGGGATCTTCCTTCCTTCATCAGCTGCTAGCTGTGCTTGGTGTTCGAAATAGTCAGCGATCTGGAGGAGGTTGGCCCGCTGCACCGGGTCATCGATGAAGCTCAGGGCCACGGCGATCATCGCCGCGTAGGTGGCCAAGGCCGGCGAGGCGAACTTGTCCTGGCGACGGATCACTACGGCGTCAGAGATCTCGGCGCTGATCGGGAAGGTGGCGTAACCGTCTGACACCTTGATCACGTCGTCTCGATTGAAGGTGGCGTACTTGTCCTCAGAGTCAGGCATGGCGTCACGGTATCACGTTCGCCAAAGGAATGAAACCTTTGGCATCACGCCGGCACGGCGAAAGTGTTACTGTTGGTACGACGCCCAACGGGAAGAAGAAGAAGCCACGGGCCTGCCCCCGTGGGGTAGCCAAGGGGGGACCGGGAAACCGGTCCCCCCTCCCATATCGACCTATGGGGTGTGGTAGTGGTTCGCCAGGATCGCCACGTCCATGATGATCGTGATCATCGCCAGCCACAGCCCGAAGCGGTGCAGGTTGGTCATCGGTCGAGGAGGGCGAGCACGATCGTCGCCAGTTCGTTGACCGAGCAGGGGTGCCGGGTGTAGTGGCAGTGCTCGCAGCGCTCGTAGCCGTTGCCCTCCTGCTGGGCCGGATCATGGAGGTCACGCTCCTGCGTGGCGTACTGACGTATCTCGTCGTCGCTCCACTCGGAGCCGTTGATGATCATCGCTCGCGCTCGGCCTCGTAGGCCATCTCCAACAGATGGGCGACTGCTGGCCCGACGCACTCGGTGGAGCACGCCATGTAGCTGTAGCTCGGGCCGCAGCCCACCAGCCAGCCGTCGCCCTGGTGCCAGCCGTACGGACCCATCACCTTCTCGCCCCGCTTCTTGCGCTGGCCGTACTGGCCGGGAACGTGCTCGGGATCACCCACACTCTTGCACTTCGGGTTGTCGCACTTGATCATCAGTACTTCGCTCACAGCATCTCCCTGAGGATGGCGTTGTTCTCGGCCTTGTAGGTGCGGTAGCGAGTCATCACCCGCACCACCGAGGGGTGCAAGGCAAGGTCGTGCCCGATGAGCGGCTCCCAGCCGACAACGATGTGTGACAGCACGTCGGCTAGGTCATCGACCAGCGGGGTGTCCTGAACTTCGCCGGTACGGCTGTTGATGGGGCGCAGATCTTCGCGGTCGCTCATCGGACGAACAGCTTCTTGGTCGACACGCCACCGTGGCCGTCGTGGACCGAGATGGTGACGACAGCGCCGTCCATCAGGCTCCAGTCCTCCAAGTTGCGCTTCAAGCCGCCCTTCTCCAACAGAGCAGCTACGTCGTCAGCAGTCGGGTTCTCGGGAGCGTCGCCGTCAGGCCACACGTCGGTGACGGAGAGGTCGTTGTCGACCTCGACACCAATGAAGATGCTGATCATCGGCCCCTGTCCTCTTCGTACTGCTTGCGGTCGAACCACACGTCGCGCAGATCGTCGTTCACCTGGTAGCTGGGGAAGTTGTCCCACATGTACTCGCACAGCCGGAAGGTGAGCGGGCTGTAGCGCACCGGGGCGCAGTGGATGGCGGCGTTGGAGTGATCGGCGTGGTAGTTCTGCTGGAAGCTGTGCCAGATCAGTTGGTCAAGCGGCATCACTGGCCCATCTCGTCGTAGTCGGGGTGATCCGGTCCCCAGGGCTGGCGCAGCGCGCAAGGCGGCTTGTAGGTGTGGCCCTCGGAGCACTCGGGGCCGCACGGCAGCGGCCACTCCTTCGGCCATCCAGCACAATGGCCCTCGTACATGTCGTTCGGCCCGTACTTGAAGAAGTGGTGTTCGTGCTCGCCATCGAACACCGGATGACCGTTCCAGCGGGTAGCGAGACAGGTCCGTACCTTCAACTCGCTCACGTCGTAGCCGGCCTCGGCCTCGTCGGCCAGCGCCTGGATGTCGTCGTCGGTGAGCACCTTGCCGCTCTTGGTGACGTACTTCGTACCTGACGCTTCGGCCGACGTGGTGATCAGCGGGTGGGCGACCAGATACTCCATGCGTTCGATGTGGTCGGCCAGCAGTTGGGCGATGAGGGCGATGTCGGCGGCGAGCAACGTGATGTCGATGGCCGGTTCGCTCTGCCAGCCCGCCAGCACCGTCGCCTCCAACTCGGCACCCTTGGCCCGGAGCAGGCGCACGGCCCGCTCCGGTGTCAGCTTCTCGTCAGAGGACATTGGCTCTCCTTCCGCACCACACGCAGTAGCGGTGGTCAGGGATCATGCACTGGTCGTCTTCGATCTGGTGGCCGAAGGTGTTGCAGAGGATCTCGTTGACGGCTGTCTCGATCAGATCGAGGGTCACGTCGGCGCTGCCGTCGTCGGGCCATTCGTACTTGTCCTCCATCACCTCGTCAGCGAGGAAGTGCTGGATCGCCTTGGTCCACTTCGGGCGGTCGCTCATCCCCAGTCCGATCTGTGTCGTGTTGCTCCGCAGGCGCAACGGATCTGTAGCGGGCCGTCGTCGTAGTAGGTGTGGCCGACGATCAGGTGCCAGAGGCGCATCATCCCGCCTTCACCACGGAGATGATCCACCAACCGGCGTAGCAGAACGCGCCGAGGCAGATCGACGCGACCAGCAGGGCGATGAAGATGACTGTGGCGTCACGCCAATCAGCCACAGCTACCCCAGGGCGACCAACCGCCGGCACGGACGTAGAGCGCCTTGGCGGCGCGCAGGTTGCGCCACGCCGTGTACAGGTCGTAGGGCCAGCGGATGATGCCGGCTCGGGAGAGCCAGCTGATATGCACGCCGTTGATCTGGGTGAGGCCGAAGCTCCCACCACGGGGGTCAGACCCGTTGTGAGCCATCGGGTAGCCCCGCGACTCCCGGTAGATGATGCACGACAGGTGGTACCACTGACACTGCGACCATCCCTGGGCGATCGCTGTCGTGTGCCATCGCTCGACGTTGTACGACCAGTGGTGGTAACTGCACGCCGCCTCCACCTGGCCCCCTGAGCCACTGACCTCGGTGACGACCGGAGCGGCCGACAAGGTCAACCCCACGAACAGGGCTGCGATGAGCTTCTTCATGGTTGTTTCTCCTTGTTGTAGGTGTTACTCGTCGTCATAGTCCTCATCCTCGCTCTTGCCGCCCTGCTCCAGCCACGCCCCCGCCCCGAAGGCCACGAACAGTCCCAGGGCGACGCCGCAAGCACGGAGGAAGTCGATCATCTTCGTTTGCTACCCCATCTTCATGGGAAGTGAGTCATCGTCTCCACCACTCCCACACCACGTCGAAGATAACCATCCCGGCGAGAACCAGGACCGCGACGGTGCGAGCACCATCGGTGGCGAGGAAGTCCATGCGTCAAACGTATCACCGATAACTCACTTGCCATGCCAGTGACACTCCTGTAAGTTACTCAACTCGGAAAGGAGGCCACAGATGGCTCGCAAGCTGTACACCCGTATCGATCACGCCCGCCGTCTGTGCGCGCTCGCTCCCACGGAGTTGGCCGTGATGGCCATGAATCACGCTTCGCTGTTCGACGCCGACACCTGCGCCGCCATGGCCGACCTCTCGGTCGGTGAGGTGTCCAGCGCTGTCTTCGACGCCGTCACGGAAGTGATGGAGTGGGGGCATGAGCGTCTGGCCTCTGACGAAGACCCCGATCAACAGCTGCTGATGTTGATCGGGGTCTGAGGCGCGCCCGGAGGTCTACGCTCCACTACGTGGCCGCGAACGAGAAGCTGGGCGGGCAGTTCATGCATCACAGCCGCACGCACTACAGCGGCAGCAGCGGCGTCGACAGCGGCGTGGACCAGTACGACTACATCAAGCCGGTCTTCGGCCCGCAGTGGGACCGCGACCAACAGGCCGTCGTCCACAACATGCGGGACCGCTCGCTCCTGACGATGACGGTCGAGCACACGCCCGGCAGCACTGCATATGCCGGTATCCCGAAGAAGGAGCAGGGCTTCGACTGGGAGGACTCGGAGCCGTACCAGCGCCCCTACGACACCGAACGCGCCCAGGCCGATTTCGAGAGGCCCCACCCCGACAACCCAGATCAGCCCAAGCTGTTCGGCATGCACTCGACCCCGGGCGAGTCCAAGGTCGACTACATGGTCGGGACCGAGGGTGGCCGCACCCACGCCATGACGATGCTGGGCATCGCCCAGAACAAGACGATCCAGGACTACGGGCGCAGCCTGATGCCCTCGACCGACCTGTCGCCCCACTCCCACAAGCTCGCTTCCCACCTGTCCGAGAAGGCCGGCACCAAGGCCCCGCCCGTGAGTGGGCCGTCCAACGGGATGGGCTTCAGCGACGAGCCAGGCATCTACAACCGCCAGCGCACCAGCAGGGAGATCGATGCCGGCGAGGTGCGCCGGGGGCGCAACCTGGTGCGCCGCGTCGTCAAGGGCGGCAGCCCCGACCCTCGCGGTGAAGGACCGCCTGAATCAGCGATGCCCACGGGCAGCGGTGTCCTCAACGAGAACCAGTGGCGTCCGCGCCCGGGCTTCGGGGCACGACGCAAACCCAACCCCGACCAGGGGACCCTGTTCTGATGAGCACCGCCGTGCTGCACCCCGGTCAGTTCTCGCTGTTCGACCCCGCTGACTACCCGCACCGCTACCAAGGCGGCAAGGTGACGACCAGCCCACAGGAGCGCGACGAGAACGACCAGTTCATGGTGCAGCAGCAACAGCAGCAGTTCAACTGGCGTCACCAGTACCGGAGAGACTGATGCCCAGAGGCCACCTGATGAAGAAGCCCGCACCCGAGAAGGAACCCACCTGGGTCCAGGGCCAGTTCGAAGGGATGCCGGCACCCAAGCATCTGTCAGGTGGGATGGACGAGCACGAACAGGTGCTGAAGGCGATCGGGGAGACGGCCCCGATGATGATCCGGGCACCCCGAACGGCCCTGCCAGGCATCGCTGCGTCACACAAGCTCCTGAGCCAGCACGACACCGGCACGTCGGGCGCACTACTGGACTCCGACGAGCGGATCGGGTGGGAGGATCAGGCATTCCCCGACCGGGTGAACCACCCGGTCTACGGCTACCTGTCGCACGGGGAGTTCCGGGACAACATCCACGGGACCGAACTCAGGGAGTACGCCAAGGCCGGCGAAGGGCTGACCGACGAGAACCATCCGGTCGACGCAGTGCATGAGTACGGCAACACGGCGTTCGAACTGAAGCCCCACATGCGCGAGCACATCACCTTCTCCCACGGCGACTCGCTGGGCCGCGACCCTCACCGCGACCGCGGACGTCCGAGCAAGCTGGTCGCACGGCCAGGTGATGCCCCCTCGTCGCGGTTCTGGAACTTCGGCCCCGACCAGGCGTACACCGAGATGCAGGTGCATCCCCCGGACGAACCGGGTGTGGATGTGAACAAGGACGTGTCAAGGGCGATCCACTACCGCGATGACCGCACCCCGGAGGGGGGACGCCTCCCGCTGGCTCGGGAGAACCGGGCGTCGATGCTGCTGGCTTCGGCCGGCGTACCCCATGAGGTGCGCTCCATCGGCCAGACCGAGCAGCACCCCTTGTCACCCGAACTCGGCCCCGTGGTCAAGAACCTGGAGGTCAGCGTCCTGCGGCACTGGAAGCCCGGTCAGAAGTGGGAGCCGCGCACGCCCAAGAGGGGCAACATCTAGACCACTACGGCATATGCCGATATCACTCGGTGTCGTCGTCCAGCACTTGGGCCACGATCTCATCAGTGGGGACCAGGGCAAGGATGCCGGCGAGGCCCGCCGCCACTCCTGATATCCCCGAGAACAGCAGCGCCAACATCGAGACGTTGGAGACGAAGACCACCGAGTCCAGCCAGCCGAAGGCGGCTGCCATCCCCCACAGCACGCCCGAGACGACGCACACCACGACGTTGACCGCCAGCGAGGTGATGGCGATCGGCAGCGCCAGGCGGCGGATGGTCTGGATCATCTAGTCGCGCAGATCGAGGACACGACTGGCGTCAGTGCTGCGAGGCCCGCTGCGGCTGTCGTCAGGGCTGTGGTAGGGCTGGAGTACGTCGTAGTTCCACCAGTGCATCGCCCATCGACCGCCGATCGCGAGGGCCGCTCCGAGGAGGGCGAACCCGACGAACAGTGCGAGGAGGGTGACGGCGGCGCGTCGCTCGGTCACCGGGTGGGCGGCAGGAGCACGACGCCCGGGGGCACGACCGGCGTACCTGGTGGGAACGGCCCGTCAGGGTTGGCGCAGGCGCTTGACTCGGGCGGGTAGGTGACGAGCACCGGGCCAGCAGTTGGGTTCACCTCGTAGGTGAGGTAGATGCCGTCTCGGAGGAAGTCATCGCTGGGATCGAGAATCCAGAAGCCGTCGTCATTGAGGGTCCACCCTGGTACATCGGCCACAGAACCGTCAGGGTTGACGCTGGTGCCGGGATAGAGGATGTCGACGGTGGTCCCAGGCTCGTAAACAAGGGACTGAGTAGATACGACGTTGCCATTGATGTCCCTCATGGTCATGGTGCCCGTCACCCCGGCGAGGGACGGGAACAGGTTCTGGAAGGTGATCCTGATGGTGGGCACCTCGGACACGCACACCGTGCCGGCAGCGCCGAAGGTGAACGTCTCAGGGAGCGTCGTGCTTGTCGTGGTGGACGACGTACTGGTAACCGTCGTGGTAGTAGATGACGTTGTCGGGGCCGTAGACGTAGTCGTCGTTCCCGGCAGGGTCGTACTGGTCGAGGAAGTCGTTGATGTGGGCGATGTCGTCGTCGTTGAGGAAGTGGTCGATGTCGTCGTCTCCTCTGGTGGGCAGTCGGCAGGCAACTCCACGACTGCAGTGGCCGTCTCGCCCGAGTTGGCGTACGTCAGGGTGAGTGGGGTCGTCAGGCTGGCCGGGTACGGGAACGTGACCGTCTGGCCCGACTGGAAGACCAGCGGGTTGCCCGAGTAGTCGGTGCCGTCCGAGAAGGTCAGCAGGCCGGGGACGCCGTCGAGGTCGGGCCGGTTGCCGAACGTGATCGAGATCTCGGGCAGGTTGTCGTCGCCGCAGAAGGCGAAGTCGTCAATGCCGAGCAGGCTCGGCTTCGGCAGCGTCGTGCTTGTGGTCGTGGTCGGGGGCTGGGTAGTGGTAGTCGAGGTGCTCGTCGTCGGGGCCACCGTCGTGGTGGACGTAGACGTGCTTGTAGGCGAGGTGGTGGAGGTCGTCGTGCTGGGCGCGGTAGTCGAGGACGTCGATGAGGTTGTGGTACCCGGCGTCGTGGTCGTCGTAGTCGTAGGGGCGACCGAAGAGGTGGTGGTAGAGCTTGATGATGTGGTCGTTGTACCCCCGGTATCGGGCGGGGGACACTCGCTCACGTCAGGCTCGTCCTGGCCCACGTCGTACTCCAGGACGTAGCTGCGGCCCTGGGCATCGTTGAAGTACCCGCCTGGCTCGCGACCAGGCTTGTAGTCGACGCTGATCGGGTTCTGGCCGGTCTGCAGTTCCTCGTCCACACCAGGCGTGCCCTTGTACTTGCAGACGAAGACCTTCTTACCCTCGATAGTTGTCGAGGTCGTAGCCGCCGTCGTACTCGTAGATGGATCCGTCGTAGATGTCGAGGTAGACGTCGGAGTAGAGGACGTAGTGGTAGGTGCGGCCGTCGTAGTGGTGACCTCGCGGGGCGTGGTCGTCGCCGTCGTCACCGGGGTCGTGGCGACGGTGGTCGGAGTCGTCGCTGCGGTCGTCGCCGGTTGCGTCGTTGAGGTAGCCGGATGGCTCGTCGTCGTGTACCCGCCGCCCGTGAAGAGGGTCCCGTCCTTCTGCCAGGAGGCCGCTACTGGGGCACCGATCAAGATCCCCGCCGCTATCACCGCTGACGCCACCCGTGCTTTCATGCGCGGGGATCATAGCCGTTAGGGGGCAGCCGAGAGTGAGTAACCCAGGCGCTCCGTCATCGCCATGCCATCGATGGTCAAACGGTAGGACTCATCGCTGGGGTCGTAGTAGACGAGTCCCCTCCGCACCAGGGCATTGAGGACGTAGATGGTGGCTCCGTGACTCACCCACACCCATTCGCCGTCCCGTGCGTAGTACTGACGCTGGACCAGCTTCCGCAGGATCGTCCGCTGATTGTCGCCAAGGGGTCGCTGCACGTTCGTCGCCATGATTTCCGCCGATGTCTCTAAGAGAATATGCGGCGAGAGGGTGGACCGAGCGCCAACCCGGGAGCACCCTCTCGCCTAGTTGGCCGCGGACCGCCAGGTACCGCAACAGTGAGATACTAGCCTACGCCGATGGCACTAGACGAATACGACCACACCATGTTCGAGTCCAAGCTCTCCCAGATCGTTGACGGCCTGGACCGGATCGGTGACTGCCTGGAGAGGATCGCCGACAACCTGGACGAGGTCATCGCCGAACTCCCGGTCGGCGGCGGTGCCGTCAAGGTCACCAAGACCTGAGATGGGCCGCACACTCGGCCCGGGGAAGTGGTGCGGGACGCCGGGGGGCTACAACAACCACGCCTGCCGCTGCGAGCGGTGCCTGGAGGCTCAACGCCTCGACAAGCGCAGGTACATGGCCGGCCACCCCGAGCAACGCGCCAAGCAACGCGAGCGGCGCAAGAAGCGCTGGAACGACCTCAGGCGCTGATTCTCTTAGAGATTCAGCGCCTGAGGTGCGCCGGCCTGCCTACCGGTTGGGGTTGCGCGGATCCCGGGACGGGTCCGTCATCGGGTTGTTGGGGTCCCCCGGCATGTTGGGGTCCTGGTTCGGGTCCTGGTTCGCCGGCCGGCTCGGGTCGTACCCGGGCTTGCTCGGATCGTTGGTCGGATTCTGCGGGTTCGGCTGCGGCGCTGCCGTGTCGCCGCCCCCACCCTGGTTTCCTACGTTGCCCATCTCGTCTCCTTTGGTATCGGTTCCCGCTCGCCCATCGAAGTTCCCTTTCGACAACCGCCCCAACCCATACAGTTGGGCCGGCTGCGTCCGACTCCTCCTTCGTCGGTCGCGTTGGGCGTGGCCATACCGGGATATCCAGGCACCCAGGTACCAGGCCTCTTAGCGTCATGACGAAATCAGACGCCCCTCGCCTCCCGGTAGCGGGCCAACACCTCGGCCGCTTGCTCAGGTGGGCGTCCGTACTTGACCGAGACGTGGACGACGAGAGCCAAGTCGTCGGCCAGCGCCCGCTCGGCGTCGAGGGCTTCGGTCAGCACCTGAATCTGAGCGATGGCGTCGTCTCGTAGCTTGCTCACGATCCCTCCTCCTGCTTCCTGCGCCGCAGATCGTCCAGCAGTTCACTGAGCGCCTGCAGGTTCCCATCGGCCCACGATGCCCGATCCTCTGCCGCCTTCGCCTTCGCCTCGGCTGCGGCCACTTGCGCCATGAACGTCTCCACCTGGCCCTGCAGCGTGTCCACCTGCTCCCGCAGGATCTTCCCCCGGCCCCGATCAACCAGAGCGGCGATCTTGTCCAGGATCTGATCCTCGGACAACACCTCAGGCTCTTCCTCACTGGCAGACGGCAACGCCTCGATCCGGTGATCGATGATCCACTGGGCCAACCACTGCGGATCGGCCACGATGCCGGCCGCAAGAGCGGCTGTGAGAGCGCCGTCGATCTCCGACGCCAACCGCCGAATCCGCGTCAGCTTGCGCGGATTGCTGACGTGCTCGGGATCGATCCCGTCCACCTCCGGTTGCGGCTGCTGCCCCATCCCCGCCTTGTGGTTGGCGTTGTGGCTCGCGACGCTGCGGGGACTCTCGTTCGTCCAGTCGCACCCCTTCGACCGATCGCTCAGGTCCTCCTCCCACCGGCACCGGAAGTCCACCGTCCCGTTCGACCAGTGCCGCTCCATCACCGCATCAGACGGATACGTCTCCCCCTTGGCGTTCCGAATGGCGCTCCACGGCTCCTCCCGGATGATCCGCAGCTTCCGATGACCCGAAACCGGCTTCCCCGAGGCCACCTCTGGCACAACTTCCACCTGCACCTTCTGTGCCGGCGCATGAGCAACCGCTTCTCTCAGCACCGCAACCCGATCCGGGTCCAACTTCACCTTCGGATGAGCGATGATCGCCTCCACCACCGTCATCAGCCTTCCCGGCTTCGCCGCCCCCCGATGCCTCACGATCGAGTTCACCCTGCTGCGGAACATCTTGGCGTTCAGGTTCGACTGGATCGGCAGGTTGAGCTTCGTCCCATCCGGGGCCGTCAGGTGGATCCCTTTCGAGAAGTCCGTCCTCCAACCCAGCCCAACCGCCAGCGCTGAGAGAACGCGCTGCTCCACGAACCTCAACTGGCTCAACTGGTCCCACATCTCGTCCGTAAGACCCTGATCCCCGAAGTCGATCCCGCTCGGCGTGTCGTTGTGCAGCCTCTGCGCCCGGTCATCCCCCGGATGGTTGTGCTTGAACCCCAGGTCCTCGTCGCTCATCGCACTTCCTCCCAATCCGTCGTTGTCGTCGTCCTGCTGATGATCCGCCACTCCCACACGCCCTCGGGCATCTTGCCCCGGTCCTCCTCGATGAACGCCCTCGCCTCCTCCAGCGACCCGCTGTTCCGCAGGTGGATCCACCCATCGGCGTGGACCTGCGTCTTGCGGGTCACGTCCGACCGGCCCTGAACGATGAACTCGATTCGTGTGTGGGTTGTCATGGGCACATCCTACCACAAATCGGAGCGCTGCACACCACACCCCATAGAGGCCGGCGCAGGTCCCTTCCGTTCAACCCCGGAAGGACGGCTACAGGCCGTCTACATGCGGGCTACTTCCCATTCCCTTCCCACTTCCTCCATTCGCGACGCTCTGACCTGGCCTTTCGCGCCTTCCAGGAAGCCGCAAGGGAATGGCAAGTACGGCCCATGTAGGGGGCCTGTAGTCGGCCTTCCATCCGGGGGGCGACTTAAGGGCGGCCCGGGGGCCATATCGCCATATGCCCGTACCTAAGAGGGAGGAGAGCTAGCACTACTGACGAACGAGTTAGGCACTACTCCCCGTCCCCTCAGACGTCGAAACCCATCCGCGGTACCTCGGCCGGCCGGAGGCCGGTCGATAGTCTTAATGTCCGGCCCTCCGGGCCGGCCATATAAGCCATTGATGGCGTGGCTTGCCACGCCATAGTTGGCATTGCGAGCCACTGGTGGCTCGCCATTTGGCGGCATTGGGCGCACTTGCGTGCGCCACTTGCGCCATTGATGGCACGGCTTGCCGTGCCATAGTTTCCATTTGCGCCATTGATGGCGCCTCGCTTACGACGCATTGGCTCGGCAGCGGAGCGCCGAGCGCTCGCGTCCGCAGGGTACGGGGTGGGTGCATACGCCTCATAGTTGCTAACGCGAGCGCTCCCATACACCCATTGGTGACACTGCAGGCGTTGGTGCCTCGCGCTTCCGGGCCGCCTTACGGGCCGCCTTGGTGCCGGCCCTGGTGGGTGGGCCGAGGCATATGCCGCTATGGCATGACCAGGGGCGATGGCGTGAGAGTGGCCTGTGAGGCCACTGGTGGCACGCAGGGGCTGTTTGGGGCTGGACACCGCAGGGGTGCCGTTGCGTGCGTCCTGGGGCATCAGGGAGGCCACTGGTGGCGTCGTTGGCGCAGCCGAGCCTGGACGCGACAGCGCCCCCGCCGTGGGGCGGGGGCGCTGGTGGGGGCGGTGGTGCTCAGGCTGCCCAATCGGCTGCGATCACCCCCTCGCCGGCCTCGGTGGCGGCGTTGGCCTGGGCGATGATCTCGCCCATGCTCAGGGCCTTCGTGAACCGGTGGCCGATCCGCAGTTCGACGGCGGCGTACTCGGCAGCCAGGGCCGGCGCAAGCTGGGCAGCGAGCACCAGGGCCGAGCGGGAGGCCAGCACGCAGAAGCAGCATGAGAGCCTGGGCATGCCTGCGGCGTAGGCCGGGTGGGCGTTGGTGCCGGCCTGGGCGATGCGCTCCCACACCTGGGCGACGGTCCAGTCCAGGATGGGCAGCCACTCGGTGACCTGCCGCACGGTGCCCTTGCCTGACGCCATGCGGTCGTAGCGCACGGGCGTGCGCTTGGCGCGTGCGGCGCTCTCCTCGGCCCGCAGCCCCATGCAGTTGAGCACCCGAGCGGGCCGGCCGAGGTGAAGCTCGGCGACGAGCATCGTGAGCGCCTTGTAGGCCTGGCCGCGCTTGTGGTCCGAGGTGCAGTAGCGGGCGGCGCTGGACGGGAACATGCCCCGGGCCTCGATGTGGTCCAGCAGGTCACCCTGGGGGCGGGCGATGGTCACGATCCGCAGCCCGTAGTGGGCGGCGTGCTCGGCAGCGAGGTCGGCGGTGCCTGCCCACTCGACGCGGCCGAGGTCGGCGTGGAAGCACACGATCCGGCTGCGATCGACGCCGGCCGCATCCGCCTGGGCGACGACGTAGTCGAGCATGGCCTGGGAGTCCTTGCCGGCCGAGGTGTTGACCAGGATCAGGTCGAACGTGGTGAGGTCTGGTGTGGTGGTCACGGGGGTGAGTATCTCACTCACTCCCCCAGTTGCCAACACGGGTGGGCAAGAATCCCCAGTTGGGATCAGGCCACCTGGGGCGATGCCACCATTGGCCTCTGTGTGGCGTTCTAAGCCACGCAGGGCCTGTTTGGCACCTGACACCACCCGGGGTGCGTTGCGTCGATCCTGGGGCATTGTGGGGGGCAATGGTGACACCGTGGGCGGTGGCAGTGGAGACGCGAAAGCGCCCCCGCTCCGAGGGGGAGCGGGGGCGCTGCGCCGGCCGTGGTCAGCGGTTGCGGTAGCCCTGCTGGCTGGACCACCACTCGGCCACCACCAACTCCTGCACCGTGCCTTCCGGCATCGTGATTTCGCGGCCTGCGTTCACCGCGTCGCAGACAAGCGCCTTCTGCTGCAGCACGGTCCAGATCGCTGAGTCGATCGTGGGCGAGCCGTCAGGCATGGCGGCGTTCATGACGTGCCAGGTGCAGGCCTCGCCCCGGCTGGCGCGGTCCCGGCTGATCTGATCGGCCCGCAGGATGCGGTCGCACGCCTGCTTCAACAGGCCCGCCGACCAGGGCAACTGGACCCACACCTCATCGGCCGCAGCCGTGAGTGTGCAGGCGATGCCGGCCGCTGCAGTCTGAGCGAGGATGACCTTGGCGCGGCCCGCCTGGAAGGCTGCAATCTCGTCCTCGCGACGGTCGCCCGTCACCTGGCCGTTGATGACGGCCGTGTCGATCCGGCGCTTGGCGAGGCCATCGGCCAGGGCGGCGAACACCACCTGGTGCTCGTAGAACACCACCACCTGGCGGTCCTGGTCGACCAGGTCCGCGACGTACTCGACGGCAGCCTGCGCCTTGGCGACGCCGGCCTCAATCCGCATGGCGTTCATCTGGGTAATCATCTGGGCGCGGGCCGCACGCTCGGCCGCTAGCTGGCCCTTCTCCTCCATCACCACTTCAAGAAACGCCTTGCTCAGGCGCTCGTAGCGGTGCATGGCGTCACCCATCAGGGCGGTGGGCCGAACGAGCCAGTTGCCCCACGGGAGCAGGTCGCCCAGGTCGCGCTTCTCGATACGGCAGTAGACCGTGCGGCGCAGGTAGTCGTGCAGTTCGAGCATGCGCTCCTGATCGCAGCCGGCGAACGACGTCCCGAACCGGGAAGTCTCAGCGCCGCAGTAGCGCCACAGGTAGCTCGCCGGCCGAGCAGCCCCAGGTGTGATGGTCGTGATGAGGTCCTCGGTGCCCACCATCGTGAGGGGGAGCATGGCCTCGGCGGGGCGGTTCAGGAGGAGCGAACCAGTCACCCCGACCACCGGCTTGCCGGCCGTGTGGAGAGCCTTGCTCACCGCGAGCATGACCTTGGCGCGGGCCGTGGGCTTGGCGTTCGCGCCGCCCTTGTCGCGGTGAATCTCGTCGCGGACCAGGATGCTGGCGTTGGTGGCGAACGTGCTCGGGAACAGGTGGCCCTTGCTGTCAGCGCCGGCCGTGAGCCACGCCCGCAGGGTCAGCGGGTCATCGCTCAGGAAGTACACGTCCGCAGGCTCGGGCTTGTACGGCTTGCGGCCCTGCAGGTGAACGATGGTCAGGCCCGGGAAGGCTGCGGCCATGTCCTGCTGGTAGCCGCCCTTGCCCACCGGAGGGCCGACCAGGATGGCGTAGCCGCCGCAGCGGTGCAGCCACTCAGCGATCAGGGCGAGGAACACCTGAGTCTTGCCGAGGCCCATGTCATGGCCGAGCATCGTGCCGCCCCAGCGGGCGATGGCTGCGAGGCAGTACACGAACGCCGCCGCCTGGTGGGCCAGGAACGGGCGCACCATCCCGGGGACGTGGTGGGCGAGGTGCGGCTCGGTCGCCTTGCTGGCAGCGAGCACGTCGTCGCCGCCGAGCCGGCCGATCGCCTGCTCGCGGTAGGTGGGGGCGGGTGCCGGCGCAGCGGTGGGTGCCGGCGTGGTGGTGCCTGCGGACTGCAGTGCAGCCAGCAGGTCATCGGTGAGTGAGTCAGTCATGGTCGGTCCTTCGTGAGTGGGCGTGGTGGTCACAGGCGGGATGCTACTGGCACGGGCGGGCGTTGGTGGGCAGAATGCCCCACTGAGGCGCACCTTGTGACGAATGCCACAGGGTGCGCCTCGGTGGGTGCTGGTCAGGCCTGACCCGGGCGGAGAATCTCAGCCGCCTGGGCGTCGGTTGGGTAGAACCAGCCGTGGTGCTCGGCGCAGTCAGGGCCGTAGCCGACCGCGAGGCTGCGGTCATCCGACAGCTTGCCGGGCCGGCCGATCGACAGGCAGTTGAAGCACCGCCCGTGCTGCTTGCCGAACGTCGTCGCCTCCACCTCGGTCAACTGGTGGGTGGTGCCGTCGCGCAGCCCGTTGGCGACTGCCAGCAGCCCGTCGCGGCCCTCGGCTGCGAACACCTGGCCGTTGTAGACCCGGCAGCCGATGCGGCTGGACCCGATGCGGTAGATCCGCCGCACGGTGCCGGCCTGGTCGATGTACAGGGCCGGGGGGACGTCAGGCAGGGGTGCCTCGGCCTCGGCCCGCTTGTGAGCGTCGGCGCTGATGGTGGCGGCGAACTTCACCTGGGCGGGGCTGATCGCGCCCTTGGCCTCCCACTGGCGCAGGATCGACTCGGCAGCCTCGCGGAACCGGCCCTGGCAGTACTGCATGGCGAGGGTGAGGCCCTGGTACAGCGGATCGTCGCACAGGCCCTCGCGCACCGCTCCGAGGCGCAGGTCCACCAGCGCCTCGTAGGCGTTGGCGAACGCCGCAGCGTTGGTCGGCGCATCGATCAGCGCCCGCAGGGTGGGGGCGATGGCCTCCACCGCCTGGGCGCTCGCACCCGTCTCGCGGGCCACGGTGAGCATGCGTGCGGCGAACGCCGTGAGGTTCGGCTGCGTGGCGCAGGTGCTGCAGAACGTGTGCCAGTCGCGGTTCGGGCCGACTGCGGCGAAGCCGGCCAGCTTGCCCACCTGGGTGCCGCACGCCTCGCACACCTTGGCGTAGTTGTTCGGGATGACCCGGCTGTACCGGGTGGTGAGCACGGGCGTCGTGCTCGCCGGCCGAGGTGTGGCTGCGTCCCACATCTCACGCTCGTTCTGCTGCTGGTAGTTCGTCATGGCTGGTCCTTCCTCCGGTCGGTATCTCCGACCGCTCGTTGCCGAGGGTAGCACGGGGGAGTAACACATTGTGCAGCAGTGGGCACAAACCCTTGCGGCAGTAGGCAAATCTCTCTGGCCCTACTAGGAGTAGGGGTACTAGGCGATGTATCACTCATCGCACCAGGTAGAGGCCACAATCCAGATAGGCCACAAATGGCCTATGATTCGATCTAAGCCACGCAAACGAGCGTGGGCGGTGGTAGAGGCCAAATGGGCCATTCGTGGCTCTACGGGCCACACAGGCACCAATGCGGGGATCGTGGCTGCAAGGGCCGGCAAACGCAAAGCGCCCCCCGGCCCGTGGGCCGAGGGGCGCAGTGCGAGGCGTGTCAGCGCCGGCAGTAGATCGAGCCGTCAGCGTCGGCGTAGTCGCCGCCCTCGTTCGGGTCGTTCGAACCGGTCCACTCCACCTCGGCACCGCACTCGCACTTGCCGCCGTCCATGTCCACCGGCTTGTGCAGGTCGGTGGAGTACACCGCGTCCAGCGCCTCGCGGAGCAGTGCGAGCATCCGCTCGCCACCGCGCCGGCTGTAGAACGACACCGCCGTGGCGAACCCCTCGGCCGTGTGCGTGGTGATGGTTACGGCCTGCGCGCCGTCCAGGTCGGTGATGACCACCTGGGCGTCGGTGACGCGGTGGACATCGACGACGGCGTGCTTGACGCCATCGTCCGAGGTGAAGCCGGCAGCGCGGAACGCGCCGTGGGCGAGGGCGGTCGCAGCGAACGTGTCGTACTGCGTCGTCTCGGTGGTGAACGCTGGTGTGGTCATGGCTGGCCCTTCGTGAGGCCGGCGCTTGTTCGCCGGCAGGGCCGAGCGTACCACCTGGGTGCAACAACCCCCACCACGCCCCACCTGGGCGCACACGCGACACCGCCCCGGCCGTGTGGCCGGGGCGGTGGGTGGCGGGGGAGGTCAGCGCTTGTCGCGTGGCTTGGTGTTGTCACCTCGCCGGCACCAGTCGTGGTTGCTGGCCCACCTGGTGGCCGTGGGCGTCACGGGCGGGCGGATCGGCTCCCACCCCTGGTTGCCGGTCACGCCTCGTCGCCGTTCGTGCGGTACCAGTCGCGCTGGATGCCGAGGCACTCGCGGCAGGTGCAGTCCCACAGGGTCGCGCCGTCGCGGTTGCGGTCCACGATGCAGGGCCGAGGTGCCGGCACCTCGGCGGGGACCACCTCGACGGTCCAGCCGTCGCGGGGGAGCACCGCGTCGAACTCCCGCAGGACCCACATCGTGGCCCAGGCGGTGAGCGCCCGATCGGTGCGCTCCACCTCGGAGTCCATTTCGAGCGGCTCGGTGAGGTTCGGGTGGCGCAGGCGGTAGGTCGTGGTCATGGTTGGTCCCTTCGTGAGGGCCGGCGTTCGTACCGGCCACCCAGGACGCTACACCCACCCGTGGGCGAGCGCCACCTCGGGCGTGCAGATTCCCCCTGGGGTCCATCCCGTGACGGGCGTCACAAGGCGGGCCGCTGTATGGCCCTCCGCGCCGCGGAGCACGCAGTGCTCCGCGGCGCGGAGGGGGGTCGCGAGCGGGGCGCGGCGGGCGCGCCGCGGCCGGCGCACGGCGCGCCGGCCGGCGCGGGCGGGCGCACCGCGTCGGCGGTGCGCCACAGCGCCCGGGGCGGGGGCGGGGGGACGCCCACCGGCCAGGGCCTACGCTACGCGACGGGCGCGGAGCGTGCCGGCGCGTTACTCGCTGATGCGGTGCGCCGGCCCAGCGCCCGGGCTGACGCCGGCCGTGGCCCAGAACGGCGGCGACGTGCTCACCATCGTCACCTCGCACTCGCAGGTGAGCGTGCCGGCCACCTGGCGGGCCTCGCGCTCGGTGTACGGGCCGAGGATGGCGTTGGGAGCCGTCCTCACGTCGCCGTACTCAGCGTCCTTGGCCCACACCTCGCCAGACCAGCACAGGATGACGTAGGTGACGCGTGGAGCCACGCGGCCGAGGCGATCCAGTCGTTCACGCGTCTCGGCGGCGTGCTCAAAGGGGTGCTGTTCCAAGGGGAAGTTGTCAGTCATCGTGTCGTTCCAAGCTGCTCGGTGGGTGGTAGTTCCAAGGGTTCCAAGGGGCGCGGCTCCCACACTGCAGCGTGAGCGCGAGCGATCTTGAAGGCTCGCCGGATGGCCTTGACCAGTTCCAAGCGGTTGACCTCTAGCTCATCCAGCGGTGCGTTCCACTCAGGCATGGGGTGCCCGTGCCCGTTCCAAGACTGCAGCCACCTCGTCAAGCGTGACCACGTCACTCCACTCCTCGTTGGCGAAGCGGCGACTCCACAGCAAGGTGATCGCGATCGGGCAGACCAGTTCCAAGTAGGGCTGCCACCCTTCGTCCTCGGCCTGCTCGTACAGCGGCTCGGTCAGTTCCAAGTGGCTGTCGCTGTCGAGCAGCGCGTCGAGGCAGTCCATCCAGTCGGCACCGTTCCAACGTGGGTTGACGGTGACGAAGTTCCGAAAGGCAGCGCTGCTCTCGTCAGGCATGTTGTCGTGGACCCAGCGCAGTTTGCTGGTCATGATGTGGCTCCTGAGGTGTCCTGTGTGTCGAATGACACACTCGGTGTGTGCTGACGGTTGCGGACGAGCATGCCGAGGTAGGACTCACCAGGCAGGCGGTGCATGGCCTCGGCCTCCTCGGCTGCGTTGTCAGCCAGGGCCTGGCGGTACTCGTCCTCGAACTTCCACGGCTTCTCCACCATCAGGACGATGTCGCGGGCCTCGGAGTGGTGTTCCAGCATCCAGTAGGCGAGGCGCACAATCTCGTCGTGCTCACGCCACCACTGGTCAGCCGGTCGTCCCCATTGGTCAGTCATGGCCGAGAATCTCCTTGGTGATGTTGATACCGGTTCGGTAGATGGCGAGGATCGGTGTCATCCCGATGCAGGTGAACCAGAAGAAGCCGCCGAAGATGACGTAGCCCCGGAATGCCGGCCACGCCACCATCGCTGCCCACAGGATGCGGAAGCTGATGATGCATATGGCGATAAGGGCGCACCACCAGGTGAACGGGTGGAGGTGACGGTTGACGTTCTGCCAGTTGATGAACCGGCGTGCTGCGTTGGGTCCCTTCGGCGGTGCCGGCGTAGGTGGGATGATCGGGGGCGGGGGTGGTGCCGGTGTGGACACAGCCGGCACCACCGCCTTCGGTGTGGTCGTGAGGCTCTTGGCCTTGAAGGGCGTGGTCATGACGCACTGATCCACCAGGACTGAGCAGCTTCGCTCTCGCCCTCGTTGAAGCGCTCCACCTTGTACTCGGCGTTGGCGAGGTAGGCGGTGAGGTACTCGACCATCTGGCGCACGGCGTGCTGCGGGTCAGTGGCGGTGAACGTGTTGCGGATGCTCACGTCGAACTCCTGCTCCTCGTCCTCGTCCACCGTGTAGCTCTCACGGTCCTGGTCGTCGGTGTAGCTCTCCCGATCCTGGCCCTCGTCGCGCTGGGCGAAGCGGTGTTCAATGACCTCTTGGCGCATGCGGGCCTCGTCCTCGGCAGCCGTGAGGCCACCAACGAACTCAGGCTCGTCGCGGTGAGCGAAGCCCGCTGCGACGTCCACGAACGCCCCACAGGTGGGGCACTGGTCCAGTTCTTCCGAGAAGTACTTGCTGCAGTGGTCGCAGAACCAGCCACCCTGCTCGGGCACGTTGCCCTTGGCACGCTCCCACTCGGTGTTGGCACGGTCCAGCAGGACGAGCACGTCCTCCTGGGTCAGGTCCATCGACTCGGCCAAGCCGGCGATGTCCAGGTCTTCCTGGATAGCGACCACCTCGCAGAGCAGGCGGGCGAACTGGACCAGGTTGTCGTTCCACTTCTCGTTCATCATGCACCGACCGTGTGGCGAGCGATGCGAGCGTCACCGAAGTCGTTGCTCTTGTAGCTGCTGGCCTGGTAGGCCACCTCGCCCACCTCATCGAAGAAGACGTACGTCTGCACGCCCTTGACGAACAGCCTGTCGCCACGCTTCATCTCACGGGTCACCGTGTAGGTGTCGTCGGAGCGCAGGCTGATCCGCACCCGGTAGCCGCTGGACACGGGGAGCAGAATGTCGGCGTACCGCTCACCCTCGGGCGTGTCGAGCACCACCCGTCCACCGCTGATCGCCAGGACGTTCATCATGCCGATCTGCCGGCGTGTCTCCTGGGGGTCCATCTCTCGCTGGCTCATTGTTGGTCCTTTGTTCGTGGGCGTGTCGCCCGGTGTGATACTCAGCGTACACCAGTGGGCACAAACGTGCAACGTCAGGTGAGGGATTCGTACTCGCCCTCGACGTCCAGAGTCCGCAAGTGCTCCACGGCGCAGGCCAGGCAGTAGAAGCGCGGCCCGGGCATCAGGTCGTACATCGTGGTGACCTCTAGCTCGGCCGGGTTGGGACAGGTGCCGGCCGGCACCTGTCCGATAGGCACATAGCCCTCCATCACCAGGAAGCGCTGCTGCTCCTTGCTGAGAGCGTTGAAGCACCGCATGCCCCAATATGCGCCACGCTCAGTCAGCGCTTCTCCGGCTGTCATCGCGTCATCCATGAGCCGTCCACGTCCACGCCCTCGGCACGCATGACCTCGCGCACCTCGTCCATGTAGGCCTGGACAGCGCTGTTGTAGCCATCGGCCCACGCTGATTCCAGCGTCGCCGCCATGTCGTTGACGTGTGCCGGCGCATCGTTGGCGGTGCGCCGGCTGTACCAGTGCTGCGTCTTACGCCTGGGCATCGTTCTCTCCTGAGGTGTCGGGTGTGTCATCGGTCACCAGGCGGAACTGCGAGAGCATCGAACGGAGCCAGTCACGGCCCTCCGTACTGGTGCCGACCGGAGGCCACGTCTCACCGCATAGGCAGATATGGGCCTCACGATGGCCGGCCACCCGTGAGCAGACGTGGTGCCAGACGACAGTCTGGTCCTCGTCCGGTCGCACGGTCTGCCACTCGCAGTCGCACTCGCTCATCATGGCTGCGGCTCCCTTCCATCGAACCCGTCATCGAACCCTCGCTTGAACTCAGCGAACACGCCGGCCTTGGCAGCGTCAGCGAAGTCCCAGCGAACGTCATAGGTGTCGTCCTCGCTGCGAAGCACGCCAGCGTTGTACCCGTCCTCGTAGACGCTCATCGCCGCACCACCGATACGAAGCAGACCACGATGAACGCCATGCACCCGATGCCGAGCCACATCACGGCTCACCCAGCATGTTGAAGCGGTCGCAGGCCTCCTGGGCCTCGTCCTCGTAGGCATATCGGTCTATGACCACGCCGTCCAGAACGACCAGCCAGGGGAAGTCTTGGCTGACGTTCTCATCGAACTGGACCACGTATTCGACTGCGCTGCTCATGTCCTGTCCCTCGCATCTCTACTATCCGGGCCAAGGAGCGCCCGTTCGAACCCGATCTGCTCGGCCGGCTGCAGCACGCCACCACTGAGCAGTGAGCGGAGCAGCCCTTGCCACTCGCTCTCACCCATGCCCATGAACGCCAGGTAGGCGTCCTCGGGGTTGTTGCGGGGGTCGAACTCGACCACGCCGCCGATGCCCCAATGGCACTGACTGGCCTCGTACATCGTGGCGTGGATGGTGTCGCACTCGTTGCAGCGGTAGCTCATCGTCACCACCCCCACATCGGCCGGTCGCGATGACGCCGGCACTCACGCTGGCACCACGAACCCTGCCACTGGCTGCGCCCGCCGTAGCGACGGTGCAGCGTGGTCATCTCGGGGAGGTTGTCGGCGCTGATGCTCGGCCAGATGTCGTGCCAGACGACGTTCCACTTCTGGCCCTTGGGCCACTTGATGGTGTAGGCGTCACCCTGGTGGATGGTGATGCGATCGCCGTACTCCTGCACGAACCACGCACCGATGGTGTCGATGATGCGCTGGTCCTGTTCGACCACGTCAACGTGCGAGAGCACGTCCAGGAAGGCTCCGACCACGCACCCCATGCCCAGCCCGTTGACCAGGCCGGTGGTGTTGACCAGGTTGGTGCCGTACAGGTCGGCAGCAGCGACGGCCAACAGGTGGTCGTGGCGCTCGGCCGTGGTGTCGCTCATCCAGAGCGTGTCGTCCACGATCAGCTTGGCGTACTCACCAGGGTTGCAGGGCCGGCCGTGCGCCGCGTACTGCAGGTTGGCGAGGAACGCTCCGAACGACTCGTTCTCGCCGCCGACCGTGAAGCGCTGGACGAGCACGCCGTCCTGATCGAACTCCGGGCCTCGGTAGGCCAGGCGCTCCATGCGGTTCATCGCCGTTGGTGCCTTGGTAGTGGTGGTGGTCATGACGCCCCTCCTGAGGTGTCGGTTGTGTCAAGTGACACACTGGTGGTGGACCGTACGCTCTCGACCACCCGCGTGGTCACGTTGATTTCGAGGATGCGTAGCCGGCCGTCGTAGACGCCTGGCTTGGCCCGGGCCACGATGCGAGTGAGCGTCTCCGACGCCTCGGCGTGGGTGGGGTAGGTGCAGGCCACGTCGCTGCTGTAGCTGACCCACTCGTCGCTCTTGTTGCGGACCTGGATGCGGTAGCCGATGGTGACGCTCATGACTCCACCCTCGGGGTGACGTCGGTGAAGCCGAGACTGTCGAGCAGTGCTGCGACAGCAGCCGGGGGCATGCTCACGTTGTTGCCATCCGCCGTGTGACGACGGGCCAGTGCGGCGAACAGTTCAGGCACCTCTGCGAATGCCGCCCAGGAGTCATCGAACATCCTCAACTGCGGGGTGTCACCGTGGCTGGGAAGGTCGTGCCACTCGAAACCGAACTCCCAATAGACGCCGTCGTGCTTGCCGTCCTCGGTCAGCGCCTCGCGGTGGACGTTGATTTCACGGCCCTTGACGACGCTCTTGTAGTGCGCCTCATGGCTGATGACGTAGGAGAGCCGGCTGGCGCTCATGACTGACCACCTGAGGTGTCGGGTGTGTCATTCGACACAACGTTGTCGGGGAGTGGGAAGGTCCAGCCATTGGCCGCGTGTGCATCGCTGCACACTCGGCACTCAGGCTCGCGTGGCTGTTTGAGGATGATGCCGGCGACGGCCAGGCCACACAGGGTGACCTGACCGTCGTTGGAGAAGTGGGTCATCACGCCGCCTTGCCCTTGCCGGCCTTGGCGGCGTCGATGGAAGCCTGGAAGGCCTCCATCAGGTTGTCGATCGCCGCAGGCGGCGTGACCTTGGCCGTGGGTGCCCCACCGGCCTTCGCGTCGACGTACTCCTGCACCACCGGAGCGGTGTCGTCGGTGATGATCGGAGCGTCCACGCCGATGGCGTCGATGAGGTTCGTCGCCATCTCGACCTCGGGCTTGGTGAACTTGAAGTCGTCGTCCAGCGGGATCGGCTTGCGGATGGCGTCGGCGGTGAGGATCATCATCAGGTCGCCCTCGCTGGTGAGGATGGCGTACCGAGCCGGCCCACGCATCGCCAACTGGACGAGCGCTCCGACCTTGCGGGCCTTCATGCCGGCGAACAGCAGAGCGAGCGCCTGGACAGCCGCACGGTTGGGCTTGCCCTTCTCCACCTTGGGCCGCACCTGGTACAGCTTCTCGGTGAGGTAGGAGCCGAACTCCTTGACCGGCACGAAGCTGACGACCTCGGCCACGCCCTTGGGGGCGGTGCAGGCGGCAATCTCGTCGTCGGTCAGTTCGACCCAGGTGCCATTGCTGGCCTGCGCCATGCGGACCACGTCGGTCTGGTGGATGACCTCGCCCGTGTCCTGACGGATCGGAGAGCGGCCCACGGGGATGCTGGCATCGCCGTTGAAGAACTCCTTGCGGGGGACTCGCGTCTCCTCGGTGGAGGTGTAGATGCCGAGCGGCACGTTCAGCATGAGAGCCGAGAGCGTGATGCTGGACGTGGCCCTGGTGGGCATTCCAGCGAGTGAGGTGAACATGGTGGTTGGTCCTTCCGGGTTGGTGGGGTGGGGTTATTCAATCACGAATGGGCAGTAACAGCAACTGGCCTACTGAGGTGTCCAGTGTGATACTCGTCACACTGTGGGCACCGGTACGCACGCACTGGATGGCGCTCGGCAATCGCCTCGGCCTGCTCCCTGGTGAGGGGGCGCTTGGGCCGGCCGGCCGAGGTGTAGTGGTCGCGGTGGTGGAACACCGGAGCCACCCGCCCTTCGCGGGTGGCTCCGATCATGGTCATCAGACGCTCTGGCCCAGAGCCTGGGCCAGCGGATCGTTGGCGGGATCGGCGGGCGGTGCGAACTGCGCCGCCGCCTGCTCGGCGTTGTAGCGGGCCTGCTTCTCATCTTCCAGCAGCGCCGCCGTGATCGACTGAGCGTCGAGGATTTCCGACGCCACCGGACGGTGGCGCTCATCGAACATGCCGAGGAAGATTTCCATCGCCATCTCCACGCCCTGGACCGTGATGTTGCGCTGGATGCGCTGCAGCAGAGCCGTGGACACCGGAATGTTGATCTTGCGGTTCTGGTAGGCCAGGCGGAACGCCTCGGCCAGGCGGTGCAGGTTCTCGTTCTTGATGAGCGTGTGCTCCACCACCGTGTCGTAGTCCCACAAGATGTGGTCGAAGCGCTGGTGAAGTGACTTGTTCATCTTCGCCATATCCTCGTATCCCTCGTTGTAGGTGGTCACGGGCCAGCAATCTTCGTGCAGCTTGACCACCTCGGCCATCACGCAGCCGCCCTTCACCACGGCCTTGCCGCGGTTCGTGAACTCATGGCGGTGGTCGAGGATCGGGTTGAGGCTGATGGCGTAGCGGGGCGGGATGGCGTTGATTTCGTCCACATAGAGGATGCCGCCCGACTGCGCCCACAGTTCGACCGTGCCGGGGAGGTGGACGATGCGGTCGCGGCCCGTGCGCTCATCGACCATCGACGTCGGCTGACCGAAGAAGTCGAAGTCGGTCACGCCGGCCGAGCCGCTGAGAGTGAAGATCGGCATCGGCTTGGGCAGCCCCAGCATCTCGGCCCACTTGACCGCGAGCACCTGGATGGCGAGCGTCTTGCCCGACTGCGTCGGTCCCTTCAAAGCGAAGGGCACGGGGTACCCGTTGTTGTCGACACGGTGCTCGTCGCTGGCGTAGCCCAGCAGCACCTCGGTGTCGCTCTTGCCGTTCTTCATGGTGCGGGCGATGTACCGGCCGATCTTGCTGTTGCGGCCCACCAGCGGACGCAGGTGGTCCAGGCGTGGGTCCATCGGGTCGGTGATCGGGTTGGCGGCTGTCGACAGCGACAGCGCCTTCATCTGCGCCTGCTCGGGTGTGTCGACCGGTGCCGGCTCGTCTCCTGAGGAGGACTGTGTGTCATCCGACACGCTCGCCTCTGGCTCGTCGGCCAGGACACGGGGCAGGACGTAGGCGACGCTGCCATCGAACTCCACGGTCACCTTGCGGCGGCGTGGGTCGGAGTCAGGGAACACCTTGTTGGTGATGACGGTGACTGTCTCGCCCAGGAGTGGGCCAGAGACAACCCGGTACTGGAATCCGGGTCGGAGGGCTTCGGCTGATGCCATTAGAGGTGCTGCCTTTCGGGGAGCGGGTGGTTCGGTGAGAGAGACATTACACCCTCGGCCGGCCCTTGCAACCAGATTCGTGCAGAAACCCCCATACCTGGGGATTTGTGGGTTGCGTCCCCTGCACCTGGGGAGTAGTGTCATACCCGTGACCACACAACCCGCACCCAAGAAGACGCGCAAGCGCCTTCCCCCCACCACCGAGATGGGCCGGCAACTGATGAAGGCCGGCCGCGAGCGCATGGCCGAGGAGGCCGCTCGTACTGCCGAAGCGATGCTCACCGAGCGCAAGGCGCGTGCGGAGTGGGAGGAGAGCCTCAACAACCGCAGCGTCGGCATCCCCGAGCGTGCAGCCGTCCAGCGTGGACTGCTCAACAGCATCGTGGGATCGCTCGCATCGGAGAACATCACGCCGTTCATCGACGTCCTGCCAACGATGGAGGACATGCGGCTGGAAGCCTGGACCGACTTCAAGCGCATCCACGTCCGCTACCACACCGACCCGGACCCTCGGGTCATGGCGGCGGTGCTGCGTGGCCTGATGTACCACGAAGGTGGTCACATTCGCTGGACCATCCCGTTCCCCGAACTGCGGACGATGGTCTGCGACCGCGACGATCGCACGGGCGTGGAACTCCGCAAGCTGCAGCGGGCCTGGAACGCTCTAGAGGATCAGCGCATGGAGACTGCGGTGGTCAGTGACAGCCCGCGCAAGGCGGCGTTCTTCGTGCCGATGGTGCTGTGCGAACTGCTCAACACCGTGGACAAGGCGACCGGCAACTACCCGCTGCTGGTGTGGCGTCGGTACCTCCCCAAGCACATTCGCACCGCCTGCCGCGAGGCGTTCGTGGCTCGGTTCAGCGAGGCGCTGACCCAGGACATTGAAGTCTGCGTGGACCGCTATGTGAAGGCGACCACGCCCCGTGAGATGTGGAACGCCGTCGCCTGGTTCGCTGACCTCACCGAGCAGCTTCAACTGACCCTGCCCGAGGCTGCCGAGACTCACCGGTTCCAGACGAGCACCACCCCGGAGACTGGCGAGCAGCGCGGTCCCGACTCCTCCGAGAAGATGAGCATCCCGGTCGATCCGACGATGGATGCGGACGAGGACGAGGACGAGGACGAAGCCGGCGAGGCCATCGGCAGCGCCCCCCAGGACGACGAGGACGAGGCCGGCGAGGACGAAGGTGCCGGCGCTGGCTCCGAGGGGGACGAGGAAGGCGACCAGGACGTCCCAGCCGGCGCTGGTGGCGAAGAAGGCGAGGAGGCCGGCGAAGGCGACGACGATGGCGACTCCGACCTCGACGGCGATGAGACGAGCGACGACGGCAGCAGCCAGGGTGCCGAGGGGCACGGTGCCGGCGCACGCAGCGAGGAGGAGGCCGACCACTCCCTGACCCAGGATGACCTCAACGAGGCCATCGCCAAGGCCGAGGAGGATCGGTACAACGATCGGGCGCTGGACGCTGACGTGGACGCCTACAACGACGCCCTGGACCGCCGTGGCTCCAAGCTGATGCCCTACGAACTGATCCCCGACACCAACGCCGATCACATGATCGCCGCCGAGGCGCTGGCCGATGACCTGGTCGGCTCGTTCAACCAGGCGACGATGGATCGGATGCCGGCGTGGGTGGAGGGACAGCGTTCCGGCATCCTCAACGTCGGCCGCTACATGACCCGCCAGCCGGGGGACATGGAGTTCTTCAAGCAGTGGGTCGATGACGACGTGCCTGGCTACAACCTGGCCGTGTCGGTCCTGCTGGACTACAGCGGTTCGATGAGCAGCAACCGCCTGGACCTCGCCCGGGTGGGCTACGCCACCAAGAAGGCCTGCGACCGGTTGGAGATTCCCTGCACGGTCGTGCTGTGGGACGACGACGCCAAGGTGCTGTGGGATGGCGAGGAGGAGGCCGGCGACGTGCTGCCGACCATCTCCTGCACCGGCAACACTGACCCGTCATGGGCGCTGGCCGACCTGGACAACCAGCGGTTCGGCAAGGTGCGCCACCTGGTGCTCATCATGACCGATGGCGTGTGGGCGGGGTTCGGCGGTCGCACGCTCGCCCCGTACGCCGCTGACGGGCGCATCCTGATGGGCGTCGGCTACGCCCCCGGCAACCCGACCAAGGCCAACGCTCGTACGGACAAGCTGCGGACCTACGGCTGCCCCGACAGCTTCCCGGTCACCAACCTGGATGAACTGCCCTGGCTGCTAGAGGGACTGCTGCTGCAGATGGCCTGAGTGGTCCCCCCGATATGGCGATATGCCCCCGGCCGAAAGGCCGGGGGCTTTCGCGTACCGTGGGCACCGTGAAGGTGCCGAGGGACTCAGCAGCCGATCAACTGGAACAGCACCGCCGCGTGCTGCTGTGGCTCGCAGAGCGTGCCTCTGACGAACCCCTTGTGCCGTGCGGCACATGCCGGCATGACATTGACGACCACATCGGTGGCCTGACCCTGTGCATGTTCCCGGCGACCATCGGTGCGCCGGCACGCTTGTGCCGATGCGACTCGTTCGTTGACCTAGGCGCGCCGCAGCAGCAGGACGACGACGATGATGATGAGGATCAGCAGCAGGACACCGCCGCCGATGTAGAGGCCGGCAGCGAGTAGCGGGATCACGGCGCTGCCCCGCTCGGTAGAGCGAGCAGGCCGAGCGCCACGCAGGCCAGGCCGGCGACCACCAGCAGCCAGTGGTAGCCCCACCCTGGTGCCCCGTTCGGCGTACGCCCGAAGGCGAGCAGTCGCACGAACTCGATGATGAACAGGATGAACGCCACCAAGAACATGATCTCGGCGAAGTCGGGGCTGTTCATGATCTCGGCGACGATGGTTCCGAGCATTGTCATTTCGGTATCTCCCTATGGTTCAACTCTGGCGGTCGATGGCAGCAGCAGTCCCAGGCGCAGTTCGGCTCGGGCCAGCTGTGGTACAGCACATGGTCGTGCTGTACCCCGTTGACCGTCCAGATGACCTTGACCGGGGACCCCGCGGTGGCCTGCATCAGAGGCCGAAGCCGCGGCCTGCCTTGTAGGAGCGCACTGGACCCAGGTCGTGCGCCATGCGTGGGCCGACAGAGGGTGGTCCAGGTGTGATCTGGTGGGACCATCCGCCGCCTGGGCTAGTCGCAGCATTGCCGCCAACGCCACCGTTCCACTTGCTGCCACCGACTGTTCCAACACCTCGGCTGGGGGCGAACGTACGCCGCGGCTGGGTCATCGGAGAGAACGAAGGCGACCCGCCGACCGATGAGGAGGGAGCCGTTCCAAGGGCCGGGATGACTGTTGGATGGAAGGTGGGCGACGAGCCGGCCCTCGGGAGGGAGCCAAGCTGCAGGGTCGACCGGTTGGCACCGTTGGGGGCGTACCCACCGATGGGTGCCACGGGTGCAGCCGGCGTCACCGCAGCGGCCGGCTTGCGGTAGTAGGTGATATCCGAGGTGTCGGACAGCTTCTTGGTGCCGGCCGGCGCGTGAGCGTTCTCGGGCGCGTCGTGGATCGTCGCCTGGGTCGCCGCCTTGTACTTCGGGGCGACGAAGGCCTTGTTGACGATCTTGCTGCCCGTGCCGGCGTCGATCTTGGTGTTGGCCTTCACGCCTGCGTACATCGTGGTGGCGATCCGAGGGCCACCGCCGCCTCCACCGCCGCCGCCTCCTCCTCCTCCACCGCCGCCTCCACCACCA